>Ga0265798_10010664_pt1 | contig 11302 bp, 9 predicted proteins | sample P3T30metagenome_FD_192430 | JGI IMG/M metagenome (GOLD analysis project Ga0265798, IMG submission 192430) | Plant litter microbial communities from East Loma Ridge, Irvine, California - P3 T30 | ecosystem: Environmental > Terrestrial > Plant litter > Unclassified | place: USA: California... | reverse complement strand
CCCAACGCACCGGCGAGTCCACGCAAGGCGTGCGGCAGGCCCTGGCCGACCCGAACCCGTTGCTGAACGGCTACCGCACCGTCGTGCAGGCGGTGAATGACGGTGCCGAGCCGCGCTTCTACCCTGGCTCGCCGCGGATTCTCGCGCAGCTTCTCCGCCCGCAGGATGTCCTGATCCTCAACGAAAAACATCCCGAGGACGCCCATACCCTGCGCGGCGTGATGCGCGGCACGTCCGCTGCCGTGCATGAGCGCGACGCCTACGAGCTGTGGCTGGCGATGCTGCCGCCCCGAACCGCGCGCGGCGTGGTGGTGGTCGACCCGCCGTACGAGCAGCCCGATGACCGCGACCGTATCACGGCAACCCTCGCCGCCGCTCACCGCAAATGGGCGCATGGCGTGACGGTGATCTGGTATCCGCTGAAAGACCGCGGCACGCATTGGCGGTGGAAGGAGCAGTTACGCAGGCTCGGTATCCCGAAACTGCTGGGGGTGGAGCATTGGCTGTACGACGGCGACCAGGCCGGCATCTACAATGGCGCGGGCCTGTATATCGTCAACCCGCCCTACGCCTTCATGCAGGCGCTGCCGCCTCTGCTGGACGCCCTGCGCGGCGTGCTGGCACCGGCGGGGCATAGCGGCGAGATCACTACCGAGTGGTTGGGCGGATAGTAGCGGGCGGCACTTTCGATCTTCGCATGGTCGCGAAGAATTTGAACCCCGCGTGGATCACCGTCCAAATCACGGCCGCTTTCGGGAAGATAGCGGCCCGCGCGACGGTTCCTATCGCGCTCCTCACTCCAAAACGCGCAGGAACGTTCGCCCCCAACTCCCGCCGTTCGGTGGCCAAGTCCGCGCCCACCCGAAACCGGTTTTAAGACCGAGGTGAACGAATGGGAGAAGTCGGGAGGCGAAGACCACGCTGCAAACGGCCGGACCTCGGTCTTGCCTCGATAGACTTTCCCGAACGAATGACGAGCCTCTGTCCTTCCGGCGACCAGCCCGAACGACAATGTCGCGTTGCCCTTCGTTCCCGGTCGCGTCATTGTCGTGAAAATCAGGGGGAGAATGGCGTGCGCAAGACCATCTGGCGAGCATGTGGGCTGGCGATGCTGCTCGGGTCGACGGCGACCGCCGCGCAGCAGTTGCCCGCGCCGGCCGACGCCCCGACCGCGGGCAGCGCGCAGGGGGACGTGGCGGTCACCATCTACAACAACGACGTCGCGCTGGTGCAGGACGTACGCCCGCTGACCCTGGCGAACGGGCGGGTGCGGCAGAGCTTTCCCGACGTGAGCGCATCGATCCGGCCGGAGACGGTATCGCTGACGGTGCCCGATGCCGCGATCGTCGAGCAGAATTTCGACTATGACCTGCTCAGCCCGTCGAGCCTGATGGAAAAGGCGGTCGGCGAGACGATCACGCTGGTCCGCACCAATCCCGCCACCGGCGCCGAGACCCGCGAGCGCGCGAAGGTGCTGGCGGTGAACGGTGGCGTCGTCATCGAGGTGGGTGGCCATGTCGAGGTCCTTCGCGACGACGGACTGCCGGTCCGCGCGATCTTCGACCGGGTGCCCGACGCGCTGCGCGCACGCCCGACCTTGTCGGTGACGCTGGCGAGCACGCGCGCTGGGTCGCGGCCGGCGACGCTCTCCTATCTGAGCCGGGGACTCGGCTGGAGCGCCGACTATGTCGCGCTGTTCGATGACAAGAGCGGCGAGGTCGATGTCCAGGGCTGGGTGACGCTAAAGAACACCAGCGGCACGACGTTCGGCAACGCCAGGACATTGCTGGTCGCCGGCGAGGTCGGCAGCACCGACGATGACGGTAACGGCAGCTACGCGTCACGGCGGCGGCGCATGACCACGACGACGCGACCCGGCACGGAGAGCGCCGCGCGCGAGCAGATCGGCGACTTCTATCTGTATCCGCTGGCCGAGCGCACGACGATCGCCGACAAGCAGACCAAGCAGGTCAGCTTCCTCGACGCGAAGGGTGTGGCGGCAAGCGCAGGCTACCGGTTCGAGAATGGCTGGCTCGGCAGTTCGGACGCACCGCGCAGCGCGCAGTCGGTGCTGCGCTTCAGCAATTCGGGTGCGGCGGGTCTGGGCGACGCGCTGCCGGCGGGGGTGGTGCGGGTCTATGTCCGCGATGCGCGCGGGCAGCCGCAGTTCACCGGCGAGAACCGCATCGAGCATACTCCGCAGGGATCGACCATCGCGCTGCCCACCGGCGACGCGTTCGACGTGAAGGTGCAGCCGACCACCGTCTCGCGCACCCGGCTGGGGCAAAGCCGCTGGCTTACGGCGATGCGGTACACGCTGACCAATGCGCGTGCCCGGCCCGTGAAGGTGGAACTGGTGCAGGGCGGGCTCGACTGGGGCGACGTGCGCGTCGTCGAGGACAGCGCCAAGGGCGAGCGCCGCGATGCCGGCACGCTGGCGTGGCAGGTCCCGGTGCCGGCCAACGGCAGCGCGACGGTGACCGCGACCTTCGACACCCGCTACTGATGCGGCGTCAGCTGCTCCTGGCGGCCGCGCTGCCCGCGAGCGCACTGCTGGCGGGGTCGGCAGGAGCGCAGACCACCACCATCACCTCGCCCGCACCCGACCGCGTCGCGTTGACGGTGTATCGGTCGCCGTACGGCAAGGGGGCGATGACCCTCCGGTATCTCGGCGGCTTTGCGCTGGTGACGGAGACGCGTCGGGTGCGGCTGCCGCGCGGACCTGCGATCGTGCGGTTCGAGGGCGTGGCGGAGGGGATCGTGCCGGTCAGCGCGATCGTCGACGGTCTGCCCGGTGGCGCGATCGAGAAGAACCGCGACGCCCGACTGCTGTCGCCGGCCTCACTGGTCGACGGCACGCTCGGCCGCGAGGTGACGCTGACCCGTACCGACACGGCGACCGGACGCCAGACGAGCGAAGCTGCGACGATCGTCGCAGGCCCTGCACCCGGCGTCGTTCTGAAGACGGCGACCGGGATCGAGGCGTTACGCTGCTCGGGCTTGCGGGAACGCCTGGGGTTCGCCGGGGTGCCGGCGGGCCTGTCCAGCAAGCCGGTGCTGAGCGTGACGACGACCAGCCCGACGGCGCGCACGGTGACGGTGCGGCTTTCCTATCTCGCCTCGGGGTTCGACTGGCGCGCGAGCTATGTCGCATCGTTGGCCACCGACGGGCGCGCGGTCGACCTGTTCGCGTGGCTGACGCTCGCCAACGACAACCCGGAGGCGTTTTCCGAGGCAGACGTGCAGGCCGTGGCTGGCCGGCTCAACCGCGTCGCGGTGCGGGCGGTCCCCGCACAGGCGCGCGCGTTGCGGCTGGTCTGCTACCCGCTCGGCACAACCACCTCGGATCTGCGCAAGCGGCAATTCGAGCCGGCCGACGAGATCGTGGTGACGGGGTCGCGTGTCATGGCGTTCGCCCCGATCACGCAGGCGGTGGCGCCGCCGGCACCGCCAGCACCGCCGCCGCCACCCGAAGACCTGGGCGACCTCAAGCTCTACCGCGTGCCGACGCCGACGACCGTCGCAGCCCGGGGGCAGAAGCAGGTGGCGCTGCTCGTCCAGAAGGCGGTTCCCTTCGAACGCCGCTACCGGCGTGCCGTGTATCCCGGCCAACGGGTCGACGGTGCGACGACATCGATCGTGCTGGTGCTGAAGAACGACAAGCAAGGCGGTCTGGGCGTGCCGCTGCCCGCCGGCAGCACCGCGCTGTACGCCGATCGGGCAGGCGAACGACTATTGCTGGGGTTGGGGGCGATGAGCGACCGCGCCATCGGCGAGACGGTTCGCCTGGCCGCCGGTGTGAGCAGCCAGGTGACGCTTACCCAGCTAGTCGCGCCGCGCGACCCGGCGGCGCCAGCGCCGGGAGCCGGGCGCGCGCGCGAGGTGGTCTTGACGGCGAGCAACGGCAATGCGTTCCCCGTGACGCTCGACGTGCCGATCGGCGCCGCGGGCCAAGCGATTGAAACCGACGGGCGGGAGGTGGGCCGTGTCGACGGGACCTTCACCTGGTCGCCGCAGCTGCCGCCGGGTGGCAAGGCCGAGTTGCGGTATCGCTACTAATGGTCAAATTCCGGGGGCATGTGCGGCCGATCGTCTTGACCAACAGAGGACCGAGGTCGGGGAGTGGCAACGTGGTTGCGACTGTCCGGGCAAGGGTCCGGGTCACCGATCCGGGCGGACGAATAGGCGCAGCAGCCGTCCCAGGAACGTAAGCGCAATCCAGGCCGTTGAGGCATGAGGGGGACCAATGCCATGAATGCCAGCGAACGGCTTACCACACTGACTCGGATCGGATTCGCCACGCGCGGGATCCTGTATCTCGTCATCGCCTTCCTGATAATCCGGGTCGGTCGCGCGGAGGATCCGGCGGGCGCGCTGCAATATGTCGGGAACGGCGCAGGCCGGGTCTTGCTGTCGGTCATGGCGGTCGGCCTGTGCGCCTATGGAATCTGGCGGCTCGCCGATGCCGCGTTCGACATCGAGCGGCACGGTACGGATCGCAAAGGCATCGTCGAGCGGATCGGCGCCGGGATCAGCGGGATCGTCCATCTGGTGCTTGCGTGGCAGGCCGTGAACCTGATCCGTGGGCTGGGCGAGGGCGCCGACGGTGCGCAGGCGGGCACGCAGGTCGCGCTCGACCTGCCCGGCGGCACCGTGCTGGTGATGGTCGGCGCGGTCGCGGTGTTCGGCGTGGGTGTGATCCAGCTGGTCAAGGCGGCAAAGGGTAGCTTCCTTAAGTATCTCGAGCCGCAAATTGCCTCGCAGGCCTGGGTACAGTGGAGCGGCCGCGCCGGGTATGCGGCGCGCGGCGTCGTGTTCATGATCTGCAGCTATCTGCTGCTCAAGGCCGGGATGCAAAATCAGGCGAGCGAGGCCGGTGGTATGGCGCAGGCGCTGTCCTGGCTGACCAGCCCCGCTGATATCGTGATCGGTGTCGGCCTGTTCGGCTTTGGCGTGTTCGGCCTGATCGAGGCGCGCTACCGCCGGTTGCACGACGTGGCGGTGGGCGATCTGGCGCGGCACGCGACCGGGCGCTGAACCGCTCGACCGTTCTGCTGGTGGGGCGCCAATGCATGCTCTCAAAGCCAGGAACCAGGTCGCATCTTATGTCTGCAGCCGGCCAGAGCCGTCCTGCAAGAGCCAGAAGCGGGTATAGCGCTGCAGCCGCGGGAGAATGATCCACTGCAACGTCGCGGTGAGCAGTAGAGACGAGGGCAGGAGCTGCAGCGGCAGCGGTGCGTCCTTCAGGACGGTCCGAACGACCATGCTGATGACGAGCAGGATCGGGAATACCGTCAGCCATGTCGTCACGAACCGCTTCCACTTGCTGGCACTCGCATCGCTCGGCAGATCGAAGGTGACGCCGTTGCCAACCTCGAGCTGGCGGAGCGATGTGGAGAAACGGTCCGCGGTGGCGATATGCGCGCGCATTGTGGGTTCGTCATGCCATGTCTCGGCTGCGGCGCGATCGTCGAAGCGAAAGAGTAGGTGCTGGAAGCCGGCGGTCTGACCGAGCCGGAGAGCGGCCCGATACCCCGGTGCCGCGCGGGCGTACCGGTTCAGCTCCTCTACCCAGCGTTCGAACTCCTGCTCGTGGCCGGCACGGATGGCCCGGCTGGTGATGATGGTGGCGGTCTGGTCAGGATCGATTGGCATAATGGCTAGAACATACGAGGTCGCCCGCACGTTGCCCGGTCAGTGCATCCATTTCGCCGGTGTCCACCAGCATCGCCGTACGTCCTAAGGGGAGGCGGCGGCTGCGGGAGTCTGCGAAGGGCGCGGTCAACACGCTCTTTGCGCGTCGTTCTGTACACATGGTGGGTAGAGACGTTGGGAATTGGGCTATTTTCGAGCGTCAGCTGGAAATGGTGACCCCTACGAGAATCGAACTCGTGCTTACGCCGTGAGAGGGCGTCGTCCTAACCGCTAGACGAAGGGGCCGTGTAGCAGAGGTGCGCCTCTACGGAACCGCGCCGGGGGCGTCAAGCGCGTTGCGCGCCCCCGGGCGGTTTTTGTCAGGCCGCGACCTTCTTGCGCTCGGCCATCTCGGCGTTGAGCATCTCGGCAAGCAGGAAGGCGAGCTCGAGGCTCTGGCTCGCGTTGAGGCGGGGGTCGCAATGCGTGTGGTAGCGATCGGCGAGGCTCTGCTCGGTCACGTCGATCGCGCCGCCGGTGCATTCGGTGACGTTCTGCCCGGTCATCTCGGCATGGATGCCGCCGGCATGCGTGCCCTCGGCGCGGTGCACCGCAAAGAAGCCGCGCACCTCCGCCAGGATGCGGTCGAAGGGGCGCGTCTTGTAGCCGTTGGCGGCCTTGACGACGTTGCCGTGCATCGGGTCGCAGCTCCACACCACCGGATGCCCCGCGCGCGTGACCGCGCGAACGAGCTTGGGCAGATGCGCCTCGATCTTGTCGAAGCCGTAGCGCGTGATCAGCGTCATGCGACCCGGCACGCGGCCGGGGTTGAGCGTGTCGAGCATCCGCAGCAGCGCGTCGGGCTCCAGGCTCGGGCCGCACTTCACGCCGATCGGGTTGCCGATGCCGCGGAGGTATTCGACATGGGCGGACCCCTCGAACCGGGTGCGGTCGCCGATCCACAGGAAGTGCGCCGAGGTGTCGTACCAGTCGCCGGTCAGCGAATCCTGCCGAGTCAGCGCCTGTTCGTAGCGCAGCAGCAGCGCCTCGTGGCTGGTGTAGAAATTGGTCTGCGCGAGCTGCGGCACGGTTTCGGGATCGATCCCGCACGCCGCCATGAACTCGAGCGCCTCGCCGATCCGGTCCGCGGTCTCGGCATATTTCTTCGACCAGGGGCTGCGACCCATGAAGTCGTGCGTCCAGCGATGGACCTGGTGCAGGTTGGCGTACCCGCCGCTCGCGAACGCGCGCAGCAGGTTGAGCGTCGCCGCTGACTGCGAATAGGCGCGGATCATCCGCTGCGGGTCGGGCGCGCGGGCTTCGGCGGTGAAGGCGATGTCGTTGACGTTGTCGCCGCGGTACGAGGGCAGCTCGACGCCGTCGATCGTCTCGGTGTCGGTGCTGCGCGGCTTGGCGAACTGGCCGGCCATGCGGCCGAGCTTCACGACGGGCAGCTTCGACGCGAAGGTCAGGACCACCGCCATCTGCAGGATCACGCGGAACGTGTCGCGGATGTTGTTCGCGCTATGCTCGGCAAAGCTCTCGGCGCAGTCGCCGCCCTGCAGCAGGAAGCCGCGGCCCGCGGCGACCTCGGCCAGGCTGGCGGTCAGGTTGCGCGCTTCGCCCGCGAACACGAGCGGCGGGAAGGTCGCCAGCGTGTCGGTCGCGGCGTCGAGCGCGGCCGCATCGGTGTAGGTGGGGAGCTGACGCGCTTCGGCGCGGGTCCAGCTGTCGGGGGCCCAGTTCGCGGCCATGATGATCGTTCCGTCGCTTTTTTCAGGTGGCACGCGGCATGCGCCCGTCCGCCGATCTTGGCAACGTAGGAAAGCTTGGGGCTTGCGCTGTGCTCAGTATCCCGCTTCCGGGTCGGTGACGTTCTTCATCGGCTTGCCGGCGAGGAACGCGGTCAGGTTCTCGAGGAACAGCGCTGCGCCGCGCGTGAACATCGTCGTCTGGCTGCGGCCCGACAGATGCATCGTGACGATCGCATTGGGGGCGGACCAGAGCGGGTGGTCGACGGGCAGCGGCTCGGGGTTGGTCGGGTCGAGGAACGCGCCCGCGATGCCGCCCGCCTCCAGCGCCGCGACCAGCGCGTCGTCGTCGATCATGTCGCCGCGCGCGATGTTGATCAGCCACGCGCTCGGCTTCATCGCGGCCAGTTCGGCGGCGCCGATCACCGCCCTGGTCGCGCCGGTCGAGGGCGCGGCGAGGATCACCCAGTCGAACTCGCCGAGTCGCGAGCCCCAGGCATCGGGCGTCAGCGTGCCGTCGCGTCCGCTGCGCGTCACCGCGGTGACGTCGACGCCGAACGCGGTCAGCCGGTCGCCGATCATCCGCCCGATCGTGCCATAGCCGATAACCAGCGCGCGGCTGCCCGACAGCACGACCTTGCCGGGTGCGTCCTTCAGCCATTCGCGACGATCCTGCGCGCGGACGATCTGGTCGAGGCGCTTGGCGGCGGCGAGCACGCCCATCAGCGCATATTCGGCGACCGTCTCGGCGTTGAGCCCGGACCCGTTGGTCAGGATCGCGCCCTTGTCGCGGACCACGTCGAGCGGGAACGCGTCGAGTCCCGCATAGATGGTCGAGACCCATTTGAGCCGCGGGCCTGCCGCGCGCACTGCGTCGCCGATCAGGCCCTGCGGATGGAAATCGACCCAGGCGATGTCGGCATCCGCGATCATTGCCTTCGCGTCGTCGGGCGTGGTGAACCACGCGACGTCGAGGTCGGCGGGCAGCCCGGCTTCGAGCAGCGGGCGGGCGAGCGCGGGGAGGACGGCCTTCATGACAATTTCCAATCCCAGCCTAGTGCATCGCCGTCCATGACCTCGACCCCGGCAGCAACCAGTGCGTCGCGTATCGAATCGGACCGTGCGAAATCCTTCGCGGCGCGTGCTTCGCGGCGCTCCTCGAGATGCGCTTCGATCGTCGCTTCGTCGATCGTGGCGTTGGCCGGCCGGATGCGCAAATCATCACGGCGAAGCGTCAGCAGGTCGAGCCCAAGGACCGCGTCGAAATCGGCAAGCGCCGCCAGCCGGTCGGCCGGGGACACGCGCTTGTCGCCGAGCAGCTCGTCGAGGATCGGCAGCGCACGCGGCGTGCCGAGATCGTCCGACACCGCCTCGTCGAGCCGGTCGCGATACGCCGCGGCGCTACCCGACGGGCCGCCGGGCGGGCGGGCATGCAACGCGTCGACCGTGATCGCGAGCCGCTTCAGCCGCGTCGTCGCGGCCGCCAGATTCTCCCACGAGAATTCGAGCTCGCTGCGATAGTGCGCCTGCAGGCACATCAGCCGATAGGCGAGCGGGTGGAAGCCGCGATCGACCAGCGTCTGCAGCGTCGTGAAGTCGCCGCCCGACTTGCTCATCTTGCCCGAGCGTTCGACGAGGAAGTTGTTGTGCATCCACAGGTTCGCGCCGGTGTCCGCACAGTCGCAATCGGCCTGGTTCTGCGCGATCTCGTTGGGGTGGTGGATCTCGCGGTGGTCGATCCCGCCGGTGTGGATGTCGAACTGGTCGCCCAGATATTTCTTGCTCATCACCGAGCATTCGAGGTGCCAGCCCGGCGCGCCGCGCCCCCAGGGCGAGTCCCATTCCATCTGCCGGTTCTCGCCGGGCTGCGAGGTGCGCCAGATCGCGAAGTCCTGCGGGTGGCGCTTGCCCGCGACGGGATCGATGCGGCCCTCGCCAATGTCGTCCTGCGAGCGGGCGAGGCGGCCATAGTCGGGCACCGTCGTGGTATCGAAATACAGGCCGTCGGGCAGCAGGTAGCAATGCGCGTCGGCGATGCGCTCGGCGAAGGCGATCATCTCGGGCACGTGGTCCGTCGCCAGCGGGAAGCGCGACGGTTCGCGGATGTTGAGATCGCTCAGGTTGCGTTTGAACGCGTCGGTGTAATGCGCTGCGATCGCCCAGATATCCTGGTTCGCGGCGCGCGCGGCGGCCTCCATCTTGTCGTCGCCGGCATCGGCGTCGGAGGTCAGGTGGCCGACATCGGTGATGTTGATGATGTGGGTGAGGTCGTAGCCCTTCCACGTCAGTACGCGCGACAGCGTGTCGGTGAAGACGTACGCGCGCAGATTGCCGATATGCGCGTAATTATAGACCGTCGGCCCGCACGAATAGATACCGACCTTGCCCGGGTGGATCGGCGCGAAGCGCTCGAGCAGGCGGTTGAGGCTGTTGTAGAGGGTGAGGTTGGTGCCGGTCATGCCGCGAGCCTTAGCGGGGTGCGGGGCAGGGGGCAAAGGGGTGGTCGGTCGGACGTCCAGCCTTTTCACAGACGACGCAACCGTACGCAGGGACGCCTAGACCCTGCGTACGGTCCGGTCACATCAGCGCTTGCCGAAGCTTACCCCGGTAATATGCGCGGCGCCGTCGTCGAGCGCGAGCACGAAGCCGTATTCGCTGCCGCCGGGGCCGAAGAACCCGCCGCTGATCCTGCCCGCAGCGCCACTCGCAGCCGTCACGGTCCCCTGGAACCGGGTCGTTCCCGGGATCAGCGTCGCGGTGAAATTGAAGGTGTACGCCCTGTCGCCGGCCGCGTTCAGCGTTCCGCTCAGCATACCGGTCGAGCGGTCGAACGTGACGGTACTGGTGGTCTCGCCACCGGTCGCGTCCTGCCGGCTGTCGGTGCCGGTGAAGAGGACGCCGAGCGCCACGACTGCGGAATAATTGCCCGACGAGAGTTCGCTCGTCGACAGCGTCGGCGCGCCCCCGAGCAGGAAGAGGCTCGACGTATCGGTCGCGCCGGGTGCCGGATCGGGCAGATTGACCGCATATTGGGTCGTCAGCGTATAGGCCAGACCGAGCCGCGCCGGGAGGCATCCGAACCCGAGATTGGTCGCCCCCGACGTATAGGTCACTCCCTGGTTGCTCGGCTGCGACGCATTGCGCTGCGCGCCGGTGAACGCGGCGAGCGTGGTGCCGTTGCGGACCAGCGTGGCGTTACGGGTCGCGGCGTCGGATCGCAAACTGGAGTTCGTCCCGAGGTCGACGATCGCGGTGGATGCCGACGAATAGCGATAGGTGCTGGGCGACGCGAACGCGCCCTTGGCCTGGATCTCGGCGCCGAAGAGCAGATTGACCGCCTGATCGCGCGCGAAGTCGCACGGCGACACATAGGAGGTCGGCGTAGGCGTCGGTGTCGGCGCAGGTGTTGGCGTGGGGGCGGGCGTCGGAGCCGGGGTTGGCGTTGGCGTTGGCGTGGCGCCGGGCACGGTGGTAATCGGGGCCCCAGCTCCGGACTCGTCGTCGCCGCCACAGGCAGACGTGAGAAGGACCAGGCTGCACGTGGCAATCCCCGACAAAAGCTTCCGCATTACGCTACCCCCCCCAAAGATACTGACAAATTACGATTTTTACAAAACAGTCGGCGCTCGGCTTTAGTTGCTGAGTAATCTGCATGTTTGATCGGATCTGATTTGTTTTTACGTTTGAAGCATTTGCCGTGACGATCGCACGAAAAAGGGCGGCCCGTTGCCGGACCGCCCCCTTCGTACGCGATACTGTAAAGCGGTTTAGCGCTTCGAGAACTGGAAGCTGCGACGGGCCTTCGCCTTGCCGTACTTCTTGCGCTCGACGGCGCGGCTGTCGCGGGTCAGGAAGCCTGCGGCCTTCACCGGTGCGCGCAGGATCGGCTCGAACTTGGTCAGCGCCTGGCTGATGCC
>Ga0265798_10010663_pt1 | contig 11302 bp, 11 predicted proteins | sample P3T30metagenome_FD_192430 | JGI IMG/M metagenome (GOLD analysis project Ga0265798, IMG submission 192430) | Plant litter microbial communities from East Loma Ridge, Irvine, California - P3 T30 | ecosystem: Environmental > Terrestrial > Plant litter > Unclassified | place: USA: California... | reverse complement strand
TGTGCATGTCCGCTCGACGGAAAGCCTTAAAACCTCCTGTGATCTCCACCTTGAACTTTCGGGTTCAAGGGCTACACCGACAGCGGTTCGTCGGGGAGTACCTGAATTTCCAGCCCATGCCGGCAACACTTGGCGTGGGCTTTTTCATTCGTCGCCGGGCAGCACTGTCCCACGGCGCCCTTGATCAGGATCGACCGCGCCCATGACCGTATCCGCGCCGCTGCCTCGTCAAACACAGCCTCGTCAATCCCTGCGCCGCCAGCTACGTGCGGCGCGTCGCGCCCTTACCCCTGCACAGCAGCGCCTGGCCGCTCGCGATCTCTACCGACAACTGGCCCAGCATCCGCTGTTTCGCCGTGCCCGACACATTGCCCTGTACCTGCCCAACGACGGCGAGATAGACCCGCGGCCTCTGTTGCGCGAAGCTCAACGGCGCGGCAAGCGCAGCTACCTGCCGGTGCTCAGCGATTGGCCACGCACCAGGATGGTGTTTCAGCAGGTACGCCGAGGCGAAAAGCTTCGTTGCAACCGCTTTGGCATTCCAGAACCCCGTATCCAGCGCGCACGCCAGCGCACCATCTGGGCACTGGACCTGATCCTGCTGCCGCTGGTGGGGTTCGACGACGAAGGTGGGCGCCTGGGCATGGGCGGCGGCTTCTACGACCGCAGCCTGGCCTACCGCAATCGCCGCACGGCCTGGCAAGCCCCGGTGCTGCTGGGTCTGGCCCATGAGTGTCAGAAGGTGGAGCGCCTGGCGCAGGCCAGTTGGGATATACCGCTGCAGGGAACGGTGACGGACAAGGGTTGGTATCTGAGGTGAGCCTTGCGCCGCGGGGCCAACCTGCGGGAGCGGTCAGTGGCCGCGAACGGGCGCTACCGTTACCGCGGACTTGCCATCGAACCTTGTACCATCGAAGTCTGCACCATCGAAGCCTGCACCACGATCAGCTCTGCAGCGGTATCCGCCTTGCTCGCCCACAGACTCTGCGCGTATCCAGTGGTGACGATACCCAAGCCCAACAAAATCACCAATGTCCACAACAAGTCCGGCTTACGGCGCATCGACGTTGCCCCCCTACAGGCAATTAAAGAATCGACAGAACGATATTCTGGCGTGCCGAGCAGCAGCGTCGGGCTTAAATTTGCGCGCATTCTGGGGCAAGCTTGGTAGACAAGCAAACGTTGTTCACGACCAATTGTCGGGTGCGCTTGAATCCCACAAAAGCTGGCCATTTCACATTATTGAGGAACACTCGCCATGGCCTATTGGCTGATGAAATCCGAGCCTGACGAATTGTCCATCCAGGGCCTAGCCACGCTTGGCCAGACGCGCTGGGACGGCGTACGCAACTATCAGGCACGCAACTTCATGCGCACCATGGCCGTTGGCGACCAGTTCTTCTTCTATCATTCCAGCTGCCCCGAGCCAGGCATCGCCGGCATTGGTCGCATCGTCGCGAGCGACTATCCCGACCCCACTGCCCTGGACCCGGACAGTCATTACTTCGATCCAAAGGCCAGCACCGAAAAGAACCCCTGGACTTCGGTGGATGTAGCCCACGTCGAAACCTTCGACCCCGTGCTCGGCTTGGCCTTGTTGAAGCAGCAGAGCGGGCTTGCCGAACTTGCGCTGGTACAAAAAGGCAGCCGGCTTTCGGTGATGCCGGTAACGACACAGCAGTGGGAAATTGTGCTGGGATTGCGATAGAAGGCTATGTCGAACTGGCCATGACGTTACGCTTCTGGCCCTTGCTCCACATAGCCGCAGTGCGCCATGCGTACCTGCATAGCGCGTTGTGTGCACAAGACTTAACCTTTTCAGCGTCTAACGATGCAGCCCCGTCTGCGCCAAAGAAAACACCCACTCACGTCCATCCTTGCGTTTCTGAAACAAACCTAAATCCACAAGACCGTTGAGTACCGAAGCTGCCGTGTTGTACGAGCAGCCCAAGCTCTCTTTCAGGTTCACAGCCGTGAACTTCATCCCCTTCTCGTTGCTAGCCACCTGCAGTACGGTTTTCTGCTTGTCGCTCAGCTGTGCATACAAACCACTGTCGAACAGGAAGCGATTGAATGAGTTCATATCGGCCAGCGTTTTTTCGTAGGCTTCTTTGAAATCCGCGATGCCGCGAATGATCGTGCGACTTTGGTAGTCGACGAAATACGTCAGGTCCATATCGTCGGTTTCGGTATAGAGATAACTCTTGCCGTACTGCACAGGGGCGGCCTTGAGCAATTTGCTGATAGCTATGTAACGAAAGGCAGCGAAGTCATGCTTGAACATGAACCAGTAGAACAATGACCGGGCCACCCGGCCATTGCCGTCGTGAAAAGGGTGCTCATAGCCAATGGCAAAGTGCAGGACGATCGCCTTGATCAGCGGATGCAGGTAACGATTGGTCCTGAACTCACCATGGTTGCTGTTGGCCCATTCGGCCAAGGCTTCCAGCCGCGACTCCAGACCGCGTGCTGGCGGTGGTGTATGCACCACATTGCCATCGCCGTCCTGGACCACTACCTCATCGTTAACGCGGAACACACCTGGGTGATAATGCTCGTCGTCGATGTTCTCCACACCCACTTGGTGGATCTCGGCGATCAAATCAGCACTCAGAGGTCGTGTGCGATGCTCCCACACGAACTGCATCATCCGATAATTGCCCAGAATCATCTTTTCATCTGGAGTGCGCGGACCTCGCTGACGCTTGAGCAAGTCCTTGGCCACTTGGGTCGTGGTCGATGCACCCTCCAACTGGCTACTGCTGATGGCCTCGTCTTCTATGAGGTCGTTGAGCAGGTATGTCACGTGTTTCTGCTCACCGATCTTGTTGCTCATCCACTCCAATGCAGCACCCGTAGTGTGCCGGTCAGTCTCGGAGGTCGCGGCATGGATCGCTGGCGTCAGTAGCAGTTGGCATTGATGTGCAGGCTGCCCCAGTACAACGACGTCGCTCAGTTGCCGTTCACGCGCCAACTTCACCAGCGACCACACCAGTTCATGGTTCAGTCCTTCAGGAATGCGGAAACGAAGCTTGTCGAAATGCTGATACCGGCCCTTGCCATCCAAGGGCGCGTTGAGAGCCAGGTATTCAGCTATGCGCTCCGGACAATCCCGAGCAATGCGTTGAAGCGGATCGCGGATAACGGCGGGAGGGATCTTGAACATCGCTGTCTCAAAACTCAGTGATTTTGAGACAGCCTACGCCAATGGCAATCTTCTGTCCGCCTTGCTGCAAAACAATCAGTTCACTGCACGATCAGGTTATTGAACAGCAGGTCTTCGACGACAGGCTTGCCCTCTTCGTCGTTCATCACCTGCTGCAATTGCTTGAGGGCTTCCTGACGCAGTTTCTCCTTGGCTTCGACGTTGCCCATCGATTCGGAGGTCTGCTGTGCGAACAGTGCTACCAATTGATTGCGCAGCAGCGGGTCCTGGCGCTTCACGGCAGCTTCCGCTTCCGCGCCGGTGACCTTCAAGGCGATGTCCGCCTTGTACACGTGCAGCTTGGGGCCACCGTCCAAGGCGTAGTTGCCCACGAACGGTGGGGTCATGCCGATATAGGCAACCTTGGGCGCTGCGTTCTCGCCCTCTTTGGCTGCCTCGTTGGCCATCACGGCGGTCGGCAGGGCCAACGCCAGCCCTATGAATACCCAGGCTTTCATCACATATGTCTCCGCAAGATCGTGTGCTGACTGTATCGGCCAGCACGGGCGATTCAGTAGCTCGTTCGAATCCACTGGGCTGAAACGATTATGCAGAAGCGTCAAGCGAGTGGGTAAACAGAACTGAACCGCTTAAGTTCGCATTGCAACATTTTCGCAAACTCCGCTGGGCGGTAATTCGTTTTATTTTCGGTAACGAAACTGTAACATTCGAATCCGCAGCAAATAACAATAAATGGAGTTTGTGAATGTTCGCCTTCTTCCGCCCCGCCCCGCATCGTGCAGCCCTGCCCGATGAAAAGATAGACAGCACCTACCGTCGCCTTCGCTGGCAGATCTTCGCCGGGATATTCATCGGTTACGCCGGTTACTACCTGCTGCGCAAGAACTTCTCGCTGGCCATGCCCTACCTGATCGAAGAACAGGGCTATACCCGAGGCCAACTGGGCTTGGCGATGTCGGCCATCGCCATCTCCTATGGCCTGTCCAAATTCCTCATGGGGATCGTGTCCGACCGCTCCAACCCGCGCTACTTCCTGCCATTCGGGTTGCTGGTTTCCGCCGGCGTGATGTTCGTCTTCGGCTTTGCGCCGTGGGCAACGTCAAGCGTCACCATGATGTTCATCCTGCTGTTCATCAACGGCTGGGCGCAAGGCATGGGCTGGCCGCCGAGCGGCCGGACCATGGTGCACTGGTGGTCGCAGAAGGAACGCGGCGGCGTGGTGTCGGTGTGGAACGTGGCGCACAACGTCGGCGGTGGCTTGATCGGCCCGCTGTTCCTGCTCGGCATGGGCTTGTTCAACGATTGGCACGCAGCGTTCTACGTACCGGCCGCAGTTGCCCTGCTGGTGGCCCTGTTTGCCTTTGCGACCATGCGCGACACACCGCAATCGGTCGGCCTGCCGCCCATCGAGCAATACAAGAACGATTACCCGGAAGGCTACGATTCAAGCCACGAAGAAGAATTCAGCGCCAAGGAAATCTTCGTCAAGTACGTGCTGCGCAACAAGATGCTCTGGTACATCGCCTTGGCCAACGTGTTCGTCTATCTGCTGCGCTATGGCGTACTGGACTGGGCGCCGACCTACCTCAAGGAAGCCAAGCACTTCACCGTCGACACCACCTCATGGGCCTATTTCTTCTATGAGTGGGCCGGTATTCCCGGCACGTTGCTGTGCGGCTGGATGTCGGACAAGATCTTCCGTGGCAACCGTGGGCTGACCGGCGTGGTGTTCATGGCGCTGGTGACCGTGGCAACCCTGGTGTACTGGCTCAACCCGCCCGGCAACCCGACCGTGGACATGATCGCGCTGGTCTCGATCGGCTTCCTGATCTACGGCCCGGTCATGCTGATCGGCCTGCAGGCCCTGGAACTGGCGCCCAAGAAAGCGGCCGGCACCGCCGCGGGCTTCACTGGTCTGTTCGGCTACCTGGGCGGCTCGGTCGCCGCCAGCGCGGCGATGGGTTACACCGTGGACCACTTCGGCTGGGACGGTGGTTTCGTCCTGCTGATCGGCGCCTGCCTGTTGGCGATCGTCTTCCTGATCCCCACGCTCTGGCACAAACAGGTGGCCAGCACCCAGCGTAACGCCTGACGCAAGGCGTGAAGCGCCGTCAGGGCAGGAATTGCTGCGAGGCTTGAGTGCAGCTGCCCTGGTGGCAACGCTTGAGTCTGGCTTCCAGGTTCTTGTCCGGCATTGCGTGATTGCGCAGGGCACTGATGGTTTGCTCGACGTAATCGCGGGTGCTGCCAAATCGCCCGCTGGCACTGTCGAGAATCTGCGTCAGCAGGTTATCCGGCAGGTTGCCTGCATAGCTGGGCAAATGCCGCTCCAATACGAACCCCAACGCCTGCACCTTGGTGCCGTCTTCGAGACGGCAGTTGAGCCAGTGCGGGCGGTACGAGGGATAGGGCATCTCGCGCTTCCACAGCGCCAGCAGCGAATTCTCCAGATCTTCCTGAGGCAAGCGATAGGCGAACCCGGCGCATGAGCCGCCTCGGTCCAGACCGAACACCAGGCCGGGTCGCTCGGGTGTGCCACGGTGTTCGTGGGACCACAGGTACAGGCCCCGGTGATAGCCATGCACACGCGCTCGGCGCCGCTCCGCAGCGCTGCATTCGGGCCGCCAGATGAGCGAGCCGTAGGCGAACAGCCAGACCGGCCCGCCACGATGGCGTCGCATCGTGGTGTCCAACGAATGAAGAAGTTGCTCGTGGGTCAATTGCGGACCGAGATCGAGCGACGGCGGATAGACCACATTCAAGTGCGCAGTTTCGAGTACCGACATAAGCAGTCGCCTGTTATCCCCGTAAGATTGCAATGAAGCCCAACTCTAACGCATTGCAACTGCCGCGTTCCTACCGTATGGCAGATAGATCAATAAATACAAGCGCTTATAATCAACTTCAAATAAATAAGTTATAAGCACCAAACAGGCTCACGGACACATCGACGTGCACGATTTCACGGCAATGCCACTGCGTCGGGTTCGACGCAGGCATCACGACAGCAGAAGCAGGCAACGAAATGACGCAGGGCCAGTGGCAATCAGGCGGGCCGCGGCGCGTAGGCAAAGACGTCGGCACGCATCTGGTGCGCATCCATCCCGGCATTCACCAGGGCATCGAGCGTGGCGTAGATCATCGCCGGTGAACCGCTGCCATAGACATGCACGGCGGTCAGATCGGCTATGTCTTCGCAGACCGCTTCATGCAGCATGCCGCAGCGCCCTTCCCAGCCGCACAGGTCGCTCACCACCTTGTTCAGGAACAGGTTGGGCAACTGCTTCCATTGCTCCCAATGTTCCAGCGCATAGAAATCCTCGGGCCGACGTACACCCCAGTACAGATGCACCGGATGCTTGAACCCTGCGCGACGGCAGTGCTCGATGAGGCTGTTCATCTGCGCCATGCCGGTACCTGCAGCAATCAGCACCAGCGGCCCATCCGGCAACTCGGCCAGGTGGGTATCGCCATAGGGCATGTGCACACGGGCCATGCCATTGCGCTGCAACTGCTCGATCAAGCTCTGCGCACTGGCTTCGCGGACCAGTACGTGCAGCTCCAGGTCGCGCCCGCTGTGGGGTGCAGAGGCCAGGGAGAAGGCCGACTTTTCGCCGTTGTCGCGCTCGATCATCAGGTATTGCCCGGCATGGTAGCGCGGCGGCTTGCCGGCCGGCGCACGCAGGCGCACGCGCCAGACATCGCCGCCGATATCGACGCAGTCGATCAGCTGGCAGGCCAGGCTGCGCACCGGCAGCTCGCCCTTGGCCAGTACGCCGTCCCAGAGGATCACGCAGTCTTCCAGCGGCTCGGCGATGCAGGTATGAAACTCGCCGCGGTCGATCACCGCGCCTTCCTCGCGAACACTGCCTTCCACCAGCACCGCGCTGCACACATGGCAGTTGCCATTGCGGCAGCTCTGCGGGCAGTCATAGCCCAGGCGCTGCGCGGCCGCCAGAATCCGCTCGGCGGGCAGGGTTTCAAGCACCACGCCCGAAGGTTGCAAGGTCACACGCATCAATCTATTCCCAACTGATTCCAGAGTTCATCGATGCGGCGGGTCACGGCTTCGTCCTTGACGATGACCCGACCCCATTCGCGCGTAGTTTCGCCTGGCCACTTGTGCGTGGCATCCAGGCCCATCTTTGAACCCAGGCCGGACACCGGCGAGGCGAAATCCAGGTAGTCGATCGGCGTGTTGTCGATCAGCACGGTATCGCGCTTGGGGTCCATGCGCGTGGTGATGGCCCAGATCACGTCGTTCCAGTCGCGGGCATTGATGTCGTCGTCGGTGACGATGACGAACTTGGTGTACATGAACTGGCGCAGGAACGACCAGACCCCGAGCATCACCCGCTTGGCATGCCCCGGGTACTGCTTCTTCATGGTCACCACCGCCATGCGGTACGAGCAGCCTTCGGGCGGCAGGTAGAAGTCGGTGATTTCCGGAAACTGCTTCTGCAGGATGGGCACGAACACTTCGTTCAGCGCCACGCCCAGGATCGCCGGCTCATCGGGTGGCCGGCCGGTGTAGGTGCTGTGGTAGATCGGCTTGATCCGGTGAGTGATGCGCTGCACCGTGAACACTGGAAACTTGTCGACTTCGTTGTAGTAGCCGGTATGGTCGCCATAGGGCCCTTCGTCGGCCATCTCGCCCGGATGAATCACCCCTTCGAGGATGATCTCGGCAGTGGCCGGCACCTGCAGGTCGTTGCCGCGGCATTTCACCAGCTCGGTGCGGTTGCCGCGCAGCAGCCCGGCGAACGCGTACTCGGAGAGGCTGTCGGGTACCGGCGTCACCGCGCCGAGAATGGTCGCAGGGTCGGCACCCAGGGCCACGGCCACGGGAAACGGCTGGCCAGGGTGCTTGTCGCACCACTCGCGGTAATCCAGGGCGCCACCGCGATGGCTCAGCCAGCGCATGATGACCTTGTTGCGGCCGATCACCTGCTGGCGGTAGATACCCAGGTTCTGGCGTTCCTTGTTCGGCCCCTTGGTGACGGTCAGGCCCCAGGTGATCAGGGGTGCCACGTCTCCCGGCCAGCAGTGCTGCACGGGCAGCATGCCAAGGTCGACGTCGTCGCCTTCCAGGACGATTTCCTGGCAAGGCGCGTCCTTCACCACCTTGGGGGCCATGGCGATGATCTTCTTGAAGATCGGCAGTTTCGACCAGGCATCGCGCAGGCCCTTGGGCGGCTCGGGCTCCTTGAGGAACGCCAGCAGCTTGCCGATCTCGCGCAGCTCGCTCACCGATTCGGCCCCCATCCCCATTGCCACCCGCTCGGGCGTGCCGAACAGGTTGCCGAGCACCGGGATATCGAAGCCGGTGGGCTTTTCGAAAAGCAGGGCCGGGCCCTTGGCACGCAGGGTGCGGTCGCACACCTCGGTCATTTCGAGCACCGGCGAGATGGGCACCTGAATGCGTTTCAACTCTCCGCGCTGCTCAAGCTGCTGCACGAAATCCCGAAGATCCTTGAATTTCATCGACCATGCCAGTTAGAAAATAAGCGTACATCCTACCTGCTCTGGCGGCCGCTGGCAGCCGCCGGCTGGGCTTTAATGGGAATTGCCAGGCGCTGGCGCGTCTACGGGCGCAAGCAGCGGGGCGAACAAGGGCGCCACGAACCCGGCCGCGTCGTCACCCAGGTGGTTGTCGTCCATGTACAGCGAACGCCCGTCAGACTCGGCCACGCAGGTCATGCCATCGGCGCAGAACAGCTGGGTCGTATCGAGGATGCGCACCTGGGGATCACTGGCCGCCAGCTCGGCGAACAGCCCCTGCATGAACGCCTGACGCTGTCGGTGTTCGAGCAGCGGGCGCCCGATGCCGTCGGTCGATCGCTGGAGCATGGCCAGGCGGCTCAGCCGGTAAGGTGCGTTGGCGTTCTGCAAAGGGACTTCATCGAGCAGCCAGACCCGGCTGCCCGCCTGGCGCAAGGCTCGGACTTCGCGCTTGAGCGCCTCGGCCATCTGCACCGGCGCATCGGTACCGGGCAAGCGATAGGTCAGGTCGCCATGCTCGTCGCCATACAGGTACAACGTCCAGCGCGCGACCAGCACCACGTCGCGCTGCGGCGCCTGTGCGATCACGCTCCGGACCTGCGCATTGAACTGCCGGCACAGGTCGTTGCGCTCCAGCCCCGCGACCGGCACGCAGCCGGCCGAGCTGGCCAGATCGAGTGCCTGCCCGGTGCGCTCGCTGTGCACGCGCAGTGCCGGCATCAGCGCGGCTGCATGGCTGTCGCCCCAGATCAGCGGTGGCAGCACGTCTTTGCTTTGGCGTCCAAGGTGACAAATGAGGCGTTCGGGCGCAGTGGTTTTCTCGAACATGCAGTCACGCTGCCCGGCATGCCATTCGCCGGCCTCGGCGTAGGCCAATGCCTGCGCCGACAGCCGCGACGGTACGCCATCGCTCCAGCGCAGGGATTGCCCCGCCAGGCCACCACCACCATGGCCAGCAATGCGGCCAACAGCGCCTGACGCGGCTGGGCCAGCCAGCGCCGACCGCGCAGGGGCGTTTCGACCCAGCGCCAGGACAGGTAGCCGAGCAACAGACTGCCCAGGATCAGCGCAAGGTTTTCGTGCCCAGCGATACCGTCCACGGCGGCATAGTCGGCGAATACGTGCACCGGCCAGTGCCACAGGTACCAGGAATAGGAGATCAAGCCCACCGCCACCATCGGCCGCGTGCCCAGCAGCCGTGACAGCCAGGTCGGCTGGCCGGCGCCGGACCAGATGATCGCTAGCGTGCCCAACACCGGCAGCAGTGCCGCCATGCCGGGGAACGCGGTACGCCAGTCATAGCAGGCAATGGCCACGCCCACGGCAGCGATCCCGGCGGTGGCCACGCCCTGACGCACGGCCACTGTCAGCGGGCGCTGGAACACCGGCGCCACCGCTAGCAGGCTGCCGGCCAACAGTTCCCACGCGCGCGCCGGCAATAGAAAGAATGCCTGCGCCGGGGCTTGCTGAACCTGCCAGACGCTCACCGCAAACGATGCCAGGGCAATGCCGAACAAGCCTCTGCGCCACGCCTTCACATACCGGCCGAGCACGGCCAGCAACAGCGGCAAGAGAATATAGAACTGCTCTTCCACCGCCAGCGACCAAGTGTGCAGCAGTGGTTTAAGCTCCGAATCGGTATCGAAATAGCCGTCCTGCCGGGCGAACAGCACGTTGGACATGAACATGGCCTGGTAGCGCGCCGAGCGCCCCAGCTCTTCATAATCACGCGGCACCAGCAGGAACCAGCCAACGACCAGACAGGCTACCACCATCACCACCAGGGCGGGCAGGATCCGCCGCGCACGGCGCCCCCAGAACTCCACAAAACTGAAGTGGCCCGAGGCACGCTCGCGGCAGATGATCGAGGTGATCAGATAACCCGAGATGACGAAGAACACGTCAACGCCGACGAACCCGCCGGCAAAACCTGGAATACCAAAGTGGAACAACACCACGGCAATGACCGCCACGGCGCGCAAGCCGTCGATGTCACGTCGATAGGCTAGGTGAGTCATAACAATCCTTGTCGGCCGAACGGGTCTGGCATGGCTATGCAACGTTGAAAATGCGAATGGCGCCGCAAGGGCGCCATTCGGATCAAGCAGCGGGTGGGCTTACTTGCGTTTCATCGACAGGAAGAACTCGTCGTTGGTCTTGGTCTGCTTGAGCTTGTCGATCAGGAACTCGATGGCCGCCACTTCGTCCATCGGGTGCAGCAGCTTGCGCAGGATCCACATGCGCTGCAGTTCGTCGTCGGCGGTCAGCAGCTCTTCGCGACGGGTACCGGAACGGTTGATGTTGATGGCCGGGAAGACGCGCTTCTCGGCAATCTTGCGGTCCAAGGGCAGTTCCATGTTGCCGGTACCCTTGAACTCTTCGTAGATCACTTCATCCATCTTCGAGCCGGTTTCGACCAGCGCGGTGGCGATGATGGTCAGCGAACCGCCTTCCTCGATGTTACGCGCGGCGCCGAAGAAACGCTTCGGCTTCTCCAGGGCGTGAGCGTCGACACCACCGGTCAGGACCTTGCCGGAGCTCGGGATCACGGTGTTGTAGGCACGCGCCAGACGGGTGATGGAGTCGAGCAGGATGACCACGTCCTTCTTGTGCTCGACCAGGCGCTTGGCCTTC
>Ga0265798_10010661_pt1 | contig 11302 bp, 10 predicted proteins | sample P3T30metagenome_FD_192430 | JGI IMG/M metagenome (GOLD analysis project Ga0265798, IMG submission 192430) | Plant litter microbial communities from East Loma Ridge, Irvine, California - P3 T30 | ecosystem: Environmental > Terrestrial > Plant litter > Unclassified | place: USA: California... | reverse complement strand
TCCACGGCTCGAAGCCCGGGTCCCAGTGTTGGCCCAGGCGGATGGTAGGCACGAAAGTGCAGTCCTTCAGCCGATGGGTCCACTGCAGGCAGTTCGCATCGGCCTTGCACGCCTGCCCGCACGCGTCCGGGCTGTCTGTGAAGTCACCTTTCGCGAAGTGGTGGAAAAGCACACGACTGAGGCAGTGATCAAGACCGTTTTCGGGCACTATTCTTCGCGGATACAGATTTTCCACATCATGACCGAGGTGCAGTCTAGCGGATTTCGTAATGTCCACAAGGATGAGTTTTCACATTTGTGGTCTGGTGATAGGGAACGGGCTCCTCGGTTACTTCAAGAACATGCTGATGAAGACTCTCGCTGGTTGCACAATACAAGGCCATGTCAGGACCGGAAGCCAGAGCGGAAGGCAATGTCGCAGTTTGTAGCCGTCGGCTCGGTGTGGTCCAAGTTCTCACATGGGCAATTCACATAGCGAGATTCTGTGATCTTCGCATTGGCCAAGACACAAATCGAGCGTTGGTTTGACCCCTTTTGTTGAACAATCAATCCTCTTCAAACCATTGCGCCTCTCCACGAGTACTCTCACACACCCCTCGTGGTAGTCCACGTAAGTGAATGCTGTTTCCAATGCACAGTATAAGAGTTCCTCGCTGCTGACGCGAAAGTGAGGCAGATCATCGAGGAAATCGAGAAGGATGCACAGAGTCTCTTCGCGGCGGCCTTGAACTGCCGCCATGATCACTCCCTCGTCGAAGGGATCACGATATCCTCGAAAGTAGAATGGAGGATGATCCCGAGCCTGCATGTTGTTATAGTCTGCGAGAAGTACTTTGGCGGTCTCATCGTGTCCGCCAAAAGCCGCCTCGCATAGCGAATAATACCACGGAGCGCTTTCCGTGCAGGCCAGCCAGGTTGGATCTTTCAGTAACTGCGCCATAATGGCATGGCGCCCGAAGACTGCTGCAAGATGCATGTGTCTTGCAAAGATATAGTGCGGACCTCGTGTAGGGCATTTTCTTGCTTCGTGTGCCAGCAGAAGTCCCACCATCTCTTCCCGGCCAAGCATGACCGCATACTGGAAGGCCGTCAAGTGTTCCGCAATATTCCGGTTGTCTGCACCAAGAGGGTCGTTATGTTTCAAGGAAGCGTCTTCTAAATCGTCTCCTGGGACCTCGCGCAAGCTCTCTTGACATCCCCCAACATTTGTCGGTTGTCTGCCCGGGACTTGAAGTGGTAGAGACCTGTGGCGGTTTCTTGTCCGTTATCTGGTCGAGCATTGGAGCCGCAGACGTCAAGTAGATACCTGCCAATAGAGCAGAGACGAAGGCTTGGGTCTTCATTATGATGGATGCTCTGGTGTTGATGATCAGGAAGTTGTGCTTGTGAGTTGGGATGCTGAGACAACTCCGCCGCGCATCGATAGCTGAATGATTCTTGAAAAGTCGGGAATAGAGCCTGATTCACCGGTAGCTACTAGGAAGAGTGGTATGCGATTGCGGCGGCACCATGCTGAGGGAGTCCAGAAGCAGCATGATTAGGCAGTGCAAGGCAATTGAATGTTGAATCCCCGCATTGTTGGTGTCCCGCGGCAAGAACATTTGATCGGATGAGATCCGTCCTGTCACTTCCTTCCAGCAGGCATAAGGCGTGTCCGCTTTTCTCAAAGGTATTGAGATGATATCGCCGGCACGGGGTCCATCAATTTCGCCGTGTAGATTTCTGCGTCTTCCCCTAATCACCTACCGAAAATATGGCTTCGCGTAAGTAATCCTTGCGGCTGAGCATGCACGTTGCAACTGGATAGCAGACATTGTTAAGACTGTCTAGAAGATGTCAGAGTAAAAATCGAACTCTCTCTCACCTCCGACACCTACCGGCGCTCTTCACTAGATGCGCCTCAGCTGGTAGCCGCCACCACAATAGCCAGCGCCGATATCGATGTCCTGACTATCGAGCTTCGCGGGAAGCAAGACAATGGCACGATCCTGGAAGAGGGCTTCCGTATAGAGCATTTCACATTCTACGACCTCGCCTCTAGCAGCGAAGTCATCAATAAAGACCCTTTCCCTAGCACCTGCGACCCACACGATGCTCTATACCCGTACAGCGTTGTCGAGCTCCGGTCTTCGAAGCTGCTCGTAACGAGGCAGGATCTCAAGGATGTGAGTCCCTTGTCGGATCCTGTGAGGCAGTTGAAGAATGGGAATGAATACCGCATCATGCTGAAGCAACAAACGGTGTGGTGTTTTGCTGGGAGTAGGGAGGAGCTGTTTGGTGGCAGGAACGATGTTCCTGTTGAGGGTCTGCCGGAGGGTTTGATAGTGAGGTTGTTGGCATGGTGAGTTACTGGAAACGACAGTAAACGACAACGAAGCAAGGTAGACGCTGTCCTTGGAGATAGTAGAGGCTCGCGTCACGGGAGGTATCTGGTCTACTCATGCATCATGCAGCTGAGCTGCGCCACTCACGCAACCGCGCCTCGCTTCGCGCAGACACCGGTCCTGGACAAGGCTGACGACCTTAGTGTTAGTCCAAGCACCTTCCTCAACCTGCAAACATGGTCATGAAGACAAAGAATAGGCCATCCTCGCGCACCCGTCGGAATTCACACAGTCATCACACAGTCCTTGCCACAGAGTAGGCGACCGACATTCCGTCGTAGCACTTACGGTCATCCCAATCATGCCGCGACATGAAACTCGGCAATTTGTATCACACTGGCTTCACTCAGCTAGCACAAAAGTCCCACCACGAGGCCCGTCAAGGAATTCACCACGAGGCTCGTCAAGTGCAAAAGGCTACCCCTACTGCAAACTCGACCGTTCGGCCAAAGAGATTCGTCTGTTGATTCTCGAACCTGGCACTGGAATTGATATCATCCGTTGCACGCTCCAACATGAAGACCTCGATGCTTCACCACCTCCTCTTTATGAGACGGTGTCTTACGTCTGTGGGGACCCAAACGAAAGAGCGATGATCAGGCTACATGGCATCAGAGTCGAAATTCTAGCGACATCGCAGGCGGCGCTGCGCCACATACGCTTTAAGTATAAACCACGGACGCTATGGATCGACTCAATATGTATCGATAAGGACAATGCCAAAGAGCTCGGACATCAGGTCGACATGTTGTACGAGATCTACACTCGTACCTCTTACAACCTCGTCTATCTTGGGCCAGATGATTTCGACATGCCCAGGGTCTGGCAATCCATGGACGCGATGTGTCGCGAGATACTATCCGAGACTCGAGACTCCGTTGACCTCAAAAAGACATTGTTTGGGCCCACGGGGCAGACAAAACATTCGGACGCTCCGTTCTCGATCGATATCCAGCAATCTGGCCTGGTGCAGTTCTACGAAAACGAATGGTTCACGCGCTTGTGGGTTGTCCAAGAGGCTGCCTTGAGTCGCATTAGCACTTGCTACATTGGGCAATACCGTTTACCTCTGAAGTGTGTTCTTCGAATTGCGGCATGGCCACGATACAAGCGGGCGAAGCTTCCAGGTATGAGCCGGATACAACATACAGGTCTCACCAACGCTGCAATTATGTTCGACTTGACGGACACAGATCATGGTCGAACAGTCTCGATGGACAACACACTGTGGATGTTATTGCGGTCTTGTGGCAGTTTCCGTACGCTCAAACGAAACGACAGGGTCTTTGCCGTGATGGCTCTATGGCGGAAGCAGACCAACGCAAAGTTCCTGCCTCCAGACCTGAAACGCAACCACACACCCAAAGTGCACGAGGTTTTTACCAATGCATGCAAATTTGCTATTCAAGAGAGCAGAAACCTGACTTTACTCTGATCAGTCTCTGCGAACACCCAAGGGAAGGATGATGAATTGTGGCCGTCTTGGGTCCCGGTCTTGGATCACAAATTGACAGGTTGCAGCCACCATAATGGACGTCTGACGTTTGAATTCGATTCCAGCAACGGGGTGCCCACCGGTCTGTACAGTTGCACAGATAAGTCGAACACTCTGAATGCCTCCGGTGTGTTGATAAGCAAGGTGGTGGATGTGACTCCCACTCTCATAGAGCCATACACGGCGAACGCTTTCGGTACTGTCCTGGCTTTTGCAGAAGGCTTGACTCCAGATCCCCGCCGGAAAGGAGATCTGGGAGGTCGCAGAGATACAACAACCGATTCTGTTCTACCAAGCGGCTGGCAGGGTATAGAGACAAGAGCCGCTCTTGTTCTATCTGCCGGAGCGCATTGCAAAGGCGAGCGATTTGCTGATCAAGAGGCGCTACGCGGCTATCAAAGCTTCAAGAAAGATCTGCACATCAACGACGCGGTCCCGCGGCCCCGATCTTTGTTCGAGTCCGATTTCGAAGTTGTTGAAATGGATGTCGTGGAAAATTTCGCTGCTCGATACTGTCGTGCCATATGTCACGCTCTTCCGTATCGTGCGGTATTCCACACCAAAGACGGCCACCTAGGACTTGGCCCGAAATTCACTCAACCAGGAGATGTCGTCGCGATTCTCTACGGATGCAAATGGCCGGTCGTGATGAGACCTCTTCCCACGCCAGGCGAGTATAAGTTTTTGGAGTGTGCATACGTGTACGGCATCATGGATGGTGAAGCGGTTCGTAGGCACATTCGGATCGGACGGCAGGACGACAGATTTCGCATCGTTTAGGCTGGGAATCTCCTTCCTGAGGCTCATGCTCATCTCGGATTTCTCACGTCTGCAAACATGACTGCATCACCGTCTGCAAGCAAGTCAATGTGCCACGCCAGCGGATACAGACACATGCCAGAAATCGACACATGCGCCACCGCAACACGATGTCACTCTTTACACCCGCGACCTCACAGCTGTCTTCTCCAGGATCGTCGCCGCCCAAGAGTCAAGATTTCCGGACTCACATGACAACGCCAGACTTGGCGGTAGAGTCCTTACAGCTCCTTGACCATGCATCCACAGGCTGGAGGCCATTTGACCTGACACAAAACGCAGCTTTGCGCAGTCTGGTACAATGATTACTGGTTCATTTCCGATCTCAACTCGACAATCTATTCTTATAACTCTAATAACGCATCCACGCTCTCTCACAAGTATATCGCCACGCCTCCCAACTAAGCTCTCCACTCCTAAGACGGTATCCTCACATTCTTCACAAGCCAGATTGTCCCAGCCGTCGTGGCGCTGATGGTGATAGTAAGTATCAGCCCAGCATTCATGAGGAAGCCCTGCTCGAAGAAACCTGGCACAGAGAATGTCAGCATACCACACAGATCGGGAAGAACGCTTCACAAGAGGAAACATACCAACACCACCACCCGGCTTCCGCTTCATAGCCTTCAGTGGCGAAAAAGCCTGCTCCAATAATTTGCGCGCCGCAGCACTGTTTGCTGATGACATTGCCGCTGCGATCTCTGAAGAAGCGCTTGAGGGTGCGAATGTGTCGGGGTGCAGGGCTTAGGTAAGGGTTTTGCGGAGGACGGTGGTTAGAGTGCGGAGGTTGTTTTCGAGCTGGTGAGATTGTTAGTAGTACCGAGGAAGATTAGGGATCTTTAACGACTTACGAGAACGATCACGCAGTTTCCCGCCGCAATCGCTACGGCTAATGGCGCTATGACGGAGTACAGCAGCGTATGCGTACAAGGCTCGATATACGCAATCCCGGCTGGGATTCTGCTCGTCGGGGCATCTTTCCCGGAGGCGATCAGATACTCTTCTACGAGTGCTTTTGTTGGTTACAATTTTACATAGCTGGTTTTAAGCGCTGATAAAGCGAGATGGATCTCGATTGCGATTTCGGCTAGCGTGTAATCGTAGTCTGCTGCTAGGGCTTCGAGTTGGTGTTAGCGGTAGTAGATGTTATGGGTTCGGCCGTTGGTTACGGCGGCGCGGAGGGAGGGGAATGGGGATGTCATTGTGGTCGTTTTGATCCACACTGGGATTGCTTGCTGTGGTCTTAGTATGTTGGTGATGGTGTTGCAAGGAAACAAGCTGTTGGACCAAAGGCAGAACAAATCTACAACACCGATGCAAACAACAGAAAGCTGTCACGGGCGGGTATCGGGAGTGCGGACGGTGCGTAGGTATGGTAGCAGACGGATCGGATACAGAGCTATGTACGTATAGATAGGCAACCCAGTGGTTAGCTCTATTGACAGGACGTAGCTCGAAGAACTACATCGTAAAATAGACAAAACCCAAGGCTCGCAACAATGCTTCTCTAATTGTTATACTCTATCGCGTCTTCGAGACCGGCTTCTCAAAATCCACAGCCCTCTTCAGAACTACTTATTGTATAGCTCACGGATCTGCCTGGCTCAATACCATCAATTTTCAACCGAGCATCCCCTCTAAGCTCACCAGACAGCGAAGCGCCTTTCAAAACGCTAAGGCTGTTACTCTCAATACCAGCCAAGATAGAGATAAGCCCAAACCCTCTATCGATCGGCGTCGATATCATCAGCATACTAGCCAACATTGTAGCCAAAACCAAGAGAGGCTGAACACAAAGTACGAAGTAAAGCCAGCCAGACTTGACAAGCGTTTGTCGCGTAGATGCAACAACCTCCTCTAAAGGGTAAAGTAACCCGGCTTCTTGCAGTGTAACGTCGCGACCCTCTAGGTTCCCGTAGATGCGACTTGTGCTTTGGTTGAGGCGGTTACCTGGACCGTTCAGGCCGACTGCAGAGGACCATAGTATAGTAGCTATAGTCGTAGTCATGGCAGGGTCAAGCCAAGCGGATTCATTTCGCGCTGTCGCGAACAGTCCGATCGATTCCGCCAGGATAGGCAGCCAAGAGTTCCCTAGAAAGAAGGTGTTCCTCGCATAGATGTATTGCTGTAGTTGTGGAAGCTTTGTGCCAGTACACCCTCCAGACGTAAGCTGTATGCCGCCCCTTGTGACGGACCAGGAGCCTTGACATTCTTGTCTCGACATGTCGTAGCGCTTTGCGTAGTTGGAAAACCAAGTGCACTTATCCGATAAGTCTGCATTCTCCTTACCTGGCGGTATTACTTCCGAGCTGTGTGGTACGAGTCCGATCCAGATGTGCGATTGATCTGCAGTGCTTGCGGGAGAGAGTAGATAAACGGCGTATCCTATGAACAAGTCAAGCGTCACAAGTGCCATACCGTTTTCAAAGCAGGCTGCTGTAAACTTGGGATCGTCCTTGACGGCAATGGTGATGTTGCGCACGGTGACGCTTCCATGGACGCTGGCAGTCAAGTCAAGAGATTCGCCGTCGTAGAGCCAGTTTTGCAATGCCATCAAACGAGTGTTCTGCGGCATGTCGAGCATAGCAGTGGACTCGTTGCTCAAAAGCATGGTGTTTGCTCCATACACTTGAGGAAATTCTCCGGGAAATGGGGGTTCTGGGCCAGCACCGTTTTGTCCGATAGAAGGACTAGATGCCACTCGGAATGGCAAAGTAGCGTTGAAATACAGCGAGAGCGCCATGTTGTTTCCACGAAGTGTGTTGATATCTGGTACACTGTACAGTCCGTACAATGCAGGCAAACCAGTGATGGATGTTGCATCGATTGTGAAAGTACTCGTTCCACCAAGCTGGAATCTCTTGTACGCAACACTGAGTGCGATAGGGAGAGCAAGAGTGGCAAGCAAGATGGTCCGCCAGAAGATGTCAAGCCTAGGCTTGAATACATTGTTGAGAAGGATACCATCGTAGTTTTGGAGCTTAGACGGACCGAAGCGACACTCCAGCAGAAGAAAGAGGAAAGGAACTACTCTGCTTAAGCAGAGATTCATGATGCTGAGCAGAAAGCCAACAACTGTGAGTTGGTTTGTCACAGTAAGTCTCCATGCGATGTCGTCTCGTGCAATGGATAGGATCGAAAGTACACAGCATATTAGCGAGATTATGAATGCGAATGTGTCCAGGCTGTCGATACAATGCTTTCTTTTCGTCAAGCCAAGTGCCGCGTGCGTATCGTTTCCGTCCAGTTGGATAGTAGAATATTCAACCAGCGCTGTCTTTTGCCTAATCTGGGCCGCATGCTCTGAAGAAATAAATGGCGAAAAGGTCCAGTCCGAAGCAATCATTTCTGCGAGATGGGGAAAGTTCCGTTAAGTTGTAGCGGTGATCTGAATTTGACCCCATCGACGGTCATATAGCGGACTATGTACTCAATAAGAGAACAAGCATAGGAAGAAGAATACTATAATTGGGACGGTCTGGTCAAAAGGATTGGCTCGCTAAAACCCAGCGGCTAGAATGCGGCACAAAATACCACCGGTGAGCGAGGCGAAGGCGAACAGACGCAGGGGCGAAACAAGGACATATTCGACATACCGGCGCAATATTCTGACTCGGGTGCCGGAAAGATTTAGTGGTTGGTGACCTGGTATAGAACCTCGGACCAAGTGTTATCTATCATTTTTGGTCGTATGCTAGTAAACGATCGATGTTGACATAGTGATTGTCATTTATGAGCATATCAAACAGCTTGCAACCAGGCGGAAACTTTTAAATAGTTACGCGGTAAACAGGGCGCTTAAGTAGCCAAGCGACACTTTTACGGCGGCAGCGAAGTGCATAGCCTCGTGGCCGCCTCGCCTCGCGGCATGCCTTGACAGGCCTTCGATATCACTGCCTGCATGGGAATGTGTGTTCTCGAATACACAGCCTCTGTGACATAGACGTTCATCATGTGGGTGCTGCAAACAATCAGTGAAAGCGCCTCTGATCTGCTCGTGGGTATGCGTCCAAGGGTAGGAAACGAGAGGCGTCTACAGCCATCTCCTTTCCAAACTTTGCAGGGTCTTAGGCTGCATGCCCTTTTCTCAACACTGACTGGTATCCTTCTCCCTGCTCTGGGTATGTATGGTATGTTTGGTCTTGCGGCGGTATTGTTGCTGGAGCGGTGCAAGATAACTGGAGCTGCCATTCCAGGAACAAAGGAAAAACATACAACAGGCGGGATTCCCAGATGGTCACCCACTCTAGTACTGGTCGCCCGGTTCAGTGCTTATGTATGGCAGAGCGGACGGAGTTGTTTTCCGTCACCTAAGAAAACAAATCCAGGTTCCTGGAATTAGGAACCTGAATTTCACTTTATCACGTGACCTGAATCACGTTTATTCCAGGTTCCAGGAGTCTATTCTAGGAACCTGGAATCACAACACCTTCTTTTCCAGGATCTTCGTTCCTGGAATAACGAAGACAATTGAAACATTATGATTTCGGACGGGATGCCCAGTTCTCACTGACCTATGGTCGTATGTGCTTATACTCTGTGGCTATACACTATATTCATTTGGACTAAAGGACAATCCACTGCCTGTAGTTCAGAGGCCTCTGCACATCCTCTGCATCTTCCAACCCAGTGAGCACGAGTGAGATAAGCTGGAATCGCTCATCAATGCGAGGGAGAACTTGTCCCTTCATTGCTTGCCACTTTCAGAGAGTCCAAGCGCTTCCTTCTGGCGTCCAAAAAGTACTTGACATATTGCACGACCAAGACCACAATCGTCACGAAGAGCGCAGAGATCTGGTCATAATCCAATAGGCTGCAAGTGGTCAACTTCAATGGCGTAAAAGTGCCAAAGAAGCCCGAGTGCAGGGTCGCGAAAGAGGACAAGATGCCCATGGGTACGCCCCAGGCCTTCAGACCCCAGCGAGTCATCAAACCAGAGAGGGTGAAGGTGAAGCCGAAGCAGACGAGCGGCACGCCCAGCTTCCACCACTGAGATGCCAGAACCGGGCCCCATTCCGCATCAACGCCTTTCGGGTTCTGGGCGTGGATGTTGTACACGGTGTGCTGGTTCGCCAGCGCTCGACTGTAACCCCACATGCTGACCATGGCGACGCAGGGCCATATCTTGTATCTCTCGATCGTTCTGACGAACTTATTATCAGTCTGCTGCTTTTCGGGATCCTCCGGTTTCGCAGATCCTTGCCGGTGCACAGGGAAATGCCACACCGTGTATAGCAGGGTGGCCAGCTCGAAGCCCTTGTCGGACATGTACAGCGCTGCAGCATACGAAGGGCCGAAGTCGCTTCGCAGAGCACGCCAGACCGCGTCGCAAACGGCGAAGGCGCCGGTGAGTCCGAGGGCCAGGTATTTGAGGTATTGAAACCCGCGCGTCTGAGCGGCCTGGTTGGCGTCGTACAACATTGACATGCCGCTTATGCACCAGGAGATAACGACGCCGGGGCCGTAGAATCCACTGACGGATTCGACTTTGTCTTTCCACATGGCAGGATCGTGTCGTTGCTGGGGGAGCAGATCCATGACTCCCACGAGACATATGGAGATGGCGAACAAGGCGATGCCGGGCTGTTTGGAGCTTAAGAAGTAACTTATGGTATGGTTAGTGTACGAGTCTGCTACTGGGTGATATACCGACTTACTCGTCGACATAATCCTTATTTTGTGCATCATCCGCTTCTCTCGCGAGCTTTGAGTCCTTGTCGTTGTCTGGACTTCTCGGAGGTCGTTGATCCGTTGATGGTGGCTGATCCTGCACAATCGCGGCGCTGTCGATTACCGATGAAGACGGCGGTGTCGAGTTGCCAACATGGGAGGCCGTCGATGTGGCTTGGGTATTCAGCTCGTGGGCCGCGCCGTCTACATTGTTTGCCGCAGCAGTTTTGATCGATAGTTGGGATGGCGACGTCGAGTCGTCGACATGGGATGTCGTAGCTAGGGCATCCGCCGTGCTCGACATGATCAATAGGCTTGACTTGGGTGCCACAATAAAGCTGGGGCGCTGGAACGGTTGAGGCACAAGAATGGCGAAGACCGGGGAATCAGATACTAATATGGATGTATCTTTCAGAAACGACAGCGATGAGTTGAAGGCGAAAGCACTTCTTAGGCTTGACGTCCTATAAAGCGGAGGCGGTCGGGGATCAGATCAGGCTGGGCATGATGATAAGGCTTGCATATTCCCTTTCAGCTGAACAGTAATGTTCCAGCGGCCCATGTGCATGCTACGAGTTGCAGGCTAAGAGCATCCAGACTGCGATAGGCACGTCAAAAGGCATACGGCAGTAGGTGCTTAAGAGAGTGCGGGAGCCGAGCAAGGGAGTTGACACAAAGTTTACCCAATGGACTTGAACCCATTTCACCAACACCGGGTTGTATGAGCCGTGTGGCTGCCGTGTACCGTGTTATCGGCTCACATTGGAAAGCCACTTCCCAGATGTAGATGCAGCTAGACGAAGGACCGCATGCCGGAGATGCGAGTGAGTCCCAAAAGGGAGAGATCTATTTGTGTTGCATGCAGGGATCAGCCTGGAGAAAGTGTTGTTTCGATGTGCTACACTTGATGCCGGTGGTGGATCTTTGTTTGGCG
>Ga0265798_10010660_pt1 | contig 11304 bp, 14 predicted proteins | sample P3T30metagenome_FD_192430 | JGI IMG/M metagenome (GOLD analysis project Ga0265798, IMG submission 192430) | Plant litter microbial communities from East Loma Ridge, Irvine, California - P3 T30 | ecosystem: Environmental > Terrestrial > Plant litter > Unclassified | place: USA: California... | reverse complement strand
GCTCACCTTCGAATATGAGCGGCAAGTCGTGACATCTCGCCGAGGATCGGGGTCGGGCCGGGTCCGGGGCAGGCGGCGTCCAGCCGGGGGCTGCGACCATGATCGGGTACCCCGTCGGCCCCTCATCAGGAGCAGCTCGTGTCGCCTCGCACCCTCTTCCGTTCGTTCGCCGTCGCCGAGGTGGTGACCTGGTCGCTGCTGATCGCCGGCATGCTGCTCAAGTACGTGGTCGGGGTGGGCGACTGGCCGGTCAGCGTCGCGGGGCCGATCCACGGTTTCGTGTTCTTGGCCTACCTGGTCGCGGGTGTCGTCGTCGCCGTGAACCAGCGGTGGTCGGGCGGCGTGACCCTCGCGGCGCTCGCCAGCGCCGTCGTGCCCTACGCCTCGGTGCCCGTCGAGCGCTGGATCGACCGCCGCGGCTGGTTGGCCGGCTCCTGGCGTCGCACGGCGACCGACGACCCGCGCGACCGACGCCCGCTCGACCGTCTGTTGCGCTGGATGCTCGGGCACCTCGTCCTCGCCCTGGTGCTGCTCGTGGTCGCCGTGGTCGTCGTGTTCGTCGTGCTGCTGATCGTCGGGCCTCCGGTGCAGGTCGGCTGAGGCGCCCCCCTCCCTGGCAATTCTCTTAGCAACTAAAGGATCACTCGCAAGGCGCGACTAGCGTCCCCTGCATGAGCACGAACACGAACGCGAACACGACCCGCCGGGCCCCCGTCGACGAGGCCACGTCGAGAGACGTCGTCCGCCAGATCGTCGTGGTGGTGACCGCCGTGCTGGCCATCGTGCTCGCCGCCTACGGCTCGGGTGCCTTCGGCGGCGCCTCCGTCTCGGACGCCGCGGGCGGTGCCCTCAGCGCCACCGCCACGACCGTCGCCCCCGCGACCACCGCCTTCAGCATCTGGAGCGTCATCTACCTGGGCCTCGTCGCCTACGCCGTCCACCAGGCCCTGCCCGGGCAGCGCGCGGTCACGCGGCACCGCCGACTCGGCTACTGGGTCGCGGCCTCGCTGCTGCTGAACGCCGCGTGGCTGTTCGCCGCCGTGCAGCTCGGCAGCGTGTGGCTCGGCGCCGTCGTCATCGTCGCCCTGCTGCTCGTGCTCGCCCGCATCTTCGTGATCCTGTTCCACTCCGCGTCGGGTGGCTGGGTCGACGCGATCGTCACGGACGGCACGCTCGGCCTCTACCTCGGCTGGGTCAGCGTCGCCACGATCGCGAACATCGCGGCGGGGCTCGTCGACTCGGGCTTCGACGGCTTCGGTTTCTCGGCCGGGTTCTGGTCGGCCGTCGTGCTCGGGGTCGCCGCCCTGGTGGGGATCGCCCTGGCGCTGGCCGGCCGGGGCCGCATCGCCCCGGCATTGTCACTGTCGTGGGGCCTCGCCTGGATCGCCGTCGGCCGGCTGACCGGAGAGCCCGAGAACGTCGTCGCCGGGGTGGCCGCGATCGTCGCCGCCGCCGTCGTGCTGATCGTCACGATCGCCGTCCGGGTCGCCCGCGGCCGAGTCGGTGCCACGGCCTCGCTGCATCGCTGACCCGGGCCGCTCCGAGGGCACGCCGCCACGACGTGGACATGCCGCCACGACATCGCGTGGCGGCATGTTCACTTCGTGGCGGGTTGGCGGGTTGGCGGGTTGGGCCGCCGGGGCCGTGCCGCGGCAGGGCCGGGAGGCGCGGTGCCCCGAGGAGGCGCGCCGCGCCTCCTGCCTATCGGCCGCCGGTGATCTTGCGGTCGCGCTGGGCGACGCCTGCCGTGCCGTAGGGGTAGTCGTCGACGCGGGGTGCGCTCGCCGCGCCGAGCTGCGCGACCTCGTCGTCGGTGAGGGCCGCGGCCAGCGGGGACGAGCCCAGGTTGTCGTCGAGCTGCTCGACCGTGCGGGCCCCGAGGATCACCGAGGTGACGGCCGGCTGGCGCAGCAGCCACGCGAGGGCGACCTGCGAGGCCGACGCGTCGTGCGCCGCGGCGACCGCCGTGACCACGTCGAGGACGGCCCAGGTGCGCTCGTCCGCGTTGCGCGCCTCCCAGGCCTCCATGCCGCGCTTCGGGTCCTCGCCGAGGCGGGTGGCGCCGGTGGGCGCCTGGTCGCGGACGTACTTGCCGCTCAGCCAGCCGCCCGCGAGCGGCGACCAGGGCAGCAGGCCGATGCCGGCGTCGAGCGAGGCCGGCACGATCTCGTGCTCGATGTCGCGCACGAGCAGGTTGTACTGCGGCTGCAGCGTGACCGGCGGGGCGAAGCCGAGGGCCGTGGCGCGACCGACGGCCTTGGCCACCTGCCAGCCGAGGTAGTTCGAGAAGCCGTACGAGCCGATCTTGCCCGCGCTGATGGCGTCGTCGAGGAAGCGCAGGGTCTCGTCGATCGGGGTGAGGTGGTCCCATGCGTGCATCTGGTAGAGGTCGACGTGCTCGACGCCGAGGCGGCTGAGCGACGCGTCGAGGGCCTTCGTCAGGTGACGGCGCGAGAGGCCGACGTCGTTGGGGCCGTCTCCCATCGGGAACCGCCCCTTGGTGGCGAGCACGACCTGGTCGGCGTCGGTGGGGTGGCTCGCCAGCCAGCGGCCGATGATGGTCTCGCTGGTGCCGGCGCTGTACACGTCGGCGGTGTCGACGAGCGTGCCGCCGCCCGCCACGAAGGCGTCGAGGATCGCGTGCGAGGTGGTTTCGTCGGCTTCGGCGCCGAACGTCATGGTGCCGAGTGTCAGCTCCGACACCGAGGCACCGCTGTTTCCGAGGGTTCTGTAGTCCATGAGCCGACGCTACGCCGTGATCGGCCCACGCCCGAGGGCTTGTGACAACCCCCCGGACGCGGGATGCGACCCGTTCGTTTCGTGGATATCGTCGTCCGGAAGGGTCGACACCGTCGTCGTGCCCGACCAGGCCGGGCCCCACCACCCCGGTCACCGTCCCACCCGAGGGGAACGACCGTGTCATCACTCACGACCGAGGCCGCACCCGCGCCTCGTGGATCAGGATCAGACCACACGTCCGTCGCGACCACCCTGCGACCGGGCCCGGTCGTCGACCCGCGCGTCCGCAGCATCTCGACGAACGACCGCGACGAGGCCCACGCGCTCATCCGCAAGAACTACAGGATCACGCGCCTCGAAGGCGACGGGCCCGAGCCGTTCGTCTACAGCCGGTCCGTGTCGGGCGAGACGCGTTTCGCCCTCTCACGCTTCGAGTACCGGCGCGGCCGCCTGCTGACCGTGAGCGACCCCGCGGGGTTCCTCGTCGCGGGCGGCGTGATGTCCGGCCGCCTCTCGATGCGGACGAAGGACCACGAGGTGCGGGTCGAGGCCGGCGTGCCGATCGCCTTCCCGTCGCACGACGCCAAGACCACGGAGACGGTCGACGTCGTGCTCGGCCAGGTGCTGCTTGACCGTGCCGCCGTCGAGCGCGAGCTCGGCACCCTCGGCCTCGTCGCCCCGGGGGGTCTGCGCTCGGCCGCGACCGAGGCCGTGTCGCAGTCGATGGGGCGGTACTGGTCCGACCTCGTCATGCACGTGCACACCGACGTGCTCGGCAACGACGCGGCCATGGGCAGCGCCCTGGTGCGCGGGGCGACCTTCCGGGCGCTCGTCGGGGCGTTCCTCGAGACGTTCGAGACCAACGTCGCGGGGCTCGACGGCGCCCGGGGCCTGGCCCCGCTGCCCTCGACGGTGCGGCGGGCCCGCGAGTTCATCGAACGGCACGCCCACGACGACATCGGCGTGGTCGAGATCGCGGAGGCGGCACGGGTCACGCCGCGGGCCCTGCAGCTGGCGTTCCGCCGCCACCTCGACACGACGCCGATGCAGGAGCTGCGTCGGGCCCGGCTGCAGGGGGCCCACGCCGACCTCGTGGCCGCCGACCCCACGCTCGGGCACACGGTCTCGGGCATCGCCCTCCGCTGGGGATTCGCTCACGCGGGCCGGTTCGCGGCCCAGTACACGGCGGCGTTCGGTCGGTCACCCCGCGACACCCTCGAGGCCTGACGGGTGAGATTCGCGTCATCCTTCGCCAGGCGAACCGTCGTTTCGTTAAACGGATAGTCCGGACTTCTCTCCGGGATTCTCGAAGCCCAGAATGAGAAAGCCTCGCGGTGAAAGGTTCAGGACCGCGAGTCACGCGCACGAGATCGACGTCGGGTTTCTCTCGTGGCGCCGGGGTGCGGAGGGAGTCGGGTTCCTTCCGCACCCCTTTCTCGTGCTGCGGGCTCGTGGCGTCCGTCTCGGAGTCGACCCGCGCCTCCTGCGGTCGCCCCGAGGAGGCGCGGCGAGGGTCAGTCGCGCGCCGACACGTCCGTGTGGACGAAGTTGCTGAACGAGCGGCTGGCGGTCGGGCCGCGCTGGCCCTGGTAGCGCGAGCCGTACTCGGACGAGCCGTAGGGATGGTCGGCCGGCGAGCTGAGCTGGAAGAAGCAGAGCTGGCCGATCTTCATGCCGGGCCAGAGCTTGATCGGCAGGGTCGCGACGTTCGACAGCTCGAGCGTGACGTGCCCGCTGAAGCCCGGGTCGATGAAGCCGGCGGTCGAGTGCGTCAGCAGGCCGAGTCGACCGAGCGAGCTCTTGCCCTCGAGGCGGGCCGCGACGTCGTCGGGCAGGGTGACGAGCTCGTAGGTGCTGCCCAGCACGAACTCGCCCGGGTGCAGGATGAACGGCTCGTCGGCCTTCGCCTCGACCAGGCGGGTCAGCTCGGGCTGCTCGGCGGCCGGGTCGATGAACGGGTACTTGTGGTTGTCGAACAGGCGGAACATGCGGTCGAGCCGCACGTCGATGCTCGACGGCTGGATCAGCGTCGGGTCGTAGGGGTCGAGGCCGATTCGGCCGGCGTCGAGCTCGAGCTTGATGTCGTGGTCGGAGAGCAGCACGGGGGCAAGCCTAGTCAGCGGCCACGGGGCGACGGGGGGAGGATGGTCGCATGCGTGCCATCACCGTCCCCGTGCCCGGAGGGCCCTCGGCCCTCGTCGTCTCCGAGGTCGCCGAGCCGGTGCCCGGCCCCCGCGAGGTCGTGGTCGACGTCGCGGCCGCGGGAGTCAACCGGGCCGACGTCAACCAGCGCGAGGGGCACTACCCGTCGCCCGCCGGCGCGCCCGCCTGGCCCGGGCTCGAGGTCAGCGGCACGGTCGTCGCGACGGGCGACGAGGTCACGACGGCCGCCGTCGGCGACTACGTCGTGGCCCTGCTGCCCGGGGGCGGCTACGCCGACCGCGTGCAGGTCGACGAGGGGCTCGTGCTGCCCCTGCCCCGCGGCGTCGATCTGGTCGAGGCGGCCGGCCTGCCCGAGGCGGTCGCCACCGTCTGGTCGAACGTCTTCATGAGCGCCGGCCTCCAGCCGGGCGGGACCCTGCTCGTGCACGGCGGCGCGAGCGGCGTCGGGTCGATCGCGATCCAGATGGCCGTCGCCCTCGGCTCGACCGTCTACGCCACCGCCGGCTCCTCTGACAAGACCGCCTTCTGCGAGCAGCTCGGCGCCGCCCGCGGCATCGACTACAAGACCGAGGACTTCGTCGCGGTCGTCGGCGAGCTGACCGAGGGCCGCGGCGTCGACGTCGTGCTCGACCTGGTCGGCGGCGACTACCTCGCCCGCGACGTCGAGGCGCTCGCCCCCGGCGGCCGGATCATGGTGATCGCGGCCCAGGGTGGGGCGTCGGCCACGATCGACGTGCCGCGCCTGATGCAGAAGCGCGGCCGCATCTGGGGCACGACGCTGCGTGCCCGCCCGCTCGACGAACGCCGCGCGATCATGGCCGAGGTGCGCGAACACGTCTGGCCGCTGGTCGAGGCGGGGTCGGTGCGCCCCGTGCTCGACAGCGTCTACCCGCTCGAGTTCGTCGCCACGGCGCACAAGCGCATGGAGTCCGGCGGGCACAGCGGCAAGATCCTGCTCGTCGTCCGCTGAGGCCTGGAGGCCTGCCGAGATGTCGCGACTTGCCGCTCACGTTCGAAGGTGAGCGGCACGTCGTGACATCTCGGGGGACCGGTCCCAGAACAGGAGGCGCGGGTCGTCAGGCCACGCGGCTCTCGGCACCCCCGCGCCCGCTCGACGCACCGGCGACCTCGACCAGCACGGGCAGCGTCTCGCCGAGGGCCCGGTCGAGCCCGCGGACGACGTCGGACGCGGCGGCCACCACGGGGGCGGGCGACGAGCCGGCCGTCAGGCGGACGCGCACCTTGAGGGCCGGGCGTCCGCGGACGGTCCAGGCCGAGACGCCGACCGAGGCCACGTCGCGGCGGCCCGAGAGCGCGTCGGTGATCGCGGTGTCGGCGAACGAGCTCGACACGGCGATCGAGCCGGCCGGGTCGTCGTGGACCACGACGCTGTCGGTGCGGCCGTGGCCGTGTGCGCCGATCGCCACCACGAGGACGATCACGAGCAGCAGGCAGAGCAGGGCCAGGGCGAGCGGCAGCCAGCTGCCGCCGGTCGCTCCTGCGGCGTCGATCGGGGTGGCGGCCACGGCGTCGTCGACGGCCGTGGTCGCGGGCCCGAGCAGGTCTCGGACGGCCCCGCCGCCGGGCAGGGCCGCGATCACCAGGAAGGCGCCGACGGCGAGCGTCACGAGCCCGACGACGGCGAGCAGCAGGCGGTTCGCGAAGCGGTTGCTCGAGGTCATGCGCCGAGCCGTCCCGTGGCGGTGGTGCGCACCCGGGCCGTGAGGGCCGGGCGGTAGGCGGTCGCCTCGAGCTCGGCTCGGGCAGCGGACTCGACGGCCTGCTCGTCGACCGTGAGGCCCGAGGTCGGGGTCAGGTCGATCTGCGCCTGGCGCCGTGAGACCCAGGCCGAGACCTGCTGGTCGGAGAGCCGACCCGAGACGCGCGCGACCCGGGCGAGCGAGGACGCGATGACGCGGTCGTCGACCACGACGGCCACCCGGTCGTCGTCGACGGTGTGCCGACCGCGGCGGCCGGCCGTGACCGCGAGCCCGAGCAGGAGGAGCCCGACGAGGGCCGCGGCGATCCCGGCGGCGAGCACCAGGCCCGTGGCGCCACCGTCGACCGCGGCCGACAGGGTCGACAGGACGTCGACGGGGGAGAAGAACAGGGCCGGGCGGCCGAGGGCGGCGTACACGGCCTCGACGCCGACGTAGCCGACCGCGAGGGTCAGCACGACGAGCACGACGATCGCGCTGCCCGACCGCGACGAGTGCTGCTCGCGACGCAGGATGCGGCGGTACACCGCGGGATCGATCGGCCGGGTGGCCGGGCGGCCGGGCGCGGCGTCGGCCGGTGACGGGCGGCCGGCTGCGGGGTCGGCCGGTGCCGGGCGGTCGCGGGTGGTGTCGGTCACGAGGCGGCTCCGGTCCGGTCGATGCGGCTGCCGCTGACGGTCACGTCGACGCGCGACACGGTGCGACCGGCGAGCTCGGAGAAGCGGCGGGTGAGGGTCGACTGCAGGTCGCGGACGATCGCGACGACGCCGCCGTCGGGCAGTGCCGCCGCCTCGGACAGCACCGGGATGCGCACCGGCGTCGAGACGCGCAGGGCGAGGCGCCCGCCGTCGTCGGCGGCCTCGACGCGGACGTCGGCCCGTCGCACCCGCAGGGTCTCGGCGACGACCGCCGTGGCCACCTTCTGCAGCACCTTCGCGGGCACGCCGACGTGCCCCGGGACGCTGACGTGCCCCGGGACGGCACCGTGCCCCGGGACGGCGTGCTCCGCGACGGCGGCCTGCCCCGTCACGACTGGGGTGGCGGTCACGACGACGAGCGCCGTCCGCGCAGCGCGTCGAGCAGGGCCGACACGTCCGTGCGGCCCGACACGACGCGACCCACGAGCGCCCCGACGGCGATGAACGCCGCCACGAGGACGAAGCCCCAGAAGCCGAACGCGAGGGCCGAGATCGCGAGCACCGCGCCGACGGCCATGCCCGTGGTGGTGGCGGTCACGAGACGCGGCTCTCGGTGCCGTCGGCCTCGTCGTCGTCGCCGGGCACGATGACGTCGGCCACGGTGACGTTGACCTCGGCGACGTCCATGCCCACGATGCGGGTGAGGGCCCGGGCGACGTCGGCGCGCACCTGTTCGGCGACCTCGTGGATCGGGGCGGGGTACTCGACGACGATCGTGACGTCGGCGGCGACCTGGGTCTCGCCGACCTCGACGCGCACGCCCTGACCGAGGTCCGAGCTGCCGATTACGTCGCGCAGGGCGCCGAACGCCCGGGCGGCCCCGCCCCCGAGGGCGACGACGCCGGGCACCTCGCGAGCGGCGAGGCCGGCTACCTTCGCCACGACGGTGTCGGCCACGACGGTCCGGCCGCGGGGCGGGCCCGCGGGGGCGGACGAGGAGGCGCGGGTCGTGGGGGCCGCGTCCGTCACCTGCTCGACGGTGCGGGGTGGGCTGCTCGTGGTGTCGCTGCGGGCCATCGCGTTCTCCTTCGTGCGGGGTCGTGCGGGGTCGTGCGTGTGGGGGTCGTACGGCGGGCCCGTCGTGCCCGGTGGTGCCTCTCGGTCGTACCCGTGATGCCGTCCGTGGGGCCGGGGAGCGGCTCGATTCTCTCGGAGCCGAGCCGGTCTCGCCACCCGATGACGGTGTATCCAGGAGTGAGACGCGTCCCGGGGCCCGGACGTCACGGCCCGCGTCCGCACCTGTTTCCGCACGACCCGGCCCGCGCCTCCTCGAGGGTGGCACGACCGGCGGTCGCACACGAGCACCGGGGGGACGGCATGTCGGCAGACCTGACCGAGGCCGCCGACGCCGTGCTCGCCTCGCGCGCGGCCGAGGGTGACGAGCGGGCCTTCGAGGTGCTGCTGCGTCGGCACCTCGGCCTGATGACCGCCTACGCGACGCGCCTGACGAGCTCGCGCGCCGACGCGACGGACGCCGTGCAAGAGGCCTCGATCACGATCTGGCGCGAGCTGCCGACCCTCGAGACCCCCGCCGCCGTGCGCGGCTGGATGATGCGGATCGTCTCGCGCAAGGCGTTCGACCTGATCCGCTCGCGGCGCCTGACCGACGACGTCGACGACCTCGAGCTGGCCTCGGCGACGCCGACGGCCGATCCGGAACGCCTGGCGGCGTCGAACGACGCCATGGGTGCCCTGCGCGCCGCCCTGGATCGACTGCCCGCCAGCCAGCGGCAGGTGTGGGCGCTGCGCGAGGTCGGCGGCGAGTCGTACACCGAGATCGCCGAGCGGACCGGCACCACCGTGACCGCGGTCCGAGGGCAACTCGCCCGGGCCCGTGAGACCCTGACGCGCGAGATGGAGGCCTGGCGATGACCGACGAACCCCGCCGCACCGACCACGCCCACGACGACCCGACCCCGCCCGACGTGCCCGTCGACCTGAGCGCGGCGGTCGAGGCCGAGCAGCTGCCCGAGGACGCCTTCGAGGAGGCCGTCGACGGTGGCCCTGTGGCGCCGGTGACCGACGACGCCGTGATTGCGGCCCCGACCGACGACGACCTCGACGGCGGCATCTCGCCCGAGCGCCTGGTCGACTACCTCGACGCCGGTCGGCAGCCCTACGACCCCGAGATCGAGGAGTCGCCCGAGGCCGTCGCCCAGCTCGCCGCCCTCGAACGCCTGCGCACGATGGGCGCCCGACTGCTCGAGGTCGACGCCGCCGACGCGCCCGCACCCGACCCCAGCTGGATCAGCGGCGTGATGGACCGCGTGCGCCTCGAGTCGCGCGCCGGCCGGCCGATCCCGCTCGCCTCGATCGACGAGCGCTCGACCCTGCACATCACCGAGGGCGCGGTGCGGTCGCTGATCCGCGAAGCCGGCGACGGCGTCGACGGGGCCATGGTCATCTCGTGCACGATCCACGGCGACGTCAGCGTGCCCGGCGCCCTCGTCCGCGTCGAGGTCGTCATCAGCGGCCTGTTCGGCGAACCGCTGCCGACGCTCGCCGAAGGGGTTCGCGAAGCGGTGGTGTCGAGCCTGTCCCGTCAGACAGAATTGGTGCTCGAGAGCGTGGACGTCATCGTGGACGACGTGCACCTGCAGTCCGAAGGAGGCGCGGCGTGAGCGACGACGACGGCCTCGGCGCCCGCATCAGCGCCCCCGACCTGTCCTTGCTCGCGGCCGAGCTCGGCGAGATCGCGGCGTCGGTCGACGGCGTCGTGCACGTGCGCGCACGGCCCGGGTTCGGCAGCGTCGTGCGCTCGGCCCTGCAGGGGCTGAGCACCGTCGTCGGAGGCGGGGGGGCGTTCGGTGCCCTGGCGCCCGCCGCGCCCGCCGGCTCGGCCCCCGATGCCGAGCTGGCCGACCCGTCGTCCGCCGAGGCCGCCGCCGCGGCCTCCCCGGGTCGCCCCGTGCCGCTCGTCGGCATCGCGGTCGCCGACCTCGAGACCCGCATCACGCTCGACATCGCGGTCGACGAGAGCGGCTCCGGCCCGCTCGTCGCCCGTGCGGTCGCGCAGGCGCTGCTCGACCGGGTGAGCGGGGAGCCCGTTCCGCCGGCCTCGGTCGACCTGCGCATCGTCTCGGTCGCGACCGGGGCCTGAGCGCGCCTCCTGCCCTCGGCCGCGGAGCCACCGCGAGGCGGGCCGCCGAGAGCACAGGAGGCGTGGGCCGCTATAGTGGTCTGATGCGCCCTCGAGGCGCCGCGCGAGTGTAGTTCAATGGTAGAACTTCAGCTTCCCAAGCTGATAGCGCGGGTTCGATTCCCGTCACTCGCTCTCTTCTTCCCCCCGGGCCGGCCCGGTCACCGCCGCGGTCGTGCGAGACGGTCGACGCGCGACGCCGCTGCGGCGAGCTGACCCCCTCGGCTCCACAGGCCGAACACCCGAACGCCCGAACACCCCGTCACGATCCGTCGTGGCGGGGTGTTCCCGTTCCGACGTAGTGCATCGTCTCGCTCGGGAGCGGACACGCGAGTACTGTGCGCGCGGCTGGTCGGCGGTGTCACCCGCCACCTGATCGTTGGCTCCGCACGTGGACGAAGCCGACCCGCGCCTCCTACCGTTCACGACAGGGCACGACGCCGACTCGGCGCCGCCCACGAATTCTGAACACCGTCAGCAAGGAGTGCACCATGGCACAGGCCATCGAGACCATCGACGTCGACGTCCCCGTCAGCGTCGCCTACAACCAGTGGACCCAGTTCGAGGAGTTCCCGAAGTTCCTCGACGAGGTCGAGTCGATCACCCAGACCACCCCCACCCTCACGGTGTGGAAGGTCAAGGTCGGGCCGGTCGAGAAGACCTTCGAGGCCGAGATCACCGAGCAGCACCCCGACGAGCGCGTCGCCTGGAACAGCACCGGTGGCGAGGTCGACCACGCCGGCGTCATCACGTTCCACAAGCTGAGCGACGACGTGACGCGCCTCACGGTGCAGATCGACTGGACGCCCGAGGGCTTCCTCGAGAAGGTCGGCAACACGCTCGGCGC
>Ga0265798_10010659_pt1 | contig 11304 bp, 9 predicted proteins | sample P3T30metagenome_FD_192430 | JGI IMG/M metagenome (GOLD analysis project Ga0265798, IMG submission 192430) | Plant litter microbial communities from East Loma Ridge, Irvine, California - P3 T30 | ecosystem: Environmental > Terrestrial > Plant litter > Unclassified | place: USA: California... | reverse complement strand
TCTATTTTAGTAGTATAGCTAACTTTATTACGTATTAGCTTCTTAACTTAGTAGCTATATACCTACTTTAATAGTATAAAATACCTAATATTAAGCAGCTATAATAGGTATAATAAGTATAGTAGTATATAGAGAGTAATAATCTTCTTCTCTTTATAGAGCTAGTAGAAATTAATTAAGCTATAGCTCTTATAACTATCTAGAACTAGTAGATAATAGTTACTAATAGTCCTCTTCTTTATATATCTATTAAAGTACTCTAGCTACTCTATACTAAGCTTATTTATTATCTAGCTATTCTTAAAGACTCTAATAATCTAATTCTATAGTAGATTCTTCTCTTTATACTAGGTAGAGAGGTAGTACTTACCCTAGAAGATAATAAAGAGTAGAATAGCCTAGCCTATTATATTAATACTCTAGATAACTATAGTCTACTTCTAATTACTTAGCTATAATATCTTTAGCTATTCTTAATACTCTACTACTATAACTACTACTTCTATTAATATTACGCCTATTATAAAGCTAGTCTTATTAAAGTTATAGATATTTTTATTCTAGATACTATACTTAGCTTTAGTACTCTCTATAAGCTTAAACTAGTCTCTAATAATAATAGAATCTTTATAGAGAGCTCTTTTATAGTTATACTTTTAATTAAACTTAACTTTAAGCTTAGAGTAGCGCTTAATAAAGTTTATAGACTAGTTCTTACTAACTAGCTTCTAGAGGTAACTTATAAGTAGAGAATTAGCTATATCTTCTATATTAGTAAGCTAAGGTAGGTATCCTTTATTAACTATATTTATTATATACCTAATAATCGCTACCTCTTCTAATCTATAGAGAGCTATTATTTTAGGCATATAATTGCGCTATAAAGGTGTCCTAGCTAGGCGTCTTTATAGAGTATTCTCTAAGACGCTAAAAATAGCTATAGCGTATTATAGCTTTAGTATTATATCTTTTTAGATAGCCTAAATTATAGTTTATATATAAGCTTTATTTAAGACCTTTTTAGTTTAGTTATATTAAGGTATTACGTATAGAGAGTAGTGTTAGTAGAGGCTTAGTAAAAAGGTACTATATACTTAGGAGTACTATATACTTATAGAGTACATTATAGAAGTATAGAGTACTTATAAAGAGAGCTAGAGAGAATATACTAGTCTAAAATAAGACTAACTAGTAGATTACTTATAAAGAGTATTAAGAAGGAGCGCAATTAGGCCTTAGCTAGCGCGCTTAAAGGCGCTACACTAGGTATAAGAAGACTAGGCACAACTTACGTATATATAATACTAATACTATTAATATAGAGTAGTCTATTATATTAATATCTTATAATAGTATTCTCGCGTTATTAAGATATATCGCTTTAAAGTTGCAAAAGTTAGTAGGGTAACCAACTCGCTTATATAACTAACTCGCTTATCAAACACGTTACTTATAGAGTATATTAGCTATTTAAAGTTGTCTATTTTACTAGTAAAACGTGTGCATTGAACCGATCCGGGCATTGAACGCACAGACACGGTACTCAGAGGTCAGCGACGATGTCATTCCTGGGGAAGTTCGTTAGACCCACGACCGCGCGCTTAACCACTCCGCCACGACTCAGGCAACAATTGTCAATCACCACGGAGCTACATCAACGACTCTTCGTGATCCAGCCACGTCTGCTATCCTCGTGCTACCGCCAATACTCCCCTCGGCGCAGATCATCACCACAAGACACACAACATCACAGCCTTGCTGGTGCCCTCTCACAGCATAGCAGTCGTGAGAGTCATGACGACCGTCCACGCTTCGAATGGCGAAAGGTCGCGCACAAAATGATTGAAAGCAGCGCAACAGCAGGCACTTCCATATTCCTTCTCGCACTGGTTGGGTATAGCTATACAAAATATTACAACAACATGGTCTTGAGCAACATGGAGCTTTCTATCGAGTATCCAGATCCTCTATTGGAGCTCGTTACAAAGCGTACGACTGCGTTTACGACTACGACTGAAGAGGTCGAGGAAGATCGCTGGATTCCTCGAGATGAGCAAGAGAAAATTGACAGAATATTGCTAGGTGAAGACCGTGGTCGCTATCACTTGATCATGGGGGAAACAGGCACAGGAAAAGGCTCTATGCTTATGGTCGGCATGTCGAAAATTGATGGAAATGGAGTTGTGATGATGGAAGCCCATGCTGACCCAGAGATTTTTCGAATCAGGCTCGGACGTTGTCTCAATTTTCAGTTTCACGAAGACAACATTGGCGCTCTGTTTTCGATTCGAGGGCCGCGAGACGCGTCGGCTCTCTTAGACATTGAACGTGCATTTAACCGGATTGAGCAGGCTGCCCTTGCAAGGAGACTCAAAACTGGACGACCTCTTGTGCTCATCGTCAACTCGGCACATCTCATTAGAGATGACGACAATGGGAGGAACTTGTTTGAACTTATTCAGCAGCGTGCGGAACAGTGGGCAGCCGCTATAATAGTTACCTTGATAATTTGCACTGACAAGTACTGGGTGTATGAGAGGTTAAAACAATATTCGACAAGGATGGAAGTAATTAACGTCAAAAATCTTCCGAGGGAGCAGGCTATAATAGCTCTGCAAAACTATCGATAGAGGTACTGGGCGGAGAAAACCCTAAATTTCATCCTCGAAGAAGTATATGACAAGATTGGAGGGCGTCTCACATTCTTGAATCGAGTTGCAAGGGTCCCTGATATGCTGGCGCTGTGTGACCAGATTTGTATAGATGAGAAAGTTTGGTTCCTCAGCGAGTGTGCCATTCTTGATTCCGAGATGGATGACGACGTCATAGACCAGCAAAAGTACGCGGTAAGTATATGGCGCTTTATGTTATGAGGCTGTTCCGAACAAGTGCTGACGTAACTTACCAGGCTGCAGCAATGGTCCTAGCCGATTTCCTGTACAAGGTCTCTCTCGAGGCGGATGAGACATACAACTTCAAGGATGGTCATATACTGCCTCATGTTCCGCTCCACCGTGCTCGGTACGTGATGACACGGGTGGCATTTATACAACTTCACAACTCCGGTATGCTCTCTGTCGATAGGAACGCAATGATATCAGCTAGCAGTGTTCCTATGAAACGTGCCTTCAACGAGATTTGCAGCGAGCCTGGATTCGAAGAGTTTCTCAAGGCAACGTTAGACCGTATCAACGAAATCGAGTCTCTAAAGCGAACCAGAGAGCTAACCATGAAGGACCTGTGGAACGATGGCAAATACAACATCATGATGTTGGACAAGGACGGGCAACACGAGCGAACATCGGTGGTGATGCGGGTACCAGAGTCCAGCAATGACAATGATGAAGAAGACCACGATGACACACGATGCCTTGTCAAGCGGCTTTACAAGGATAATTAAATGCGTGTATAAACTGTGCTTGGTATACCGCGTTGTGAAAATCTGCTGTTAAGCATCGATATCACTTGTAAAACAATACTGTGCTTGGTAAGATAGACCACGGTCAAGAGAATCACCACTATCTTCATTGTATATAGTGCTTAATAGCGGGCTGAGGCTTGCCTTGCTTGCACTTCTGCAGAAGCAAGACAGCAAGTCACATTCATCGTCAACATGTCGCACGTTTCCCAAACACCTATAGCAATATCAGGTAACGTCCAGCCGTCACAAGAGGACACCGCCTAATGCTATATGAAACAATGTCCCACCGCTCCTTTGCTCAAGCGCCCATAGGTGCCGAGGCAGCTCTCCGTGCTGACTGCACTTTGTTGTGATACATCTTCGCAACAATATAGAAATATACCAGCAGCACAAACCATGAGCACAACATGGCTCTGATGCACGCGGCTAGCGCGACGAGCGAGAACGCAGAGAAACCATAGGAAGCTGCGTGAAACGCACTGTCGTGGCTCAACTGATGTGTCCTAAGGCCGACTTGCATGGCTGACAGTGCAACCGACAGGATTGCGAACGGCGCTAGGATCCAGCCAAAGTTGTTACGGAAGACATCTTGGTACCAGGACGATGTTGTCATGAAGCCATGGAACAAGTTGTGTAGTGAGAGTGTCATAGGAGAATAGCGGTAGATTCGATTAAGTCGTGAAAGTCGTAGCTCTCCATACTGGTAACGTCTATGGACTTTGTGTAAAGATTTAGTGTTGATGACTCCAGTGAAGCTGTGTACGAACTCGGTCCATGATTCCCAGTCGAGGTCCTTGGGAATGAGCTTCATCTCTTTTGCGATGTGGAAGTCTGATTCCCAGCTCATGAGCCAGACGTAGGAGAGCAGAAACCCACATGCTGACTTGTGCAGATCGACATCAGAACATAGGTGCTCTCGCCAGAAGGTCTCGCTGAACAAGTACGCTCTTAGTGGCTTCAGATACAATTTCGCGCTTTTAGACTGATACCAAGTCAGATGCTCGCTAATGTCTTCGGTTATGGTGAGTTCCCGGCTTAACAATTTCTGCCGATGGAGTGGGCGGGCAAACCGCGGGGCACCAGCGTAATGGAGATGCCTGTAAATCTTGTCGAGGCGAATCGGGCTCAGGTCGACTTTGAGATAGGTTCCCATCTCAGATTTGCCATCTTTCGGCCGTACTAAAGCCTCTTTGTAGACTATCGACGCAGGTGGATGGAAGACAAGTGAGTTCGTCTTAGGAGTAGGGTGAAATGGCGGCTCAAGTGCGCTGTGCGGCTTTGCCATTGACGAAGAAGGATCGATATGCCTGGCCTTGCGGGGGTGTCCGCAGTGAAGCAGATGTTGATCGTGCTTAACATGTCAAAGTGAATGATGTGCCAATGACTATTAGAGGCGCTGGCTATTGAGTATAGGCAAGTTTGGATCTACGGCACATATTCAGCTCCGGCTCAGCTCGCAAGGATGTGTATGTTTCGTTGCAGCCTGGATGATGCTGGCGGTTGGGGCCGCTTTGGCGCATCCCGCGGACGCATCCCAGCCCACCTGGGCGAACAACGCGCAGCACCACACGCATTGTAAGCCCATTTCCGAAGCGATCAGGGCACCACGATAGATAGCCTGCCTCGATGCCCCGCGCGTTTCAGATGATTTCCGGTATGGTTGTGCTTGTCCACGATGAAGGCACTCTCGTGCCTGCCGTCAATGCGCCGCTTCTCTAATGCACGCATCCTGCAGTCTACGCTTCGCTACGGCGCATCTAGCTTCAGGTCGAGTGTGCTCAGCCAGGTCCGCCACACTGTCACCGAAGCGCAATCGAAAGGCGTCTTTTACAGAGTCTCCGGCTTCGAACGTGGAACAACAAGGGAAGAAGTGTGGAACATCATCAAGCAGCAATCAATAAACGGCGAAGATCCGACTCAGCCCGAGATCACCGTCCTGCCCACATGCGACAGCACTAGAACCGACTCCTCGATTGCCATAGTAAAGTATGCCAAACATCAGCAACCGGAATTCCTCCAGGACATCATTGACAAGACCTTGGGCGAGAAAGTGATACTTACAACAAGCGACAATGGCATACGCAGGCATGTTGTATTCGATCAGCACTTCCATGGTTTCACTCAGTTGTACGCAACGCCGGATGGTCGACCTGTGCGCGCAGAGTAAGCACGCCAGCCTCAAAGTCTCCATCTAATACCACACAGCATAGTGGCTATCACTGGAATGGATGGGCATGCGTATGGTTCATGGATGAGCAGGGAAGGTAGCAACAGCGCAATGCGGTTACGAGACTTTCTGGCGCAGGATCTCCCAGATTGTCGAACCATGATCTATGGCTACCATTCCAAACTCCTTGCTACCAACATGAGTCAACTCCGAGAATACGGTCGAATGTTTATTTCAGAGATTGAGAGGGTTCGTAGTACCCCCGCAGTAAGTTTATTGCTTTCTTCATGATTTCGTTGAATAAGCTGATTGTGATTTCGCGAAGCTCCATATGCAACCTTTGATCTTTATTTGCCATAGCTATGGCGGTGTTCTCTTGTCCAATAGCATGGTCATGGCCAGCACCTCTGAAAAAGAGAGCGAGAACTCAATTTACAAGTCCACTTACGGGATGATGTTCTTCGGCACACCACATAGAGGATCACCAAAAAAAGGCATTTTGAAGATGGTTGAACATGCTTATCCAAACAGAGTGCCAGCTTTGATGGAAACCGCACCAGATTCGGGTGCATTGAAACTCCAGCTCCAGCTGTTCACAGAGCTTGTCCGAGATCGTAAAGTGGCAAGCTTCTACGAGACTGAGCCAACTGCTGCTCCATCTCAGGTAAGCTAACATTCCCACCGCGAGTCTCTGTGTCTGACCAAAGGAAGCTTGAGGATGGGACCTGGCAGAGAGTGGGCCGCCAGGTTCTGCGTGTGAGCGAGCCATCAGTGGTCCTTCAATTTCCTGGTTTTAGAGAACGAAAGATACCAGTGAACGCCAATCACACAAACATGGTCAAGTTTAATTCACGATCCAATAACACGTATTCTACGGTGCTAAAGATGTTGCGAGAGTTCGTCAAAGATGCGCCCAAGGTTGTAGGAAGTCGATACGGTATGTCAAATGTCCCTCTTCAAGTCTCGGCGCTTAAGCAATATCAGCGACAGCCACAACCTCGGATGAGCCCATGAAAAGAACCAATGTGCCATTCACAAGATCGGTCAACCTGCACGGCAGAGCCGAGAACTTGTCGCGCCTTGGAGAGAAACTTAACTCCAAGACCTATCATCGTCGAGCTGTGCTCTATGGTTTGGGTGGCATAGGGTAGACATATAACTCGCTGCAGATCGGTCTACTTTTGCTAACGCGAGTTAGTAAATCGGCCATTGCCATCAAGTACGCGCAACAGATCCGCGAGAGAGACTCAACAACTTGGGTCTTCTGGGTGTATAGCTCGACGGCTGCGCGTTTTAGCCAGAGCTACCGTGAGATTGCCGACATGTTAAAAATCAAGGGACGAGACGCGTCGCACGTGGACATAATGAGGCTTGTCTGCGATTTCCTATCTGAGGAGCATACCGGACCTTGGCTCATGATTTTAGACAATGCAGATGATCGGACTCTATTATCAGTGGACCATGCCCGACAAGAAGACTCGACCGGCTCCCTGCATTTACTCTCAAGCTATTTGCCTCAGGGCCCACATGGGTCTATCTTGATCACTTCACGCGACCGAAGCGTGGCTGAGGACCTCACCGGTAGTGCCTCTTCCATCATTCACGTGGTGGCCCTCGACGAGGCAGACTCGGTCCGGCTTCTTCAAGAACGCTCTGGAGATATCGATTCACCGGATGAGGATGCAGTTGAGCTGGTTAGATGCCTAGATAACCATGCACTCGCGATCACGGTAGCTGCCGCTTTCATATCGAACGGCATGCCAAGGACGTCGATCACAAAGTATCTGAAGACATATCGCAGGGCTCTCAAACATCAGCGACTAGATACTGCCGTACATCAAGCCGTGTCAATGACCTGGCAGTTGTCCTTCGATGTGATTCGTAAACAATCTTTTGACTCACTCAAGCTTCTGGCGTTGATGAGCCTGCTCCACTTCGACGACATACCGGACTTCCTATTCACGGATTACATCCCACGATACGAATCTGACAAGTCACTAATTGAACAAGACATTGCACTATTACTTCGATTCGACCTAATAATTCTTGATGGAAAAAAGTTCGATATGCATAGACTGGTCCAGCACTCTAGGAGATCTTGGCTAATGGCCAATCATGAAATGCATCAAAGGGTGCGAGAAGCTCAATTTCTTGTCGCCCAGGCTTTTCCGGATATTTCTGCAGGCTTCGAACACTGGGAGAAGTGCCAGGCTCTGCTACCCCACGCCGAAGCCACACTCTCCCTCGATGCCGGCCCTGAAAACGAGCGCCAGAGACTGCAGCGCGGCAAGATACTGTACAACATTACTTACTTCGAATACATCAAAGGCGACCACGCAGCCGCCCTACAACACTTTTCAGCTGCAAAGGACATACAATCGGAATTCCTTAGCGACAACGACAAGCAACTAGTCCAAACGCGAACAATGTGTCACCGTCTCCTTTCCGAACTTGGCCAACGGGAAGAAGCCTTGCGACGAGTCAATACTGAACTCCTGGATCTGCGTCAACGTGGCCGCGGCTCAGTATACTTACTAGCCCTCCTCGGAGAAAAAGCCAGAATCATGTCCGACGACGGGGACTGGGCGAAAGCCGAACGATATGCAAGAGAAGAGTTGCAGCTCATGATGCAAGGTGCAGGCGACAGCCTGTCAGAAGTGCACAAACTCGACGCAAAGCGCACTCTAGCTCGCGCCATCAATTTTCAGGGCGAGCCCGAACAAGCCGAACCTTTACTCCGCGAAGTTTTCGATCGGCGAAAGCAACTATGGAGTATCGATCACGCGGACAGGCTTAAAAGTTGGGTTGACCTGGCGCAGTGTCTGGCGAATCAGGGCCGGTATAACGAAGCGGAAAGACTCTTTACAACCGCGGATGCTAGGTTGAGAAAAGTCCATGACAATGAAAATAGACGAGCAGAGAAGATCGGGAAGGTGTGGAAAGAAGCTCGAAAACAAAGCCAAGAGCACGGCTTTGCGCGTCTCCAGCGAAAACTATATCGCCTGTGGCGCTTGACCAAACTTCGCGTCCTGGGCTCACATCGTACATTACTATCGTCCCATCGGCCCAAGGGCCCAGTGGCGATTTGGTGGCGTTACACAATTCTCGCGTCAGTAGCGTTGGGACTAAGCTTACTCGCATATTCTCCGCAAGTCTGGCAGTTGTCGGATAGGCTGGAGGAACTCTTGGGACACCAGAAGAAGGCAGCAACACAGATGCAGGCGAATGACGCAAAAGATCGTGGCCAGGACGAGGATATCAAAGAGTTGAGGAAGGCTTACGCGAGGCTCGAAGAAAGACTAAATGTTGGGGCAGCAAGTTCTCCTCATAAGCAAGAATGAGTTCTATCAAGCGCTTTGCAGTGGTTCAGGAAGCTCTTCTAGCAGTTAAGCTGTACATATCTGTCCCGTACGCCTCATGTAGTATTCTTGGTGCTCGATTTGCTGGTTACATCTCCAGCGCATCATTCCGCAAAAGACTAGATTAGGTAAATTCTCATTGTGCTGTCTATGTTTGAACACTCTTATATCTCTAAGCAGAACTCGCAGTTGACTTTCCTGCAAAGATGGATCTGACTAAGGGCTTTTATCTTATCTACGCGCTCTTATAAATGTATCTGCCCCAATATAAATTAAAACTTAACCATTGAGTATAGATTAATTTACAAATTCCGACTCCACTTAAGTGAATTTTGAGCTGGACTATACCCCCACGCCTTCTAGACTAACGAGCGCTACCCGGCTATGGTTCGGCGAGTCTGTTTGTTTGTTCTTCTCGTCTAGCCTCGCAAGAATATCCTGCCGGCCCACGAACACACTATCTCTCTGGAATAGAACCATTATAGACGGTCTAGGTTCATCTTTCCCTCGTACTAGAGGCTGGCTCTGTCAGCTAGCATTAAGCATAACGATAGCTAAACAAATATAGCATTTCGCTCTGCAAAGTATAGACGAAAAGTACTACGGCTACGTATAAAAGCGAGCCGCTACTGCACGCGGGGCATTCTGCTTAAACTATCTAAGCTTGTCCTGCGCACTGCTGTACCCTCGAGTATTCTTACTGTCGAACTTGATAATTATCGAGTGATCGACGACTAGAGGGTTCGTTCCTTCTATCGAGTCTGGGAGCTGGAGGGCTGATTCGGTGTCTACTACTGTGACGAAGTCGCTAGTTCTTTTCTATTGTTTGCTCTCGCTGTCCTATCACCAATGTGTTAGCAATCTTCTCGCGCCTTGCTCGTATTAGAGTATCGTACAAACTGTAGCTGCCTTGTCTGTCTTGTCTTGTAGAAGCTTACGACCTTGCGGTCTCGGACAAGATTCTTGAAGTCCTCTAGCTGAGATGCTAGCAAGTTAGACTTGTTCTTGATCTGCTTAAGCAATGCATGCTGCGGGTTACTGCTGTGCCTAGCTAGTATCTTCTGGATGTCGTCTACTACGATGCCTTTGTGTGGGATCCTAAACAAAAGCATACTGTAGGTTGCTCTGTGAAGGCTAAAGCTGGGCTGCGCCTCTTACTGCATCGTGCTGCAAGGCAATACCTGGCCGTCTCGCGAGTATGTCTGCTGTTAGTGTAGACGTGAACGCACTTCGCTGTGACATGCTTGTATTAAGAGTAAGGCGGAATCGAAATGTCTGGGGTTACGTCGTATAGAGGCGGAATTGCTTAGCTGCACTACTGCGCTTGTATATGATACAATCCGATAACAAAGCGAATATATAGTCGAAAGTTGCTACTACAAGTAGGGATAATGGCCGACCCGCACCGGCTATATTCCTGTGCTGGGGGCGTTAAATCTATTCTGGCGTGAATGAAAAAAAAGGTTGAGATAGGCATTATCGCCACTTGTGGTGGGTGGGCGCCGAGAGGATCCGACTAGACCTTTAGCCACTACTAGATTGGATCTTGGCAGAGAGAAGGGGTCTCGAACTGGGCTGTCGGAACGAGATCCACTGCGGGATTGAGACCTAAACAAGACTTCCTTGCGGTTCGGCACGTTAACTGGAGCCGCAGGAAGCTTAATTAGTGTTTGTGACTAGCGTAGACGATGGCTTCGTGGCTCACCTATACCAAGACCTTACTAAAACCACCTCTGTTATAGTCTATTATAATCTATAATAGTATAATATAGTGTAAAAGAGATAGAAATAGTATTAAAAGACTACTTTTACTTTATAATTATATATTAGTATATTATATAAGAAAGTTATATCTTATTTAATAGCTTAATGTAAGGGGCTACGCTTAAGGAGTAATCGCATAGGTATACTAGAGTTGTATTTAATTGAGAAGAGAACTATAGACTACTAGGTAGCTAAGAGTTATTTAGAGTATAGCTTAGAATAACCCTTTACTAATAATTTAGGGGTTTATTAGTCTAAGTAATAATTAGACGTATATAGCTATATACTATACGCTTATATATATAACTAAGATATTATTAAGTATATACTAACTAGGCGCTAGCCTATTATAATACCTCTCTTCTCCTCTTCTTTAGAGAGTCTTTTAGTAAAAGCCTTCTAGTAGGCGCTCTTCTTTATTCTAAAAGTCTTTAGTATAGATTTCTTACTAATCTATAGCCTCTATATTACTTAGAGCTTCTACTAGTTTAAGTATTATTTAGTAGTATCTTTTCTACTTTACTTCTAAGTATAGTTTTTAACTATAACCTCTATACTTCTAATACTTACTTAGAATCTCTTCTACTACTTAT
>Ga0265798_10010658_pt1 | contig 11304 bp, 14 predicted proteins | sample P3T30metagenome_FD_192430 | JGI IMG/M metagenome (GOLD analysis project Ga0265798, IMG submission 192430) | Plant litter microbial communities from East Loma Ridge, Irvine, California - P3 T30 | ecosystem: Environmental > Terrestrial > Plant litter > Unclassified | place: USA: California... | reverse complement strand
GATGTAGGAGGGCCAAAGGCACTCGCCTACCGAGTGGCTCAAACGTGAGTGAAGTGGCTGAATTCGAAGTCCAGCGAAGGGAGGCTTCAATGCAACGTTGTTTTGCTGCCATACCTGGGGGTGCTAGCATCTTGCATGCGTCGACCGTATGTTTGGTACCCGCAATGACGATCACCTGCCTCGGCGACACTGTGTTTGACCAAAGTCCCGGACCACTCCGCAAGCTTGGAAATGACGATGTGATGTCATCGCACACCCGAAGATGGCCCGCGAATGCCTTTTCTACAAGCAGATACGGTCCCAAGCTCTCAAAGTGACATCGTGTGCCCGAAGCTCGTATTCACTCATTTTTCTCAAGTTCTTTCTTGTCAGGTCGTAGATCGCCCATAAGCTAATGCGCGCAATGCAGGTTTGAAACGCTACTCGTGACTTGGTGGAGCGCTGTCCAATATAACGATTGCGGGCTTTGGTCCTGAACAATTCGCTTTCCGATGTCGATACCATGGTTGCAAGGCTGGTTTAACGATGCGATGCGGAAGTGGCGTGCGGCTCCATACTTGCGAATGACCCTGCGCCAAAAAAATGGAGTAAGCTTCATTTCTAAAATTGGCAACGACGCAATGCTTTTGCACATGACTCGTGAGCGGTGAACAATTGAGCTTCACTTTCCTCTGGATTCTAGCTACAGTAATCGATTTATTGTGGTTTTAAGGTCAAAGAGGAGAAGCCTGAGCAAAAGCGTCAAAGACAGAAGCAGAGACATCCGAAAGGATTCCAGGGCCGCAAACCAAAGCGCTGGGCGTCAATCTTTCTGCCGGAGGGATTGCAGCGATCGCTACCAAATATTACCTCATTGCAAGGACTAGTGGGCTGGGGTAGCCAAGGAGTGATCCCAGATTGGGTTGACAGATCGGCCGTTGTACCGAGCATGGTAACAACACCATGCTTGCATCCACTTTGGTCGTATTCAATAAACATTTTGGCCGAGGTGACGTGCGTAAGGAGCTCTCAAATTGATATATAACGACCTGCAGCTGTCGACTATTGAAATACCATCCCATCCACATTTACCTACATCTACATCAACCAACACTTCAATCTACCAACCACAAACACCACACCAAACCAAACCAAACCAAACCATTATCATGCAGTTCCTCGCCATCTCCTCTCTCTTCGCGGCCGCTGCCCTCGCAGCCCCGGCGCCCCAAGCCTCCGGTACCGGTAAGGAGTTTGTCACTATCACGGACTTCTGGCTACGCAAGCACAACGACATCATCGACTCGGTCGACTTCAAGCTCCAGGGCGACGCTGGTACCTTCGACTGCCTCGTCGGCGAGACCGCCAGCTTCCCCAGCAAGGGCGTCAGCTGCGGTGGCCCCGAGAACGGCAAATACACCGTTATCCTGATCGCCCCCAAGGACCCATCCGTCAGCGATGTCGACCTTGCCATCTACCACCAAACTGGCCAGGCAAGTGGCCTCTGGAACGAGGCGCCTGCGCCTGCAACCTACTGCCGTGCTGGCGGTGACGGAATTGACGACCGCATCTGCTCCCAGATTCCCGACTTCTACACTGTTACCCTCACCCCTTCCGGACCTTTCGAGAACGCTTAGATAGTCCATTGGGACTTGTTATGGGGAGAATGTAGCATTTAGCGGCATTGTAAATATTGTTTATGCGGCATCAAGATATAATGTAATTTGCTCGAACCCGAAGTTCAAGCAGTCAAGACCACATGCCCTTCGCCGCGTTACATTGTGATTCAAGGTGACTCTCATTCATGTTCCGTGTCACCTTGGCTAAGCGGGAAGGGTGTATTGTATGCCATGTTTGCGTCCTTAATGAAGAATTAGGTCTGGCGGCCTGGTTTTGAAGTACTGCTGCTCGAGACGAGTTGGCAACGTTGGAGACGTGAACAATATCGTTTCATGTCCTTTAATTATTCGCGAGTAAGTGTTGTAGTGAAAAGTGCCCAGATCTTCCTGTATAAGACAAAGCGTGAATTGCTTTCTGCACACTATTGTTTGCTGGTCAAATCAGCACGGAATGCCGTTTTCGCTGTCAGTCCAAAGGGAACAGTCGAGCGCATACCCGGAAGGATCATTTGGTGGACAGAGTAGAACATTTGGAATGTCAAAATAATTGCTCCCAAAAACATGATTACTTCAAGGCGAATCAGCACTCCGCTTTTGCCGGACCGTATAGTTCTTGTGAAAACGCCTGCCCTTAACATCCGCCTCTAGTAGCCAGTAGAGCCAGGCGCCTTCTCGTCCTTTTTCAAGCTGAGCAGCAACTCCCTAAACCGGGCCTTCTCGCTCCCTGACGCTCCGCCCTTGGTGCCCTTCCCGCTCAGGTCCACCAACTTGGCGATGCGCTCCCAGCTAGTTCCACCTGCAGTAGTGTCGTCACGATTTGCGAGGAACTCCTCGGCCTCTTTCCTTGTCTTGGCAATCTCCTTCTCCTTCTTGTTGTTGTAGTTGTCGTAGAAGTCGTCGATGTTCTGCTGCGCCTCCTTTACTGTCTGCTGCTTGCGCTCGTGGGAGACTTCGTCGCGGTGCTGGATCTGGAGGTCACGGCGCTCGCGCCATTCCCGGATGACGTCGGGCTCTGGTGAGTCGGACCGTTGGGGAGTGAAGGTCGGTGCAGGCTGGCCGGGGAGGAAGGGAAGCGATGAGCCGGTTATAGTGCCGCCGGGTGCCATGTGCTGTGGTTGTTAGTGACGGTCGTTGAGACATCTTGCAGCTTCTCACATTATTCGTGGTATCGATCGCTGGGAAGGAGCTCTCGAAGCCGTCCATCTCTTGGCTACCAACATTGGCCTGGGTGTAGTCTCCGCCTAGCAGATCATCGTCTCCGTCCTCGACCGTCGCAAGCTTGTCATTATCTGATGCGAACTGGTCCGCATCGTCACCGAGCAGTGCGCGTTCACGTGACAGGAAGTCGTCTGTGTCGTTCGAGTCGCCAACGAGGTCGAAGTCGGTAGCAGGGCCGCGAGCCTCAGTGTGGCCTGTTGTTGTTCAGTATGTGATGTGATGCGGAGCTGCCTCGGTGGTTCAACAATCACTCACCAGCATCGATCTCGTCTAACGAAGGAAATCGGTCCGCCATGATGTCTGTATGGTGTGTGTGAAGGATGTCAGAGACGGAAGAGGTTGGAGAAGACGGCGATTGATTGTTGACAAACTGCGCGTTGTTGCGCCGGTGCTTGCGACCAACAGGAGATGCCAAGGATACGGAGCCACGTTTCGCCGTCGAAGCTCTTAGCGCGTCACGGAGCTCACCTGGAACTATTTCTTCTATCAACGCTCAACCTCACCGCATTTCAATAGTCAACAGCACAAGCGCAGCATACCACGAGGCGGGAACACTGTACTTAGATATTATACTGTTCATTGCACTGCTGGGGTGAAGGATTTGAGACCACTGCTCGCGTGACAGCATATCTGCACACTAGCCAGCTGTTTGCGCTTCTCATCAACACGTGAATCCTCGCAAGCATGGCGTTCACCGAAGACAGCCTGAAGGCGAAGCTGTCGTCCCTGAATGAGACGCAAGAGGCCATATCCACGGTCGGTCAATGGATCCTCTTCCACAGGTAATGCGGCCCCAGCCGCCTTCACTGCAGATTGCGCAAACATCAGTCGCGATCTTTGCCGTGGACATGCCACACGATCTTCTCACATAACCTCATGTACAATGCTGACATGACATGTGAACAGGCGACATGCAGACCGCATCGCTCAAGTATGGCTTGAACGAGTATGCAATTCGACACCGAGCAAGAAGCTGGTTCTGATATATTTGGCAAACGGTACGTCCACTATGATACTCTGCATTGCGACGCCGAACTAATAGAGCGACAGAAATCACACAAACTTCCAAGATGCGCAAGAAGGAAGAATTCCTGAGAGCATTCGAGCCCATCCTGTCTCAGGCGACCGAAGCAGCATACAAGGGCTCACCCAGCGATGTTCAGAACAAGATTCGGCGGGTCGTCGAAGTCTGGCGACAGCGACACATCTTCAGCGAGCCAGTCCAAGCCGATGTAGAGAAGAAGCTCAAGGGTTAGCCTAGATGAAGTCAGTTAGGGGAGACATTTTGCTAACAAGTACCAGAAGTCGACAACTCTCGAGGACCCCGTAAGCAGGCCCTCGGAGGTTCACTGTTCTCTTCTTCCTCGATACCACCCGAACTATCAACAGTAGCACCTCTTGCAAATTCCCTCCAGAAAGCTGAGCTTACCGCAAAGCCCGCAGTGACCGCTGCGAACCTAGACTACGAGAAGCACACAGCCCCTGGTACACCAATGCCATCACCCCCAATGCACGCTGCTGGACTCGCAGCACTCGTCAGGAAACTAGGTGAAGCCGAGGGCGCAGTCGCACAAAGCATCAAGGCAAGACAAGCCCTCGTTGCGGGTCTAGAGAAGCTCCTTGAAGTGAACAAGACGAAGCTTCAGCACGAAGAAGCACAAGTAATCGACCTCCGAACCCGCAAAGACGCCATCGAAAGCCGCAAGCGCAAAGTCGAAGAAGCCATCCTCAAGGGACTCTCAGCGGCCGAAACCAACAAGATCTCTGCCGCAGCACCACTCCCAGTCGCAACCACGTCGCCCGTCGCACAAGAACGACCACAGATCGAAGAACTCACGCCACCACCCATGGAGTCCTTCACGCCCGTCGGATCTCCGCAGCAAGCCGCCGCTCAACCTGCCGAGCCCGTGCCAGACATGGGCGACGACGTGATGCCCGAGCCTCCCGCCAATCCCATCGTGCCCGAAACAGCAGTTGCACCGGGCCACAGCACAGAGCCTGCATATGCAACGGCAATCGGCCAAACGCCACAACTCAATGCAGCGGATCTGCTGAGGAGCCTTCAGCACCCGAGGGTCGACCCTGGTGCTGAGTATGGCCAATTTGCGTATCAGCAGCATCATAAGAAGCGTAAGATGAGTCGCAGCGCTGCGGAGGACGAGCTTGCGGCGTTTGCTGGCGATGGTGATATGGAGGGTATCGACAACAGTCTTGGAGAGCTGATCTAGTCAGACGGCTGGGCGGTGAAGCGCGATCTGGGAGGAGGGATTTATTCAAGCAGTGTTTTTCTTTGCAGGCGCGTATTGATACTAAGTACAAGAGCGGCGAGCATTTGCCAGAGGCGGACCTTCGACGGTGCATTTCTTTTCTCATTCGTAGATACCATCACAGTTGCTATTGTACAATCAATGTCGTTCGCCCTGTCCCATCCTTTCACCACTGACGCTTCATCAATCAGCGGCCCCATGACTCCTCCTACTTCACTCTTCCTGCACCTCCTCGATCCTCTCACCCGGAAATCGTCCCGTCTTCTCAATCTCCTCCATCGTCCTCTTCCCCTCGTCTGTCGTCGCATCAATAACACCCTGCTCTAAACTCAGCATGCCACCTTGTCCAAGCTTCTCCACAATCTCCTCTGCCTCCTCGACACTCATCTTCGCCAGTACTTTATTCACCTCGTCCAACTTGCCACTCTCGAGCGCGCGTTGCAGACCAGGTGGGAAGTCATCAAAGATCTGCCTTGCTTGCTGTTCTGCTTCGCGCTCCTCCGGGTCCGTAGATGTAGGCTCCTTGGGCGGAACACCAATATTGATCGTCGTGCCTGGATCCACGGCATGAAGCTGGATTTGCTCGACGCCCTCGGTCGACGGGTTCTCAGCGCGCTCCTTGAGTATCTCCGCCGCGCGCGTCTTTATCCTGCGGTACGTGTTGTCCACGTCGTCGTTGAACATCTTGGCCGCCTGGTGGTCTTTGCTCTGTATTCGCTTGAAGAATAGCTCGACGCCTTGCCTGCCTCCCAGCTGTCTACAATACTGCAGCAATAGACCTGCGTGTACGCATTGTCGCGCGTGTTTGGGCTTCGAGTCCATTTCGCTGTTGAAGGCTTCGACGAGGAGACCGTCAGTTTCCTTCTCGGCCATGACTTCTGGGTGCTTCATGAGGAACTGCAGGGATGCGTACCAGTCGCCGATTTTTATCTTTGCGAAGGCTTGTGCGAGTGGAGAGGCGGATACGTCATCATCATCGTCGTCGTCGTCGTCGTCGTTCTTTTCGACGGCGGTGCCTTCTTCGACGTCGGCGTCTGCGCCGGAGGATTGGCCCGTGTCGGTTCGGGAGGCGGATGGGCGGGTTGGTGTGTTGAGGAGTTCGACGGTGGTGTCTTGCTTCTTCGCAGGTTTCGAGGATGACGATGATGCTATCTCCTCGCCTCTCCGTACATTGGAGTAGCTGAAGCCCTCCTTCATGTTGTCGCTGGTGATGTACCGGCTGTCCGCCTTCTCCAGCTCAGCCAGCTTCTCGAAGAGCTGCCGTTGCAGATCTTGTATGCGCTCCTTCTCTTTCTCCAGCCCTTGGATGAAAAGATTGAAGCGTGGCTCCTCGCTCTTGCTCTCGTCGATGTCCTTCTTGACTGCGTCGACCAGACTTGCCATCATCTGTGGGTATGTCGGCTTGTCTTTGATGTGCTCGTGGACACCTTCGGGCGGTGGTGGCGGTCTGTCGCTTCCGCCGTCCTTGTCGATCTTCATGTCCATCATGCTCTCCATCATCGCCTGAAACACCAGCTGGTCGTCGTTCGCGCCATTGCCCTCGGCCTGCTTGTCCTTGTGTGACTTCAGGGCTGTGAGGAGGCGGTCGACGCGCACGGTGAGGCCATCGTTGATGATGCGTTCGTACTGCAGCGTCTTTATTTGGTGTTTTCGGTGGTCGCGTTCTTGGTGGATCTGGTTCTGTTTGGCGCGAATGAAGGACTTTTTGTCGACATTTGGATGCACTTCGATGTCGCTATCGTCTGAGAGCTCGAGATTGTCCTACATGTTGTTAGCGAGGATACGATGCAGCGTCCCAATTCATATACACACCCATTTGCTGTAATTGATCACCATTTTGGCTGCCTTTGTGTACTACTTCCGTGTTGCTTGAGCCACAACTTTGTCGATGCGGCTCGGAGGGCAATTGCGGGGCAATTCAAGTGGGATGTCGCGCGCGACCAGGTCCAAGCTCTCGTCGAGAACCTTCGAGTATCTTCATTCATTCCCACCATTCACACAATGCACGAGGCATTCATCATTGCCATCGTTGCATCTTGGTCACATACATACGCTTGGCTTTCAGTGGATGTAAAAAGTACGAGCCAAAGAGCAGGATGTTTGACAGGCTTCATATTTACGACCCACAGAAGCTGTACCGCTTCGTGAGGTACGACCTCGAAAGGGAGTCGCAGCTGCTCGATTAGTCTTGGAGCAACAAGGCGCTCGCTCTCACCTCGCATACTGATGCGGGGTTCTCTTCGCACTTCACATACGCATCGTCAGCTAACTCCATCCTCACACTACCTTAACAGCCAGTTTTCAAAATGAACGGATCGTGCTCGTGCGGCGCCGTCAAGTTCACTACACCTACCGACAAACCAAGCATGCTTTTCCACTGCCACTGCATCGACTGCCGCAAGCAGTCCGCTAGCGCATTTGGCACCTCAGCCATCTTTCCGTTCTTCAGCGTCGCCAACCATCCTTCAGTAGCCTCCTTCGTCAAGGAAGCTGACTCCGGACGCAAAAAGTATTGCTACTTCTGTAAGGAATGCGGAAGCCGGATCATACACGCGACTATCGTCGAAGGCGGTAATCCTCAGAGCATTTCGGTAAAAGCTGGACTACTGGACGGTCTGGATTGGACTGGCGGCATGCATATCTTCTGCAGGAGCGCCGTCGTCCCGATTCCTGAGGGTGTGAGGCGATGGGAGGCTGAGCCTGACTTGAAGAGATGATGGATCTGTTTCGGACGAGAACGGGAGACTTGCCTTGGCCGGATGAGGTTCGATTTGGAGCTGTTGCAGGTGTGCTATTGAACAGCTTCTTCGTTCAGCAGGTTCTTCACAAAAAGAACCAAAAACACATTGTCGTGTACACCATCACTGCATCCTACCCGCTCACTCTCGCTCGCATGGGCTTTCGCCTCGTGGAAGCCTCCATTCCGGCACCCAGGATGTCTTCTATGCAGTGCAATCAAAAATCGCGGAGACACACCCCATTCTGCAAGACATACAGAAGCCACGAGATCGAGTGTTTTTTTGGCCGTTTCGGCCCATACTTTGAGGCGAAGTACATAGTGGTTCATTATATTGACACCAATCTAATTTCTCCGATGACAAGGGCTGCGAAACCCGGTTACGCGACCCCGGTGGATGATGTCACGTGGATCAACTCGAGACGACTACCGAAACTCAAAGCCTTCCACCAATGAAATCAATACGGACCCTTTTGTCGGGCCAACCCGTGCTACCTGTGTCTCCTCCCCACTTTTACCGCACGTCGTCTTTTGCTTACGACTGTACTGTCCAGAGACTGGTAAAACCGACCACGAATCTCGAAGCGTGCTAGACAGACCTCGCTTGGAAAGAAATCACATCTTACCGACAGCGTCCTCATGCTTGTGCAAACTCAAGCTCGGAGTAGACCGTATGGAGAACCACGAGCCCCATCTGATACATTAGCGTGCATAGTCTAATCTATATACAAGCCTTCAAGAACATCTAACAGATGTACCTTGATCACGGAACCGTAACACAACATCCGGCTGCACAGCTGCATCCTCTGTTTGGTTCTCAAATAGTCACAGGATAGCCTAGGCTCACATTCTACGCCATCCAACGGACTATTCCATCCCGAAGCATGGCTTTTCTTCTTCCCTCTCAAAGCTATATAGGACTCTTCATTTCTCGTGTCAGTCAACCTCACTCCACACACCACTCACCATGAAGTACATCGCCTCCGCCCTCGCCCTCGCAACGGCCGTGTCCGCCCACGGCTATGTCGACAAAGCCACCATCGGCGGCGTAGACTACAAGTTCTACCAGCCCTACCAAGACCCATACATGAACCCCAAAGTCGCACGCGTCTCACGTCCCATCCAGGGCAATGGCCCCGTCGAGAACGTTGCTCTCTCTGATGTTCAGTGTGGAGGCTATGCTGCTGGAGGCCAGGCTGGATCTTCTCCTGCCGCGCTTCACGCTGAGGTCGCGGCTGGAACTGATGTCAAGCTGTACTGGACGCAGTGGCCGGACAGCCACGTTGGGCCTACGATCACGTACATGGCCAAGTGCCCTGACACGGGGTGTGATAAGTGGATGCCTGGCTCGGCGTACGTATTACCATTCCATTCAATGCTCTCACGGCTGACAATTTATAGGGCCGTGTGGTTCAAGGTCCAAGAAGATGGTCGCCAGGGTACTTCAAACGTATGGGGTGCCACTGGTCTGATGAAGGCCGGCGCCTACGCCACCTACACCATCCCAAAGTGCATCGCTTCCGGATACTATCTCGTTCGTCATGAGATCATTGCGCTGCACTCTGCGTACTCGTACCCTGGCGCGCAGTTCTATCCTGGATGCCATCAGTTGAAGGTCACGGGTGGTGGTAGCACTGCGCCGTCTGGGCTTGTTAGCTTCCCTGGTGCTTACAAGTCGACGGATGCTGGAATCACTGTTGATGCTTACAAGGGTATGGATGTCGATATGATTGTTGATTCGACCACTAACAAGTTGCAGGACAAGCATACACCATTCCTGGACCGAAGAAGTTCACGTGCTCGACAGCGCGTTCCTTCTCTGGCTAGACCATTTCTGTCATACAAATTTATGGTATCGTACGGTGACGGGACATTTGACTGTACATATTCACTTCACGTATATATCTTGATTTGCTTCCGAGCATTATCTGCATTCTCAAGCGTACTACCCAGTGACACAAGCCTAAGTCAAGTGTGACAATAGATATTGCTGGCCTGAAGAGTCTCTGACGTGTACCTTATCTCACTCTCCTTAAAGCAAGGTAACATATGTACACAGATTTGCTTAGCCGAGTTGTCCATCAGTCGCCCTTAGAGTTACCCGACGAGCCCGTAGACTACATAAGATAACACCATCCTCCAGGGGCTATCTTTGTAGTGGAAGCTCAGTCTACAATGCCACGAACGGACTGTCGTTCTCCACCGCGCCCGCTCCTAACGCGTAGAGCGCCAAGTCTGTTCCGAAATCTGGAATCCTCTTCACGAGCACTGCCAGTTCCTTGCGACCAAGCTCTTCGGTATCGCGGTGCCAGACGTCGAATGCAGTTTTGACGGTAATTCGCTTCATATGGTCTTGGGTATGGTTCGAAGGGTCGTCCATGAGTCCGAGGATGTCGCGCTCATCAAAGTCATCTGTCTCTGACTCCTCGGCGCCATTACACTTTCGCGCTGGAAGATCGCGCTGGAAGATCGCGCTCAGTGATTTCTTCAGTTGTGCCAATGTTCTCAATCTCGTTTTGCTCGTTGGTACTGCTTGGGTGCCATTGAGCCTCTCTCGATCCCTCTGCGGTGTTCATATCAAGACCAAATACCTGAGGATGTTGGTACACCTGCAGGACCATGTATTTGAAGAACGCTTTGCGGCGACCGTCGTGCTTCATCTCCTCGTTCACGTGTTGACGGAGGTTGTTCAAGGCCAGCAAAGTAAGATCCACGGCCATGTATTTATCAGCCGCGACAAGCACACGAGCGTGCTGCAAGAACTGGTTCTTGGCCACCTGTATTTCCGATTCGCCTTCTTCGGTCTCGGTTTATACGCCAACATAGCAGTACTCAAAGAGCGCATCCATGGCTTTGGGGTGGTCGCCTTCGAGGGTGACGACCCGGGTGTCGGCCTCATGGAACCCGGGGTTGGAAGATAATTGAAACAACTCGCTACTGTTGCTCAGGACGAGACGGTGACCGTCGAAGCGGTGGGCACCTTCTGGACCATACTGAATAGTGATGTCGGAGAAATTTGGGTTCTTGTACCATGAAAAGGCGATGCCAGGCCCACATGATAGGTGCGAGCGCTTTGGCTTCATGCTTGTCATCTCTTCGGTCGTGTCCACGTCTGTGCGAGCTTTGCGACCTTTCCTCAGTGCAAGCAACCTCGCCTTTGTAGACATCGATGAATCTGTGCGAGTACGGGGACTGATATCGAGCGGTGATCATCACAGTTGATGTAGTTGTCTGGGTGTCCGAGGAAGTGGGGGCCTTGGGCTGAAGGTTAAGAGCTGGGAGCAATCCGCTTGTATGTACAGCAAACGGACGCTGAGTGGGAAGTTCGAGATGGCTGTGGATTGAATTTGGGGGGGCCCAGCTTCGAATGACGCCTCAAAATAGGTGAGAGGGGGGAGGGCGGAAAGATGGAGGTGCTGCGCACAGGATAGTTCACACTTCAGCATGTGCGTTCAAGTATTTCACTTCAGGGCTGACTCTGAAA
>Ga0265798_10010657_pt1 | contig 11304 bp, 18 predicted proteins | sample P3T30metagenome_FD_192430 | JGI IMG/M metagenome (GOLD analysis project Ga0265798, IMG submission 192430) | Plant litter microbial communities from East Loma Ridge, Irvine, California - P3 T30 | ecosystem: Environmental > Terrestrial > Plant litter > Unclassified | place: USA: California... | reverse complement strand
GGATGACGTGATCGACGTGATCTTCCCTGCCGGGAGCCGTGGACGCGCCAGCCCGTCGAAGGGGCCGACCGTGCCCGCGTGGAGACGCGTTGCTCAGGACGCGACCGGGACCGCGACCTCGGTCTCGGCCTCCTCAGCTGCCGGCGATGAGGACACGAGTTCCAGGTGCCCGTCCGAGCGTCGACGGAACACCGGCCTGATCGCGGGCTCGGCCGTGGGCGTGTCGTGTTCCGGAGCCGCGGCGCTGTTCGTGGGGACGCGTTGGGTCCGAGGGTAGCGGTCGTCGACGACGGCCTCCGCTGCGTGGTCGCCGGCCACGGTCGTGGTCGCGGAGACCGCGTCAGGGGCGAGGGCGCGTCCGATGATGGCGCGGGGATCGTACCGGCGCGGGTCGAGCTTCTTCCAGTCGTCCACGTCGATGTCGACGCCGAGTTCATCACGCATGCGCTGTTCGGTGCTCGTCAGGTGATGACGGAACGCCCGAACGGTGCTGCCGAGGCGCTCGGCGAGGTGGGGCAGCCGCTCGGGGCCGAAGAGGATCGCGACGAGCACGGCGATGAGCAGCAGTTTGTCTGCGGTGAGTCCGATCACGGGGGCGCTCCTTGACGAGGGTGGGTTCGGGGGTCAGGCCAGGTCAGCCGCCCACGACGCTGCGCGTGTCGTCGGCACGGGTCGGGGCGGGCGCACGGGTCGTGGCGGCGGCTCGCCGGGCGGCGGCGCGGTCGTGGACGAGGGCGACGCCGGCTGCGCAGGCGAACAGCAGGCACAGGGGCACCGCGAGCAGGAACATCGAGGCGACGTCGGCCGACGGGGTCGCGACGGCACAGAAGACGACGACCGCGACGATGACGACCCGCCAGCTCCGCACGATCGTGCGTCCGGACAGGACGCCGATCACGTTGAGCAGCACCACGAAGACGGGCGACACGAACGCCACGCCTGAGACGAGCACGAGCTTGACGACGAAGTCGACGTAGTAGGCGGCGTCGAGGAAGGTGCTGTCCTCGACGGGTGCGAAGCCCGCGAGCACCGAGACGATGTGGGGGAAGACGGACGACCCGGCAGCGCATCCTGCGGCGAAGAGAGGCACTGCCGTGACGGTGAAGCCGACGACCCACCGTCGCTCCGTGCGGGTCAGTCCCGGCAGGGCGAAGGCGAGTGCCTGCCAGAGCACGACGGGCCCGGCGAGGGCGACCCCGCAGTAGAGGGCGATGCGGAGCCTCAGGTCGAACGCGCTGCTGACGCTGGCGTAGTTCAGCGTCGCTTCTCGAGAGGCCGCGAGCGCCTCGATCGGCGCCCGGACCAGGTCGAGCACCGTTCCGGAGAGGAACCACCCGACGACGACGCCGACGACGACCGCGAGACCGGCGCGGACCAGCCGCGATCGGAGTTCGTGCAGGTGGGCGGCTGCGGGCATCGACCCTGCGGCCGCGTCCGCTCTAGGACTGTGGGTCACGTGCCGCCACGACATGCGGTTCTCCCGCGACGGGCTGGTCGTCCTTGAGCTCGGCCTTGACGATCTTCATGGACTGGCCGATGCTCCGTGCCAGGTCCGGCAGCTTGGCGGCGCCGAACAGGAGCAGGACGACGGCCAGGATGACGAGGGCGTGCCAGCCGGTGAGGTTCTGGAGGAGTCCCATGGGGTGCTTCTTTCTGGTGGGTGGTGTGCTGAGGGCCAGGTCAGGGTGCGGTGGGGGGCGTGCCCCCGGTGCCGCCCCCGGGCGGAGTGCCGCCGCCGCCGGAGGGCGCGGCACCGGCCGACGGCGCCGTGCTCGTGTCGACGCGGACGGTGAGGGAGACCTGGTACCCCGAGGTCGCGTCCCCGGTGACGGTGGCGAGCTGCAGGGCACCGCTGTCGTCGCTGAAGACGTTGTCGCTGTCGAGGCTCACCTGGTCGAGGTTCGAGGTCGATCCGTCGTAGGCGGCGAGGGCGTAGACGGTGCGGCTGACGTCCTCGGGCAGGGCGACCTGCGATGTCGCGACGGCGTTCGTGGAGTCGGTGATCGAGGCGACGTCGGGGTAGACCTCGAAGTGGATGTGAGGCCACCGGCCGGTGTAGCAGGCGGGGAAGATCGAGGTGAAGCCCACGACGCCCGCCGCGTCGGCCACCTGGACGCCCCGGAGGTAGGTCTCGTCCTCGATGCCGTCGGAGTACATCGAGTATCCCCCGGCGGCGTCGCAGTGCCACACGTACACGGCGACGCCCTGGAAGGGCGCGTCGTCGCCGGCCATGTCGAGGATGGTCAGCTGCAGGGCCATGGGCACGCCCTCCGCCGTCGCGCCCCCGCCGATGCTCGACCTGATGTCGCTGCGGACGATGCCGGACTGCTCGAGGACGTCGACCCCGTTCGAGCCGTCACCGGGATAGGGGCCGGCGGTCTCGTCCGGGATCTCCCCCGTTGCCGTCGTGGCGGGATCCGTCCCCGACGTGGCGGTGCCCGAGGAGGCGCCGGTCGCGGTGGTGCAGGCAGCCAAGGCCAAGGAGCCCGCCCCGATACCGATCAGACCGAGCACCGTGCGACGAGAGAGGAGAGTCCGGACGTCGAACGAGACACCCTGGTCGACCACCTCCTCGTCGGCACGGTCGAGGAGGCGCCCCTCGTAGGCGGGCCCGTCGGGGGTGGTCTCGGGTTCGGGGATGCGGCTCATGATGTCCTCTCGAGGTGTGGAGCTCGTGCTCTCGTCACACCCTGCAGGGAGCTCCTTTGCGCTCCCTTTGCCGATTCGATGAGACGTCGATGAACCCTGCGGAGGGCGCGGCGGGAGAAGGCACCGTCCGCTTCCACCTGAGGGATCCGGACCCCGTGGAACTCACGCAGGCCGAGGTCGGCTGCGCCGTCTCGTTCGAGACGAGCGATCAAAGGGCAGCGGGGCGGCGACCGATCGACGACTGGAATCGGACCAGGTAGCCGTCCGGGTCCTGAACGAGGAACTGCTCGACACCGGCTTCCTGATCACCGATGCGGTACCACGTCTGCTCCGGCTGCATGAACAGGTCCACGCCGGCGCGAGCCAGCACAGTCGCCAGCAGACCACTGTCGGGAACGGTGATCTGGAAGTTCACCCCTCGGCCCAAGGGGCGCTCGAGCGAACCCGTGACCCAGTTGCGACCGATGCCGACCTGCTCGAGCATGAGGTGGGCCGAGCCGAGGACGACGTAGGCGAACCGCTCGTCCGGTCGCGAGTACGTGACAGCGAAACCGCAGAGGTCACGCCAGAAGGCCAGGCTCCGATCGAGGTCTGCGACGAGCAACTCCGGGACGAGCGCAGGCTCCAGGGCATCGGTCACCCCCACATCGTTGCACCCGCGCCTCATGGCCGATGACCGCGCTGTCCTCTCCTCTTCACTCGTCGAGGGGCACCGCGGCGTAGGCGAGCAGACGCAGATAGGTCGAGAGCCTCAGAAGGAACAGGAAGACGACGAGCCCGATGGCAGCTCCCCCGAGAAGTATCCATGTTTGCGTCGCGAAGGCCATGACAGTCATGAGTGCTGTCATAGCTCCGGTCCCGTTCGCGCACAACAGGGCTATCTCGCGGGGAATCATGCCCCACACTTTCTGGTCCTCGAGGAGGGTGATGCTCACGGTCTCGTCCTTCGGTCTGGAAAAGTCCAGTGTGCCCGGACAGGCGCCCGGGATCACCGACGAGCCAGACGACGATCGCCTATCGCACCGACGGGTGGGCCATCGGTCCGCCTGTGCTCTCGGTCACCGAGGGCAAGACGAGAAGGATCGCCAGCACGGCGTTGCCCAGAGGCACGGCGGCCAGGAGCACCCACCACTCCGACCTGCCCGTGTCGTGCAGGCGTCGGACGGTGATCGCGATCCACGGCAGGAGCGACGCGAGCGACAGGACCGCGAAGACGCCCAGGGCGATCTGCGCCACGGGGGGCAGAGCTGAGAGGAGATAGCCCCACACCGGGAACGGGTCGAAGGCTTCGAGGGCCTGCTCGACCTGAGGCGGCGGTGCGGCGGGGCCGGACGGGTCCGTGAACGACCTCAGCACGCCTGCTCCGAAAGCGATGTTGGCCAGGAGGCTGATGAGGAACCACCACAGTGCCCAGAACCAGAACTCAGCCCGGGCTGCCCGCCCTCGGAAGACGGCGTAGCCACGCCAGAACCTGACGAAGGAGGCACCGAAGGTCGCCTCGTGCCACGGCGTGCCTACGGGTGGCTGGGCAGCAGAGTCGAAGTCCATGGGTCCTTCCTACCGACATCGACCACCGCAGGCTCTGCCCAGCTCTGTGGGACCCACGGCCGGATCGGCCGTCGGGCACATCGACACGGAGGCCCGGAGCTCCTGTGCAGTCATGACCGCGCACTCCCTCGGCACCCTGCTCGCCATCGCCGGCGTCTCGAACGTGGCGTCCGGCGTGATCCTGCGCCGACAGGTCTGGGGGCGAGACAGGCGCAACTCCGACGGCTGACCGGTCTCCGAACCGGACGCGCAGAACGAGACTTCGGCGGGAGCTCAGTTCAGCTCGGTGCTCCTGACCGCGGCTTGCAGAGCGCGGATCGTGTCTCCCAGCGCGCCAGATGCCAAGAGCCCGGAACCGAGAGGGCCCGACGGGTCCTCGCCGAGAAGGGGCAGGGATCGAAGGGCGGCTCGTACTGAGCTGCTCATGTGCTGCACCTGCCACCGGACCTCGGTCTCGCCTCGCCCCGGCGACGCCGACTCGGCCGCTCTCGCCGCGTAGGCGGCTGCGCCCAGAGCGTGCGCGCCCATGTGCGCGACACCAGACGCCTGTCCCGCGGACCACGCGGCGGCCCTCGCCGCCGGGGACGTCGCCGATCGTGCGGCCCGTCCCGCGACGAAGCGGCGCCGGATCTCTCCTGCCGCATCCAGCTCGCCTCGCGAGAACGCTCTCGCCCGGACGATGCCGTCCCGTGGTCGGTCGTCATCGGGAACTTCCGCCTCGAAGAGAAGCAGGACCCTCTCAGCGCAGTCAGCAGCCCACGCTGCGACGAGTCGTCGATCGTTCTCAGACAGCGACTGCGGAGAGGGCATGCCAGCACTCTGGCAGACGACCAGGTCGACGCTCGTCCGCCCAGCGCCGGACGTGGCAGCAGCCGATGGAAGGAGATGGGACGCTCGGTCGGCCGGTCTCCGGCCTCACGGGACTTCCTCCTGGAAGGCCAGGAGCGACCACGGCGCCGACCCGTCCGTCTCGAGGTCGGGAGCGGGGATCGACCGGGTGGTTCCGAACTCGCGGGCCACGTAGTCGAGCAGGTCGATGCCGTACATGACGACGTCCGTCTGGTGGACGGAGAAGACCGGGGCCCCGGGACCGAAGGGCGCTGCCGGCAGATAGCGGTGGCCGTACAGGGGGACGAGCTGCGGCCAGGTGCCGATCTGACGCTCGACGATGTCCAGGCGCGCCGCGGCGGAGCCTGGGCGCCCGCCCCACGACCGAGGCCAGAAGACGTCGTTCTCGACGTCGAACAGGACGCCCTCGAGAGGCCGACGAACCGCTCTGCGGACGCCCTTGTCCGCTCTCGCCCGCCAGTCGTACCAGCCATCGCCCACGGGGAGCGCGAGGGCCAGGAGCTCCCGGTGGTCTCGGGCGAACCGGACGCCATGTCGGCGCTCAGCCCGAGCCAGCTCAGCCTCGGAAAGGCCTCGTTCGAGGACGACACGTCGTTCTCGAAGGAGCTGGACGACCTCGGCAGCAGACACGTCGTCAGCATGGATCTGACCTCTCGGCTGACCGGTCATGAGACCGACCAGGTGCAAGGGTGAGATCGTGCACGTGCTCAGCCCCGACGAAGCTCTCCTGATGCTGCTCGCCGACGATGCCGACGAGCAGGCCGGAGAGCCGCTGAACGAGGACCGCGAGATCGTCGTCGCCTTGTCGGCTCAGGACCTCCTCCTGATGGAGCTGTCCCTGCGCGACGTGGTCGCAGGCATGGACCGCCGAGAGTTCACCGACCACATGCCGCTCGACGTCGATGCAGCGCTGTCCTGGGCCGACGACCTCCGCCTCCTCCGGCGAAGCCGCTTCGGGGAGGAGAGTGCGACTCCACTGTCTCTGCCTGCGGTCCGTGCGCGACGCATCGACTGGGCGGCCTGGGCCCGAGGGGACACCGGCGGCGGTGCACCGCGACAGGACGAGGCCTTGTTCCGAGTCTCCGGGGTCGACCTCGGGGTCGTCTCGTCGGCTGTCCGGCATGCGACCGACCGCGACCCGGCGGTCATGGAACAAGTCGACGAGCGCCACATGACCGACGACACGGTAGGCAGGGCACTCGACGCTTCGCTCCGGAGCATCGCCTGGAACCTGCACGAGCGTGCCTGATCTGATCCGTCACGCGATCCAGCCCGTGACGTGCACGGGACAGGGCCCCAGCACACAGGCACCACGGCGAGGTGACTCGTGCTCGCGTCGGGGACGAGCCGGGCGGCCACGGCGCTCGTTCCCGGCTCGAGCCACGTCGGCCTACGCGAAGAGCGCGAGGGGCAGCGACACCACGAAGCAGATGGGCGGCACGACGGCGATGCCGCCGCAGACGCCGGCCCACCGGCCTGCGCGGCCGCCCAGGGCCCCGGCGACGACGGCGAGCACGATCGAGCAGACCAGGAGGAACGGCACGGCGAACCACAACACCGAGGTCCAGTCGGCGGCCGAGAACCAGAGCCACGAACCCTCGGCACAGGCCGTGACGAAGCAGACGACGAGGGTCAGCGGAGCGAGCAGCCGAGCCCGGCCAGCCGGCTCGGACTCGGCGGAGGGGCGGGGAGCGGGGTCGGCGAGAGGGTCGCGGTGGGGCAGCGCTGCCACCTCGGCCTCGGCCCGTCGGAGCAGTTCGCGGTCGGCCTCGTCCATGTCCTGACCCTAGCGGCGACGCGGCCGACGCCCGCGGGCCCCCGCGCGGACCCGGCGGGTCTCAGGACCAACCACGACTGTCCCGTAGACGGTGATCGGCCACCAGCCGCTCGAGCTGCGACGTCGACAGCGAGCAAGGCGGACGACAGCAGCACCGGCCCCGCCCCGCACGTAACCCGGCCGACGACCGCCCTCTCAGCTCGCGGGCGCCTCCCACCGCCCGCCGGGAGGCGCGAACACCGTGTCGACCCCGTCCGACCACAGCAGCGAGTCCGGCGCCCGGTCCGTCACGCCGGGCAGGCCCGAGTCGGCGACGAGCTCGTCGTCGAGGTCGACCAGCTCGGCCCGTCGCAGCGGCCACGACGGGTGCTCGTTCGGCCAGAAGCGGGTGCGCCCGCCCCGCTCGACGTGCATGCCCCACCGCGCGGTGAGGAAGTCCGCGAGGGGGTCGCCGACCACCTCGTCGGCGAGCGGACGCACGGCGAGCCGGCTCGACGGGCGCGGCCCCGGGCCGTGGCGGCGGGAGGCGTACTCGACGACGCCTCCTCGCTCTCGGCGGCTCATCGTCGCCCAGCGGTAGGGCAGCGCGAGTCCTGCCCGGGCCGCCGTGACGGGCAGCAGCTTCTGCGCCTCGAGGGTGCGGAACACGACGCCCCGGCGCCCGAGGTCGTCGACCGAGTACAGCCGCACGTTCGTCTCGAGGAACGACCCGGCCCACGGCACGGCGGGCAGCGGCCCGAACGCGCTGCCCGAGAGCCGGAACGGGATCAGCCCCACCCAGGTCGAGCCGTCGTGCACGTCGGGCCGGGTGCCGGGCGGCAGCAGCGGCGCCACGCGCTCGGGCTCGACGCGCCAGTGGGCGAACGCGAGTCCGCCCCAGTGCTGACGCACGAAGGGGCGACGCAGCAGAGGAGGCGCGGCGGCGGACACCGGGGAGGCGTCGGCCGGCCGGGCGGCGCCGACGGGCGACGAGGAGGCGGTCATGACGCCACCGTAGACAGCGCCCCGGCGCGCGGTCACAGCCTCCCGCGCGAGTGGCTAGCCTGGTGCGCGTCCACCCCGTCGTCCGTCGCCCTCGGCGCAGTCACACCAGGAGGCCGATCGTGCCCCACGGCCCAGGACGCCGTCGCCGCGCCGAGCGGAGCGCCCTCGAGCGGTCCGTCGACGAGGGGCTCCTGATCGTCCGCTCGGCCCTCGTCGTCTCGGCGACGAACCACGTCATCCGGCGAGCGCTGCAGGAGGCGCTGCCCTTCGACGTCGACGTCGCCACGCAGGTCGTCCGCGACGACATGGCCCGCCTCGCCGAGCAGCAGCTCGCCGGGGCCGCCCGCGTGCGCCGCCTGCGTCGCCAGACGGGGCGGTCGTACGGGCAGTCACGGCACCAGTTCGACTACCGCACCGACGACGCCGGGGCGCTCAAGCTGCGCGAGGCGACCGCGAAGGCGCTCGCGGCCGAGCTGACGAGGAGGCGCGAGGACGACGCGTTCGTCGGCGGCGTCGTCGAGGCGGCCCGGTCGCGCGCCTGGGACGACGTCGGCGGCACCGTGGTCGACCGCCTCGGCTGGGCGGCCTCGCCGGCTCCCGACTACGACGACGGCCGCGAGGAGCGCATCCGCGGGCTCGTCGAGGACGACCTCGCCGCGCTGCTGCGCTCCCCCGGGCGGGATGCCGAGTCCGAATCCGGCTCCGAACCCCGCCCCGAGCCCCGCCGGGCCCCCGGCGACGCCTCCGGCCTCAGCCGCGGCTGACCCGCAGCGGCCCCTTCGCGACCTTGTGCGGGGCGGCCTGCGCCACCGGCTTGATGGTCACGAGGTCGAGGTTGACGTGGGCGGGCAGCTCGACGGAGTGCACGATCGCCTCGGCCACGTCGTCGGCGACGAGCGGGGCCTCGACGGCCGAGTAGACGGCGTCGGCCCGCTCCTGGTCGCCGCCGAAGCGCACGAGCGAGAACTCCTCCGTGTGCACCATGCCCGGGGCGATCTCGACGACGCGGATCGGCTCCCCCGCGAGCTCGAGCCGCAGCACGGCGACGAGCGCGTGCTCGGCGAACTTGGCGGCGTTGTAGCCGCCGCCGCCCTCGTACGCGACGTGGCCGGCGATGGAGGTGACGGTCACGACGTCCGCGCCGCCCGCCTCCTCGGCTCCCCGGCGCAGCGCGGGCAGCAGCGCCGACACGGCGCGCTTCGTGCCGAGCACGTTGACCTCGAACATGCGGCGCCAGTCGTCGACCGAGCCCGACTCGACCGAGTCGAGCCCGAACGCGCCGCCGGCGTTGTTGACCAGCACGTGCAGCGGGCCGGTCTCGTCGACGTGCGCGCGCAGGGCGGCCACGTCGTCGTCGCTCGTCAGGTCGGCCCGGAACCAGCTCGCCCCCGTCTCGGCGGCGAGCGCCCGGAGGCGGTCCTCGCGCCGGGCGACCGCCAGCACGTCCCAGCCGTGGTCGCGGAACAGGCGGACCGTCGCCGCCCCGATGCCCGAGCTCGCTCCCGTGACCAGTGCGCGCTTCGCCATGTGCTGCCTTCTTCCGTCGTCGGTGTCGCCGTGGCGCCCCTCCTGGGCGGCCGTCGCCCACGCTAGCGCGGCGCGGGGCGCGGGCCCGTTACGCCGCGAGTCCGTGCCCGTGGACACCTGCCCCCGCCCTCCGTACCGTGGCCCGCAGCCGCACCACCCCCGACCCGGACGAGGAGCACACCGTGAGCGACGAGACGCCCGACTGGAAGTTCGAGACCCAGCAGATCCACGCCGGGGCGCGCCCCGACCCGACGACCCACGCCCGGGCGACGCCGATCTACAAGACGACGTCGTACGTGTTCCGCGACTCGCAGCACGCGCAGGACCTCTTCGCGCTCGCCGAGAACGGCAACATCTACTCGCGCATCATGAACCCGACGCACGACGTCGTCGAGCAGCGCATCGCCGCCCTCGAGGGCGGGGTCGGCGCGCTGCTCGTCTCGTCGGGCCAGGCGGCCACGACCTTCGCGGTGCTCAACGTCGCCCAGGCGGGCGACCACGTCGTGTCGTCGTCGTCGATCTACGGCGGCACCTACAACCTGTTCCGCTACACGCTCGCGAAGCTCGGCATCGAGACCACCTTCGTCGAGGACCAGGACGACGCCGACGAGTGGCGGCGCGCGGTCAGGCCGAACACCAAGCTCTTCTTCGCCGAGACGATCGGCAACCCGAAGATCAACGTGCTCGACATCGAGAAGGTGTCGGCGGTCGCCCACGCCGAGGGCGTGCCCCTGATCGTCGACAACACCATCGCGACGCCGTACCTGATCCGGCCGCTCGAGCACGGCGCCGACGTCGTGGTGCACTCGGCGACGAAGTTCCTCGGCGGGCACGGCACGGTCATCGGCGGGTTCATCGTCGACGGCGGTCGGTTCGCGTGGAGCGAGCACGCCGAGCGGTTCCCCGGCCTGACGCAGCCCGACCCGTCGTACCACGGAGCCGTCTACACCGAGGCCGTGGGCGACGCGCTCGCGTACGTGATCAAGGCGCGGGTGCAGCTGCTGCGCGACCTCGGGGCGTCGAACAGCGCCGACAGCGCCTTCTCGCTGATCCAGGGCATCGAGACCCTCAGCCTGCGGATCGAGCGGCACGTGCAGAACGCCCAGGAGATCGCCGAGTGGCTCGACGCCCGGGACGACGTCGCGACCGTCTGGTACGCGGGCCTGCCGACGAGCCCCTGGTACGCGGCGGCGAACAAGTACGCGCCCCGGGGCGTCGGGGCGGTGCTGTCGTTCGAGCTCAAGGGCGGCGTCGACGCCGGCCGTGCCCTCGTCGACGGGCTCCGCCTGTTCAGCCACCTCGCGAACATCGGCGACGTGCGCAGCCTCGTCATCCACCCGGCCTCGACGACGCACTCGCAGCTCACCCCCGAGCAGCAGCTCACGACGGGCGTGACGCCCGGGCTCGTGCGGCTGTCGGTGGGCCTCGAGAACGTCGACGACCTCAAGGCCGACCTCGACGCCGGGTTCGCGGCGGCCCGGGCGGTCACGCAGGAGGCGCTCCGCAGCTCCTGACACCGCCTCGGGGAGGCGCGGCGTCCGTAACAAAGGCACGGCGCCTCCTCGGTCCGGGCAGGATGAGCAGCACATGGACTGGCAGAGCACCCCCGAGGACACCGTCCCGTCGAGCGTCGTCAGCGAGCGCCGACGGCTCGCGATGCTGGCCCGGCCCCCCGTCACGGGCGCCTGGCGCGACGGCGACGACCCGGGCGACCGGTCGTTCGTCGCCGTCGACCGGCTCGGCCTCGAGAGCGGACAGGTGCTGGACCGCGTCCGTGTGGCCTACGAGACGTGGGGCGAGCTCTCCCCCGCGCGCGACAACGCCGTGCTCGTGCTGCACGCCCTCACCGGGGACAGCCACGTGGTCGGCCGCGCCGGCCCCGGCCACCGCACGGCCGGCTGGTGGGGCGGCATCGTCGGCCCCGGCCTCGCGATCGACACTGACCGCTGGTTCGTCGTCGCCCCCAACAT
>Ga0265798_10010656_pt1 | contig 11305 bp, 10 predicted proteins | sample P3T30metagenome_FD_192430 | JGI IMG/M metagenome (GOLD analysis project Ga0265798, IMG submission 192430) | Plant litter microbial communities from East Loma Ridge, Irvine, California - P3 T30 | ecosystem: Environmental > Terrestrial > Plant litter > Unclassified | place: USA: California... | reverse complement strand
TCGTGCCGTCCGGTACGCCGGCGATCATTGCGACGGCCTTCCTCGGCGGTCAGGAAATCGACCGCTGGCTGTGGCGAAGCATCGATCACCAGCAACTGCGCATTCCGTTCGAAGGCGGGCAGGATTGGCATGTCCTGACTTTCCATATTGAGGGGGCCCGATCGGCCCGGTCATTGGATCTCGGCGAAGACGACCGCAGACTTGGTCTTGCCGTGCAGACGATCTGGATCGCGGGCGGCTTCATCGCCGCATGACATGATCGTCGCCTGGCAGCACCCCGAACAGCGGTGTGGCGGCGCGGCGATAGAAAAAGCCGAGCGCGTCGCAGTGGTGCCGGTCAGCATGGGCTGGAACGACGTTGGCAGCTGGGATGCGCTGTACGCGATCAGCGATCTTAGAGCTGCCAGCAACGCGCATTCGAGCAGGGCTCCCGGTGAGGTGATCGCGATCGAGACAACCAACTGTTTGGTGCGGACGGACGGCGTACGGGTCGCCATCGCCAGTGTTGACAATCTGATCGTGGTCGCAAGCGGCAATGACGTGCTGATCCTGCCTCGTGGCCGCAGCCAAAAGATCAAGAAGCTGATCAAGGCGATGAAAAACCAGCAGCCAGTTACTTAAGGGCCACAGCGGGCACGGTGACAAGTTTGGTGGCAGCCGATCGGCCGCATTTCGGCGCTGAGCACCTATGTCGCGTATATCCTAAGTTTTGCGACACCGCTCTGACAAACGCGTTTGCTGACGTTTCGGTGTCGCAGAAATCAATTGCTAAAGGTGGGCGTTTCAATACATATTTGCGACATGCTGACCGGGTATGCACGCGTCTCGACTGATGACCAGGATTTGCGGTTACAACGCACCGCCCTGACCGAAGCCGGCTGTCGCCGGATCTATGAGGAAAAGGTGTCGGGCGCGAAGCGCGACCGACCCGAGCTGGCCCGCCTGCTCGACCAGATCAGGCCAGACGACGTCGTGATCGTCAGCAGGCTCGACCGACTGGCCCGCTCGACCCGCGACCTGCTCGATATCGCCGAGCGGCTGAACGAGGTGGGAGCAGGGCTGCGATCGATCGGTGAGCCATGGGCCGATACCACCTCACCTGCAGGGCGAATGGTGCTAACCGTGTTTGCCGGCATTGCCGAGTTCGAGCGCGCCTTGATCCATCAGCGCACAAGCACCGGCCGGGTGGCTGCGAAGGCGCGGGGGGTACGGTTCGGACGACCACCGAAGCTGACCGCCGAGCAGATCGCCCTGGGACTTCGCCTGGTAGGGGAGGGCACGTCTGTCCGTGAGGCGGCCAAGCTCCTCAAATGTCATCATGCGACGCTCTACCGCGCGCTGACCGCGGCAACGGCAGCCTCGCTGACGGTTGGGCCATTACATTCGGCCAAAGCCGGATCGGACGCCTGATGCCGATCCGTCCCGAACATGTGTACCTGTATCCGATCGACTGGCCACAGCTGTCCTATCATGTCCGCTTTGTCCGGGCAGCGGGGCGCTGCGAGCATTGCGGCCGTCCGCATGGCCAGAGGGTCTTCCATCTGGGCGACGGACGCTGGTGGGACCGCAAGCGGCTCTGCTGGCGCAACGGTCAGGGGCGGCGTGTGCGACGCCCAACCGAGAACATCCTGATCCAGGGCTTGTGGACGCCAGTGGTGCTGGCCTGTGCCCACCTGGACCATGATCCTAGCGACAGTGCGCTCAACCGGATGGCAGCGCTCTGCCAGCGTTGCCACATGATCCATGACGGGCCGGAGCATCGTCGTCGGCGCTGGATGAACGCGCATTACCGGCGTGCGCTCGGCGATCTGTTCTACGGACCGTACCCCATGCGTGGCGCTGACTGGATCACACCAACGCCAATCAGCATGCTCGACGATAGTCGTTCGCTCTATGCCCACATTCGATAGGGCCGGGCCTCACGGGCGTTCTGGGATCACGCCTTGGTCAGTGCATAGTCCTGAACTAGCACCTTCTCTGGTACGTGCCACGCCCCGGCGATCTTGCGGATCATCGGGAGAGTGAGGGCGCGGTGACGTGCCAGTATCTCAGTCGCCCGTGATTGACCGATCAGCGTAGCAAGCTCAGCGCGTGTGTAGCCGTTCATCTCCATTGCCGCCTCGATTGCGCGCACGGGATCAAGCGGCTCGATAGGCCAGCGACGGCTTTCATACGTCTCGACCAACGTGGCGAGCACGTCGAGCCGATCACCCGCATCAGTGCCTTCCTCTGCTCCCCACAGCGCCTCGATCTCCCGCAACGCCGTTTCATGGTCTTCGTCGGTCCGGATAGGACGAATGTGCATCGCACCACCTCCAATAGGCATAGTCAAAACAGGCTCACCGTCAGGGCATCGATCTTGTCGTATTCCGCATGCGTTCCGACGAACTTGATGAAGGCAATCGATCGCTTCCAGTCGAACGCTACCACCATACGATAGTCGCCACCCGCCACCTCGAACCGCACCCGCTCACCGTTAAGCGACTTCGCTTTCGAGAAGTCGGCAACGACATCCAGGGAGCTTTGCCAAGCAGCTGCTCCAGCAACCTCATGCCAATGCCTCAAAGAGGCCTCCGTCATCGGATGCTTCGCCCAGAACGCGATAAGCTTGTTCCTGGCTATAATCCTCATACGAGCGGCGTAGCATTTCCCGTGACGGGAAACAACAAAATTCCCACATTGGGAAATCTCAGATCAATGGTTGTCCCAGCATCGTTCCTGGCCATAGATGCCCGAATGGGGGATGATACCGAAGTCGAAGCGTTCATCGCGCAATGGCGCGATACCGGCGGATCCGAGCTTGCCAACACGCAAAGCTTTATCAACGGCCTGTGCCAGCTGATCGGCGTCGCGGCGCCCGACGGCAGTCGCACCGACGACGCGCACAACGACTATGTGTTCGAGCGCCGCGTTTTCCAGGACAACGGCGACGGCACCAGCAGCTTCGGCCGGATCGACGCCTATCGCCGCGGCGCGTTCATCCTCGAGGCCAAGCAGGGCAGCGACGCCGATCGTGCGGCGGCGCTACGCGGCGAGGACGATCTTGACCTGTTCGGCCAGACCGCAACCGCGCGCATGAAGCGCGGCACCGCCAGGCGCGGCACGCCCGGCTGGGCCAAGTCGATGGTGCAGGCCAAGGGCCAAGCCGAACGCTATGCCAAGGCGCTGCCGGTCGATCATGGCTGGCCGCCGTTCCTGCTGGTTACCGACATCGGCTATTGCATCGAGGTCTATGCCGACTTCACCGGCAGCGGGAAGGCATATGCGCAATTCCCCGACCGGTCGCGCTACCGCATCATGCTGGAGGACCTGCGCGACCCCGACGTCCGCAAACGCCTCGCCGCAATCTGGACCGATCCCAAGAGCCTCGATCCCTCGACTCAGTCGGCGCGCGTCACGCGCGAGGTAGCCGACCTGCTCGCCACGATCTCGCGCCGACTGGAGGCCCGCGGCCATTCGGCGGAGGCTGTCAGCAGCTTCCTGATGCGACTATTGTTCACGATGTTCGCCGAGGATACCGGCGTGCTGTTGCCGCAGAACAGCTTCAAGACGCTGCTGCGCGGCCAGCTCGACCATCCCGAGCATCTCCACCATCAATTATCATCGCTCTGGGCAGCGATGGACAAGGGAACGTTCGCCCCCGCGCTCGGCATTCCGGTCAAGCGGTTCAACGGCTATCTGTTCAAGGATACCGCCGCGCTCCCACTCGATCGCGACGAGCTGCTGGTGCTAATTGAGGCGTCAAAGAAGGACTGGACCGAGGTCGAGCCGGCGATCTTCGGCACGCTGCTCGAACGCGCGCTGAACCCGAAGGAGCGCGCCAAGCTCGGCGCGCATTACACGCCGCGCGCCTATGTCGAGCGGCTCGTCGGCCCGACCATCATCGAGCCGCTACGCGCCGACTGGGCAGGCGTGCGCGTCGCCGCCGCCGAACTGATCGACCAGGACAAGCCCGACGAGGCGCGCCGCACGGTCGAGACGTTCCACGGCCGCCTCGCCGCTACCCGCGTGCTCGATCCGGCATGCGGCACCGGCAATTTCCTTTACGTCGCGATGGCGCGAATGAAGGAGCTGGAGGGCGAGGTCCTTGACCTGCTGATGGACCTTGGCGACACGCAGTACGTTGCCGAGCTGACCGGGCACACTATCACCCCTGAGAATTTTCTGGGGATCGAGATCAACCCGCGCGCGGCGGCGATCGCGCAGCTGGTGCTGTGGATCGGCTATCTGCAGTGGCATTTTCGCGTGAACGGGAAGAACAGCCCACCGCCCGAACCGATCCTGCGCGACATCCGCACGATCGAGAATCGCGACGCGCTGATCGACTGGAGCGCGAAGGAGCTGGAGCGCGATGAGAGCGGCGCGCCCGTAACGTGCTGGGATGGCGAGACGATGAAGATCCACCCGGTGACGGGAAAGCCCGTGCCCGACGAGACGGCACGGGCGGAGGTGTATCGTTACGTCAAGCCGAAGGCCGCGACATGGCCCAAGGCGGATTTCATCATCGGGAATCCGCCGTTCATCGGCGGCAAGGACGTCCGCGAGAAACTAGGCAGCGGCTATTTCGACGCGCTGTTTCGCACTACTGACGTGCCCGAAAGCGCCGATTTCGTGATGCACTGGTGGGACAAGGCGGCGCTCGCCGTTCGCAAAGGCAGCACCCGACGCTTCGGCTTCGTCACCACCAATTCGATCACGCAGTTGTTCAGCCGTCGCGTCATCGCCACGCATCTCGACGCGAAGGACCCGGTGTCGCTGCGCTTCGCCATTCCCAACCATCCCTGGGTGGATGAGAAGGACGGTGCCGCGGTCCGGATTGCGATGACGGTCGTTGTGAAGGATAAGCGCGACGGCACGCTGCTGACGGTAATCGACGAACGTGACGCACCCGATAGGATCGAGTTCGGCGGGCGAGCTGGACGTATCGGCAGTGACTTGCGGGTCGGGGCCGACCTGACTGGGACGATCCCGCTCAAGTCCAATAATCGCATCTGTTCGCCGGGTGTGAAATTGCACGGTGACGGTTTCATCATCACGCCCGATCAGGCGGCAACGCTCGATCCCGTATCGGTGGCTATCGCCCGGGGCAGCACGCCCGATCAACGACCGCACGTCCGAACCGGCACCAGCATCGAGCCGCAGATCATCTTCGACTATCGCAACGGCCGTGATTTGGCCTCCCGGGCGCGCGGCGCGATGGCAATTGATGTGTTCGGCCTCTCGGAAGGCGATCTGCGCAGCCGCTACCCGGCTGTTTATCAGCATCTCGTCGCGGCGGTTAAGCCACACCGCGAAACGAACAATCGGGCCAGCTATCGGGACAATTGGTGGATTTATGGCGAAGCCCGATCCGACCTTCGCAAGGCATTGGCGAACGTCGATCGCTATATCGTGACGATCGAAACGGCGAAGCACCGCGTATTTCAGTTCCTGCCGATATCGACCCTGCCAGACAACATGCTCGTATGCATTGCGCTACAAGACGCATACAGCCTTGGCGTCTTGTCGAGCCGTTTCCACGTGCCTTGGGCCATTGGCAGCGGCGGCAGAATGGGAATTGGTGATGACCCGCGCTACAGCAAATCACGCTGTTTCGACCCCTTTCCCTTTCCCGCAGACGTGCCCGAACCGTTCAAGGCGCGCATCCGCGCCGAGGCGGAAGCTCTCGACGCGCTGCGCAAGCGCGTGCTCGCCGAGCATCCCGACCTGACGCTGACCAAGCTCTACAACGTGCTGGAGGCGTTGCGCGCGGCGGACCGCGGCGGGCCGGCGCTGACCGACAAGGACCGCGACGTGCATGATCGCGGGCTCGTCACGCTGATTCGCCAACATCACGACGCGATCGATGACGGCGTGGCCGCTGCCTATGGCTGGGGTGACGATCACCGCGCGGGGACGCTCGACGACGAGACGATCCTCACCCGGCTGGTCGCGCTGAACGGCGAACGCGCGGCCGAGGAGGCGCGGGGGCTGATCCGTTATCTGCGTCCCGACTATCAAGACCCAGGCTATAGCGCGCCGATTTCGGCGACGCTCGATCTGGGCGAGACCGCGGTCGCGCCCGTCAGCACTGTCATACCCTGGCCCGCCAGCCTGCCCGGCCAGGTCGGCGCGGTGCAAGCGATCCTGGCCGCCGCCGCCCGGCCGATGGCCGCGCAGGACGTCGCGCGCACCTTCAAGGGCAAGCGCGCCAGCACAGTCCGCCCGGTCCTCGACGCGCTCGCCAGTGTGGGACTAGCCCGCCGGCTGAACGACGGCCGCTACGCAGCATAGGCGGCCCAAAGCAAAACCGCGTCGCGTCTTTTGGTGTTAGAACCGTCCGGTCCTGACACCAAAAGACCCACAATCGATCGTTCGGCGCGTCTTGCTAACCTCCTGAAACCTGCCACTCGTTCATAAGAATAAGGCGCCGGCGAGAGTGACACCGCCATCGGGTTCCTCTTTCGGTCAGGGAACAGATGAAGAATGTTGATTCCCTTGGCCGCGGTTATGTGAGAGTCTTGCCATCAGCGTCGCTGGCACAGCCAGCGACCTTCGACGCTGCGATGATACGAGAGGTTCGAACGAGACACGCAGATGGCCGATCATAGCGCGATTGAGTGGACGGACGCGACGTGGAACCCGGTGACGGGTTGCACGAAGATCACGGCTGGCTGCGACAATTGCTACGCCGCGCGATTTTCGGAGCGGTTCCGCGGTGTGCCGGACCATCCTTTTGAAAACGGCTTCGACCTGACGCTAAGACCCGAGCGAGTCGATCAGCCGCTACGCTGGCGGCGGGGCCGGATGATTTTCGTCAACTCCATGAGCGACCTGTTCCACAAGGCGATCCCAAAGACGTTCATTGACCAGGTCTTCGACACGATGGAGGCGGCGGACTGGCACACCTATCAGGTGCTGACTAAACGTAGCCCGAGGCTGCGCGACTATCTCAAAAGCCGCTACGCCGACCGTGCGGCCCCGACGCATATTTGGACTGGCGTGTCAGTCGAGGACCGCACGGGCGCTGCGCGGGTAGAGCATCTGCGTGCGGCACCGTCGGCCGTGCGCTTCTTGTCGATCGAGCCGCTGATCGGCCCGGTTGGCGATATCGATCTGACCGGTATCCATTGGGTAATCGCCGGCGGCGAGAGTGGCCCCAACGCGCGCGTTATGCATATAGACTGGGCGCGCGAGATTCGCGACGCGTGCCGAAAGAAGAACGTTCCCTTCTTCTTCAAGCAATGGGGCGGCTTTCGGCCGAAATCGGGCGGCCGCGAGCTCGACGGTCGCGAATGGAGCGAATGGCCGCAGGCTCAGCGGGTGATCGGCTGAATGCTCGACCCACGATGGTATGAGGGCCGCGAACAGGCGCTAGTCAAGCACACCTTTCTCGACACCTATATGCCAGCGCAGATTCCCAAAATCGTCAGCTGGGCTAACGAATTCACCTATGTCGATTTGTTCGCCGGACCATGGAAGTCGCAAAGCGGCGATTATGCCGACACCTCGTTCGGGATTGCGCTTCGCTGCATGACTGAGGCCAAGGCGGTACAGGCCAAGCTCGGCCGCACGGTCAAGATGGTCGCGCATCTTGTCGAAAAGGACTCCAATAATTTTGCCGAACTGACCGAGGCGGTGAAGCGCTTCCCCGAGGTTGAGACGCATTGCTATCCAGGCGTCGCCGAAGCGCATGCCAAGACCATCGCCAACCGCATCTCGATGCGCGCGTTCCGGTTCGTGGTGATCGATCCCAAGGGCATTCCCGATGTCCGCGCGTTCAAATGCCTGATCGAGCCCGGCAACACCGAAGTGCTGCTAAACTTCATGTTCCAGTTCGCCAATCGTTTTGCGAGCTCGCAGGATCGGATGCCGCCGCTCGAAGGCTGGCTCGGCGGCTTATCCGATGAGGAAGGCAGCTGGCGCAAGGAATTTGCCGCCCTGAAAGGCGCCGAGCGCGAAGCGGCTATCACCGACCGGGCGCGGCTGGCGCTGCGTAAGATGGGCAATTATGTCTATGCGCCCGCGCTCTCCGTCGACGAGACCGGTGCCGAGCGCCCGCTTTACAAGCTCATCTATCTCTCGCGCCATCCGATCGGGTTGCGCGTGTTCCGCGATGCGCATGTCAAAGCCTTGGAAGCGCAAGCGACTTACAAGTCCGCCAAGCGCCAGGAAACTCGGCGGCAGAAGACCGGCATGGAAGATTTCTTCGCAAGTCGGACCGCGATCAATCCGGGCGAGCGTAGCGCGCTCGAGATCAGCGGCGGTGTGCTCGCGGGCAAGGATGCGATGCTCGATCTCCTGGCGCAAAAGCCTGCAGGCCTCCGCTGGAAGAGTCTGTGGCCAAACGTGCTCGATGCCTGTGTCGTCACGCACAACCAGCTCGGAGACTGCGCACGCGAGTTGCGCGGAGCGGGCGCGCTCGAGATTCCGGATTGGACGAGCGCAGCGATCAAGCGGCCTAAGGACGACTACATCATCCGGCTCGTATGAACGGAAGGTTGGTGCGGGGTCATGGGTCAGTTTATCCCTTGGGCATCGCGCGAGAAAAGCGCGGCACCATCACCTAGATGAACGCCTAAGAGCCACTGCACAATTAAGTCGCGGCGGACCCACAAAGCGACATCCGTAGGCAGTTACCGGCTTCCAGACTTCAGATGCTCATTCACATCTCCCAGGCAAGTGGCTGCAGCGGCCGACGTCGAGCATGTTCAGCATCATCTTCCAGGTTGAGCGCCAACGTAAGGGGGGCATCGCAACGGTCTGCCCGGCCTCAGCGCAACACTGTTCATGCTGGACGACGTCACGCGCGCTCTCGTCCAGTCCGACAAAAGACATTCGGCCATGCGGCGTTTTGTTTACGCAACGCTTCCTTTATGACCACGTCAAAGACGCGACGGCACCGCCATCGACGATGGCTGGCCTACTTTCACCCGGCAGAGGATCGGCATGCAGACGAGCCAACCCGCCTCCACATTATACTCCCGGCATCCTACGGGACACCGGCCGTGATCCTGGTCGCGGGGGTATCCGCGTCGGGCAAGACGTTCACCCTCGCCGCACTACGGGAGCGAATGCCCAACATGACCATACTGAGCGGAAGCGGGCTTCTCACGGAACTTGGTCGTCCTCTCCGCCCGCTCACGCCGGATCAGGCACTCGAGAACCAGCAAGCTCTTCTGGACGAACTCAAGAGTCGACGGATGGACACGAAGCGGGGATCAATCCTCGATGGTCACGCCATGATCGAGACCACCGAGGGCGCCATGGCGGTGCCGAACTGGTGGTACGACGACCTCTCGATGGAAGGCATTGTGCTCGTCGAGGCGGATGCGCGCGATATAGCCGCGCGGCGGCATGCCCGCTCGCTGCCCTGGACAGAAGATGAGGCAAGGTTGGAGCAGGAGGCCGAACGGAGGGCGGTGCGCCACCAGGCCCTGCGGCTCGACGTACCGCTGCTCTAGATTCCCGGCGGAGACTTGGAAGGCCTCGTCGGCTGGCTCGCCGACCTCAACCGACCCGTCGGGGACGCAGCCGACCGTTGAAGACGTACTCGATCGCGTCACCGCGATAGTAGGATGGCAGGGCTTGGGTCAGCGCGAAGTCGCGCGACCTCACGAGCGGCAGGAACTCCGCGATGCGCTCCTGCGGCACGGTCAGCAGGGGATGCGTCTCCTCAAGCCAGTCCGACGCCTCGTCGATGAGCCGTGTGGCCAGACCGCTCCCCCGGTGATCGGGGTCGACCCAGACGGTGCACAGCTTCCGCTCCAGGTCGTCACGCTTGGCGATCACGACGGCGGACAGACGATCCCCGCGGGACGAGACGAAGAACCTGCGCGTACCGGCCTCGAGCCCTTGGACGACGCGGGTGTGGAACCAGACGCCGAATCCCGGGTAGGTCATCTCTAGACAGGACAGCGCCCCCCAGACGCGATCGATGTCGTCCGCGACCTGCGGCTTCGCCGACGTGAGGACGGCCACTTGAGAAAAAGACCTGAGCATCATCGGGGTACTAACTCCTTCCGATCAGCTTGAGTAGGCGATTGCGAAGCCGCGAACGATGAAAACCGTTCCGAACTGCGGCGCCGAACGCAAGCGCACCCGAACGGACGACTGGGGCGAAGACAACCAGCGCGACGATCACCGCGAGAGCGATCAGCAGGCGGACCTCGGCTGTCGGCTCCAGATCGGCCGCGCTGCGCCACGCCACGTCCGGGTCCGAAAGCCAGGAGGCGAGCGCCTTCGTGCCCGCAGCCGCGAGGAGGCTGCCCGCAGCCCCGAGTAGGACGATCATCACGGCGTACACGGGCAGGCTGCTCGTGCTCCTGCGAAAACTCGCGAACGCGATGAAGTCGCCGATGCCCTCCAGCTCGTCGTCCACCGACTGCTTCTTCGCGCGCTCTTTCCAGTGATAAATCACAAGCCGCTCGGCCAGCTTCGTCGTCAGGCCGTCCTCGCCGTCCGGGTATGCCGACGCAAGATATTTGAGCCATAGCTCAGCCTCCATGCGCCGAATCTTCTCGAAGCGGGCATGCTGCGAGATGAGCTGATGCTCGAGATCGCGGATGAGGAAGTAGTGGATGCGGGTGACGAGGAACCGTCCGGGATCCTTGCGCCTCGCGATGCTCGCAGGGAAGCTGCGACGCTCGTTCAGCCGGAACTCGGTCACCTCCAGCACACCGGACGATGACACGAAGACCTTGTCGCGGGCGAGCACCTCCGAGCTGAAGGTGTTCCGCGCCGCGCCGGTCAGGTGGATGCGGAACCGCAGATACTTCGGTCCGGCGGCCGCGCACATACGCTTGACGAGATTCTCACGAAACGTGATCCGCGTGCCCGTCCCGAACACGGCATCCTCGTCGTGGAAGATCTCGAGGTCCTCGTCTCGGATCCTGAACACGGTGTCGGCCCTACCGGAGCGGGTAATCCCATACCTATCGTCACCCTCCGCGCCCAGTTCCACAACGTCGTTAAAAACGGCGTCGGCGGTCGATCGCAGGATGCCGTAAAGGTCGTCGATCTGGGACCGCTCAAGGCGTGCGGGCACGTACAGGTAGAACCTGCTCATGCCCTCCACATCCTCCAGCAGGAGGCCAATATCTAGAAAGTTCACACCCGACGGCAAATCGCGCCAGAGATTCAGGTGGAGCTCCACGCGAACGGGCCCGCGATCCTCCGATCGCGGCAGCGCGGGCTCGTACCAGAGGGCCAGGGTTCCTTTCACGAGTCCTGGATGCCGGGTATCTTCCGCGAAGTCACCCGGGTATCGCCCTGCGCCCGCGATCCCCGGCCATGGCCTCAACTGCCATCGCCAGCCTGATGCGGC
>Ga0265798_10010655_pt1 | contig 11305 bp, 10 predicted proteins | sample P3T30metagenome_FD_192430 | JGI IMG/M metagenome (GOLD analysis project Ga0265798, IMG submission 192430) | Plant litter microbial communities from East Loma Ridge, Irvine, California - P3 T30 | ecosystem: Environmental > Terrestrial > Plant litter > Unclassified | place: USA: California... | reverse complement strand
CGTGACGCTGGTCCGCCCGCGCACCTTGCCGCCGACCACCACCGCCATGCCGGTCGAACCCTGCATGATCTCGAATTCCATCGACGGGCGCCATGTGCCGAACACCTCGCCGGGTGATCCATGCGTATGATAGAGCAGGCCGTTGTTGGGCGGTTGCCCGATCCGGGGCGCCCACGTCCTGTCCCCCCAGCGATATTGCAGTCGCAGATGATAATCGCGCAGGTCCGCGCGGTGGACCAGGCTACCCCAGGTTCGTCCCCTGATCCAGATGGCGGGGGCGCCATCGATCCGGCGGACCGCGAAATCGGCACCGTCGCTGCCGCCCCGCACCGCGCCGATCGGCCGGGCACCGGGATCGGCGCGATAGGTCAGCGCGGGATCGGCATAACCCAGCCAGCCCCGCCAGTCGTTCAGGGTGCGCCCGTCGAACAGCGTCACCCGCGTTCCCGTGGCGCGCGGCAGATCGGTCAGCACCAGTCGCTGGGGTGTCGCCGCCGGTTCGCCGCCGGTCGTCTGCGCCTGCCCGGGCGCGCCTTGCGCCGGCACCGCGACCGGCACCAGCGCGGCAAGCGAAACGAGCGATAACAATTGGTTCCTGCGCATCGGCATCCTCTCGTCCTGCCGGTTCATGTCGGTGCCGGCGTTGCGGTACTATGGCGTATCACCAGCTCGTGACGCAACGTCACCTGCCGGCAGGGGCTGTCGACCCCGCGCAGGATATCGACCAGCAGGTCGACCGCGCGGCGGCCGATCATCCCCTTGGGCTGCGCGATCGTGGTGAGCGGCGGGTGGAAATACCGGGCGAGGGGCAGATCGTCGAACCCGACGACCGATATGTCCGCCGGACAGGACAGGCCGGCTTCGCCGATCGCGCCCAATGCGCCCATCGCCATCTCGTCGCTGAAGCAGAAGATCGCGGTCACGCCCTGCGCCAGCAACCGACGGGTCTGTTCGAAGGCCGATCCGGCGGCATAGTCGCCGATCGCGATATGCAGGGCATCGCGCAGGCCGTGGTGTTCGGCGGCGGCCACCGCGCCGGCCAGGCGATCGCGGCTGATCGGGCTGACTTCGGGGCCGGTGATGACGCCGATCGTCCGGTGGCCGAGGTCGATCAGGTGTTCGATCGCCTCCGCGCCGGCGGCCGCATTGTCGATATGGACGCTGGGTACGCCGAGATCGGGGCTGTATTCGCAGCCGTTGACGATCGGAGCCGCCGCGCCTTTCCGCACCAGCAGCGCCGCCAGACTGGCGGGCAGCCGGTGGCCGAGGAAGATCAGCCCGTCGACCTCGCGGCGCGACAGCATGTCGGCATATTGATCCTCCACTTCGGGATCGTGGCGCGTATCGCCGACCACGACCGAATAGCCCGCGTCCCGGGCCGCTTCCTCCGCCCCGCGGATCACGCTGGCGAAGAAGGTGTTGGAGATATCCGGCACGGTCAGCAGGATCTTCGCCGCGCGCAAGGTGCGCAGGCTCCGCGCCGCGACATTGGGCGCATAGCCGGACGCGCGGACCACGGCGAGCACGTGCCGGCGCGTTTCCTCCGACACCTGTTCGGGCCGGCTCAGCACGCGCGACACCGTGGCGGTGGAGACGCCCGCCAATGCGGCCACTTCGATGATCGTCGGCATATCCCGGCCTCTGTAACCCGTGATCGACCATGTCGATATACCGGTGATGTAATCCTTTACATCGGTTTCGCGGCCTCGTAGCCTGATGCTCGACAAGCAGGATAACTGCGATCGGAGAGGTGCGAATGGCGGTTGCATATGATGCATCCCACGCGACAGGCGTAAACCCGGCGGGCGGCATGCTGACCGGGCGACTCAGCGCGCTGATGTTCATGCAGTTCTTCGTATGGGGGGCGTGGAACGTCACCCTCGGTCTGGTCATGCAGACGGTCGGGATCGGCAACCTGATCGGCAACGCGTTCTCGGTCGGCCCGATCGCGTCGATCGTCGGATCGTTCCTGCTCGGCATGGCGGCGGCGCGTTATGTCAGCCCCCGGATGCTGATGGTGATCCTGCATCTGGTCGGCGGCGCGATCCTGTTCGCGCTGCCGTCGTTCGTGACCCCGGCGGCGGGCGGCACCTTCGTGTGGCTGCTGCTCGGCTACATGATCCTCTATATGCCGACGGTCGGGCTGGCCAACACGATCGCGCTCAAGAGCTTTGGCGATCGGACCGACAATTTTCCGTTCGTCCGCGCGTTCGGCACGCTCGGCTGGATCACCGCCGGCCTGATCGTCGGCTGGGCCGGCCTGTCCGCCAGCCCGCAGATATTCCGCGTCGCGGCGGTCGTCTCGGTCGCGCTGGGACTCTACAGCTTCACGCTGCCCCATGTCGCCTCCGATGCGCCGCGGCAAGAAAGCGTGATCCGGCAGGTCTTTTGCGTCGAGGCGTTCGGATTGCTGCGGCAGCGGTCGTTCCTGATCTTCATGACCTGCGCGACGCTGATCTCGATCCCGCTGGCGATGTATTACGCCTATGCCTCGCCCTATGTCGGCGCGACGGGGATCGCCAATGTCGGCGGCACGCTGGCGATCGGGCAGATGTCCGAACTGGTCTTCATGTTCTCGATGCCGTGGCTGTACCGCCGGTTCGGGGTGAAGCCGCTGCTGCTGGTCGGGATGATCGCCTGGGCGCTCCGTTATGCGCTGTTCGCGATCGGCGACGGCGGCTCGTCGCTATGGGCGGTCTATCTGGGCGTGGCACTGCACGGCGTCTGCTACGATTTCTTCTTCGTGGCCGGGGCGATCTACACCGGCACCGTCGCCACCCCGAAGGGCGTCAACGCGCAAGCGCAGGGGATGCTGACGCTGTTCACCTATGGCGTCGGCATGTTGCTGGGGTCGCAGATCGGCGCGATGCTCTATGCGCAGCTGCCGACCGCGCCCACCATCGCCGACTGGCAGCAGATGTGGTGGTATCCCGCAATCGCCGCGGCGGTGATCGCGCTGCTGTTCCAGTTCACCTTTCGCGACGATACGGGACGGGAGGTCGCGGCATGACGGCGATGAAGGGGCCGGCGATCTTCCTGGCGCAGTTCCTGGGCACGGAGCCGCCGTTCGATACGTTGGGCGGGCTGGCCGAATGGGCGGCGGGGCTGGGCTATGTCGGCGTCCAGATTCCGTGCAGCCCGCAACTGATCGACCTGACGCTGGCGGCCGAAAGTCGCGACTATTGCGACGATCTGCGCGGTACGCTGGCCCGGCACGGGATCGAGATCACCGAGCTGTCGACGCATCTGCAGGGGCAGCTGGTCGCGGTCCACCCGGCCTATGACGCGCTGTTCGACGGGTTCGCGCCGCCCGAACTGCGCGGCAAACCGGCGGAGCGGCAGCGATGGGCGGTCGATCAGGTGAAGCTCGCCGCCCGGGCCAGCGCCAATCTGGGCCTGTCCGCCCATGCGACCTTCCCGGGCGCGCTGGCCTGGCCCTATGTCTATCCCTGGCCGCAGCGCCCCGCCGGCCTGATCGAGGAGGCGTTCGCCGAACTCGCCCGCCGCTGGACGCCGATCCTCGACGCGTTCGAGGCGGCGGGCATCGATTGCGCGTTCGAGGTCCATCCGGGCGAGGACGTACATGACGGGGCGTCATGGGAACGTTTCCTGGCGGCCGTCGACCATCATCCCCGCGCACGCCTGCTGTTCGATCCGTCGCATTTCGTGCTGCAACAGCTCGATTATCTCGATTTCATCGACCGCTATCACGACCGGATATCGTGTTTCCACGTCAAGGACGCGGAGTTCAATCCGACCGGGCGGTCGGGCGTCTATGGCGGGTACGAGAACTGGGTCGATCGCGCCGGGCGGTTCCGGTCGCTGGGCGACGGGCAGGTCGACTTCTCCGGCGTCTTCAGCCGCATGGCGCAATATGGCTATGCCGGTTGGGCGGTGCTGGAATGGGAGTGCGCGCTGAAGCGGGCCGAGGACGGCGCGCGGGAGGGCGCGCCCTTCATCCGCGATCACATCATCCGGCTGACCGAACGGTCGTTCGACGATTTCGCGGCGAGCGGCATCGACCGGGCATCGATCCGCTCGATCCTCGGTCTGTCGGGGGAGGGCGCATGACACGGCTGCGGCTGGGCATGGTCGGCGGCGGGGAGGGGGCTTTTATCGGCGCGGTCCACCGCATGGCCGCCGCGCTCGATGGCGACTGGCAACTGGTCGCGGGCGCGTTCAGCACCGATGCCGGGCGCAATGCGCGCACCGGGGCGCAGATCGGGCTGGACCCGCAGCGCGTCTATCCGTCGCTCGACGCGATGATCGCCGGGGAGCGGGCGTTGCCGGCGGACGAGCGGATCGACGCGCTCGCGGTGGTCACGCCCAATCACCTCCACGCACCGATGGCGATCGCCGCGCTGGAGGCGGGGTTCGCGGTGCTGTGCGAAAAGCCGATGGCGATGAACGTCGCCGAAGCCAAGGCGATCGCCGCGGCGGCCGAAGCCAGCGGCAGCCGGTTCGCGCTCGCCTTCACCTATAGCGGCTATCCGCTGATCGAGGAGGCGCGGCTGCGCGTCGCGCGCGGCGATTTCGGTGCGATCCGGCTGGTGCAGGTCGAATATCTGCAAGGCTGGCTAAGCCTGCCGATCGATAACGACGGCAACCGGCAGGCGGCATGGCGCACCGATCCCGCGCGGGCGGGCATGGGCGGATGTCTGGGTGATATCGGCACCCATGCATTTCACCTCGCCGAGCATGTGTCCGGCCTGTCGGTGGAATCGGTATCGGCGGACATCGCGACGCACGTGCACGGGCGGCGGCTGGACGACGATGTCAGCGCGTTGCTGCGGTTCGCGGGCGGCGCGCGGGGTGTACTGAAGGCCAGCCAGGTCGCGGCGGGGGAAGAGAACGGGCTGCGCCTGCGCATCCATGGCGAGCGCGGCGGGCTGGACTGGGCGCAGATGGAGCCGAATACGCTGACGCTGCGCTGGCTGGATCGGCCGGCCGAGGTGGTGCGGACCGGCGGGCCCGGCCTGCATGACGGGATCGCCGCGCTGACGCGGACCCCGGCGGGCCATCCCGAAGGCTATATCGAGGCGTTCGCGAACCTGTACCGGGCCTTCGCCGCGGCGATCCGGGGCGATGGCGATCGCCGCTTCCCCGGCGTGGTCGACGGGTTGCGGACGATGCGGTTCATCGAGGCGGTGATCGCCAACGCCCATGCCGACCGGAAATGGACACCGATTGATCCAGGAGAGACGGAATGAAGCTGCTGATGGTCATGGGTGTGGGTGTCGTCGCGGCGGGGGCATCGGTGATCGCCTCCGCCCCAACCACCGCCCAGGCGCCGGCGAACGCGCCGCCCGCCTTCGCCGCCTGTCGCGCGTGCCACACCGTCCAGAAGGGCGGGCGCAACGGCATCGGGCCGAACCTGTACGGCGTCGTCGGGCGCGACGCGGCGGCGGTACCCGGCTTTCAATATTCGGCGGCGATGAAGGCGGCGAAGCTGCGCTGGACCGACAGGACGCTCGACGAATATCTCGCCGCGCCGTCGAAGAAGGTGCCCGGCACGCGGATGCCGATCGCGACGCCCGATCCGGCCAGACGGGCCGCGATCATCGCCTATCTGCGTGCGGAAGGCGCGAAGTGACGGACGTGTCCCGCCGCACCCTGATCGCCGCGGGGGCCGCCGCATCGCTGCTGCCCGCCGGGATCGCCGCGCAGCGTCGTGGGGGCAACGCGGCCCGCTTCTCGCTGGGCTATGCCCCGCACGAGGGCAGCTTCGCCAGCCGGGGCGGGCGGATCGAACAGATCGCCTATGCCGCCGATCAGGGCTTCACCGCGTGGGAGGATAACGAGGCCGCCACCCGTTCCGTCGCCGATCAGACCGCGATGGCGAAGGCGCTGTCGGATCGGGGCATGACGATGGGCGTGTTCGTCGCCAGCATGCCGCAATGGGCAAAGTCGCGGCCGTTGCTCGGCGCTGAAGACGGGGCGGAGCGCGAGGGGTTCCTGGCCGACATCCGTGCCTCGATCAGTGTCGCCAAACGCCTGAACGCGACACGGATGACCGTCGTCACCGGCTTCATGGACCCGAAGGTGCCCGTCGATATCCAGACCGCGCGGGTGATCGATGTGATGCGCCGCGCCGGCGATATCGTCGCGCCGCACGGCATCGCGATGGTGATGGAGCCGCTCAACACCCGGACCAATCATCCCGGCGTGTACATGCAGACGGTCGCGCAGGGTTATGCGGTCGCGCGCGGCGCGAACAGCCCGGCGGTGAAGGTGCTGGCCGATCTGTATCACGAGCAGATCCAGTCCGGGAACCTGATCCCGACGCTGGCGACCTGCTGGGACGAGATCGGCTATATCCAGTTCGGCGACAATCCCGGCCGCAAGGAGCCGACGACGGGCGAGATCAACTATCGCTCGATCGTCAGATGGCTGCGCGCGAAACGCTATGCCGGCGTGATCGGCATGGAGCACGGCAATTCGGTGCCGGGCCGGGCGGGCGAGGACCGCCTGATCGCCGCCTATCGCGAGATCGATGCGGCATGAGGGGGAAAGCGATGACGATCCGTTCGCTGGCCGGTCCGGCGCTGGTGCTGGCAACGACCATGCCCGCCACGGCGCAGGAGAAGCCGGGTTTCCGGGATACGCCGATGCTGCCCGGCGGGCAGTGGCGCGTCCATGACGCCGACCGGCCCGCCCCGGTGGTCGTGGCCCCGGCGGCGGTGCCGGGCGGTGCGCCTGCCGATGCGGTGGTGCTGTTCGATGGCCGCTCGACCGATGCGTGGCGCGCCGAACGCACGATGTGGCCGGTCGAGAACGGTGCGCTGACGATCCCGTCGCGCGCGCGGAGCGGTGGCGAGAACAATCTCGTGTCGCGGCAGGATTTCGGCGACGTCCAGCTTCATCTCGAATTCCGGTCGCCCAGTCCGCCGACCAAGGCGTCGCAGGATCGCGGCAACAGCGGCATCTGGTTCATGCAGCGTTACGAGGTGCAGATCCTCGACGGCTATCGCAACCCCACCTACGCCGACGGCACGGTCGGCGCGGTCTATGGCTGGAAACCGCCGCTGGTGAACGCCGCGCGGCGGCCCGGCGAATGGCAGACCTACGACATCGTGTTCGAGCGGCCCCGCTTCGCCGCGGACGGCACGCTGCTGCGCCCCGCCTATGTCACCGCGATGCTGAACGGCGTGCTGGTGCAGAACCATCAGGCGATGCTGGGTACCACCATCTGGCGACAGGTCGCCGGCTACAAGGCGCATGGCGACGCCGCGCCGATCCAGTTGCAGGATCACGATTCCCCCGTCGCGTTCCGCAACATCTGGGTCCGGCCGCTGACCGCGGCGGCGATCGCGCAGGATTTGACGGAGCAGGGCCGATGATCGATCGCAGAACCGCCCTCGCCGGGGTCGTCGCCATGTTCGGCACGACCCTGTTCGCCCCGATCGCCCGCGCGGCCGGGGTCGTGCAGGCCGCCGGGGTACCGGCCGCCATCCCGGCCATCAGTGAAGGCCCACCCAGCATCGCCGTGTTCACGCCGGGGCAGCGGGCGCTGATGACCGCCCTCAGCGAACGCGTATTGCCGACCACCGATACCCCCGGTGCGATCGCGGCGGGGGTGCCGGCCTATATCGAGAAACTGCTCGCCGACTGGGCGATGCCGGCGGACCGGGTACCGATCATCGCCGGGCTGGACGCGATCGAGGCGCGCAGCCAGCGCGATCATCGCATCCCCGCCGCGCAGGCGACGCCCGTGCAGCAAGACGCGCTGCTGACGCTGGCGATGAACGACCGGATCCCGTCCGGCGGCGAGTTCTTCGAGGCGTTCCGGCAGCTCGTCATCACCGGCTATTACACGTCGGAGATCGGCATGACGCAAGAGCGCGAATACCTGCCGGTGCCGGGCGAATATAACGGCGCCTTTCCCTATGCCCAGGTCAACAAGGTGTATTCCGCATGATCCTCAGCCGTAGAAACCTGCTTGTCGGCACCGGCGCGATCGCGGCGTCGACCCTGGCCCCGGCGGCATCCGCTGCGCAGCTGAAGGCGATCGGGCTGCAACTCTACACCGTGCGCGACCTGTTCGCGAAGGACCCGGCGGGCACGCTCGCGCAGATCGCGCGCATCGGTTACCGCGAGGTCGAGTTCGGTGGCGGCGGCTATGACGCCATGGACCATGCGATGCTGCGCCGGACGATGGACCGGCTGGGGTTGACCGCCCCGTCCGTCCATATCGGCTATGACGCACTGCTCGGGCAGTTCGACCGGTCGGTGACGATGGCGAAGACGCTGGGCGCGGCCACCGTGGTGCTGCCGTACATGACCGACGAGCATCGCACCGAACAGGGCTGGGCGACGGCGCTGCCGAACATCAACCGGTTCGCCGCCCACCTGAAAAAGGCCGGACTGGGCTTCGCCTACCATAACCACGATTTCGAGTTCACGATCCGGCCTGGCGGGGTCAGCCTCTACGACCGGCTGTTGCGGGAAACCGACCCCGCGCTGGTGAAGCTGGAGCTGGACCTGTACTGGGCGGCCCATGCCGGGCAGGATTTGCCGGCGCTGATCGGCCGGCTGTCGCCACGCCTGTACGCCTATCACGTCAAGGACATGCGCCCGGATCGCAGCATGACCGCGGTGGGGCAGGGGACGATCGATTTCGGCGCGCTGTTCGCCCTGAGGGGCAGTGCGGGCGTCCGGCATTTCTATGTCGAGAACGATCAGGCGCCCGCGCCCTATCTGCCCGACGTCACGACCAGCTTCCGCACGCTTCGCGCCCTGCGCTTCTGACCGGCCACCGGAGAACAGATCATGGTTTCGACCAACAGGTTCGACGCGATCGTCATCGGATCGGGCGTCAGCGGCGGGTTCGCCGCGAAGGAACTCACGGAAAAGGGCCTGCGCGTCCTGATGCTCGATCGCGGCCGGATGGTCGAGCATGGCGAAGGCTATACCTATGACGGCAAGCCCGCTTACGAGATACCGGCCCGCAACATCATGCCCGCGCCGCTGACGGACAGTGATTATTTCATCGCGAAGCATGGCTATGTCGCGCCGAGCAACCGCGAATTCTACAATAACGACCGGCTGAACCCCTATGCCTATGACGAGGGGGAGAAGTTCTACTGGATCAGGTCGGGGGCGGTCGGCGGCAAGTCGATCATCTGGGGCCGCTGGTGCTTTCGCTGGAGCCCGGAGGATTTCGAGGCGAACAAGCGCGACGGCATCGATGGCGACTGGCCGATCCGTTATGACGACGTCGCGTCGTGGTACAGCTATGTCGAGAAATATATCGGCGTGTCCGGCTCGCGGGAGAACCTGCCCTATCTGCCCGACAGCGAGTTCCAGCCGCCGATCCCGATGAACGTCGCCGAGAAATGGCTGAAGCAGGGGCTGGAGACGAAATTCCCCGGCCGCAAGCTCATCAACACCCGGCTGTCGAACATGACGGAGGACAAGCCGGACCAGAACCGGACGAAGTGCCAGTTCCGCAACCAGTGCGGCAACGGCTGCTCGTTCGGCGCCTATTTCTCGACCCAGGCGGTCACGTTGCCCGCCGCGCGCGCGACCGGGCGGCTGACGCTGCGATCCGATGCGGTCGTCACCAGCCTGGATTACGATGCGGCGCGCCAGCGCGTCACCGGGGTCCGCTTCATCGATGCGAAGACGGGGCAGGCGGAAACGGTGCAGGCCGATCTGGTCTTCCTGTGCGCCTCCGCGATCGCGTCCACGCAGATCCTCCTCAACTCGCGCGCGGCGGGCAGCGACCGCAGCTATTTCGACGCGAGCGGGACGCTGGGTCGATACGTGATGGATCACATCTTCCGCGTTGGGATCGAGGGCGAGATTCCCGGCATGGACGAATTCATCGAATATGGTCGCCGTCCGGGCGGCGTCTACATCCCGCGTTTCCGCAACATCGGCGGCGACGAGGGCGTCGGGTTCAAGCGCGGCTATGGCTATCAGGGCAGCGCGCGGCGCGACGTGGCGGCGCCGGTCGGCTTCGGCGCATCGATGAAGCAGGGCTTGCGTCATTATGGCCCGTGGCGGTTCAGCATGGGCGCGTTCGGCGAATGCCTGCCCTATGCCGACAACCGCGTGTCGCTGCACCCCGGCAAGGTCGACCGGTTCGGCGTGCCGCTGGTCCGCTTCGACGTGCGCTTCCGCGACAACGAACTGCGGATGATGGCGGATGCCCGCATCCAGGGTGAGGCGATGCTGAAGGCCGCGGGACTTACCAACGTGACCAGCAGCGAGAAGGAACACGTTCCCGGTGACGCGATCCACGAAATGGGCGGCGCGCGGATGGGGCGCGATCCGCGCCGGTCCGTCCTCAACGAATGGAGCCAGGCCCATGCCGCCTCGAACCTCTACGTCACGGATGGTGCGCAGATGGCGTCGATCTCCTGCGTGAACCCGTCGCTGACGTTCATGGCATTGACCGCGCGGGCGGCGGATCATGCGGTTCGCACGTCGTTCAAGGGCGGGGGGCGGGCTTAGGCCGGATGCGTGGCCCGGGCCATTGCCCCGGCCCCACCGGTCATGCATTGTCGGGCGGACCCAGCCAGTTACGGAGACCGCATGTTGAAGCGCCTGATCCTGTCGAGCCTCCTGATCTCCGTCTCCGCGATCGCCGCGCCCGGCCCGACGCCGACCACGCCGACCTTCGACGTGAAACGTATCTCCCGTGATATCCAGACCCTGTCGAGCGACGCCTATGAGGGGCGCGGGCCGGCGACGGCGGGCGAGGACAAGAGCATCGCGTATATCGCGGCGCAGATGCGGGCCGCCGGCCTGAAACCGGCCGGGGACAAGGGCGGCTGGTATCAGAACGTCCCGCTGCTGAAGTCCGATATCGTGGGTACGCCCGCGCTGTCGCTGCGCTCCGATGGCGGTACGCAGGCGCTGACCCAGGGCAACGAGATCGCCGTTCGTGCGGCGCTGACCGGGCAGCAGGCCGTCGCCATCGCGAACGCGCCGCTGGTCTTCGTCGGTTACGGCGTGCGCGCGCCCGAGCGGCAGTGGGACGATTTCAAGGGCGTCGACCTGCGCGGCAAGATCATGGTGGTGCTGGTCAACGATCCCGACTTTGAAGGTGGCGAGGGGCGGTTCGGCGGCAAACTGATGACCTATTATGGCCGCTGGACCTACAAGTACGAGGAGGCGGCCCGTCAGGGGGCGGCCGGCATCCTGATCGTCCACGAGACGGCGCCCGCCTCCTATGGCTGGGCGACGGTCAAGAACTCCAACACCAACACGATGTTCGATATCGTCCGGGCCGATCCCAAGGCGTCGCATACCCCGATGGAAGGCTGGATCCAGCGCGATCTGGCACAGCGGCTGTTCA
>Ga0265798_10010652_pt1 | contig 11308 bp, 4 predicted proteins | sample P3T30metagenome_FD_192430 | JGI IMG/M metagenome (GOLD analysis project Ga0265798, IMG submission 192430) | Plant litter microbial communities from East Loma Ridge, Irvine, California - P3 T30 | ecosystem: Environmental > Terrestrial > Plant litter > Unclassified | place: USA: California... | reverse complement strand
AACTGAGGTGCTGGCAGGAGGGGCGGGGCCGTAGCCACCGCCACCGTAGCCGCCTCCTGGAGCACTGCTAGAGGCAGCCTCGGGGACAGAGGCAGTGGAGGAAGCGCCGGCAGGGACAGACGGCGAGGGAGTGCCAGTGGAAGCAGGCGAGCCAGGAACTGAGGGGGTGCTGGCAGGAGGGACGGGGCCGTAGCCGCCGCCACCGTAGCCGCCTCCTGGAGCGCTGCTAGAGGCAGCCTCGGGGACAGAGGCAGTGGAGGAAGCGCCGGCAGGGACAGACGGCGAAGGAGTGCCAGAGCTAGCGGGAGCAGTGCCGTAGCCACCGTAGCCACCGCCACCGTAGCTGGGGGGCTGCGAGACCTCAGGAGTGCCGTAGCTGGGGGGCTGCGAGGCATCAGGAGTGCCGTAGCCTCCGTAGCCGGCCGGGGAACCGTATTGGCGGCGAGCCTGGCGGTGGGAGCGGGCCTCGGCGGCATCCGCGGCAGCGAGAGCGGCCAAAAAGGCAACTGTAAGCTTCATCATGGTGTATTAAAGTGTCCTTGCTCTTAAACGTTGAATGTGTGTGTGTGGAGTGACGAAAAAATCCGGAGAATCGATTCGAAGCGAAGTACGTTGACAAGTCCAGGAAAGAGTGACTGGAGTTTGTTCAATGAAGGTGGTTGTCCGAAGACAATTTGAAGCGAGTGTGGGAAGGAAAGTTGCCTTGCGGTGGAGAGAAAAAATTGGCTGTGGGCGGATGGGAGGCGTTATATGAATGCTCAGGCTGACTATGGCAGCTTGTGGGCCCAGGACGCAATCCCAGCACGGACTGGAGCCAGTTGGTCGACCCCTGGCCGGGGTTTAATTTCGTTCAGGAACAACCGGCAGCCAGGGCCAGTCAGCGGCGCTGCTAGGCCGGCGGGGCGTCAGGGGGCTGCATGAAGCTATCCACTGAGGAGGAGCAGGCAGCGAGGTCGAGGCGTACCAACCGCTGGTGAATACGGGCGGTAGCAGGCTGCGGGCGCTGAGAGGAGAGTGCCGGAGCTGTCATTATCTGCAGCCAGGGAAGCGCTCACACAGAGGCGCCGAACAACGGCCACGAGGGCTGGTGCCTTTTGCGCCCCTTTGTCATGTTTGCTGTGCCCGCCATGGTAGGCGCTGGGGCGGCGGTCGCATGCCCTTTGTGAGTACGTCTCTCTGGGTGCAGACGGCCCCCATTGCGTGTGTGTTTCACGACGCTTGGCCAAAATAGAAAGCTGGCTGGCGTAGATCCTCCCTGCTAGGCCATGGGCAAGAGCGGGTACCTGGCAGATGCGCGTGTCGGTGAGCATGCACAACCGCGCCGAGAGTCAGCGCATGCCATGCTGCTCGCGGCCGAGACGAAAATGGACGCTCTTTTGCAGTGGACCCGCCCGCCGCCAGCTTAGTGGTCGTGGTTGTAGGCGCGACAAGGGGAGATAGGGGAGATACGGGATTACGGGATTAGGGTTCCACGGGAAACAGCAGCTCGTGTCCATGCTACTCGTGATTGCGGAGTCGTTGTCGATAGAGGCATGTGTGTGCGTGTGTGTGTAGGCGTGAGGGATAGCGAAGGCGGGTGGGGGGGGTGGGCGGTGCGAATGGTGTGCTGGCCGGCTTCGTCTAAGCGTCGGCATGGTGCGACGTCTCTGCCGCCTCACACCTTGCAGCTGCGTGCACAACGGTGACGGGCGACGGCGACGACAAAAGGACGCGGTAGAGGCGTGCGTCGCCCAAAATGACTTCATCGCCGCCGGCAGCGCGCATCCCGACTACGGGTAATTGTTCGATCTTCTAGTCGACGTGCCTTGGCCGACCTTTTTGTGAAATCTTTTTTTTTGTGCATCCAACGGTCCGCCGAACGGGCGCCACCACTGTGCCACATCCCTCCAGGGCCTCGCTGGCTGCCATTAGGGGTCCCGATGTCTCTGTTCCCACGTCCCATCTCCCATCCGACGCTGACCTGCCGTACCGTCCAGCCCCTTGTACGGCCTGAGACTACCAGCCGTGCCTGCCATGCGCGCCTGAGACACGATGCTGTTTGCTGCGGCCAGGCGTCGTCTTTTCGCATAATACACTGAAGATGCCATCTGTCTCAGCCCCGCTCACTTGCTGCGACTGCCATGGTCCCGGTACATGTATAGACTATAACACCGTGCTACAGCCCTCTGCCATGCGCGACCAAGCTGGCAAACCGTCGCCGGGTCGACAGTAGATGAGCGCGCCCCGCTCCATCCCGGTCGCCTCGCCATACTGCCTGATCGTGTTCTCGACTCTCTTGACGAACCTCTGTCAGATCCTCACTCGGAAATGAGGTCGATCGGCCAATTATTCTTAGATCGTCTATGACTATTTTGTTTTGGCTCCAGTGTCGTCGCTCTTGGGTCGTCTGTCGATAAAGCTTGTCATCGACCGGGAGGTGGCAAGTAAATGAGGCAATAACGCGGATGGGCGAGTTTCGAGGCCGCAGAAGATGGAAATAGAACAATGACAGCTGTGGCATAGCGAGTAGGTGCGCGTTGTGTTGTGCACCATGGCGTGAGCTCGTAAGGCGTGATTATCACGGCGTGTTGCCTCGCGCTTGCTTACTGTACGAGAGAAGGAGCCACGGTGTACTGCACCCCCCGCTGACCTGCACCTGCCAGAAGCAGCATGATGCACCGTCGGAGGCATGCGCAACACCACCCCTCCTTTCCCCCCCCCCATCATCCAATCCAAAAAATTCCAGTCCTTGCAGTATCTTGATTGGATCTCAGCTATAGTCAGCCCTATGCAGCTGCTTTTTTCCATACCTAGCCCCCATCGTCTTCCTGAAACACCCCTCTTTTGCTTCTACTGTACACCTCCCGCACCAGTGTTGAACGGCACATCACACCCGCCAGTCTGGCTCGCCATCAATCACCTGCATCAACCGTCGATACGAACACCTTCCTTCTTATCAAACTTCTGACATGTCCATCTATCTGCTGCAGCGGGTCGCGCCGCTGTTGAAACAAAGGTGTTGATTGAAACAAAACGTCACCATCCCAGGATATCCCAACATCCACTCCGATATATTCGCGGCATGGGGCCTCGGTAGGCTGAGTGTAGCCAAGCCTTCAACGGCGCTCGAATGCATAATCTGCCAAGCGCCTTAAATTTGATCAGGTAGAGCTATCCACCATGGTCTAACTTTTCAGGCTTCTTGTTGATGGCTCTCGCTCTTCTACTGGCTCATCGTGGAATGTCGTACGTCATCGGCAGGTCACAACAATCTGAACTACAGTTGAAAAAACTCCTTCTCCGCGTTAGAGATTATACAAGCTGGCTGATAGAGGCACTCTGCTATCACCTCTAGTCGAAACCGAGTCTAGAGAGATATCTGTGTGAGAGAGAGAGAGAGACATCACAGCCAAGGAACAGCCCTACAAACAACGCGTATGCGGGACTGTGAGCCTACTCATACAACTATTCGATATGCATAACATGCGTTTCACGAAAAAGGCTGACGTATGCAGGCCTGAAGCAAAGTGATTGAAGTTGATACAGCTAAATGTTGCTGTTAGACTCTGTAGTTGCCATCGCCAATCACAGAAGCTTGCCAACATTATCGGTCCAAGGGGATATCTATCTACTACACAATTCCTCATGGGAATGACTAAAACAGAAACGCCTCCACAATAAGCAATTGCATCCAGTTCCCACACCACCTCAAGCCTGCCCGATGAGTAGCTTGCTCTTTTCCGCCAAGTTCTGTGCCAACTGTGTCATTGGGACATTCTGCATGACATCAAACACGGAGCACTCGACTGCCATCTCGCGAGCAATCCAGTTCCTCACCTCGACAGCGACCAGACTATCGACGCCATACGCGCTCAGCGGCCGGCCGGCATCGATATCGGCTTCGGGTGTCATCATCAGACTCGCAAGCCGTTGCACAATGGCTGCTGTGATGAGCTGCACGGCCTCTTCGCTGACAGTGCCACACCGTGTCAACTCTTCGCGCAGTGAAATGGCCTGCCCGGCGTTGGCTGAAGAGCCGGCGGCGAGGTTGCGCAGAGCAGCAAATCGAGCGTCAGCCATCCAGTACCAGTTGTCATCGTGCTCGTTAAAAGGCAGACCGCACATGACTTGACCAGGGTGGTGCGAGGGGCCTTCGATGGCGGTTGCTAGCAGACCATGCAGGTCTGATGTATGCATGACCTTGAGGCCCATAGCCTTGACGTGGTCGACATACTCGTCGTGTTCAGCCACGAACCCCACTGACAAGAGGTAGCCAATGTCGATAGTCATTGCGGGGAGACCCTGACTGCGCCGGAATGAAGCAAACTCATCTTGGAAGTTGTTACCGCATCCGTAGTTGCCTTGTCCACGATGGCCCATGACACCGGCCAGCGAAGAAAGCATGACAAAAAAGTCCATGTCACGCGGTAGGAGCTCGTGCAGGTTCCAGGTGCCGTGAACCTTGGGACCGACTGTTGTGCGTACGTGGTCGGCCGTCATCTTGTCGAAGAGGGTGTCCTGCAGTACCATGGCACCAGTCGCACATCCCTTGATGGATGGCACGTCCTTGGTGTTTAGGTCGTCAAGAACTGCCTGCAGGGCAGCCTTGTTGCCAACATCGCAGTCATATGCCAGTGGTGTGATACCATACGTCTTCTGCAATTGCGAGGCAAAGGCTTTGTTGTCTATGCTGCTGGCTGCAGAGCGAGAGAGAAACACCAGGTACTTTGCGCCCTTCTCTGCCAACCAGCGCGCAATCTCACGAGTGATCCCACCTAATCCGGCGATTAGGTATGTAGCGTCAGGATGGATGCGCACTCGGGGAATTCGAGGTACGGCACGAACAATGTCTCTGTCGTCGACGCGAACAACCACCTTGCCCATGTGCTTTCCTGCCTGCATGTGGCGAAAGGCCTTCTCCACCTCAGCCATAGTGAAGATCTGGAGTGGCGCAATAGGCTTGATTGCCCTCCCATGAATCATCCTCGCCGTATCATGCCAGAGCGCTACGGCTCGAGGCGTCGGATTGTTCTCAAAGTCAAGCAGGTTGACGCCAATGTAGCTCTTGTTATCCAGCAAGGGCTTCATATCCAGACCAGTGTTGGCGAACAAATCCGCCTTTCCAATCTCCAGGAACCGACCGAACTTGGCGAGACAGTCGGTCCAGGATAGACGCAGAGCCTCGCCGGCCAACGAATTTAGCACCAAATCCACACCTTGGCCGCCTGTAGCACGGAGTACGCCCTTGACGAAGCTAGTATCGCGGCTGTTGAAGATGTGGGTTTCGGGGATTCCATACTGCTCGATGAGAAGCTGTTTCTTGGTGTCTGCGCCAACCGTAGCAAAGATCTCAGCACCCTTGGCTTGCGCAATCATGATGGCAGCCTGTCCAACACCACCAGCAGCGGCATGAATCAAGATCTTCTCGCCAGCAACGATACCACCAGCGGTGACGAGGGCGTAGTAAGCCGTGAGGAAAATGAGGGGCATCGAGGCAGCTTCCTCGAAGCTCATGCCCGAGGGAACGGATATGGCACCCTTGGCTGGGAAGCGGACATAGGTGGCGAAGGTGTCGCAAGATGCAGTCATCACCCTGTCCCCGACCTTGAAATCCGTGACAGCAGATCCAATACGAGTGACAGTACCCGAGGCGTCAACGCCCAACTTATTCTCAGCCAGGTTACCCAGCGCCACGAGCACATCCTTGAAGTTAAGGCCAACGGCTTTGACCTCAATCTCGATCCAGTCTTCGGGTAGGGGCGTGTGATACGTCTCATCTTCTTCCCACTGAAAAGTATCGAGCAGACCAGGTGTCTTGATGGTGAGCTTGAGGGGACGTCCGCATTCCTTGAACGAAACCATTTCGGGATCACCCTTGGCCTCATACTTGCGCAATGATGCATCGACTTCTAGTGTCCGTTCCACGCGGGGTAGATATACCATGTCTCCACGCGCAGCAAACTCACCCTCTGTGCCGTCGCTGCGGATGTGGGCCTGGGCAACCTTGAGTGTAGTCTGGGACGCTTTCTCAAAGTCAATAATCGAGGGTGTCTCTAGGTCGAGACAGGCGAGGCGGACGCCGGCATCTTCATTGCGAATGGCTCTTGCAAGTCCAACCATCAGACTCTTCATAGGATGAGGCGTGTCAACGGCACCACCACCAGTAATCCACAGGGCACCCGCAGACGAAAGGACGACTTCGCGTAACCTCTCCCAATTATCATCGGTGAGATTCGCGAGGATAGCATCCTCCCATTCGGCAAGGCAGAGGCAGTACTTGCCCTCCACATGCGCCTTGGTGATGTCGTTCCACTGAGCAACGCTGATTTCATGACCGGCGGAGGTGAATGTCTTCTGTATGGCATGCGCAAGCTTGTTCGAAGCTTCGGTGCCAGTGGCGACCACAAGGCAAGAAGGCAGGCTAGGTGCTGTCTTCTCGGGCTTGGTTGAGATGATCAGTGAGACAGGCTCTTTCGAACTATCTCTGTCACCACGAATATCAACATCAACGCCCGAGAAGCCAGCGGTCTTCAACGCGACGTTCCACTCCTCGGCGTCCAAGAGTGGACCTCCCATTCTACCATCCGCTTCGCCCAGCCACCAACCGGGCAAGGGGCCCATGATGAAGCCAGAAAAGATGCGCTTAATGGTCACCTCGGACAGAACGAGTCGACCACTGGGCTTCAGCAGTAACTTGCAATGTGCTAGTGTCTCTTGGATGCTCTTGGTTGCGTGAAGTACGTTGGCACATACAATGAGGTCGAAGGACTCGGGGCTAAATCCTTGCTCCGTAGGTGAATTTTCAATGTTGAGCGTGCTAAACTGCATGATTGATGCATCCTTATTGAATCGGTCGGCCGCCTTGGCGAGGAAACCAGGAGATATGTCAGTGAAGTAATACTGGGCTGCCTTGGAGCTGCCATCAGGATTGCGCAAGCGTTCCAAGACATGGAATGTGGTACCGCCCGTGCCCGCGCCGATTTCCAGGATGCGCACTCCGGGCTGCTTGTCAGCGATCAGACCAACGTACTCGGCCACATTGGTGTTGAAACTCGTGCCAAAGGCCCCGCGGTAGAAGGAGTAGAGAAGATCGCCCTCGGTCATGCATTGCAGAGCTTCGACCTCGTGCGTGAAGATGCGGGAAAGGTTTTGCCCAATGCGGTCTACCATCTGCACTGTGATATCGCCACTCTCCGATCTAATGATGCGTTGCCGGGCTTTTTGCATCTCCGTCTCGACATCTGCAGGCAGTGGTGGAAACTGCTTGATGGTGTCATGCATCCACTCGACGTACGACTTCCAAAAGCCATCCTGCGGCACATGTGCCTTGCCTTGTTCCGTCTGGAACCAGTCGAGGATGCGGTAGATGTACACCAAGCAAACAAACTCGAGCAGATCAAGCACCGAATCATCGTCCCTGCTCTTCAATGTGCGCTTGTAGACGATTTCCTTGATCTGGGATGGAGCTAACAAGTCTGCATCCAGGTGCCAGTTCTGTGCGAAGCACGACGCACGCGTTTCTAGCTGCTTGGATGCGTTTTCTGTTGCACCAACGGACGCCAGTACAACACCCTCCATGATGATGATAGGATCGGCCATGGTTGCTTCCGACATGGTGATGTTGGAAGTCCACGTCGTGTAGCTCAGCTTCTTTGCCGTGGAGCAACCGTGTAGCTCCGTGCCAGCCGTCTTCGGTATCCTGGCCGAAACGAAGATGCGATCAAAGGATCTAGGAACAACCGCCTCGTTCAGTGCCTGATCTTCGCCAGAGATACTGGGGAAGACGAGGTGAAGGACCGAGTCCAGGGTGGCAGGGTGGACGACATGGGAGAACTCGAAGCCCTTGGGCATAATCGCCTTGGTATCCGGCACCTTGATGACACCATAACTGGCATCAGGCCCAGCAAAAAGCTCAGTCATATTGCGGAAGGTAGGCCCGTAGTTCATGCCAATCGTCTCTACTGTATCGTATAAGAAGCTTCGCGCGGGCTTTTGGCACACTTTTCGTGCCTCAGCAAGAGAGGACATGTAGCGCTCATTGCTAAGCGCCAACTCCCTCTCCATGGACGGCGAAAACGTCTTGAAAGTGACAGAGATGAGACCGCGGGCATGAGCAGTCCACGAGTTCATCTCTTCGGTCCACGAAGAAACCGTAAACTCATAGAGTGTGTCGGACGGCGCTGCTCGCGTCCCTGTGCGACGGTTGTGCAGCTGCGTCATGACCTCAATACCCTTCTCGGTGTCAGGCACACGAAGCGCAGTATCAATGCTAACATCGCGCAATTCGAAGCCATGGATTTCGTCGGCGCTCATCTCCTGGGCTAGTTGGTGCGCGGCCTCGATGGCCATGACGAGCATGCCAGCACCCGGGTAGAGAATGTCGCCCTGGACCTTGTGCTCACGGATCCACGGGTTCTCGTTGCACCGTAAGAAGTTGCGCCATGTGTGCTCGGGCGTGCCTGGGAGACGATAGCCAACGAGGTCAGTACGTGGCGACTTGCGAAGGCGGTACTGCCGGCTTAGGGCTGATTCGTCCCAGTATGGCTTGTGGTTCCAGGCATAAGGTGGCAGGTCAATCAGTGTGTTGGCATCGTCGGGAGATGTGTTGTTGACTTTGTCTAGATTGAGCGTGCATCCCTGCGCCCAGAGATGGCCCATGGCCTCTAGTGCTGTGGCAGCTCCATCAAAGTTGCGGCGCAAAATAGTTGTGTAGGTTAGATCTGCAGCACGATTCTCGCTGCTGAAGATGTCCAGGAGGTAGCTACGTAGTGCTGAATGGGGGCCGATCTCGACGAACAGGTTGGCGAATGCTTTGCGCGTTTTGCTCTCCTGTGGCTGGTTCAGAAGAGAGCGGACGGCGGCGACGAAGTTGACGGGAGATACCAAGTTATCAACCCAGTAAGAAGGCTTCATCTGCGTGGGGGTAACAAGTGCACCCGTCACCGAGGAGAACATGGGAATAGTTGATGTCGAGCCATGCGGGATGCCCTCTAAAGCGCTCTCATACTTTTCGCGGGCTGACTCCATGTGGAAGGAATGGTAGGCAACATCCATGGGAAGTCTGGTGCATGCTACCTGTGCGTCTTTCAATACTGTCTGTAGCTCACTGATAGCGGAAGCGTCGCCAGTGACAGTGCAAGCCTTGGTGGAGTTGAAGCATCCAACGACCGCCCTACCGCTTTTTAGGCCGTCGAGGTGATGTTGTATGCTATCAGCACTGGCAGAAACAGCCAACATGCCGCCATTCTTGGACACAGTCTTACTGACCTGTCCCCTCAGCCAGGCAATTTTGACCGCAGCCTCTTGGTCGATGAAACTAGCGGCGTATGCTGCTGCAATCTCGCCGCTGGAATGGCCAAGGACAGCAACTGGGTTTACGCCAAAACTGCTCAGAAGGTCGACGAGAGCAACCTGGATGGCTGTACAGGCTGGTTGACTGTAATCCGTCTCGCGTAGCCTGCACTCTGCCTCGGTGCGACTCAGCTCCTCAGCAAGGCTCCATGGACAACCGAAAGACTTGAGCAGAGCCTCTGATCTCTGCATGCTTTCCGCAAATATCGTATATACCGACAGACTCTTGCCCATTGCGTGCCACTGTGCACCCTGGCCAGTGAATACGTAGGCAACTCGCGGTATCGCGGAAGCCGATGAGCGGACCACTGGGGGAAGGCTGGACATCTTCTCCCGCAGGCCGCTGATGGTCGAGGAGACTGTGTATGATTTCCATGGTAGCGCGGTCCTCTTGGAGCTCAGAGTAAACGCCAAGTCCGCGAGGAAAGAGGGCGTAGTAGAGGTCTTGGAGGCGAGATAATCTTCAAGGCGCTCAACATTGCGTTTTACGCCCTCTTGATCATTGGAAGACACGACAAACAACTTTGATGTAGGATGAAGGTCGCGCAGAACCTCACTCGACACATCACTTGCGTTGTCGCTGGACTCGCCGCTGGACGGCTAGTCAGCAACAGTGCTTCCAGAGCTACTTGGACTCTCGCTCAAGTAGCCATCGCGCACACTGCCCGACGAGCTGGGGAGGAGCGATGCCGTGGAATGTCGACCCTTCAGCCCATGGCGCGACAGAAAAGATGCCGCGTCCTCGAGAATGACGTGAGCGTTGGCACCGCCAAAGCCGAAGCTGTTGATGCTAGCGCGGCGAGGTCCGCTGTGTGGCCACGGTGTCAGTTTGGTGGGTACTCTGACGTTCTCCGGCAAGTCAATATCGGGATTGAGCTTCTCGAACCAGAGGTTCTGAGGAATTAGACCTCGCTCAACAGCCAGCGCAGCCTTGATAACACCGGCTACACCGGCTGCGCCCTCCAAATGGCCAATGTTCGTTTTGACGGACCCGACGTATAGACTTGACTTGCGGCCTGCGACTGATCCAACAGTGTTTAGAATGGCTCGCGCCTCTAGTGGATCGCCTGTGCTCTCTGGTCAGCAATCTTTTTCGCTAATATCATTCTTAGGGCATTCAATATTCCCACTACTTACCTGCCTGAGTGCCCGTTCCGTGCGCCTCGACGTACGAAGTCTCGGCTGGATCCACGCCAGCCATCTCGTATGCCCCTCTGATCAAATCTGCCTGTGCTTCACTGTTGGGCAGCGAGATACCAGGTGTGCGACCATCTTCATTGGTAGCCGTGGCCAGCACGACTGCTCGAACAGTATCGCCATCGCGCAATGCTGCATCTAGAGGCTAACGATAAAGTCACCAACCCGTCAGTCAACCTTTTTTTTCATGCGGGGACCGACAGAGTTACAAACCTTTAAAATTGTGACGCCAAACCCCTCTCCACGAGCAAAGCCGTTTGCATTCGCATCCCACATCTTGCTCTTCCCGTCGGCTGACAGGATCTTGGCGGCCCCGAGCAGGATAGACATGTCCGGTCCAAACATGAGATTGGCACCGCCAACTACGCTCATCTCCGCCTCTCCCATGCGAATGCTCTGACATGCCAGGTGGAATGCGGTCAAGCTGGACGAGCAAGCAGTGTCGATTGTCAGCGAAGGTCCCTTGAGATTGTAGAACCAGGATAACCGGTTGGAAGCCAGTGATGATGACATCCCAGTTGCGTCTGAACGTCAGTACGGTTAGCTCAGTTCAGCATACAAAATAACAACAACACGGGTATAGCTTACGATATATTGAAGGCCCTTCATTATCTCGTGCTTGTATGTTTGGGAAATCTGCTGTAAAGGTGCCAATGTAGCATGATGTCTGTGTTCCTGATACCCGATCTAGACTCAAGCCAGCTGTTTTTTTTAGTAACAGTTCAGGTCAATTCAATTTGTTTACACCCCGGGAGGGGGGGGGGGCATGCCATACCATTCT
>Ga0265798_10010651_pt1 | contig 11308 bp, 9 predicted proteins | sample P3T30metagenome_FD_192430 | JGI IMG/M metagenome (GOLD analysis project Ga0265798, IMG submission 192430) | Plant litter microbial communities from East Loma Ridge, Irvine, California - P3 T30 | ecosystem: Environmental > Terrestrial > Plant litter > Unclassified | place: USA: California... | reverse complement strand
CCGGTACACCCTGGGCGAGCAGGCCCTGCAGGTAGTGCATCGAGCCGGCGGCGGGCCACGCCTCGCCGAGTGCGAGGTGCATGCTCGCGTCCACGTAGGCGAGTTCGTCCGGCCCGTGCAGCGGCGGGGACACGACTGCCCACGTGACGAGCAGCAGCGCGAACGCGGCGGTCAGCCCGACGACGCCGATGACCTCGGTCCGCGTGATGCGGGGGTGTGCGGCGACGTTCATCGGCCGGCCTCCTCGTCGGGGCGTGACACGGTGGACCCGCCGTGCGCGACCGGCTCGGTGGGCGCGACCGCTCCGGTGTCGGTGTCCGTGTCGGTGACGATGTCGGCGTCGGGACCCGACTCAGGGGCCGGTGTCGCGCCTCCCGGGCCGGACCAGGCCAGCGAAGCAGGGGAAGCCCAGCCGGCGGACCGGACGGCGCCCGCGAGCACGACGACCGCGGCGACCAGCAGGACGACGGACACGCACCAGAGCGCGATCGAGACCCCGACCGGCACCGGACTCGTGGTCGCGAGCTCGTCGAGACCGCGGGCCGTCACGCGGATGCGCATGTGTTCCGCGACCGACGCGTAGAGGTACAGCGGACCGGCGACGGCCACGACCACGGCGATGACCGGGACGACCACGACGGCACGCCGGTGCCCCGCCTCGGTCCGGAGCGCCCGGCGCCAGGCCAGCGCGCTGAGGGCGATGAACGCGAGCATCGCGGGGAAGTAGTAGCGCCCCTGTGTCCCGCCGACGAAGGTGGTGTGCAGGTAGCTCGACCAGGTCGTCCAGCTCTGCAGCAGCAGGATCGTCACCGGCAGCACGGCGAGGGTCAGGGCCGTGCCGAGACCACGGCCGCGTCGGAAGCCCCAGACCAGGACGGCACCGAGGCCCAGGACCGTGGCGGTCTCGAAGAAGAGGGGCGAGACGACCCACTGGGCGCGGCCACCGAAGCTGCCCCAGAACGTCCGGGCGATCGTGCTCCAGGAGACGCCGACGAAGGACACGGGGTCCGGACCGGTGTCGGTCGGGAACGGCTGCGGCGGTCGGAGCGCTGCGAAGCCGTCCGGTTGCAGCTGGTGGTGGACGAGCAGGTTGCGGACCCACCACCACGCGCCGAGCGCGGCGGCGACGGCGAGCACCCACACGCCACGGACGAGACGTGCCGGCAGCGGTCGGCCGGTGGTCCCCACCATGACGGCGAGCCCGACGAACGGGATGAGCGGGAGGGCCGTCCCCTTCCACAGCAGCGCGAGGCCGAGCGAGACCCCGAGGGCCACGGCGGTCCGGGTCCGGCGGTCACCGGTCAGCAGGCGCGCGGCCAGCCAGACCGTGGTCGCGGCGAAGAGCATCACCGGGCCGTCGTTCGACACCGACGCGGCGATCGACGCGAGTTCCGGCACCGCGAGCACCGCGAACGCCCCGACGACCGCAGCACGGGGCGAGCCCGTCACCCGACGCACGGTCGCCCAGGCGAGGAACGGCAGGGGGAGCGCGGCGAGGGCCCCGACGAGCCGGAGCACGGTGACGGCGGCGGCGACGGTGAGGTCCTGGAAGTGCACCAGGTGCAGGACGCCGGCCGCCAGGAAGTAGTAGGTCGGCGGGTGCTGGGTCATCTGGTCGACCGTGTCGCCGTCGGCCGAGTCGGTCTGCCGGAGCAGGTCGCCGAGCGAGGTCTGGTCGGTCGGTGCGAGGTGCTCGATCGCGGCGAGGACGTGCAGGTCGCCGGGCTCGGGCCAGCCGTCACCGATCGCGACGTGCAGCGCGGCGTCGAAGTGCGCGCGCTCGTCGGGGGCCTGGAACGCCGGGACGAGCACGGCCCACAGCAGCAGCACGAGGGCGAAGCCGGCGGTCACCAGCGACACCACGACCAGCTCACGACGTCGGACGGGCACAGCGGCCGGTCCCGGCGTCCGGGTCGTCCGCGGCGGGGCGACCTCAGTCGCCATAGCGCTGGAGCTTCTGCAGGTCGAGCTGCTCCTCTGCCAGGGTCCGGTTCATGCGGGTGAGGTCGGCCACGACGCCGATGGTGATGGAGAGCACGGCCGTGATGATGAGCACGAGCCCGAGGATCAGCGACTGCAGGTGGTTGCCGCCCGAGTCCGCCCAGAGCAGGACCAGGTACCGCACGAAGGGGATGAGACCACAGGCGGCGAGGACGGCACTGACCGACGCGAAGAGCGCCATCGGCCGGTACATCAGGTACACCCGGGCGATCGCCGACCCGGACTGGAACATGTGCTGCCAGATGTTCTTGAAGAGCCGGGACTCGCGGGTCTTGGCGTTCGTCGTGATCGGGATGCTCGCGATCGCCAGACGCTTGTAGCCCGCCTGCACGATCGTCTCCATGCAGTAGCTGAAGCGCGTGACGATGTTCAGCCGGATGAGCGAGTACTTCGAGTAGGCGCGGAACCCGCTCGCGGCGTCGGGCAGGTCCAGCCCGGCGGCACGGCTGGCGACGAAGGACCCGAAGCGCTGCATGAGCTTCTTGAAGCCCGAGAAGTGCTCGATCGTCCGCGTCTGGCGGTCGCCGATGACGATCTCGGCGTCACCGCGGAGGATCGGCTGGACGAGGTCCGCGATCTGCGACTGCGGGTACTGGTTGTCGCCGTCCGTGTTGACGACGATGTCCGCCCCGTGCAGCAGCGCGTAGTCCACGCCGTCGCGGAACGACCGCGCCAGACCCATGTTCGTGGTGTGGCGCACGAAGTGCCGGACGCCGAGCGACGCAGCGACCTCGACGGTCCGGTCGGTCGACCCGTCGTCGATGACCAGGATCTCGATCTCGTCGATGCCGGGGATCGACGTCGGGATCGTCTCGAGGACGGACGGGAGCGTCTGCTCCTCGTTGAGGCAGGGGATCTGGACGAACAGTTTCACGAGGTGATGGGTCCCTGGGATGTTCACGGTCGGCGGGTTCCGGCCCGGAAGTCGCGCATCATCCTACGTGGGCGACGCGACGGCACGGGGGCACGGAACGTCGAGTCTACTGAGCCCCTGCCCGACCGCGCGGGGCGTCGCCCCCGCCGGTCCGCCGTGTCACGGGCCGCCGTGTCACCATGGCGACGTGGCTTCCCTCCGTTCGTCCGTCGCCCGCCTCCTCGGACGGGGCGGCGCACCCGACCCGACGGCCGTCGCCGACCCGACGGGCGTCGCCGCGCCGCCGCCCCTGGTCGGCTTCGTCGTGCACGGCGCCGGCGGCGTGCACCCGGCCTCCGCGCACATCCGCGTCACCGGCCGGATGTCGGCGCTCGCCGCCTCCGGAGCGGCCCGCGTCGCCCAGGTCGAGCCGGTCCGTTGGGCGGACGGGACGGACACGGCCCACCTCGACGTGCTGCTCGTGCAGCGCGACGCCTTCCCGCTCGCCTCGCTCGACGCCGCGATCGAGCGCGCGCACCGCGAGGGCACCCGCATCGTCGCGGAGGTCGACGACGACTTCTTCAGCCGGGAGGCCCGTGCCCGGCTCGTCCGCGCCGAGTACGACCCCGACCGACTCGCGTCCGTCGAGCGCCTGGTGGCGGCCGCCGACGTGGTCGTCACGTCGACGGAGCCGCTCCGAACGGTGCTCGCCGCGTCGGGCATCCCGGCGGTGGTCGTGCCGAACGCCGTCCAGCCGGGGTTGTGGGGGACCGGCGCGTCCCGCCCGGACCCGACCGGCCCTCGCCGGGTCCTCTACATGGGGTCCGCGACGCACGGCGACGACCTGGCGCTGCTCCGGCCCGCCTTCGACGGGATGGTGGACGACGACGGGCGCGCGGTCCGCCTCGAGGTGGTCGGCGTGACGGACTCCGACGCCGACTGGTTCGACCGCCTGGACCTGCCCGAGGGGGCGACGCACTACCCCGAGTTCGTGGCGTTCCTCCGGGACAACGCGCACCGCTGGTCGGCGGGGGTCGCACCGCTCACGGCCGACCCGTTCAACGACGCCAAGAGCGACCTCAAGTTCCTCGAGGTCAGCATGCTCGGGCTGCCGTTCGTCGCCTCGGACCGGCCCTCCTACGCCGGCATCGACGCGCACGGCGGTCTGCTCGTCCCGAACGAGCCGGCCGCGTGGCAGCAGGCGCTGCGGACCGCCTTCCGGGAGGCCGACGACCGGGTGGCGCAGGCCCGGTCCTACGTGCGTGCCGAGCGGCTCGTGACCGCTGACGGCGACTGGCGAGGAGCCCTCGGCCTCTGAGCGCAGCCGTCTTGCTAGGCTGCCCCGGTGCAGATCCGAGAACTGAAGATCCAAGGCGCGTGGGAGTTCACCCCCGTCCAGCACGGTGACGCCCGGGGCGCGTTCCTCGAGGCCTACCGCGCGGACGTGCTCGAGGAGACCGTCGGTCACCCGCTCGACCTCCGTCAGGTGAACATGTCGATCTCGTCGCGCGGCGTCGCGCGGGGGATCCACTACGCCCTGGTCGCACCGAGCCAGGCCAAGTACGTCACGGCCGTCCGCGGTGCCTTCATCGACTACATCATCGACATCCGCGTCGGTTCGCCGACGTTCGGCCAGTGGGACTCCGTCCGGATCGACGACGTCGACCGCCGTGCCGTGTACCTGTCCGAGGGGCTCGGTCACGCCATCGTCGCGCTCGAGGACCAGTCGACGGTGAACTACCTGGTCAGTGCGCACTACGACCCCCAGCGCGAGAAGGGGATCAGCATCCTCGACCCCACCGTCGGGCTCGAACTGCCCGACGGCATCGGCGAGCCGGTGCTGTCCGAGAAGGACACCAGCGCGCCGACCCTCGAGCAGGCCGCCGAGCAGGGGCTGCTCCCCACGTTCGAGGAGTGCCTCGCCTACACCGAGTCCCTCCGGACCACGACGAAGTAAGGACGCACCCCCATGAAGGGCATCATCCTGGCCGGTGGCTCCGGCACGCGCCTCTGGCCGATCACCAAGGGCATCAGCAAGCAGCTCATGCCGATCTACGACAAGCCGATGGTCTACTACCCGCTGTCGACGCTGATGATGTCCGGCATCCGCGAGGTGCTGATCATCACGACGCCGGAGTACAACGACCAGTTCAAGGCGCTGCTCGGCGACGGGTCGGCCCTCGGCATGGACATCCAGTACGCGGTGCAGCCGTCGCCGGACGGGCTGGCCCAGGCGTTCGTCATCGGTGAGGACTTCATCGGCGACGACAGCGTGGCCCTGGTCCTCGGCGACAACATCTTCCACGGCACCGGGCTCGGCACGAACCTCCGCAAGAACACCGAGGTGCAGGGCGCGACGATCTTCGCGTACCACGTGGCCGACCCGAAGGCGTACGGCGTCGTGGAGTTCGACGACGACTTCACCGCCGTCTCCATCGAGGAGAAGCCGGCGGAGCCGAAGTCGAACTACGCCGTCCCCGGTCTGTACTTCTACGACAACAAGGTCATCGAGATCGCCAAGACCATCGAGCCGAGCGCCCGCGGCGAGCTCGAGATCTCGACCGTCAACGAGCGCTACCTCGAGGCGGGGGAGCTCGGCGTGCAGGTCCTCGACCGTGGCACCGCCTGGCTCGACACCGGCACGTTCGAGTCGATGATGCAGGCGTCCGAGTACGTGAAGGTGATCGAGGACCGGCAGGGCTTCAAGATCGGCTGCATCGAGGAGATCGCCTGGCGCAACGGCTGGATCGACGACACGCAGCTCGCCGACCTCGCCGCACCGCTCGTCAAGGGCGGCTACGGCGTCTACCTGCAGAACCTGCTGCGCGGCTGACGATGGCCCGGCCCGGGTGGCGTCGGCTCCTCGGCCGGTCCGACGGCCCTGGCGCGAGCCCGTCGGCGACTGACGGTGCCCCATCGACACCCGACGCGACCCCGTCGGGACCGGTGCCGACGCACCCGGACGAGCCGCGCCTCCCGGTCGACACGTCGCTGGTCACCGAGCCTGCACGAGCCGGGGAGCACGGCGTCGACGTCGTGGTCACGGTGGCGGAACCCGCGTTCCGTGACGGCGCCCACCTGCCGGCTGTCCGGGCCGCGCGGGAAGCCGGTGCCGCGACCGTGGTCGTCAGCGTGTACGACGTGCACGCGGGGCCCACGAGCGTCTACCCGCCGGTCGTCGCCGGGGCGGACCACGTCGTCGCCCGCGCGACCGTCGCAGCGACCTGGGGCGGTGCCGTCGCTGCGGCGCGACCGCTCCTCGGCAGCGTCGTCGTCGTCGTACAGGACGCGTCCGTGGCGATCCCCGTCGGCGGGTACGCGACCCTGACGGCGGCACTCGACCCTGCGGCCGTCGCGGTGGGTGTGGTCCGGACCGGTGACGACCTCGTCGCCAGCGCCGGAGCCGTGCTGGTCCGCGGCACCGCCCCGGTTGCCTCCCTGCTGCGCGGCCACCCCGCCGAGGACGCGGACCTGCTCGACGGTGCCGAGGTGTTCGCCGCCGACGAGCCCTGCTTCGCCGTCCGCACCCGTGACCTGGCACTGCCGGTCCGGACCGTCGACACCCGGACCGCCATCGCGCGGCTCACGCGGGACAGTGCGGACGCTGCCGACGGGCCCTGCGTCGCCGTCGCACTGGGACGGGTGTACCGGACCAGCGTGCTCCGCGAACGGCGCTACGACACGGATGCGGCATCGGCGCTCGTGCACTGGCGGACGCGGACCGACGACACCGCGGCTGTGGCCCTCGCCCGAGCCGGACTCGTGCCGGGCGTCCCCACCGCCGACCCCGCAGGCGCCCCCGTCGCCCTCCGCGAGCCCGTCGTCCGCGCCGAACGCGGCCCCGAACGGCTGGCGCTGCGTGACCGCGGTGTCCGGCTGCGCTGGTCGATCCGGATCGCGGCCCACCCGGGGCCCGGTGGCGACGACTGGGGCGACACCTTCTTCGCGCGCGACCTGGCGACGGCGCTGCGGTCGCTCGGACAAGAGGTCGTCGTGGACCACCGCGAGTCGCACGTCCGACCGTCGTCCGAGCACCTCGACGACGTCGCGCTGACGCTCCGCGGCCTCGACGACACCCCGGTGCACCCCGCAGCGACGAACGTGCTCTGGGTCATCTCGCACCCCGACCTCGTGTCGGCCGACGAACTGGCCCGCTACGACCTGCGCTTCGCGGCCGGCCCGGTCTGGGCGGCCCGGGTCTCCGCGGAGACCGGCCTCGACGTGGCACCGCTCCTGCAGGCGACGGACCCGGCCCGTTTCCACCCGGGGGCCGCCGCACCGGAGTACGCCGACCTCGACACCGCGTTCGTCGGCAAGACCCGCGAGGTCTTCCGCCCCGTGGTGCGCGACGCGGTCGCCGCAGGACTCGACCTCGCCGTCTGGGGCGAAGGGTGGGAGGGGCTGCTGCCGGACGGGGTGCACCGCGGGGTCTTCGTCGCGAACGACGCGCTGCCGTCGCTGTACCGCAGCGCCCGGGTGGTGCTCAACGACCACTGGGACGACATGGCCCGCGACGGGTTCGTGTCCAACCGGCTGTTCGACGCCGCCGCCACCGGGGCACTCGTGCTCACCGACCCGGTACCGGGCGTCGACGAGCTGTTCCACGGCGCCGTCCGGAGCTACCGGGGCGTGGACGAACTCCGCGAGCTGGTCCGGCAGGGGGAGACCGCGTCGGCCGCAGACCGTGCCGCACGCGGTGCACGGGTCGGGTCGGAGCACGCGTTCGTCCGCCGGGCCGAGGTGCTCCTGGACGCGGTGCGCCGGCACCGGGGCGTGTGACGGTCAGCGCTGCACGTAGGCGCAGGAGGCCGCGAGCTTCCAGTTCGGGTTGGGCGCTGCCGGGATCAGGATCGTCGTGTCGGCGGGCTTGCCGACGCACTGCTCGGTCGCCGTCACCACGCCGTCGCTGAACAGCGGGCCGACGTCGCGGGTGGACCACGGCACCGTGAAGTTGACGACCGCACTGACGACGAGCGTCGCGGTCACCACGCCACCGAGGACCGGACCGGTCCAGCGGGGCAGTCGGGACCACCGGGTGCCGGCTGCGATGTCGACGACGACGAGCAGCGCCATCATGATGAACATCGACGCGATCGCGGTGTAGCGGACGACGTGGAACTCGCCGAACTGCTCGAGCGTGTAGTGCGCGAAGAGGAACCCGGTCGACGGGGTGATGATGAGCGGCGCCGCCCACGACGCCGCCGATCCGACGACCAGCGAGCCGAGGATGATGCGCTGCGGCGCGACGCCCCGCCAGAACCCGACGGCGACCACCAGGAGCACCACCGCGAAGGGGACCGCCAGGACCCACCAACCGTGCCGGAAGACGATCGAGCCGACGCGGGCCGCGTCGGTCGTCCACGTGCTGGCGAACGGCTGCACGAGGTAGCCGCCCGCGATGTCGGCGAGGCCGAGGTCGACGTCGTTGCGCCCGGTCCGGGGCGCCAGGTTCAGGGAGATCAGCTGCGTCGCGAGCCCGAGGACGGCACCGACCACCACCGGCGCCTTCCGGACCCGGTTGATGCCGATGAGCAGCAGCGGCACGAACAGCAGGGTCTGCGTCTCGGACAGTGTCATGAGCAGCGCCGCGACCCCGAGCAGGCCGCCGGACACCCAGTGGCGCGGGACGAACGCGAACAGGAACGGCGTGGCCACCAGGACGTACCAGTGCAGGTTCGCCAGGTTGCCCGCGGTCTCCATCGGGATCGTCGGGACGAACGCCGGCACCAGGCCGATCAGCACCCGGACCCAGGTGTGGCGGACGAACTGCGCCGACAGCACGAACACCAGGGCGCCGAAGAGCCCGGCGATGCCGCAGGAGACGATGGTGACGTCCCGGGCCAGACCGGGGAAGTCGCCCGCGCGGAGCGCCAGCCACCCGCCGATGCGCGGGACGAACTGCAGGTACCCGCCGTAGGGGATCGCCAGCGACTCGAGCAGACCGACCCGGATGTTCTCACCGACGAAGCGGGACGCGTCGTCGGCCCACATCGTGTTGCGTGCCGTCTCGGGGATCCGGACGAACGTCACGAGGGCGACGACGACCGCGATGGCGGCGGCGACGACCGGGGTGAGGACGCGACGGGAACGGGCCTCGAGAGTCAACTGCACCCGACGACGATACCGGCTACGAGGACCGCTCAGTGTCGACGGAGGCGGCGCGCCATCGCCTGGGCCTTGTCGGCGTAGCGCACGGCTCGACGCCCGCGCATCGCAGCGAGCTCCGACTCCAGCCCGGCCGCCCGGTGCAGCGCGGCCTCGGCGCGGTCCCGCTCGAACTGCACGGTGGCCCGCAGCATCTCGGCGGTCTCCTCGCTCGCGCGGAGGGCGTCCTCGAGCGTCTCGATCCGGTGGTCACGGACGACGACCGCGTGGCCGACGGCCTGCAGACGGCGCAGCTCGGCCTCCGGCACGACCGGGTCCGGCGCGGTGTCCAGGGCGGTCGACCCGACCGAGCGCAGCACCTCGGCGATGCCGTCGTCACGGGTGAAGGGCCCGGCAGCGGCGTCCTCGTCGGTGACGAAGCGCAGCGCGAAGGTCGCCTGCAGCACGCCCTCCCGCAGGCGGTGGAGGTCCCGCATGCCGTGGTGGCGAGGGCTCGGGGTCAGGTCGGGGTTCGCCTCGTACGCCCGGCCGCTGACGTCGACCCGGTGCTCGTACTGGGCCCAGGACCGCCAGGGCAGGTGCAGGACCTCGAGCCGGAGCCCGTCGGGCACCGGGGCGCCGTTCGCGACGCTGACCTGGTGGTTGCCCTGCACGACGGTCACGTCGGGGTCCCCGACGTGCACGGCGTTGGTGCTCGGGGGACCGATCAGTCCGATCGCCTGGAGCTCGGGCACCGATCGCTCGTCCCGCCAGTGCAGCCGCTCGATGCCGCCACCGGACTCGGCGAGCATCCCGGTCATGTTGACCACCGGCACCGTGAACGCCCCGACCGCCGGGTCCAGACGCTCGAACACCTGGCGCACCGTCAGGGAGCGGTCGACCGGCAGGATGAACTCGTCGGCGTCGGCGTTGACGACCCAGTCGGCGTGGTGCGTGCGTGCGGCGTCGCGGGCCATCCCGGTGACGACGGTGCCCTGCTGCTTCCGGTGCACCGGGTCGTGCCGGAGGTCCACGGTGACGTCGGTGCGCGCGGCGAAGGCGGTGAGGAGTTCCGTGGTGCCGTCGACCGAGCCGTTGTCGGTGATGACGAAGACGTCGAAGCCCTGGGCCACGTGGTGGTCCAGCCAGGCCGGGACGACGTCCGCTTCGTCGCGGACCATCAGGGTGAGCGCGAGGGTCATGGGTGGGGCTCTTCCGGGTTCAGGGTCGCCGGGGGAGGCGGTCGGATCGAGCGACGATACCGTGTCAGCGGGTCTTCGTGGCGTGGGCGCGCACAGCGAGGGCAGCACGGAGCACGAGCCGGAGCGGCCAGAGCCACCAGGCCGGGTACTTCCGTGCCAGGAAGCGGTACGCGCTCTCATGGTGTGCGCGGCGCATCCGCTCGGAGGACCCCTGCGTCGCGGTCCCGCCGATGTGGGTCGCGGTCGCGGCGGGCTCGTACACGTTCCGCAGTCCGAGTCGTCCGATGCGCCAGCCGAGGTCGACGTCCTCGAAGTACATGAAGTAGCCCTCGTCGAAGCCGCCGAGCCGGTCGAGGACGTCGCGGCGCACCAGGACGCAGGCCCCGGAGAGCCACCCGGCGTCTCGTTGCCCGTCGTGCTCGCCGTCCTGCCGGTACCGCCGGGTCCACGGGTTGCCGGGCCAGACGTTCGCGAACACCGCGTGCCCGAGGCCGGTGCGGAGGGACGGCACGAGGCGGGCGGAGGGGTAGACCTCGCCGGTGGGTTCGAGCAGCCGGGGACCGGTGGCACCGATGCCCGGGTCGCTCTCCGCGGTGGCGACGAGCCGGTCCAGCGCGCCCGGCTCGAGGACGACGTCGGGGTTCGACACGAGGACCCACCGCACGGCCGGGTCGAGCGTGGCGACCGCCCGGTTCACGGCGCCGCCGTAGCCGCGGTTCTCACCGAGTGCCAGGAACCGTGCGCCGGCGGCCTCGGTCACGGCACGCAGCGCGTCGGCGTCGGCCGAGTCGTTGTCGGCGACGACCACCGGGACGGCGTCCGTGCTCGCCGCGGGCACGGAGGCGAGGAACGCCGGCAGGACGTCGCCCGAGTTGTAGGAGACGGTGACGATCGCCGCGCGTGCCGCGGCCTCGCCGCTCACCGGTACACCCCGAGGTGCGCGCGGGCGCAGGCGGCCCAGGTGAAACCGTCGGCTCGCCGGCGTGCGCGGGCGATCCGGTCGGCCCGGTCGGCGGGGTCGCCGTCGAGCAGTCCGGCCAGTGCGGTTCGGATGGGGCCGGCGTCGGGCTCGGTGTACGTGACGGTGTCGCCGCCGACCTCGGGGATCGCCAGGCGGTCGGTGGTCAGGACGTCGCCACCGGAGGCCATCGCCTCGAGCACCGGCAGG
>Ga0265798_10010650_pt1 | contig 11309 bp, 10 predicted proteins | sample P3T30metagenome_FD_192430 | JGI IMG/M metagenome (GOLD analysis project Ga0265798, IMG submission 192430) | Plant litter microbial communities from East Loma Ridge, Irvine, California - P3 T30 | ecosystem: Environmental > Terrestrial > Plant litter > Unclassified | place: USA: California... | reverse complement strand
CCGCCGTGATTTGTCCGAATGTCGGACCTGACCCCAAGGTGGTAATGCTACCATTGCAACTTTCCGCCTTCACAGCCGTCATGCCCCGCTTCGCCGCCAACCTCTCCATGCTCTTTACGGAGCACAGCTTCCTCGACCGCTTTGCCGCTGCCCGCGCGGCGGGGTTCGACGCCGTCGAGTTCCTGTTCCCTTATGAGTACGAGCCGGACGAGATCGCCCGGCGGCTGGACGACAACGGCCTGCGCCTCGTGCTGCACAACCTGCCGCCGGGCGACTGGGACCGGGGCGACCGCGGCAACGCCTGCGATCCGCGCCGGATGGGCGAGTTCCGCGCCGCCGCCCAGACCGCCGTGCGGTATGCCACCCGGCTGAACGTTCCCCACGTCCACTGCATGGCCGGCATCGTGCCGCGCGGCCTGGATCCGCGCCGGGCACGGGAGGCTTACATCGTCAACCTGCAGTACGCGGCCGACCTGTTCGCGCCCCACGGCATCGGCGTACTGATCGAACCCATCAACGGGCACGACATGCCCGACTACTTCCTGCAGGGCAGTGCGCAGGCGCTCGACGTCATCGCGGCGGCCGACCGTCCGAATCTGTTCCTGCAGTACGACATTTATCACATGCACCGGATGGGCGAGCCCGTGGCGCAGACGCTGCGCGCCAGCCTGCCGTCGATTCGCCATATCCAGATCGCCGACGCCCCCGGCCGGCACGAGCCCGGCACGGGCGAGATCGACTATCCCGGCCTGTTCAGTCTGCTCGACGAGACGGGCTACGACGGCTTGGTCGGCTGCGAATACCGTCCCCGTGACGCCACGCTTGCCGGGTTGGGCTGGCGCGACGTCCTGCAAATGCGCTAATCTGACAACGCGCACGACGCTGCGCGCCAGACGGCAGCGCCTGTCCTTGCGTTGCCGCAAACGACAGTCATTTCGCATCCAGCAAGATACTGATACCGGTCACGAGAAAGGCTCACCATGCGCACGTCCCTTCCTGTCCCTGCCGCTTCCGGCAGGATGCTGCAGCGGCTGTTCCTGTTGTGGGTCCTGGCCATCCTGGCCGGGTGCGCCAGCCAGCAGCGGCTGACAGACGTGCGCGCATTCGCGGCCAAGGCGCCCACGCTCAGTTCGTACACGGACCTGAGCCAGCGTTATCGCGACACCTGGCAGCGCGAACAGCCCTACCTGACGCCGGCCGCGGACGCGCGCGAAAAAACCATCGACGCCAAGCGGCGCGACGCGTATCCCGACTTTATCGCCATCCACCACGCCGTCGTCACGTATATGCGGGCGCTCGGCGCACTGGCCGGCGGCGAGCAGTTCGACATGGACGACCAGATCAAGGCGACCGCCGAAGGCATCAAGGCGTGGCCCGACGCGGGCATCACGGAGCGCCATGTGAATGCCTACGCCGGCCTGACGCGCCTGCTGGCCCGCCTCGTCGGCGGACGTGCACAGGACAAGGCGGTGGAGTCGATGCTGCGCGACGGCTACGAGCCGATGCAGGCTTCCCTCGATGCGATGGGCACGGTGTTGCGGCATTACGACAAAACCCACGACAACGAGCGTGCCATCGTGCTCGGCATGCTCGACGTGGAAACGCCGTTTGCCGACAACCCGCGCGACCGCCTGCTGGCCGTGCTGGCCAAGGCGCACCGCCAGGACAAGGCGGCGGAATACCGCCTGCTGGGACTGCGCCACACGGCGGCCGCGCGCCACGTCAACGATATCCAGACGATGCACCAGGCACTGGCACGCGATTACGGCATCGCGCCTGCCAGCGTACGCGTCGCCAGCCCCGTCAACCCGTCCGCCGCCGCAGGAGCCATGCCATGAGCCAGCACGCCCCCTCCCCTGCCGATATCGAAGCGCTGGCCGACAGCCTGTCCGCCAGCGCCAACGAGCTGCATGACAGCATCATGCGCGCCATCCGTCGCAACGGCACAGCGGACGACGCCGGCGCCGATGCGGGCCCGCCCGTCACGCATGCCGAGGCGCAGGCCCTGTTCGAACAGGAAGTGGAACTGCGCCAGCGTGCCAACAGCCTGTACGTGGACTCGGCCCGCTTTGCCGTCGCCGGGCTGAGCGTGCCGGCGCAGGAGATGTTGCGCCTTGCGGCACAGGCGCGCGAGACGATCCGGCGCATCGACCGGGCCAGGGACCTGGCCGGCATCGTCGCGTCGCTGCTCGGCCTTGCCGGCGCCATCGTCGGCCGCCAGCCGAAGGATGCGGCGGCGGCGCTGGAAGACCTGAAGGACAACCTGGCGGCTTTCAAAGCCGACTCGCGGAAACCGGACGACGCGCCTACAATGGGTACGTAAAGGTACGAGAAGTAGGCGGGAAGCAGACGAGGGGCAGACGGAGAGCACATGAGCGATCTCGCACCGGACCGGCTGGCGGCGCTGAAGGCGGCGCTGGAGCAGCGCAAGAATGCCCTGCTCGGCCAGCTCGCGGGCCGTCCGAACAGCGAGTTCAACCGGACGCCGGCCGTCGAGGAAGTGGAAACGTCGCCGGCGGACAGCGCCAGCAACCGCACCCTGAACCAGCTCGAAGCGGAAGCGGAAGAACACCGGCTGGCGCAACTGGCGGCGATCCGCCACGCGCTGACCAAGTTCGACAGCGGCGACTACGGCGCCTGCGAAAGCTGCGGCGAACCGATCGGCGTTTCGCGGCTCGATGCGCGTCCCGAAGCGTCGCTTTGCATCAAGTGCCAGACGCGTATGGAACAGGCCCGGCGCTGACACCCGCCGCGCATTGCCGTGCGCCGCAAGCGGTGCGCGGGCGCGGCGCCACGACTTCTATAATCCCGCCATGACCTACAAGACAATCCTCGTACATCTCGACGAAACGCCGCACGTTGCCGCGCGCGTGCTGATGGCGGCCGAGCTGGCGCTGCAGCATGAAGCCCATGTCATCGGCGTGGCGCTGACGGACGTGTCGCGCTTCCTGTACCAGAACGAGATGGTGGACGAGCAGGACCCGAACCTGGCCCGCCACCTGGACGTGCTGCGCGAGCGCGCCGCCCGTGCGCTGGCCGGCTTCGCGCCGCAGCTGCGCGCGCTGGGCGTGCATTCGTTCGAGGAGCGTTTGCTGGACGACGAACCGGGCGCGGGCCTCGCGCTCCTGGGCAGGCATGCGGACCTGGTCATTGTCGGCCAGGCGCTGCCGGAACAGCATGGCGCCGCCGGCTTCCCTGCCGAGGTGCTGACGGAGTCCGGTTGTGCCGTGCTGGTGGTGCCGCATACGGCGCGGCCACTGTCGTCGATTTCCGTCAGCACGGCCGGCGTCGCCACCCAGGGGGCGCCCGCGCCAGGACACGACGTGCTGGTGGCATGGAATGCGAGCAAGGAAGCGGCTCGCGCCGTGCGCGAAGCGCTGCCGCTGCTGCGGCGGGCGGACAAGATCACGGTCGCCATTCTCGATGCCGACCTGCACCCCGTGCTGTTCGGCGATCCGCCCGGCGCGGACCTGCTGGCATGGCTGGCGCGCCACGGCGTGACGGCGCAGGTCACGCTGGCGACGAGCCCGCGCCAGGGCCTGCTGAAACGTCCGTCGCAGGTGGGGGAATCGCTGCTGGCACTGGCCGCCGAGCGCGGCTGCGACATGATGGTACTGGGCGCCTTCGGCCATTCGCGCTTCCGCGAAACCCTGCTGGGCGGCGTCACCCGCACGGTGCTGGATGCGATGACGGTGCCCGTGCTGATGGCGCATTGAACGCCGGAAGCCGGGGGAGCGGCCGCGCGACCGGCCCCCGACGTTATCGCTGATGCTTAAATATACCGGGGCAGCGACAACGGATCGAAATCCTTCCAGTCGCCACCGGTGATCGTGCCCTCGGCCCGCTCGATGCGTTGCGCGCCCAGGTTGCGCAGCACGTCGATGGCGCGGGCTTCGTCGCCCTGCGGCAGTGCGACCGCGATCATCATGCCCGGTGCGCGCGGCTCGGCCATGTTCTCGCCGCCCTTCTCCGGCTCGCCTTTTTCCTTCATGTGCGAAAAGCTGTACAGCGAGCCGACGTGCGCGCCGACAAGACCGCCGACCACGGGTCCCGCCGGCCCCGTCAGCGGTACCGTTGCAGCACCGATGGCGGCGCCGATGGCGCCGCCCGTTGCCGCCCCCTTGGCCAGGCCTTCCGGGCTGTCCTTGGCGCCAGGCGACTTGTCCCGGTCGCCGCCGAGCGTGTGCGTGGCATGCTGGCCCGGTTGGCTGACGTAGAAGCCGCTGATCGTATCGTTGGCGAAGCCCGCGTCGAGCAGCGCCTGGCGCGCGTTGTCGACTTCGTCCTGCAACTGGAAGTGTCCTGCGATAATCGTTGTCATTATTTTTCTCCGCTAGATGAACGCAGTCAGCTTGCCCCGGCAGGGCTGGCGCTTCCGTTCGCTGACGCACATATGCCGCGCCGGCCGAGCCGCTTTACGCTTCCGGGCGATGCCGTTCGTCTACCAGCTTGCCCACGCAAACGACCGGTTGCTCGGCAACGCCGGTGGCGGCGCTTCCGGCAGCTCGGGCACGGGCGCGTCCTGCCAGTCGCGCGGGTCGACGCGGTAGTATTTGTGCAGCTCCTCGAACAACGCGGGATGCCGTTCGCGCAGCTGCCACGGCTTGCCGAAAAACGCCTCGGTGGCGACGGCAAAGAAATCGGCGGGGCTGGTGGCACCGTAGTGATCCAGCACGCTGTCCGGATTGCCCGTCCATGCCTCGTGGCGCAGGTGGGCGAAGTCGCGCGACAGCACGGCGGACCAGCTGCGGTAGTTTTCCGCGCTGCCCAGGTAGGGAGCGCCATTGGTGGTGCCGGACTCGCTGTCCAGCTGGTGGGCAAATTCGTGCAGCGCAACGTTGTGGCCGCTGCTCCATTCGACGGCGCCACGCGCAACGTCGTCCCACGACAGCACGACACGGCCGTCCGTCCACGACTCGCCCAGCATCGTCTGGCGCACATCCGTCACGATGCCGCCGGGACCGATGTCCTGGCGCGGCGCGGCAAAGGCGCCCGGGTACAGCAGGATGGTGTGCAGCGGACGGTACACCTTGGTCGGACGGTTCAGCAGCAGCATGCACGCCAGGCCGGCAATGGCCACGCGCATCTCGTCGGTCACCTCGAGGCCGGCACAGCCGACAAATTTTTTCTGATGAAGAAATTGGGCGACGAGCCGATGCAGCTGCTGTCGCAGCTCAGGCGTCAATTTTTCGTGGACGGGGATGTACGCGCGCAGCGTCCGCACGGCGGTCTCGGGGAGAGGCCGGGCGAGTGCACGCTTCAGGGTCCAGCGGGGGTACCAGTATGGCGTGGCAAGGGCCACTGCCAACAGGGCGATACTGAGCAATGCGTCCATTTTGCCGTCCGGAGAGTCACACGTCCGCCACAGATGGGGTGTGTTGCCGGCAATTCAACGGCGCCGGTGGTCGGTAAGCTACCGTTCAAGCTTACCACCACCTGCCCGGCGATGCGTGCTGCGACGCACCGGCCGCAGTGCTCTCGCAGTGCTTTTACTGCTGGGCTTTCTGCAGCGATTGCGGTGCGCCGAACAGTGCGGCCACCAGCGGATCGCGGGTAACGGGACCACGGTTGACGCGGATGGCATAGTGCGTGTCGTCCGCCAGGATGTGGAAGTGACGGCCGCTGCCTGCCATGCTCTGCTCGCGCAGGCTTGGACGCTCCTTGCGCGGTGGCGCGCCTTCGCGTTTCGGTTGCACGATCGCAGCCAGGAAGGCCTGCACGCGTTCGGCATCCGGCGTGAGGCGGTACACGGCCTTGCCCAGGTACGTGGCGGTGCCTTCGATGTAGCGGGCCAGTTCGATGACGCCGGCTTCGCGCAGGTCACGGATGTATTTGCGGGCGCCGGACGGCGAGAATTTCAGGAACCAGGCGATTTCGTCCGCCAGCATTTCATGGTTCTGCAGCTCGCCAATCAGCTTCTGCATGTTCTCAATGCGACGCAACGTAGCCGAAGTGGAACGTACACGTTCGATCGGAGCCAGCGACAATGCCTTGCGCTCAGTCCCCGGACCCGGGCGTTCTACCAGCGCAAGACGGGCCTTGGAGGCCGGGACGGATGGCTCGCGGACATCGTGGGCAGCCATCATTTCGCTGTTCGACAGGTCGTGGGATTCTCGGATTGCATGCATTTGAACACTCCTTCATAACGGTAGCCGAAAGACACGGAACCCTGGATGCCGTGTCACATCTAAATCTGTAGCCTCCAGATTGCTCTTGTCACGTCTACAAGTCTGTGCGGCAACGAACACAAAATGGTTTAAGCGCTATCGCTCGACTTTTATCTGGAACGTGGCCCGGACGGGACGTGGAAAATTCATATGGACGGGCAAGTCCTTGATCCGTAAGCGATTCCAGCCGGCATCGAAGCAAAGGACGGACGCCCCACACCTGCCCCGGCAGTGCCGCCGGGGTACATGAACTGCAAAATATTTAACAGAGTCTTCGACATGCATGAAACATGCGACCAGACCACCCATGGCCGTTGCCGCGGCCAACGCGGGCCTGAGCGACCGCCGCGGCACGTCTACTGCACCTTTGGACAATGGACTTCCGGTAGGGTTCCTGTTGTAATCGCCCCACACATTTGATATAACGCAAGGATTTTGTGCGCTAGCGCACCGAAGATCCGGCATCGCGCCGCCTACACTTGACCTAACAGCAATGCAATTGTCGCAATACAGAAAGAAGAGCAAACATCCAGGCCTCCTTTTCGCAATTGCTGTCGCAGCAAGTTAACCTTTCAACGCATCAGGAGTTATCAGTGAATAAATCTAAAAATATTGCTCTCGCCGCCGCTCTGTTGTGCGCCTCGTTTGCCGCCTCGGCACAGGAAGCCAACATCAACCCGAACTGGTACGTTCAGCCAAGCGTCATGGGCCTGAAGCCGGATTCGGACTGGGCTACCGACAAGACCGGCTATGGCGCCGGCCTGAAGTTCGGTAAAGCCGTGTCCCCGAACTGGGACATCCAGATGGGCTACACCTACGGTCGTTCCCGCGAGAACGGCGCCCGCTACGAACAGCAGACGCTGGGCGTGGACGCGCTGTACATGTTCTCCCGCAAGACCTTCCGTCCATTCGTGCTGTTCGGTATCGGTGCCGAGCGCGACAAGGAAAACCGTCGCCTGAGCCTGGCTGAACCACACCGTACGTCGCCATACGTCAACGCCGGCCTGGGCTTCCAGTCGGTGATCAACGACCGCGTGTCGTTCCAGGCGGACGTGCGCAGCGTCTACGGCTTCATCGGCAGCGATGAGTTCCGTCACGACCGTTCGAACAACGTCGTCGCCAATGTCGGCTTCAACTTCGCCTTCGGCCCATCGCCGACGGCCGCCGCACCGGCACCGGCCCCTGCCCCGGCACCTGCCGCCGCACCGGAACCGGCACCGGTCGCTCCGCCACCACCGCCAGCACGTTTCGAAAAAGTGACGATGTCGGCGACGGAACTGTATGAGTTCAACAGCGCGAAACTGCGCGGCGAGCAGCCGAAGCTGGACGAAATCGCCCGCGTGCTGAACGAAAACACGAGCCTGACCGGCATCACGATCACCGGCCACGCCGACCGCATCGGTTCGAAGCCGTACAACCAGAAGCTGTCGGAACAGCGCGCCGCATCCGTCAAGACCTACCTGGTCGGCAAGGGCGTCGCAGCCGATCGCCTGGAAACCCAGGGCAAGGGCGAAGACGAACCAGTCGTGCAGTGCAACGACAAGAAGCGTTCCGACCTGATCAAGTGCCTGGAACCGAACCGTCGCGTCGAAGTCGAGCAGATCACCATCGAACGCCGCGTGCAGTAACGGCAATGGGTGACCGGTCTTCGGGCCGGTCGCTGGACACCATGCAAAAAGGGGCGACTGCCCCTTTTTGCGTTTCAGGAGGCAATAATGAACTGGAGAAAGTTTCCCCACGTCGCCAAGAAGTTGCCCGAGCTGGGCTACTGCGCCGTCATGGAATGGTTCGACCACCGCGGCAGCAGCAAGGGTGCCGCCCTCGCCTTCTATACGCTGTTTTCGCTGGCACCCATCCTCGTGCTGGTGATTGCCATTGCCGGCTTCTTCTATGGCAAGGAGGCCGCGCAGGGCGAGTTGTTCAGCCAGCTGCGCGGCATGATGGGCGCCCAGGGCGCGGAAGCGATCCAGCTGATCCTGGCCGGCGCACACAATGAAGAGGAAGGCCGTATCGCCACGATCATTGCCGGCGCCCTGCTGCTGTTCGGCGCCACCAGCGTGTTCGCGGAACTGAAGACCAGCCTGGACGACATCTGGCAGCTGCCCCCCGTGACGGACAACACGGTCTGGGACACGATCCGCACCCGTCTGCTGTCGTTCGGCATGGTGCTGGCGTTGGGCTTCCTGCTGCTGACGTCGCTCGTCGTCAGCGCCGCGCTGGAAATCTTCCAGCGCTTCTGGTCGCGCTACTGGCCCGATGCCACGCTGGTACTGACGCTAGTCAACCACCTGATCAGCTTTCTCGTCATCGCGACGATGTTCGGCGTGATCTACAAGATGCTGCCGCGCATAAAATTGGGCTGGCAGGACGTCATCATCGGCGCCATCGGCACCGCGGTCCTGTTCATGCTGGGCAAGTTCGGTATCGGCGCCTACATCGGCAACAGCGGCGTCACCAGCAGCTTCGGCGCCGCCGGCTCCACCATCGCGCTGCTGCTGTGGGTGTACTACTCGGCGCAGATCTTCTTCCTGGGTGCGGAATTCGCCCGGCAGTATGCGTTGAGGCTGGGCAGCCTGAAGCATCATCCACGCGACGAGCAGGGCAAGCTGAAGCTCAAATAAGGGACACGGCTGTCTGATGCCAACGACATTCGCCGGCGGCGGCTATCCCAATGATAGCCGTTGCTTGACAACGAACCCGTTTGCGCCAAACTCAGTGCAGGCACCCGCGACCGGTCGTGCCGGACTATACGGCGCGGTCTGCGACGGGAGTGGCGATGGAACAGCATGGCGATGGCAAGCCCGACTATTTGACTCCCGTCGAATTCATCTCGCTCGTCTTGTATGGCGTGCTGTATGTGCTGACGTTCCTGCTGGCACTGAACTTCTATCACTACAACGAGTCCAGGGAGCAGGCCCACGCCGCGCAACACGAAGCGCGGCCCACGGATTCCCAGTGCGCCGAGCTGGAGGCACAGATGCGGCGCAACGCGCCACGCCCGAACGCGCAAGCCGAGGGCGAACACCCGTCCATTCCGGCCAGGTTGTGGGAGCATGCCATCCACGGCCTGTCGCTGTTCTGGCAGGATCCCACGGGCGCGACCATCCACCGGCACCCGGCGGCGCCGATGTCGCGGCAGCAGGCCTGCCTGACCGTCCACGAAGCGTTCATCTACGACGCGCTTAACGAGCGCATGCATGAAAAGCCGACCGAAGAGACGTCCCTGGCGAAGATCCTGATCGTCACGGTCGTCTCCGCGCTGTGGTTTCGTACTTTCCTGACAGCCAACCATGTTACGCGCGCTTGGGAGCGGTCCCGTTGGTCGGAGCGCTGGCGCAGCCGTTCGGAAGCCGCGGTGCGGCGCCCCAACGCCGCGGTGGATGAGTCGGACGCGTCGTCCTGTGCGCAATCCCTGCGCCGCATCCGGGACGGCGTATCCGCCTGGCTGACGCGACTACCGGGCGAGCTGTTGACGGCGAGCCGTAATATCAAGGCGGCGTTTGCCGTCCTGGGCATCGTGCCCGTGGTGCCGTTCATCCTGGCCATGCATCGGGAATACGAGCCGGCCGTGTTCATCATGGCACTGGTGGCGATCTTCGTCGCGGCGGAGCATTACGGCGGGCTGGCCAATACGGAGCATGAGCTCAAGCTGCGTACGGCGGAATTGAAAACGCGCATCGACATCGTCCTGGATGCCGACGGGCTGAATCAGTGGCGCACCGAGGTCTACCAGCTGTACAGCAAGGCGACGTACCGTGTCGATGCCGTCATCCGCAAGTTCGATATCGATGAGCAGTGGTGGCTGGGCGCGGCGGCAACCGACCAGTGGCAGGCCTATGTGGACGCCTGCGACAACGACAACCGCACGCTGCTGTTCAATCTGCGCCGATGCAGCGCGCATGTCCAGCTCGTTGCCGACCTGCCGATGAGTGCCTCGCCGACGCGCGCGGTGCCCACCGACGCCGAGAAGGCAACGTTCTTCCGGCACCTGCTCGGGCTGGCCTGGTACCTGGTCGTGTTCGAGCTGGTCCACGAGCACCGCCTGGATTGCGCCGACTACGATCGGCACAAGCCGCCCCCCTATCTGCGCATCAAGATCGGTCACGCGCCTTGCTGGATGCACGTCATCGACGACACCGTCTACCAGGTCATCGAGCGCGGCAATGTCGGCAATTCCACCGTACGCAAACTGTCTGCCAACGGCACCAGCGACGCGCACCTGCTGGGTGGCTGGGCCCGCGAGAACGTGCGCACGATGGCGCGCCAGGGCGGCCGGGCCGAGGAATACGTGTTTGCGCTGCTGCACCGCAGCGCGATTGCGCAAGGAATCAGCGATGATGCCCCGCTGCGAATCGCGCTGTTGGCCATCCTGCAGGGCCTTGGCCTGAACGAGTACCTGAACCAGCCGAAGGAAGAGTTCCTGATGGGCCAACCCGGCGAAACCAGCACGCGCATGAACCGCACCGTACGCCTGTCGATGGCGTGGGCAAGCGCGTCATGCGTTGCCGTCTTCCAGGGATTGCTGGATAAACGCTTTGGCAGGAATACCTGCCAGGTCGGTCATTGGCCCGACAAACCGCCACTGGTGTGCAACCTGGCGTGCGAGACGCTGTGAACCCGGACGACCTTGCCGGCTATTTCCAGGCGCGCACCGTACCGTTCTGGAAGAACGTGGCGTACCTCAACGACGCGGTCGACGACCTGCTCACAGCGGCCGCTCCGGGCGGCGTGGCCGGCCTGTTCGAGATACAGGCGCGGATACGCGCAAAGGTGGACAAGGCGGGCGCGATGACCCGGACGATAACGAGTTTTGCCGACGCGCTGCTGACACTGCAGGACCTGCCGGCGCGTTCGCGCCGGACGCGCAACGAGGCGTTCCGGGCGGCGGCCCTGGCCCTGATCGAAGATACCCGGGCCGAGCAGGGTCAGCTTGCGATCCGCCATCTGACCGGCGCGGCAAGGACGCAAGCCGAGACGGCGCTCGACAAGGAGCTGGATAGCCTGGCCACCGATATGCAGGAGCATCATGTCGAAGTGCTGATGGAAAACCTGACCGCCGCATGGCTGGCGCTGTATTTCCTCGGCGTCCCCATGATCCAGCCCTGGGACGGTGCCCGCCGCCTGGCAGCCCTGGCGGGCGGA
>Ga0265798_10010649_pt1 | contig 11310 bp, 6 predicted proteins | sample P3T30metagenome_FD_192430 | JGI IMG/M metagenome (GOLD analysis project Ga0265798, IMG submission 192430) | Plant litter microbial communities from East Loma Ridge, Irvine, California - P3 T30 | ecosystem: Environmental > Terrestrial > Plant litter > Unclassified | place: USA: California... | reverse complement strand
TGGTGGAGCTGACGGTAACAGTGGACTCGTGGGCACAGGATGAAGGGGAGCAAGCTTCCTTTGCACAACAACACCGCGTGCTGCAGGAAAAGCCTTGTCTACTTCGAATGGGAGGTTCACGATGTGCGTGGTGCCCGAAAGAAAGAAGACATGTGCTTGCGACTTCAAGAAGACGACGAGCGCACGCGACAGAAGCTCTGTTGTGGGTGGTTTATTGTTGGCTGGCACGGTGGGATGTGCAGCAGGCTGTGTACCTTGGGTCAGGAAAGTCTTTGAAGGGTCGGCTGTGTTGTATTCTGTCGAGCTGTCGGAGGCCTCATTCGTGCCATGTGAGGGCTCGTCTACCAGGAACCATGTCAACAGCGCCTGCTTGACCTTCTCTTTCTCCACCTCGAAGTTGAAGACCTTGCGTATGACACCACCTCGGGACCAGACCACGTGGTATTCAGTGGTGACGAGCTCGTCGGTAGGGCCCTGGGGGTCGTTGTCGTCCGAGTACGTGTCCCAGACATAGTCGCCGTCAGTGCTATCCTCGGTCAGGATGGACTCTTGGACCAGGTACTGCAGGGCGGAGGGCTTGTGGACCCCGATTGAGCGAAGAGAGGCCATGCGGACGCTCGTTCCGCCACATGAGGGAGGTTTGGGTATCGTGTGGGCGTTGGGGGGATGTGGGCGGTTTGTTTGCGCGGGGCGCGCAATCCGACGTGACGCGCTGTGGTCGAGCGCGACTTCCCCAAAGAAATGTTGACAGACTCCGCAGCACCTCGGAGCTTCCTTCACCCTCACACATCAAGTCGCGCACCATCTGCAACCCCCAAGACGATCTGAATAGTCATCGCAGCATCCTAGAAACGTCTCGACGTGTTTGCGCTCAGAGCAGACGCAGCCTCAGTCGCGCCTTGCGTGTTACCTAGGCGGTAGCTAAGCCGCCCACCACCACCACCACCACCGTCAAGCTGCAAACATGGAGCCAATCGTCGCGGCAAAGGGAAAACTTACCCAGTTAAGGTGCGCTTTCCTCTTCCCACTGCCTACACGGCTGCTGACGTGATGTCCTGCAGGTACGAGCTTCCGCACCGCGTACATGCCTCTACGGTATACCCCGTCAAAGCCCCCAATGGCTCGACCATCGTACTATACGGCCACGAGACAGGTATTGGCATCCTCTGGAGAGGAGGACGCCCATTGAAAAAGTCCTCGCCCCTTCCCCAGCAGCCAGCGAAGCCACCAAAGGTCAACGGAACAAGCAACGATGCCATTATGATCATCGACTCCGACGACGAGCCTACCAAAGCTGTTTCAGAGCCGCCACCCAAGGCCGAATTTGAGCATGAAGAGGAAGAGCTTGATCCAGACCAGCCGTACGCCTCAGTCGTCCAGCAACTTTCTCTGTCTCTCAGCACCCAAGTGCTACACATCGCCGTACCCCAAATACCGACCGCCTCTACCCTCCGATCCGCAGACACAACACCTCGCATATTCAGCACTCACATCATCTTCACCGTCGCATGCGCCGACTCTACAGTGCGCGTCATTACATTGCCTCTGAGCCCTCCTCCACACGTCGCAAAAGACAAGCCATACACCGCGAAGTCACAGTTCGGCGAAGACGTTGTCAAGCTTCATGGCCATCAAAGCATCCCGAGGGGTGTCACTATGACTTGGACTGCAAGAGGAGAGGCAGACTCTATAGACGAGGCAGAAGACGGCATGGACGTGGATGAGGAGGAAGAAGACACAACGACTTCTGAGCACAAACACCAACCGCGTGCCGGTCAAGGCTTCGACTTACTCGTAGCCTCGCACTCCGCTGAGCTGGGAGGCCTGGTCAAACTCTTTCGCTTTGAGCTATCTGAGACGTCACCGAAGGTCTCGCATCCGGTCGTGCCTTACAAGACGCTCACTCTGAACAAGCCTGCCTCTCGCATTGCCTTCAACACTGCTCAGTATCCAAATCGTCGCCATTCCCAACTACTCATCGCAGACTCGAAGGGAACTGCGCGCATCTACGATCCTTTTGCGTTACCCACTCGTAGCCAACGATCAGGCGGCCGTCGTAATGAGCCTGGCGCATTTGTGGGAACATTCAGGTCATCTTTCGAGGGCGTCAAGAACATTGCGCTTACCCCTGCTGTTCTTGCGTCGCGCAAAGCCATCATTGATGCGGCTTGGGCCTCCAGTGGCCGTCATGTAATTGCCTTACTCGTGGACGGCGAATGGGGCGTCTGGGATGTTGATCGGTCTGGTCCAAGCCCCCCAGCAGATCCATCGGCTTTCTCTCTTCGAGGATATGTTGGTACAGCGGAGAAAGAGGCAAGTTCTGGCGGCGCATCAAGCCCGAAGCGTGGAAGCCGCAATTCGTTAGCTCCAATGACGCCGAATACGCGTAAGCGGAAAGAGGAGACACTCTTCCAGGGCAGCGCACCAAGCCTGACAGCAGCAACTAGAGGCGGCATCTCTGTTGCGAGTATCACGTCGACTAACGGAACGTCAGAAGACTCGGTCCTGATCTGGTATGGATCTGAGATCTACAGGATAGCCGATCTGATCAAGTTCTGGAGTCGTACTGCTTCTGCCAGCAGCGGTGCTTCCTTACCAGGTCCTGGTCTCCAAGTCCAGGATATTGCACTCTGTGGGGAAGCCATCACATCAGTCTCACAGTTCGACACGACACCTCAAGCATCACGTATGGCTATCGCCAGGGACACTCTTGTATCAGCCGAGCACCGTCTCATCATCACCGCGAGTACTAGCCAGCCTCTTGGGCGCGATCTGAGCGCCATATTTGCACGCGAGCAGGTCGAGGATGACGCATCGAACAGAACAGACCAGGCTCTTCTTACCCATGGCGAGCTTGATCTCGGCGGCATGGACAGGATGCTCGAGAGTATGGAGGGCAGCGGAACTAGCGGAACCGTCCCCAAGAGCTTGACCATGGGCGGACCTCGCAAGGTCCTTTTCGCTTCCTCCGCAGCTTGATTGCAAATGAAAAAGCGACATGTCAGCGATAAGATTCTTACATCCTCTGAAAAAGACGGTCTGGTAAGGAATTTTGGAAAGCCAGCATTTGTATACGATATCCCTGGATTACCATCCTCATCTTCATCGGCCGCTAAAGACGCGGAAAGCAGTTCTCAACCCTATCATAAGTTCCCCGCTCGTCTCCCTCCGTTTCCTTTCCTTGTCCCTGTCTTCTCTTTTCCCCGTCATGCTCTTTCCTTCTACCCAGAGGAAATGGGTATTACGAATTTTCGCGGCCTAAGGTGGAGCTCAGCGACCAGACCCATTCCTGCTGCTCAGTATAGCCTAGCGATATATCAAACACTGCCTACCCACAGTCGCCGACGAAAACTGTTACCCCTAGTAGCCCTCGTGCGAACGGTTCCCATAATGTATAGTTTTCTGTCTGGATAGCTGGGGACGGCGCGTGCACATTTCCCACCTTGTTACTCTAAGCTGCTCGTTACCTAGCCGGTCCAAGGACGTCAGGTGAGGACGGTATGCGTTTGTGGCAAGGAGACGCTTGGGTGCATGACGTACGTGTCTTTTGTGGATGCGATACGGCATTCGTGCCTGCGTGGTATGGGGATGTGCGACATTTGAGATATGTGCACAGTGAGGCATTCTTGGTTAAGCACTGCGCTGGATTTTCTCCGTTCGCACACGATGCCAACAATGTTCAAGACGATCAAACATTACTGTGATTACTCCTTCTATGCCCTCATCGAACGCCAATGCTAAACTCCCAACGTTCTAATACTCCACATGTCTTTGCTCATCAAAAGATGTCCATGACGGCATACCTTCTATGTATTGCGATGACAGCACACTAAACATCTCCCAGCACTCTCCCAACAAATCCTTCGAGACCAGCCATGCCCTTTGCTCCCCTCTCATTACCCCCATAAAGCCCAGGCCCGCCACCAGGCATGACCAACACCTTGGCACCCACCTCCACGAATTCGCGCGAGGCGATGAACTGAAACGTCACTACGACGGCAGGTGGTACAGTTCCCGTTGTAGGCTCCCTTACTTCATCATCGAAGCCGAATCCAAAAGTGTCGTCCTCATCCGCGCCATTATGAGTCTTGTTCGTCGAATGATTAAGTTCCATCCGTTCAGTAGCGACGGACAAGACCTTAGATGAAGCTCTGACGCTGGCGACGTAGACCACAACTGCACTTCCGACGCTGAGATCTTTGACACCCTCTGCTTGCTTCTCCTCGAAACGTACTTTAATGATCTTATGCGCCTTGGGCTCGCGAGCTACCAATACCATGCCTTTGCGTACCCTATTGATAGACGAGTTGACATTTGGCGTACTCACAGGTACGACACCCATAGTACCAACCTGTCCGGCATGCAACTTCCGTACGGGTAGACGTAAATTGCGCAAAGACGTAACGCGGACACGTTGCCACTCGCTGTGTCGGTTGCGCAGTGAAGCATTTTTTGGCTTCGCGCTGAGTGCGCCGGGAAACGATCTTGACTGTGGCATAGCAGGCTTGCGACTTGGTCTTGAACTACCGCTGTCGCTATCGTCCGAGCTGACATCAACAGGGTATGGTCCTAGCAGCAGCTCATCACCAACGGCCAAATATCCATACCGGAGGTAGCCTCCAATGATCGCGGAGCTATCACCGATCCCATCTGGGCGGACGCCATAAACATCTTCAATATAGAAGAGTGGGGATATGGGCGTACTTGCCGGTGGGGTTACTTGCGTGGGCATCGGTAGTCTCCGGAGAAACGCATGCAATTTCTGTATCCCAGTTCCCTTGACTGCGCTAGTTAGTATCACTGGCACTGCTGCGAGTGGCGAGTCTACAAGCAAGTCTAGAGTCTTCTCAGTTTCCCCAAGATCGGCTGCCTCGATGGTGTGTAGATCGGCTTCCAAGACAGATGTCGACGGGTCAGTGATGAGCAAAGGCCTCCGCCTGTGTTCCTTCAATGCCGAGAGCAATTTTTGCAAGGTGCTTTTCAAACCGTTCTTGGTAGCTAAGTCGTACTTGGTGATGACAATCACAAGCGGCAATTGCAAGGCGAGGCAGAGTTGTAGATGTGCGTGCGAAAGATCCAAATCCGCTGCTGCTGGCCCAAGCAATTCTTCAGAAGAAGGTGAAGCTCCAAGCTTACCCGACGACTCGTTGGTATTGTCAGCTGGAACACACAGAAGTGTCCAATGTGGTTGCCTAGTGAACGGATCAGGATACTCCATCATACGTTTTCAGAGAAGCGGCAGCTAAGAGTGAAACCCTCCCAAATTAAAGAGATACAAGGGGATAAGAAGCTGTGATATATGGTGATGACTTACCAGCCAACAATTCCACGGACCGTAGTACGCCTGAACCGAGGGTGTCCAGCTGAGTCAGAAAGAAACACCAACCGGCCGTTCTCCGCTGACTCCACCGCCGCATGAATGTCGATCCACGAATCAATATCCCCTGAGCCATAGTTGGTCACTTGTGAATGATCTCCTTCGTCGCGATATCCTATCAACTCTTGGGTGACAGAACTGGTCATCCCCGATGCAATCTCGTGCCTGTGTTTCAGTAGACTTAAGCGACTCTTTCCTCGGCCATTGTCCAGCGTAGCAGTAGATAAAGTTCCGAGTAGGGTAGATTTACCAGACATAGTGGCACCAGTCACCGATACGCGCATCTGCTCAGTGACCCTTTGGGGCTCCTTGCCCAGTGCCATATCGCTAGCACTGGTTCTGAGCGCATCGTTGTTTGCATCTTGCAGCGTTTTTTCCGACTTATTGATCAAGTGCTGTTCTGGGCGTACTAATGCTTCAGCAACTAGTAGTTGCGATCTTATCACCCTTTGTTGCGGTGTGCCAGAATCCTCGACCCACTCGCAATCACCAACAGGAACTCTGCGCATAACTTCAACACCACAGCCTAGGCTTGCAGCCATAGCGCGCAAGTTGCTCAAGCTCTCTTCCATCTCATCTTCTGCTAGACCGACGATGGTTCCGTCGTCAGCAACTCCAATTTCGTAAAGCGCACCACTGCTCTCCTCCAGTCCAGGTAGAAGCCGTTGTGGCATTTCGGGGGCTGACAACCGTGCATCCTCGGGAAAATGAGGAACGACGGGTGCCATAGACGAGGACATGTGGTTCGGGCATGATTGTTGTAGTCGCCACAGCAGTTGAGTGGTCAACTGCTCGAGACGATGCTGTTTTGACTGTGTCGCGGCCAACGGAGGGGGGGTGTTCGAAAGAAGGCCTGACTCAGATGCGCTGCGACCCACTACAGGAATGGGTATGTCAGGTCGACGCATGGACCCGGATATATGGCGTCCAGTGCTCGTGCGGGTAAAAGACCGCCGCCGCCTGAGCAGCAGATGCAGCTTGTACTCAGTAGGCCCGTCCTGTGGCTCAGCCTCCAGCCTCGTGATAGCTGTATAGTCTATAGCAGCAGTGGGCTTTGTTGTGTCTAATCCCACTTCGCCCCCGGTACTACCTAGCGGCGAAGGAAGTCGTCGAGAATTCGTGTATGGGATAGGCGTTTGCGCGACGTCGCCGGCGGAAGTAGTTTCCCATGGCGATGAGACCCGCGGAGGATCAGGATCGAAGGTGAATATAGAAGCCATATCGCGTAATATGGACGGGCCCCTTTGTGGTTGTATTCCTTATCGAACAGGGTGATGGGCAAAGTACCAGACTTGTCACGTTGCGCGTTGTTGCGCTGGATTAGTGCGTAAGCGTGATAATGATCGTGAGTTGGTGTGTAAGAGGTGCGTCCGGAATAATTGCGATAATAATGGAAGCATGGTGACGGGTGTAGAGCACAAACGTTGAGTGGGACTTCGTCAAGCAGCGACTAGAAACAACTCGTCGGCGAGTTGCGTGAAGGTGCCACGCTGGCGTTCACAGATTAGAGAGAGACATTAGAGTGGACAAGTTAAAGATGACGACGCTGTTGATGATGGTAAAGGTGCAATGGCATGAGATGGTTGACGGTTGCTGGGAGTATCGAGGTCGCCATGTCCAAGGTTAGTCGTTGGTCCTAGCTTGCTCATGCTACCTACTGCGGGGAGTCACCGTCGTGCGGGGCGGGCCATCATCCATCGCTCTCAGCCTCACATGGATCACCACAAGGCTTAACGCCCTTTTGTCGCCCTTTTAGCTTGGACTCGGTCAAACTATGTCGCTACAGAGGTTGCATTGATTCGCAATCAGTGTCCTTCTACTTCATCATGCTTGTCTGGTGCATGTTGATGCGTTTGCTGGTGAATTGTGTCCGACACATGGTATAACGTCAAGGACAGCGAGACCGTCTCTTGCTATACTGTTCATGTTCTACCACACTGAAGGAGTAGTGCAGCAGATGCAGGAGGGGACAGGAAACGTAGTACAGAGCAATTGTGATGCAGAGCATACTGGTAACATCCTCTGACTCGCAGACCACAGACAGTATTGGAACGTGTCGCTGCTGCGTATCTGGTCATTCGAACATCGTACCTACCCGTTCGTCTCCCCCAATTGCTAGATGCTTGACACTAGGTCTGACTCTCAATATACGCCCTAGTCTCGTAAGAAGATCGGGCATGACAATCATGATCGTGATCGAGCTGAGCGCGTCCTTTAGGCATCCATAGCCTGAGAGCGACAGTGAGGTGCAGTCATGGAAAGTCGCCCAACAGTCAGTAGGGCTGCCTAATGGCATCCTTGGCCGCGACCAACACGTGCGTCACATGTTGGCCTCAGAAGGGCGTTACATGACTGTGCACGCCTGTGTAGCTACTCAGACAGCCAGATGCTCACTCCAACTCGTGCCCGTGAGCGCATGAGAAACATCGATACATACCCTATGTCGCAGAAGCGTGCCGGGTATTGACGTCCGGACGACTTGGACCCTCTACGGCGGTTGAGGCTGAAAAGCTACGTCAAGCATACCCTATGTGTATGCGGAATCATGTTATGCCCGTCTTACGGGCTTGGAGCTCACCACTATAGAATGGCTTAATCCTCTCCCCCCTGCAGCGGCTATTGGCCGCCATGTGCGATTAATCTATGTCCACGCGTATGCCGCCGCCTCATTTGGAGCGTCATCCCGTCTGGGAGGCGGCGCTGCCTTTAACCGGCTTTCTCGAAGGTGACTGGTGACACTGCAGACGTATCCCGCAGTAGCGGGCGGGCGTCAGCAACACGCGAGCGCTATGAGGCTTCCATGGCCCTGGAGTCCTTGTGCAACCTTGGCCATGCAGCCTTGCGTATGCGCAACTACATACTTCGAAAACCCGGTTGTAATTCCCGCAACAGCTCACGACCAGGAAGTTTGCTGTTGGTGTTAGAGTATCGTCGTGAGTTGTATTCTCGCAACCCTTCTTTCTGTGTGTGCTATGTCTTATCACAGTCGACCGATGACAGATTGCTTGTACTGGGCAGCCACACTAGTATCTGTCACTTGCGGCGCGGTGCTCTAGACACGCGGACCCATCTCGGATTTGGAGACGTTGCCGATTTTCTTGCGCGTCTCGACCACATCGCTGAAGCACTCAGAGCATGCGTAGACTCTGCGGAAGATCTCTGTATGCACACATTACCACAATTTCGTCAAGATCGCATGATGTGTACTTAGCGAGATGTCTATCATTTCTTGGCTCTATTCTGCTGGACCTTTTCTCGATTCATGTAGGCGATCTAGAAGGTGGTTTTGCTGTGGTGTGGGGCGGGTTTACGGTCGCCTGAGGAAAACATACGATTCAAGTATTTTGAGATAGGCAAAGTGGGCAAGGGGGGGTTGCGCCTGTTTGCTGTGCCACCGGCAATGATATCCTAGGTCGGCAAGCACTCCGGCCATTAAAGCCCTGAAGGCAGTTTTGCATCATTGAAACTCCGTATGCAAATTAGTGAGCGGACCGATAACTCGATCGTGCCCACCCTGGGTACCACAGATGGTGGAGTGAAGTGGTACACGCCGCGGCCTTACTTCGAGTTCATTCCGGTTCCTGAGTTCCGGATCCGCCACTGCGTTACTTCGTCAGCTACTCGCTTGTGGGAAGCTGAGATCGGAGCCGAACACAATGCTTTTCACGTGCTACCGAACGTCAAGAACTCAGTGCTCCCCATGTCCCATCCTTGTTAGGTCTACTGAGGGATCAAGTGACTGTCATCCTTCCCGCGCAGCCGCGCCCCGCCGGATAATCCTTGCGATTCTCCCAGCTCGACTCGATCCACTGGTCAGCAAAGCATGTCAGGTTCGCACTCTGCTGTGGGGGCGAAACAGGTTGGAACATCGAAGACCCTTTCGCGTCATTACTGCCCGGTGCTTGAAATCGACCGAAATCCCGTGCTTAGGCACAATCTTTTGCGCGAAGCGGTCAGGAGCCAATTACCTAGGGGTAATTCCAGTGGTATGGTTCCGAGCATACGCTAAACCTGCCGCGCCTGCACAGCACACGATTAAGCGACTGCGATGAACCGGATTTTGGTTACATGTCCGTCCTAGAGTCGGGTGCGTATCGCAATATGCGTGTCAGTGCGGGTCTTGCGGAGCAAGACCAGGGCGGAACATGAATAATGATATTCATACCTATTTTCTTGATCAGTAATATGGCGTTAGTCGCGTTTCTGAGCTGCAGTGACTGTCTTGGCAACATGCATGCCGAAGCTTCAATCACGCACTTTAATGCACGTCGACTAGAGCTGCCTGCCGCAACCAGTAAGCCACCGAACGTGTGTTTGATTGCACATTGCATATCAAGACCGGAAATATCCACGTCACCGGAGCATCCCACATATGCATATGTACTTCTGCATCTCGGTGTTGAAAGTCACGCCAACATGCGGCTGTCGGTTTCCAAGACAAGGGACCACACACATGGCGGTTTATTGTTCCGCTGCCCGGTGATGTCAAGGTGCAAGAGAGCAGCGAATCAACACTGCTACCGTAGCCGCCGCTATACCGGTGACATGGTTCACCTGAGTACAGCAGCCCGGACCACGGTTGTTGACCTTAAACTGGACAATCTGTCAGACAATGCTGCGCGCCAGTGGCGCCTCTCGGTATCTTCGGTTCGTGGTTGGTCTTTCTCCACAGCGGTGGGTGCTCTTTACAAGGCTTACCCGCCCCAAGTCGTGGCGACAACGGCCCGCTAGTTTGATCGTTACTCAAATTCGCAAAAAGCCGTGCGAGCTTGTCGGCAGCCTTGCTCGCCTGTTTACGGCTAATGCAATATGAAACCGGCTCATGATAATTGGTGCGCATGGCGTGAAGGATATGGCGAATTGCAACCCGGGTACGAGACTTGTCATGAATATGGGGCTTGCAATGAGATCAGTTGTTGCAAGTCAAGATTAAGATTGCAGTGCTAGAAAATATCGGAATTGCCTTGCGATCTGGTGTTTCTTGCTGAATCGTGGAGGTTGGTCGGTAAAATTCCCCCTTTAGCTTAAGCTATGAATTTTCGCATTAAGATTTCGCGCGGCAGTGCCGAACCATGCCGTGCGGGACAACGTCGGCCTGATTCTCTGTTTGTCTGTGGACCCTGATATGGAGTAAGGTACTGACCGATGATTCTGTGTGAACCATGTAGTCGGATACATCGCAGGGAAGAGCTACCAGGGCACCCCCAAGCAGCAGGAACTCCATGTTCCTGCTTTGCACGCTCCTCCAAATCCTCCCGCAATCCCTCGACGGGCTGACGCCCGACGCCCTCCTCCGTAATTCAGTCTTTCTTGTACGACGGGTCATGGCGAATAGATTGATATGGCTCGTTGAACGTGCGAGTATCTTTTGACGGTTGATGATCTTGAGATTGATGGGAAACAGGATGTAAAGACCGCTTGTTGCAGTAGCTTTCCCTACTTCTGAGACAGGTGTACCCGAAATCTATGTATGCATATGTATCATGACAATAAATAAGCGCTTGGTTATAATCAAAATGCTGAAAGGAACTTCCGGTGGCCGAATGCTTTAGTGAACGGCCGTGGCGCACGCACCGTACCAAAATGTCTTGGTGTAGACTGAAAAGTGCAAAAGCACAACATGTGTGCAGCGACTTGTAAGTATGGTTTTCGCGCAGTCTATACGCGCCCTGTAGCGACTGAATCGAAGATTCTGGGCCCTTGGGTGGCCCCCGGCTGGTACAGTCGCCTACCGGCGTGCCTCCGCTTCGGTGCGTCCATATCTTCGTCGTGGGCCAGGGCTCGGTGCCTAGGACCATACTGTGCCATTTTGCACTCGGCGTGTTCGCTCAGACGGAGCGATACTCTACTTCTGCCCCTCGCGACACGGATAGTTCTAGGTAGATCAAACAGTGAGATGCGACTTCATCTATCCGCTTGCTTCTGATGCTCTT
>Ga0265798_10010648_pt1 | contig 11310 bp, 18 predicted proteins | sample P3T30metagenome_FD_192430 | JGI IMG/M metagenome (GOLD analysis project Ga0265798, IMG submission 192430) | Plant litter microbial communities from East Loma Ridge, Irvine, California - P3 T30 | ecosystem: Environmental > Terrestrial > Plant litter > Unclassified | place: USA: California... | reverse complement strand
TGCACTTGCTTGCGGCGTTACTTGGGTTGTTGTGGCGCCCGCGATGCTGTCCGGTAAGTGGATGCTGAGGTTTGGTGGTGCGATGGCAGTTACGGGGATGGCGCTGTTATTTTATTTAGGAGACGCGGGCATTACAGCGTCAAAGGCCAATGATAAGCGTTGCCTTGCAATCCAACGGGACATGTTGAGCGCCCAACCGCGCCGTGAAGATGGGCCCGATCTCTTCCAGGCATTAGGGTGCAGGCCGCAGGGGCAAGGCAGCGTGTTCGCTAAGCCCGAATCTCCGCCCCCTGGAGGCATGGGAGAACGCGTTAAGCCGCGGATATGGTAACACGATTGTCGGCCGGTCGCGCCAGGCTCCATCGAAGCCGTGATGGCGATCGAGGCTGACATGAGGCTGGCCGCATGATCGATCGCTGCCCTAGGGTTGATGGATGCGTTCCGTAAGGAAGAACATGCCGTGCAAGGTAGTGACAAGCACGCTACTGGCCACCGCGAGATAGGACATCACACCCAGTGCGCGAACGGTGAACCAAAACGCATAGTGGCCGTTCGCCAGTATGCCAGACTTCAATTCGAGAAGTGTGGGAGTGACCGCGGACAGCGCTAGCGATGCAACGCACAATGCAAACGAAATCAGCACGAGGTAGGAAAACAGGTAAGAAAGAAACTGGCGTCTGCTCAAAGATATTACGGATGAAGTTCCGCCAACTTGAACTCGCACGGTAGGCGCCGGCGCCGGCATCTCCGCGTCCATGTTCATTCCGTTGAAAGTTGCAACAGCCGCCAGTCCAGCAAAAAAGAAGCCAGGGAGCGTCGACAAAACGCTCAAGCTGCTGGCCACCAACCCGTCCTTACCGAGCAACGGTGGGGGATTCGGTAGGAGCAGGATTGATGCGCTTGCAACGAGCGTCAGCGCCAACGGAACCGTCGTCGTATACCAATGCATATCGCGATGCTTGATCGAACGGTAGGCGAGACCTCTGCTGAGTTCGTAGCGGATCATCCCATATACCTTATATGTTCCGCTCGTCGATGAGAAGCCGCTCGACGCGATCGGCGAACTGGCGCACCACGTCCCGGGCCGATTGAGCCATCGGCGGATTGATATGCGGAACGTCGAACGACTTTACGTAGAGCTCTGTCAGTGGCGCGCCGTTCGCCGAATCGACGTTGACGCTGACCGATCTCTTGGCTTGTGGAAGCCTAATGGAGACTTGGGCCGTCGGGTAATCGCCGGCCTCGGCCGCTAGCGCCCGGCGCACGTCGCCCCAGATGTTCGCGCCTAGATTTCCTTGATCGATCTCCAGCGCTAGCGTTGCTTCCTTTTTCGTCAAATACGGCACGCCACCGACGGGGGTATGCGCAACGGCTCGTTTCAGAACGATGCCGGTCAGCTTCCCCTGCTGTACGTCCCGTGCGAGCTGCTCTGACGGCCGGCCTTCAAAATCACATCGCGGCAGGCACTGCACCATAGCAGGGGCGCCCGCACGCGTGCGCTGGCCGCCAGGGTGCGGGTAGCTGAAGGCGTCAGGATCGGCGGAGTACTCGTCGTGTATCACGCGGTTAAGAAAGCGACGGACCAGGGCAACCGTTAGTCCCGGGACCTTTTCGATTATGCAAGTGTACCGCCCGGGGAAGCCCTGCTCCGGCGCGGTGGAAAGGAACACGTGTATTCCGGTCTCGCCGCCTTCCCGAGCACCCTTCGGATGCGATGTAAATGTGTCGCCAACGATGTCGCTATAGACGGCGTCAGCCGCATACCTGTCAGAATGGCGTATCAAGAGGCTTGCGAATTGCCGAGCTTGGTCGAGAAAAATCGGCGCTAGCGTGAGGTGGACGTCACCGTTGTCAATCGCCAACGTAGCTTGGCCGGCTGCCCTCCGCCGTTCGAGAACCGCGATTAGCGTTTCGAGGGTCGGAATCACCGCGTCCCGCCGTTGCGCGGTGACGTCTAGGTTGAATACGTAAACCTGCCTGAAGTTAGCTTTCATGAGACCCCTGCGATTCGAACCGCTGAAAGCTACACGTTATTAGCATGGTAGCGAGTCATGCCGCTGGCGGACCGAGAGCGGGGGCCCGTAGAAAGGACGGATTTGAACGAATTTATTTACGCAGCCATGTACCGCTGGTGCTCGCGCACTAGTTCGACCGCCTTCGCGATCACCGCCTTCTGCGCCTTCGTTCCTGTCGGATGCACTGCCCAGTTCGGCTGAGTGTTGAAGGCGAAAGGGAGCTTGGCTGCGGGAAGCTGAGCAGGTCAGAAACATTGGTTATCGATCAAAGCACGTTTGACCCGAATCGTCTTGTCCTCGCACGCTAGATCACGGGGAGAACGCGGGTGAGATTATCGTTGATCTTAGGGTGCGCCGCGCTCGTTGCGGCTGGCGTTGTTGATGCGCCGGCAGATGCCCGGGGGCGGTCATCATACGCGAAGAAGTCGAAGCGCAGCCGCGCCCGAGGGTTCAGTTCCGCAGGTAGCCGGGGTGAATCGTCAACCGGGCAATGTCGGTGCAACGGCGGCGACGTTTGCGTTGGACCGCGCGGGGGCAGGTATTGCATCACCAGCGGTGGGAACAAGCGCTACGGCGTTTGAGAGATCACGCAGCTGTCGTCAGGGTAGAACTTCGGCCCTTCGTCGTCAGGATAGAAAGCGTGCGGATCGAATATCAGACTCGGCGCGGAGCGCATCGATCGTGCCGCCTGAGAATTCTATCTAGTCAGCAGAATCTTGCATGACCTGGTTGATCAGGGACGCGGCCCCAGCTTCGCCTAACAGCCTGCCCAGCTTAATCGCGACCGCCGGCACCATCGATACAATCACACCGTCATAGCCTTCAATGAACACATGACCGTCCTCGACCCAGACTTTCCTAGGTTCGCCATATTTTATTGAGCTCGCGAGATTCTCTTCCGCTCGTCGCAGCTCCGATGGCGTCAGCAACTTTTTCGGTTTGTCGAGGTTCATATCCGTCCACCCATGGTCGCTGAAACATTGCGGCCGCGAGCCTACGAAGTCGAGCAGCGAATCGTCTTCCGTCAGGCCCCCGAACTTTGGCCCTTCCTCGTCAGAATAGAAGGCATGCGGGTCAACACCCGCCGCAGCCAGGCGCGTGTTGATCGCCCTGCGGCGGTCGCTAGATGGGCCCCGGCGTCGTTAATAAACCGGGGCCCAACTCGTCACATGGACGATAGCATTTCGATATGATGCTGGACCGTCGGGGCGATCTTGGCTGCAACCTGCTTCAGAGCCGGGGCGGTACCCGAGGCGGCGTAGCCCTGATGCAGCGCGAGGGCTGTCTGATGCGCAGCCTTTTGCTGCGTAACGTAGAGCGTATCACGTGCCGTGCCGGTCGATGCCTTCAGCGCTGCAATGTTCTTCTTGCCCATCGCGTCGAGCATGGGGGGCTTCGGCGCCACGCGCGACTTCATCGCAGCGGCCTTTACGTCCGCCGTGCTCTTCTGATGGTCGGTCACCATCATGGTCGCGAACTGTTTCAAAGCAGGGTTGGTCGTTGTCTGCAGGACAAGCTTGCTGGACTGGATCTCATACTGATCACCAGCACCGGCCTTCATCACGTAGGTAGCTGGCGTCGGTGCACTCTGCGCGGCTGCAACAGCCGGAACGGCAAGCAGTGCGGCCGTAAGTAGAATACGGTTCATCTTTTCGTCTCCTACGCCTTGTGTAGCGCGCCACGTTAAGTCGCGGAGATGCGAAAGTGTTCCGTACTACCGACGCGTTACGCTCCGACCTCTGGCCCTTACTCGTCCGGATAGAACGCTTGGGGATCGAGCACAGGTCGCTGGCTAAGCGGCCGTTCAGGCGCCTTTACCGTCAGGATGCCGCACGGATGGTTCATTTCCACGACGCAGGGGAGCTGCTGTCCATGGTAGCTCGGCGGTCCCGTCCAAAAAGGATCGCATTCTGTCGATCGCAGCGGGGGTGAGAACGACATCGTCGCCATCGCTGCGGGTCTCCACCTGGCCATCACTCACAAGGTGCTTCAGCCACCTGCGGCCCGCATGCGTGGTAACATCTGCTCGATTACAGATGCCCTCTTCGGTCATGATCTCGTTGCTGGCTAAGCCCACAAAAAGGTGAAGAAGCATGCTCCAGGCATATTCGTCGAACAGCTCGCGAGGGAATGTACGCTCCCGCAAGGCACGCATTTCAAGAAGATTCTCGGCTATTATTCCGCGGTGCTGGTCGCCAATCATTCTGCGCTCCTGAGACGGTCAATTTATCAACGCAGGACGAGAGTTTCGTTCCTTTAGGTCGATATTCGATGTAGCAGGGGGCATGCCCCACTCCGACCTAGACGCGCTTTCACTTCTCGCGGCCATCAGATCCGCGCTTCAGCTTGCAGAGGCGCAGGGCCACACGCTCGTGGCCGCGAAATTAGCTGACGCTATGGACTCCGTGACGTCCCGTCGGGCGCCGGATTCGGGCGCCTTGTAGTCCGCATAGAAAGCGTTAGCGGCGCGCTACCGGCGCTATATGCGCATGAGGTCCACCGCCTCCGTGGACACGTCTGCCGCACTTCGTTTCTGTCGGGTTCACTGCTTAGTTCGACTGAGCGTTGCAGGCCACGAGAAGTGTCAGATCCGCCCAGCGGTCAGTGGTTCATTGAACCCGCAGCGTTACGAGCAGCCGAAATGCGTTCGGCATTCGCGCCGTTTGCAGCGTCGATCGCTGCCCACTCGTCTTTCGAGTGGCAAGTGCGGGTCGAGAAGTTTGAACCGGTTACAGGTGCCCTACGGCAGACCGGCTTTGCCGGCTTCGGCGTCGTCGCTGCCGTGGCGTCCGGGGTGCCGGTAGCGGATGACTGCGCCAACCCGGCACTCGAGCTCAGCATCAATGCGGCGGCGATCATCAGCTTCATCATGCGACTCCCGTATGTCAGGCGAGCTTACCTGCTTCCGGGTCAAAAGCAACGACCCGGTCAACCCGTCCGGCGTCTTAGCGTCACGCACCTGTGCCGCTATAAATCCCTCGCGATAAGACTTATCCGGTTCGCATAACGTGCGCTAGCAGGGTTTCGAGAGCATCTGCGCGCATTGGACGGTCGAACTCACATCCGGCCCGGAAGTCATCTGCCCAACGCACCGTAGCTAACACTCTTCCCACGACAGGTAGAACGATCGACAGATGTGATCCAACCGTTAAACGTGAATAGGTTTGTAGTCGAAGGCCGCTGGCCGATATATCAACTACTTTGCAGAGGGTTCGCTGAGAGCCATCGACCTCAGCATCCATAGCGACCAGCCGACGCTTTGCCGCACGCTTATTGCCTGATTCGGGTTTGAATTCCGCACTGAACACAGATCCTAATATGACAACGTTGCTTACGTTTCACTGATGTAGCTTAGCAAAGTAGATCAAGCTCAGTTGGGGGCAGCGCTGCGGGTGGTCGACCTGGTACCAACAGCGCCTGTCAGTCATTCGATCCTGCGTCGGTCACCTTAACTTATCGCAAAACAAGAACTTTTCCTTCGGTGTAGTAGCCTCATGCTACATCATGGAGATGCGCGATGATCGAAGTGCGACACGAAGACGTGTTCACGACCCAAGTCGCCGAGGGGTACGTGCTACTGGAAGGGCCACGTGTTGCCGTGACGCTGAACCCGCACGATGCGCTACTCATTGCCGAACAGCTTATAGCTGCCGCTACTCGTGCGACGGCGAACGCGCGGATATTTAGCACCGATTAAGCATCCGGCACGTCCTCGTGCGGAAAGTACGCATGCGGATCTGGGGTGGCCCGCGTCGCGGCCCGCATCGTTCGCAAGCTGCGATCGAAGTTGCGCTGCGGGTTCCGATAGCAGGGGCGGAGCGGGGCCAGCAGACCGCCCCGGAACCGCAGCCGGAATAGGCTCCGACGTGCTTAAACCACCGGATCACAGCTGAGACCTCGTCGACCTGCGTCGCTGCCGTACGGGTTGGTTGTCTCTGGTCGCGGTTCGTCCGGGTCACCGAGCGCTCCGAACATAATGCAACCGCCGGTTTCTCTTGCTCCTTGCCCTCGTTCGGGAAGTCGATCCCGACTATGGAGGTGGTTAGCTCGTCCATGGCATCCTTTACGCGGGCCGGGATTTACTCTGCGGTACGCTTCGTCGCCGCCGTTTTAATCGCAACAACATGCATGACGTACAGGATGAGGCCGGCATCATCGGTGACGTCGATCTGCCAATCCTCATCCGCCCAGATCAGATCTGCATGATCCTTGAGCAACTCGCCGACGAACTTTGCCATCTCGACCCGGAGGGCCGTGTGATCGTCTGCCTCTATGTGGACGGTTTGCGCGACGTGCGATTTGGTACGGACGTTGACATTGAATTTCAGCATTCGGGCCTCCGACGTCAGAGCGCCTCGTTATTGGTTATGTTCCTTAAGTTCGCCCCTGCGCACGCCTTGCCCGAGGCTGGAGCGCTGGCATCGCCGCGCGGATTACGTGCAGCTTTATCGGGTCACGAACGTATCTTGGTCCATGGGGAGTCGCATTCAGGAGACCGGGCGGCTTCGGACGATGGAGTTCCTGATCGAGCAGGTCATCCTGATCGGTGCAGAGCACACTGACATCGTCTGCCGTTTAGACGATGTACTGATGACGATCCGCCAGAGGATATCTGATCTTCCGGCGGACGACGATGACGCCATTTGATCCGGGCGACAACGCGGGCAGCGCATCTTGCCCGAATCGTACCGGGCGGCATAGGCTTCCCGGATGGCTCCATTTGACGACTCCGCAGACCCCAACCTTGGCGCCGCATGCAACCGGCTCGCGGCGTGGGTCGAGAACCTCCGCGAAGGCGTGGTGATCGAAGAAGGCTTCGACCTTACCGAGGATGACCTCGGGATGATCCTACGGCATCTGCACGCGACCCGGCAGCAGAACCAGATTGAGACGCTCGGCATGGACGAGGCAGCGCGGCGCTACGGCCGCGCGTCAGTACCGATTACCGCGAAAGGCTGAGCATGGTCGACCAAGCACCCGACCTCAACGATGCCGTCGAGCGGCTCAAGGCATTCCGCGCCACCTGGAACCGGGGCGAGACGATCGACGAAGAGAGCGGACTCACCGCGGACGACATCGACGTGGTGACTAGCTTCGTGGACGACTTCCCTTCGAGGTGACTGATTCCGGCCCCATGACCGATCGAGAGGTGTGGATCGTCGCCAGCGGCCTCCTTGATCAGTTCGGAAGCCATCCAGGGGGCCACGCGATCGAACAAATGTTGCCTATCCAGGCGCCCCGAAAACCGTCGGAGACTGGCATCGCGTATCGGCGGCACTCGATGTGCTGATTTCTGCGTCGGACCGTCGCACCAATTGAGAACAAAGGCGGAACAAGGTAAGCCGACGCGCTAACGATTCGGAGCTGCCTGCCGTGCCTACGCCCAGCCGAACCACCTTCATTGCGCTCGTCGTCCTTGACGATGCGATCAGGAAGCTCGAGGCGAACGGGCCGCTGAAACCTCCACAGCACGGCGTTCGCCTGGCGCTTGCCTACCTCTTCTCAATTACGCTTTCGAAGAACCGCGAGCCGTTTGATGAGCTTTGGCGAACATTGATCGGGCGGGATCGACAGGCGCTGAACATCCGGAGCACATGGGCAGGAACGCAGTTCGGACGCGTATGCCAAGAGATCGGCGTCAACCAAGATATTGAGCTTAGCGCAGCTTTCGCGAGGGTACGAAAAGTCAGCGCGGCCGCATCCCGACCCTAGGTCGGCGCTTGCACAGCATCGTGCTGATTTAAAATCAAATTGGTTCCTTTCAGAGAAAGTCTTTACAACTTAGCGACGGAAAAAGCGGTAACCATGTTCTAAAATCTTTTGTTAATTGGCGGACGTAAGCTTCGGTCATTCCACGTCTGAGCTCGCCATATCGGCGGGCCGCGTCGACAGGAAAAGGAGCGATGGTTATGAAAGTGACTCGTCTGGCATCTACTTCCGAAGGTCTTGCCGCTACCGAACTGGGAAGCATCAACCCGCTGCCGCTCATCACGCTTCCAATTCTCGGAACAGAGAGAAACGACACACTAAACGGCGGAAACGACGGTGAATTCATCTATGGCCTCGGTGGCAACGATGTCATCGTAGGGAATGGTGGGGCCGACACGATCGACGGCGGCACTGGAAACGATCAGCTGTTCGGCAACATCGGCAACGACGTTCTGAGCGGTGGTGCAGGAGATGACCAACTTTTTGGCGGGCAAGGCAACGACGTCATCAACGGCGGAATCGGCTCCGACGTCATCGAGGGAGGTGTCGGCGACGACTATATGGACGGTGGCGGTCTGCTGGGCATTCTTGACGGCAGCAGCGACACCGCGGGCTACTCGACGACCGCTGTGGTCAGCGGCGTAGTAGTTAGCCTCGATCTGCAGGGTGAGTCACAAAATACGGGCGGCGCCGGAGTCGACACGCTGCTTGGGTTCGAAAACCTTCTTGGCTCGTTCTTCAACGACACCTTAAGCGGTGACGGCAACGACAATCGTCTCGACGGCAATGCAGGGGACGACCAATTGTTCGGATTGGGCGGCAACGATCTGCTGTTCGGCGGCTTGGGGAACGACACCCTTACCGGCGGCGATGGCCGCGACGTGCTGATCGGCGACGCGGGAGCCGACAACCTTTTCGGCAACGTTGGAGCGGATACGCTGATCGGCGGCGAAGGCAATGATACGCTCTTCGGCGGCCAGGACGCCGACATCCTCGATGGCGGAATGGCTGACGACGTCCTCCAAGGCGGGCTCGGCGCCGACGTGCTGACCGGGGGCATGGGTAGCGACATCTTCCGCTTCGTGACCGCCGGAGATTCAACGGCGGGGACGAGCGACATAATCCTCGATTTCCAGTCCGGCGTCGACCGCGTCGATCTGTCAGCGTTGCACACTAGCGCATTGGACGACTTCTCGATCGCGAGTACCAACGGAACGACGGTCGTCTCCGTAGACCTAGGCGGTGATGGTTTCACCGACCTGCAATTTACACTCGCCGGTGCGAACGCGATTGCGCCGACCGATCTTTTTTGGGGCTAGCTGTTCAGTAACGAGCCGGTGCCCTGGGGTGCCGGGCACCGACTTGTGAGCACGGGTTCATCGCCATTCGCTTGCGGCCAACGCCGCCTGGAAGGTCATGGCGTAGCCCGCGACCAGCCCGGCACGGTCGACGCCGTTGATGATGCGGCGCGCGGAGGTGAACTGCTTCGGCGTCGCGACACCCTTAGCCGGCAGGTAACTGGCGAAGCGCTTGCCCGTGAACCAACCCTCGGTCATGCCGAGGACCATGATCGAAGCGGAGATCCCGGTCTCCATCGCACGGTCGTAGTTCGAGGTCAGCGCGCCCTTCAGGCCGAGCTCGTCGTCCGCGCGCTGGTAGTTGTAGTCCCAGGTCAGCTGGACATCGCCGCGGCCGTACGGCACCTGTCCGGCATGCTTGCCCGGCTTTCCGTATGGCTTACCGCGACCGCGGCCGATCTCTGGGACCGGCTGCATCTTGCGACCGGTCTCGTGAAACGAGGTCGCCAGCCCATAGGCGACGTACGCGATCGGCGAAGCGGCAGCGGCGAACGCCGCCAGCTTCGCTTCGATCCCTTCGACCTGCGCGGACGTCATCGTGCCGAACAGCGGCCGGATCGCCGCAAAGAATTTGTCCGGCGCCGCCAACCCGTGCGCAGGACGCGCAGCCGCTCTCGCCGGTGATACCGTCGTCATAATTTTCTCCTGTACTAATACGTTAGTGTCGTGCGTTCGTGCAGCAGCGCTGTCATCCGTACCCCACCGCGGGGCGGCGCTAGGTCCGTCCGCGTACATCTCACCCCAGGTAGCGCGGGCGGGCCGCATCACATTTTTTACAACGCTATCCGACCGCGCATCTGAATCGTTTCGGCGTCGTTCTGTTTTCGGCTGCAGTTCTTTTTCCCTGGGCTCTGCAGCCCGGCCCGCCTCGCATACCAACAGGGGGATGCTGGAGGCGGGCCGTTACCGTGACATTGCGATCTCGGTTTGCCGCAACCGAGCGATCAGCAATCGTGACGCGACAGGGCGGCTGCTCGTTCAATTGCCATGTTTCGCGCGCCGTATTTGCTCAATTTCGTCATGATTGCAGCGCAGTAGGCGGTTGCCACCACTGGCCGCCGCTCCAAGTTTTTCACACGGGCATGGAGCGGCGAACGGGGCGACAGCGTCGGCGAACAGATGAATCCAAAATTTACGCGGATACGTATCTGTCAGCGGCCGCGGTTTTTCGTTCCCTTCGTTTTCCCGCAGCCCGGCCCGCCTCGCGTCTTCCGCAGGGCGGGCCGTCACTCTTCGTTGGTCCATAGTGCTGGGCCCATGCTAAGTACGAGGTGATGACGTTCTCCCAAGGTTCGTCGTCCGGCCCGCCTCGCGTCTGCACGGCGCTTGAGGCGGGTCGCTAGCTTGACATTGGAACGCTGATTTGGCCCTAGCGGACCATCGGCTATCTCCCGGAAAGAGGAGCTGATCGGCTCGCTCTGGGCGCACCCTGAGGGCGGGCCGTTACCCCTGCTTGTCGATCTCGCGCAGGGTCGCCGTCATGTCAGACGGGATTGCTGCCTTGCCGGGCAGGACCGCGTCAAGCGCGTCGATCGCGCTCTGCCCACGCCGCTTGAAGAAGGTGATGACGCCAGCGCCGACCGCGCCGCACATACCGCCCGTGCCGAGCGCCGCGAACAGGTCGACCTGGTGCTCGACGATCCAGACGGCAGTGATCAGCATGGCAAGGCCCGTCACGATGCCATCAAGCAGCCAGCGCTTCGGGCCCGTCGCGTCGAGCGTGATGAACAGCCGCACGAGGAAGCACGTGAATAGACCAACGCACATGGAGCCAGCCGGAAAACTGTAGCCGAGGACCGTCCAGATGACGGGCACCGTGGCTGCGGGAGCGGCAGCATAGGCCGCCTCCTTGATCACCGGAGCCCCACCGCAGCCGCAGCCATGAGGAGGCTGACGAGCAGTACGGTCGCGGGGCGGCGCAGCTCGGGCCAGCGCGACCACATGTCTACCGGGATCGGGACCTTCCGCAGCTGGAACTCGAGCATCGGCTCGGCGAGGACATGCAGCGCCATCCAGACGAACCCGCATCCGACCGACAGCGGATCCAGCCAGCGTTTCAGCTGGGCGACGTGCTCGACCGTGGCCGGGTCGCCTGAGCTCCACGACCACAGGCTGACGGCCTCGGCGAACCCGCGGCTGGCCACCGCGCAGCCGGCGAGGAAGACGATGCCGCGATAGACCGACACCGGGTCGGTCGGATGATCGATCCGGCGCCGCGCCCAGATGCG
>Ga0265798_10010647_pt1 | contig 11311 bp, 11 predicted proteins | sample P3T30metagenome_FD_192430 | JGI IMG/M metagenome (GOLD analysis project Ga0265798, IMG submission 192430) | Plant litter microbial communities from East Loma Ridge, Irvine, California - P3 T30 | ecosystem: Environmental > Terrestrial > Plant litter > Unclassified | place: USA: California... | reverse complement strand
CAGCAGGAAAGACAGCAGAATCGTAAGTTCAGGAAGACGGATCAATACCATCTGCCTGACCTGGACGTCTCGATGAACGAGATGGGCGGAGAGAACGACCCCAGAATCATGAGTGTAGAGGAACTGCAGGCCTATGCGCGACAGTTTGAAACCGGCGAGGATATCAACGTATATGACTTCTCCAAGATTGACTACGACTCGCCTTTCTTCTCGTCTCTGCCAGCCTCCGATCGATACAACATTCTCAACGCAGCGCGTTTGCGAAGTCGCTTGCGAATGGGCCACTCTAAGGAACAGCTCGACACCATGTTCCCGGACCGGATGGAATTCTCCAAGTTTCAAATAGAGCGCGTCACCGAAAGGAATGAGCTGACGCAGCGTCTGATGAACATCAACGGCGGAGATGACATGTCGTTCGGCATCAACGGCGTTGGGAGAGTGTCCGGCGAGAAAGGCAGAGAATATGTTCTAGTAAAGAACGACGGTGTCGAAGGCGGCTGGGCTTTGGGTGTTGTCAGCAATGAAGGAACTTCGGCGAACGAAGCTATCGACATTGACAAGCCTGAGCCTGTCGTCAAAGACGAGTCGGAAGAGGAAGAGGAAGAGTTCGAGGATGTTGCTATCGAAGGTCTGAACCGTCTTCCCAAACAAGCGAGGAGAGATGAAAGACCCAGTGACGCCACTACGAAACAGCGCCAAGCATTTTACAGGTCACGACGACAAGGAACTCAGCGCAAGCCTAAGCAGCCTGTACGAGAAGATTCGAACTCCCTGTTCATTGCAGACCATCCCACCGAGCAGGATGAAGACATGGAGGATCAAGACTTGTTCGGCGATGGCAGCCAAGTAGACGAAGACGAGGAGCTGAATCGTGCCATCGCCATGTCCATGCAGAAAGACGACGGCGACGAACCAGAGCAAGATCAAGTCCCCTCAGCGGACGAAGATGACATGCTGGAGGTCTTCCACCAATCGGCAGTCGAAGAAGCCAAACCTGTGCCCAAAGGTAGTGGCAGATCGATTGCGAACATCGTGAACAGACGTGCTTTTGAAACTGCACCAGAGTCGCATGAAGTCACCTCCTTTGGTGTACCAGCGCCCAAAAGCGACGATGACAAGAGCGAGAGTGAAGACGAGGCTATGGATTTCCAAGCAGCGCTTGCAGAGAGCAGACGAGGTAAACGGAAGACGACGCCTCCAGGCCCGAAATTCAACAACGTGCAGCCAAAGGCACAGCCCAAACCTGCGGCGCAAGAAAAGCCAGAGCCAACTTCAGTAGCGAAGAACCATGGTTTCAGTGGTCCTCTGCCTTTCGAGAAGCTAGATCTCGGAAGCAGTTTGCTGGGCAAGAAGAAGATGGAGGAGCGGAAGGAAGAGACGGCTGGAGGGTTCGAGAACCCGGATTTGGCCGAGAAGAAGAAAAAGAAGGCCGAGCCGCTTCCGCCTTGGTTCAGTGGAGATGTTGAAGCAGATATGAAGAAGCAAAAGGAGATTGAGAATGAAGATCGCAGGAGGGCGAGAGATTTTAGCAAGCAGTTCAGGTTTGACGACCGCAGAGGGGATACTTTGGCTCATGATTCTAACGGGGTCATTGATCTTGACGCTGAAGATGAGCAGACGCCGGCAAACAATCAAGTAATCGACCTCGACGCTGACGAGGAGAAGCTCGACGAGGAGCAATTCGTACAGGTAGATGAAGACAGAATCGAGGCTGGAGGCCAAACGCCCGCAGAAGCTGCCACGCAGAACCTAGGCGATCTTGCGGACGAGATACGCGCTCGACCTCCGACGCCTGGTGAGCCGGATCACAAACACCCGACTCCTCCTAATCCCACTGCCAAAGCGCCCTTCTTGGAAGCAGACAGCGATGGCGAAAGCGACTCTTTTGTTCCACGCCCTGAACAGGATGCTGAAGACAGAGTTGAATCAACGCCGGCCCACGTTGATCTTAGAGCAGCTGCTAAGACAGACAATGTCGCGGGAGAAAGCGATTTCGTGGCACCCAATTCCGACAAAGATGTGGAAGTGGCGGCTGAGCCAGAAGTGGTTCCATCGGGTGGGGATAACGCGTCTGGTAATTCAGACGAGGAGATTGCTTGGAGTGACAGCGAGGACGAAGCTTCCAAGGCCGCGAACAAGCTGAAAGAAAAGTCCGCTGAGCCTGCAGGCGGTGTAATTCGACAAGCAACCCGCTCACCCTCTGCGGACTTCGAAGACGTGGACATGACTGCACCCCCCAAACCATTGCCTGCCACGGAAGGACCCATCTTCGACCCAAACACCGACGACGTTGACATCTCCGGTATCGCCCAACAAGAAGACATCCCAACCGAAGGCCTTCCAATAGACGATGACTACGATGACTTCTCCGACCCGGAAGACATGGAAATCATGCGCGCCCTAGCACAAGAAGCCGAAGAGCACGCGCGCTTCGCCAGCTCCCTCAACAACAAGCCTACAGCGCAGAACATCGCCGACTATGAAACCGAACTGAAGCAGCTGCGCAACCAGCAGAAGAAAGACCGCCGCGACGCAGACGAAGTCACGCAAATCATGATCACCGAATGCCAGCAACTACTACGCCTCTTCGGCCTGCCGTACGTCACAGCTCCCATGGAAGCCGAAGCGCAGTGCGCCGAGTTAGTGCAGCTGGGCCTAGTCGACGGCATCGTCACCGACGACAGCGATTGCTTCCTCTTCGGCGGCACGCGCATCTACAAGAACTTCTTCAACCAAGCCAAATTCGTCGAATGCTACCTCGCCACGGACTTTGAGAAAGAATTCGACCTGACGCGGCAGAAGATGATCGACGTCGCCCACCTGCTAGGCTCCGATTACACCGAAGGCCTCCCCGGTGTCGGGCCCGTGACCGCGCTCGAAATCCTCAGCGAGTTTCCCGGCCTGCACGACTTCAAAACCTGGTGGGATGGCGTTCAGGCGCAGACCATCTCGAAGGAAGACGACAAATCTAACCCCTTCCGCCGCAAGTTCCGCCGCACAAACGCTACCAAACTCTTCCTCCCGTCTTCCTTCCCCGATTCCCGCGTCAACGACGCTTACACGGCGCCTGAAGTCGACTCCGACCGCCAGGATTTCCAATGGGGCGTCCCGGACCTCGACGCTTTGCGGAGGTTTCTGATGGCTACTATCGGATGGTCAGAGGAGCGGACGGACGAGGTTCTGGTCCCTGTGATCCGCGATATGAACCGCAGGATGGATGAGGGCACTCAGGCGAATATTACGAGGTTCTTTGATGGTGGTGTTGGTGTTGGGGCTGCGGCCAAGGGGCCTGGGGGCGAGGCTTTTGCGCCGAGGAAGAGGTTGGCTGGGGCGAGTAAGAGGATGGGTGGGGCTTTGCAGAGGATGGCGGATCGGGCGGAGAGGAAGAGGGGCGGTGATGGCGGTATTGAGGAGGTTGATGGGGAGGAGGCTGAAGCGAGTGACGCAGTTGTTGCTGAGGATGAAGCTGACATTGGCGCTGTGAAGTCAAAAGCGAAGGGCAGGAAGAGGAAGCAGCCCGCGGCTGAAGTTGATGAGGATGCATATGAAAATGGTGACGAAGACGGAAGTGAATTTGAAGCTCCCAAGAGGAAGACGCGAAAAGGCAGAGGAGGTGCCAAGTCTGCCAGAGGAAAAGGAAAATGAAGGAAGCCTATCAATGTAGCAGTGATTCATGACTCGAATTATCTAAGCTCAAGCTGCAACCGCTCAAATTGGGTACGACCCGATTTGTTCGGGATGGCCAAACTTGCCTCTTTAAACTTATACAGCAGAGGGTTGTCACCTGTCGAGAGGATGTCACTCAAATTCCTCTTCATCTCCATCTCCACCTTCACCTTCATTTTCATCTTCTTGCGCTTGCTCCTCTTCTTCGTCTTCATCAAAGTCCCAAGAAGCCCAATAGTCGTCAGCCATGCGGCACCAATACTCGAAGTCAGTCCAATCGTCCAGTTTTTCCGCCAGCTCTTGTGTCGAGTCTTCGGGCTTCCCTCCCAGCATGCCATCGCTGCAGTAGAGAGTACCGCTCCCGAATGTCGTCCATAAGCATCTTCGGGGAATCGGACCGGTTGTCAGGGTCGTGCCAATTGTCGCAATGACATTGACCATGACCAGGGCACAATGGCTTGGCTTCCCAGAGTTTGAATCTCCCGTAACCTCGCGCAGCATCGTAACCGCCCCAAAAAATACCGGAGAACTTTCCATGCATCTGCTGATAGCGATCTCGCCTGTAACCACCGTCCCCAAGGGGACTGTCATGTTCGTGCATACTGATAACGCAAGACTCGGGACCAATGAGCTCCGCGCGCGCAAAAGTCGTGCCTGCTTCATTCCGGTCGACCACTGCACTGACTGGATTCTCGTCAGTGGCTCCGTAGGTCCCTGGCTCTATTGGGGCGTATTTTCGAGGTCCGTGAATACGTTCGACGAATTGCACCTCGAACACATCAGTGGAGTCTGATGAGACTCCCGGTTGGCAGCACGTCAAGTTTCTAGCTTCCGTCGACATTTCAGTAGCACCAAGCGCAGCAAGACAGAATTGGCTGACGTGATCTTCAATCCGCGATGACCGAAGCACGTATTTGATCTCAGTGTAAGCTTCTCCCATTTTGTCCAACATCTGCGCCAAGTCGTATAACTTTGAGACATGCCAGAAGTAGAAACAGCATTGGTGAAGGTATTGCTCATCCCAGAGCTTCCTGGCTTCGCTGTTGAGTTCCTTGCGAGTGAGAAGCAGATTGGTGAGAGGACGGAAGTCATTGACTTGGTGCTTCTGCAAAAGCGTCTCGTCATTGCGGTACATCATGGAGTTTTGACGGCGGACGGTGAGGTCGAGGAAAAGTTGGTCGAGGATCATGAGGCGCAGTTCCGGTGGGAGTCTCATGATTGGAAAGGTGGAGGTCGAGTCAGATGGCAGTGGCGGGTTCTGAGATGGACCCGAGTGCTGGGGCACGGGAGCGATAGCAGGATCTGTTGGCGACTGCATGCCGGGTTCGGTGTTTAGCGGCCAAATTGGCACGGTGTCAATGGCGAGAGGTGAGATTTGCGGTTCGTTGGGTGCGTGCGAGCTCTTCGCTAGATGCTCGTGGAGCGGGCTGCTCAGTTCGGACGGATCGCTCATGCTGGGCTCTTCTGTGCTGAGAGAAGGCGAAGAAAGCTCTGTACCTAGTAAGACCGAGCTCAGTGGAGACGTGAGAGCTGTGGCAGTACTTACAATTGACGTTGCGGGCGTGCTTGAAGACACAAGTACCAATGCGCGTGTTTGCTGAGCCGTGGGTTGTGATGGCCCTTGGAAGCGTTGCTTGTTGAGATGGCGTAGATGAAAGGGATTGGAAAGGAGAGGAAAGGGAAGGAAGGATGAAGACAGAAATTGAGAAGAACCACAAGGCAGCAATCGCGTCTCAACAGCGCCTTCTTCATAATCGCTCACGCGGCTTCACCCGTCTTTGACCTCACCTGGAAGCCGCTCCTTGTGTGATGTGACCAATTGGGAACCATTGAGGCATTGAACCATTGAAGCACTCTCTTACAGTGTTTTTCTATCGCATCGCAAAAGCCAGGTCCTCGAATAATGTCATCAGCATTGAGCGTGTATTTGTTTGTACAATCAATCTCCCTTATTCCACCAACCTTGATAGCGCGACTAAGAAGAACCCTGCAGCTCCTGGCCCATACCACCGAGCGTAACCATCTTCGTGACCATGTACTCATCGATACCATATCTGCTACCTTCACGGCCGAAACCGGACTGCTTGACGCCACCGAATGGCGCCGCAGGGTCTGAAATGAGACCAGTGTTGACACCGACCATGCCAACCTCGAGCGCCTCAGCAACTCTGTAGCAGCGCTGGATGTCCTTGGAGAAGAAGTAGCCAGCGAGACCAACCTCGGTGTCGTTGGCTTGCGCAATGACCTCGGCTTCCGTCTCGAAGGGGAAGAGACCGGCGACAGGGCCGAAGGTCTCATCATGTGCGATGGCCATGTTGGGTGTCATGTCACGGATGACTGTAGGCTGGAAGAAGTTCTCGCCTAGCTCAGGAACCTTGTTGCCGCCAGTCAGGACCTTGCCGCCCTGCTTGACAGCATCTTCGACGTGCGACGCAACCTTGTCGACGGCGCGGTCGTGGATGAGAGGACCGTGTGTGATGCCCTCCTCGTAGCCAGAGCCGAGCTTGAAGGAGTTGACCTTCTCGGTGAAGGCCTGTGCGAACTTGTCGTAGATGCCACGCTGGACGTAGATCCTGTTGGCGCAGACGCAAGTCTGGCCTGATGAGCGGAACTTAGACATGATGGCGCCTGCTACAGCAGAGTCCAGGTCTGCGTCGTCAAAGACGATGAAAGGCGCGTTGCCGCCAAGCTCGAACGAGAGCTTTTTGAGAGTATCGGCCGACTGCTTCATGAGAAGCTTGCCGACACCAGTGGAGCCAGTGAAAGAGACTTTGCGGACGACATCAGACTCAGTGATTGCTGAACCGACCTCGGGTGTGTTCTTGAGAGCGGTGACAATGTTGACAACGCCAGCAGGGATACCCGCTCGGTGTGCAAGCTCGGCCAATGCGGCAGCTGTGAAAGGCGTCTCACCAGGAGACTTTGCCACGACTGTGCAGCCTGCTGCGAGCGCAGGACCAATCTTGCGGGTGATCATGGCGGCAGGGAAGTTCCAACTATAATCTCGTTAGCTCCAGCCACGCTCAGTGCTCACATCCAAGCCAAACTCACGGTGTGATCAATCCAGCGACGCCGACAGGCTCCTTGACAGTGAATACCCTGTTCCCAGGCACAGTCGCAGGAATAGTATCACCATAAACCCTCGGTGCCTCCTCGCTGAACCACTCAAAGAAGTTGGCCGCATAAGTGACCTCGCCCTTCGCATCCGCCAAAGGCTTTCCATTCTCCCATGTAATCAACCTAGCCAAATCCTCGCTGTTGTCAATCATCAACTGGTACCACTTCCTCAACATCTTAGCGCGCTCGCGGCCCGTTGTCTTCCTAAACGACACCAGCGCCTTCTCGGCCGCCTGGATCGCCGCTGTGACGTCCTCCTTGTTCATCTCGGGCATGGTGCCGATGACCTTGTGTGTGGCCGGGTCAGTGACCTCGAAGGTCTTTCCGGACTTTGCGTTGACCCATTTTCCGTTGATGTAGGCTTGCGACTTGAGGAGGGACTTGTCGTTGAGAGGCGGGACTGAGTGTTTCATGCTGGCGTATGTTCGTGTGGGCAGGACGCGGAGACGGGTTGTGTGTTGGATGTAAGAGCGGACGGCGGGTTTGGAGGTGGCGGCGCGGAATAGAGGTTGCATTGCTACTGTGGTGTTGGAGCTACCTTTATGGTAAGCTGAGTAAGGTATGATGATGTGCTTGATCCGGAGTTCCGAGGCAGTGAGAGAGGGGAAAACAGGTCAGCACAGGTCAGGTCAGGAGACGCAGAGGGAAGAGAGGATGGTCAAGTCAAGTCATCCGCCGGGGATGAGTGGTCTTTTTGGTGCTTCCGGTGTTTCCATCTGGTCAGAGCAAGGTAACCCACTTTGGTAACTGTTGCCCAGCTCTGACGGTGATGTCGCTAGGTGCTATATCTGTGGGGTAAAACCATTGGCCGAGGACTCACGAGACATAGCGGTATGCTGGTGTTTTGTTCTATGCCGACCAATGCCAGCTTCTCACTTGTTAATAGAGACGCGAATCTATCAAACTCGTGTCATCGCAACTGTAAATCGCCATTTATAAGGCATGTACAGGCGGTGCCGTGTAGATATGTTCCCACATAAAGTTGCCGCTAGCAGCTCCAGGATTGTGCCGTATTGGGAATGTCCATGCGATGCTATCTTGAAGCTTTAGAGAGTGAGTTGTTTGCTGGTGTAGTCACCGTCTTCTTCCCTTTAAACATTATTTGCTCGACGATGTTCCTTTCGTGCACACTCATACGTCCTCCTTATCTGTCCTATCGAACCAAATCGTCCCGGTATCTGGGTCGAGCGCAATCGCCATCCTCACAGCCTGCCCCGCAACACTCTGTCCACCACTCCCAGCAGCAAACACAAACTCGGCCGCGAGATACTCGTCTGGGCTTGCGCGTAGGGAACGAATGTGAGCAACCATGCTCGATCGCGTGATCACAGTACCGCTCTCATCGGTCTCTTCCCAAGTCCGCACGTGCTCGAACGTTAGAGTGCACTGGTAGCCCCGATCCAAAGCGTCGATGAACAGACTCCCATCTCGGATCTCAACTTTGAATACCCCGTAGCCAATATCGCTATAAGTCCCGATCAAAGTCTCCAGAGGCGGAGCTGGTTTCTCGGGTCGTTCGCCTGACGAAAGCTCTGTGCGCACCTCTTGTAGCTGATCTTCTGGGTTACCAGCATCGCCTCCTGCGGCCACTTTCGCGGCTTGTAGGGCGGCCCAATTCGGTCTTTCGGCTCCAGGTACGTCAAGAGCGGCATCGATCAACTCGCGAGCCAGGATCCAGCACACCTGTTCAATCCCATCTGCATTGCCGAGTATAACCGCACCAAACCCGTGAGCAGGAAGGAAGAAATGCGACGAACCGAAACCGTCAATCAGCCCTTCGTGGATCACGACTTGGTGGCCGCGGTAGTGGTAAGTTTCCCAGCCGAGGCAGTATAGCTGATGTGAGCAGAACGGATCTGGTCCGTCATCTGCAGGCTCGATGAGGATTCTCGGCTGTGTGAGAGCCTTGAAGGAAGATTCCGAGATGGGTTCGCGGCGGTGCAGCATCGCTTGCACCCATTTGATGTAGTCTGCGGAGGAAGTGACGATCGATCCGGCACCTTTTGCTTCGGGGCAGTATGGAATGGCAAAGGCGTTATAGTCACCACTCGCTTTGTCGAATTGATGGCCGAGGGCCATGCGATCTGTCCAAGCTTGGGCGAATGGGGCATGGAGGAATGTGGAAGTCATTCCTAGTGGTTTGAAGATCTTTTCCTTCAAGACATTCTCAAATGGCTGGCCGGTCTTGACTTCTACCAAGTGGGCGGCCACGGTAACATCATGTTGTTGTACAGCATGTACTTCTGCTTCTCCGGATGTGCCATGGGCAAACCGCGCATCTTTCTGGTGATGTCCCGGGGCGTGCTGGGGTGCTTATGGTTCTCGCTATATCCCAGGTAGGATAGGTCGTGTCTGCGTATGAGGTGAGTATTTCGTGAGTAACCGATTCGCCGCCTATTGAATCTAGATAACTTACAGCCCCATGCCAGTCCTATGGCTCAGCACATCCACGATCGTTATTCTCTTGTTCAATTCCGGAGTCGGCATGACAAAGTCCTCCAGTAAGAGATCATGAAGTGGAGTGTTCCATTGGACTTCGGGATAGGTTTCGTCATCTTCCACCAAAAGCGCCACGGCGGCCGCTGTCAGCGATTTGGAGCTGGAGGCAATATCGTACAGAGTGTCTGGAGTGCATTCTGCCGCATTGAGAACATTCGCCACGCCCAATCCGATGGATGATACGCTGTTATTTTCAGAGACCGAGATGCTGAGTCCTGGGAGTTTATATTCTGCCATCAGCGATTGCGCATGTTGGCGGAAAGCGGCGGATTGAAGGAGGTCCATTATTGCGGTGTGAGTCCCAATATAGACCGGAAGCTCGAGTGATTGGCTTTGAGATTTTTTTGTAATGTTTTGAAGAGTGCATGCATCTTCACTTATAGGAGCGATTGAGGCCAGGTCTCAGAGCAGGCGACGGTGCAGTTCGCGTCCTGCATGATGCATTTTGACTCATTTGCGTTCATGCGCTTAACTAGGTTAGAACCTACCTGCATGGAAACTCACAAATGGCATGCGTTACCATAGAGTTCTTTGTGGGTGAATATGTTCTGGAGGTGACGAGAGCTGTTAGACTGTTGCATGCCAAAGTGCGAGTGCATTCTGAGTGGTCAAAAACACGAGCCGTCTTCGATGACGCCCTAAGTTTGGCAAGATCCTCCCGACCGATGAGACGTATTTTCCATTGCAACGACTTTTCGGCGGTCCAAAAAGTGAGGAGACACGTCTGTAGCCTCGCACGGTAGCTTTCAGGCAAGCCAAACGTCATCTCATTGCGTGCAGCATTGATGGAGTTACGTGTATGTGACATGCGAGATATCGACTTCAGTCACTATCGTTAAATTTTGGCAAGTTCTTAGCGCCGGAGGCTCGGGTGGCTAGGGCCGGCCAATCAGAGCCCTGTAAATTGTTGGTAAATTCACTTTGCTCGACGGAGCACAGTGGTAGCCGATTTGTTTCGACCTCCACGAGCGTGCCCTTTGAGATCGTCTTAGCCGTTCGTATCTTGTACCAAGATGTTGGTTACAGCATGATTAGGGTGACTTTCGGTCGAGAGCCCTGAAACAGCGCTCATGACACAGATAATGCCGCAGGTATGGTAGTCTTGGTTCGAGCTCCAAAGGTTAAACGATGAGTTGACGATACACTAGAAGGTGCACGCCTCATTGTGTTTTCTCAGACTGTCTACCAGATCATCAACCTGAAGTGCGTAGCAATTGTTGTGCCTCGCACCTCGGCATCGATCTCGTATTGACAGGTTAGAGAATGCGAGCGTGTTTCAAATTAACAAATACCGAGCCGTGTGCCGTTCACAAGTGGGTCCGTGAAGACTCGTCATCACGTGAGCGATGATGAGTAAGAGAAGAGAGCACCATAACAACCCGTATCTGGACTAGATCTGCTACATACTCGCCTACCTGCCACTACTACTTACGCGGCTTTTGCGCCGCCCACTGTGGTAATATCGTTGGTATGCTAGAAGAGTCAAGGCCTCGTGAGTCGTGTCGGATGGCATACTTCCGGCACTCTAGGGCAACCTCCTGTGTGCGGCCAAACTAGTAGGTACCAAGTGCATGGCTCGCAAGGTCAGAGGAAGATTCCTACTTTGACAGGCACGCTACTAAGACGACGACGGTGGACCTCTTGGAAGCGGAGCGGTACCCGACGGTACTCATGGTATGCATGGAGAAGTGTGGATAGAGGCCATGTTGACACGCGCGCGCAAGCGAAGAGTAGCAGGGTTCAAGTTGACATGGGTGCGAGTCCCACGTTGGGAAGCTAGTTTTGAATATTGTAGATTAGATGGACGATCATGCGTTGGCTGATTGCGAAGCCGAGTGATCTGTCGCGATTTGCGTGGAGAGTCGCGAGAGTCACGTCTATGAGATGTGAGAGTAACATAGGCAGATAGACATGTAGCCATGTAGGACGCGGCGACATTCCGTGAGAGAGATTCCGTGGAACCTACCGATTGGATCGCTTCCTGATACCGGCCAATCCAACCACGCCAACCCAAGGGCTTGAACGATGC
>Ga0265798_10010646_pt1 | contig 11312 bp, 8 predicted proteins | sample P3T30metagenome_FD_192430 | JGI IMG/M metagenome (GOLD analysis project Ga0265798, IMG submission 192430) | Plant litter microbial communities from East Loma Ridge, Irvine, California - P3 T30 | ecosystem: Environmental > Terrestrial > Plant litter > Unclassified | place: USA: California... | reverse complement strand
GTGACCCCAAGGTGGACACGTGCTCGGCTGGGAGTGTGACTCGGGCGCGCTGGCGTTGGTTGGCGTCCGATCGCCGGACTTGACGTGGAAATGCGGTGGCGGGATGGGATTCCGTCCGCGGATCTCGCGATACTGCCGCGGTCGTGACAGGTTTGGTGCCTGACCCCGATGTTGTCACAATCGTTGCGGATCGCCCTACGGCTGGGCTTGTGTCCATGTCGGGGTGTGACCCCAGGGTGGACACGGGCTCGGCGGGAGTGTGGCTCGGGCGCGCTGGCGTTGGCTGGGGTTCGATTGCCGGACTTGACGTGGAAATGCGGTGGCGGGACGGAATTCCGCCAGCGGATCTCGCGATACTGCCGAGGTCGTGACAGGTTTCGTGCCTGACCCCGATGTTGTCACGGGCTCGGCGGTATGAAGTGTCGGGGCAAAAAAAATCCTCGGGAACCGAGGATTTTTTGTTTCGTTAGATCCAGCGTATTACAGCGGCTGAATGTTCGATGCTTGCTTGCCTTTCGGGCCGGCGGTTACATCAAAAGATACGCGCTGGTTCTCTTGCAGCGATTTGAAGCCGGTCGATTGGATCGCCGAGAAGTGAGCGAACAGATCTTCGCCGCCTTCGTCAGGGGTGATGAAGCCAAAACCCTTCGAATCATTGAACCATTTTACGATACCAGTTGCCATTACAATTCCTATTACAGTTAAATGAGCTTGCGCCCGTGATATCGTTTGAAGCAAGTATGCAATGGCAGACTAACTGCACTACTCTTGAATCTAAACGATCCCGCATTATACCGAATACGGCGCCAAAAGCACGTCACGAGTCACGGTTTCAGCACGTTTTTGCGAAAATATTTGCTACTGTCGAGCTAAATGTAGAGTCGCGGCAAGAAAATTCCCTCCGTGAACCACAATTGTTGCTCCCAGTCGCTGTTTCGTCCGGCATGTGTGTAACTATAGACAATAAATCGGTGCCGCGTTTGACATATGTCAATCGTGCGCAGAGTAAGACGGCGCTGCGGGATCCAGTTGCGCCCACGCCAGATAGCTGCGCACCTGGGGCACGATCGCGCTCCACTCACCCGCTCCGGCCATCGCCTCGCGCAGCAACCCTTCCAGCCTGCGGGCCTCGTCACCCAGCGCACGCAGGCCAAACGACCCGGCCGAACCGGCCACCGCATGCAGGCTTTCGTGCAGCGCTTCCAGCGCATCGGGGGCCGGCGCGGCGGCTGCCGCCTGCAGCGCCGCCTCGATCGCCGCCATCCGCTGCGGCACGGTGGCACGGTATTTCTCGGCCAGCACCGTCAGATGCTGACGGTAGTCCGGATCGACAGGCGTCGCCATATTTACTTGGTACCGAAGATGCGGTCGCCGGCGTCGCCCAGGCCCGGCACGATGTAGGCGTGCTCGTTCAGGTGCGAATCGAGCGACGCGCAGTAGATCTTGACGTTCGGGTGCGACTTCTGGAACACCTCGATGCCTTCCGGAGCGGCCACCAGGGCGAGGAAGATGATCTGGTCGTCGGCCACGCCGCGGTTCTTCAGCACGTCCACCGCATGCACGGCGGAGTTGCCCGTGGCAACCATCGGGTCGCACAGGATGAAGATGCGGTCCACCAGGTCCGGCAGGCGCACGAGGTATTCGACGGGCTGGTGCGTGTCGGGGTCGCGGAACACGCCGATATGGCCGACGCGGGCCGACGGCACGAGGTTCAGCAGGCCGTCGCTCATGCCGATGCCGGCACGCAGGATCGGCACCACGGCCAGCTTCTTGCCGGCAATGACGGGCGCATCCACCGTCATCAGCGGGGTTTCGATTTCGCGCGTCGTCAGCGGCAGGTCGCGGGTAATCTCATAGCCCATCAGCAGCGTGATTTCCTTCAGCAGCTCGCGGAACGTGCGGGTCGACGTGGCCTTGTCGCGCATGTGGCTGAGCTTGTGCTGGATCAGCGGATGGTCGGTAATGAAGAGGTTGGGAAAGCGTGGATCTTGTTTCATGTTTTGTCTGTCTTTAGCGGTTCGTCCCGCATTATCCCAGCCCGAGCGGAGCGCTGTCCATGTTTTGCGGTACCGGACGGTGCCGCCCTATGACGCAACCAGCGCCCGCGCCAGGATATGCTCGCAATCCGTGCCCGCCGGCAGCCGGCCGTACGCCCCGCCGGGCGCGCGCGCCAGCCGCGACGCGACAAACGCGGACGACACGAACGCCGGCGCATGCCGCAACAGCAATCCCGCCTGTACGGCCAGCACGATGCGCTCGGCCAGCAGCCGGGCTACGAACTCCGCTTCCGGTCCGCCCGGCGCCTGGGCGATATCCTCCAGCAGCCGGTGCACGAACGCCGTGTAGTCGACGTTGGCCGTGCCGGCCGCCGCCAGCTCCGCCGCCAGCGCCTGCGCCGGGGCCGGCGACTTGCCCAGCGCCCGCAGCAGATCCAGGCACATCACGTTGCCCGACCCTTCCCAGATCGAATTGACGGGCAACTCCCGATACAGCCGCCCCAGCGCGCTGTCTTCCACATAGCCGCTGCCGCCCAGCACTTCCATCGCTTCGGCGCCGAACGCCGGTCCGCGCTTGCAGATCCAGTATTTTCCGGCCGGCGTCAGGATGCGCGCCAGCGCCGCTTCGGCCGGATCGCCCGGCTCGTCGAAGCAGCGCGCCAGCCGCAGCGCGAATGCCGTTGCCGCTTCCGACTCCAGCGCCAGGTCGGCCAGTACATTGCGCATCAGCGGCTGGTCGGCCAGCGCCTTGCCGAACGCGGACCGGTGGCGCGCGTGGTGCAGCGCGTGCGTCAGCGCGGCGCGCATCGTGCCGGTGCTGCCCAGCACGCAGTCGAGCCGTGTGTGGCTGCCCATCTCGAGAATCGTCGGAATGCCCCGCCCCGGCTGCCCCAGCAGCCAGCCGTACGCACCCGTAAACTCCACTTCCGATGACGCGTTCGAGCGGTTGCCGACCTTGTCCTTCAGGCGCTGCACGCGCACGCCGTTGTGCGTGCCGTCGTCCAGAAAGCGCGGCACGAGAAAGCACGACAGGCCGGCGCTGCCCGCGTCATCCGTCTGCGCCAGCACCAGGTGCGCGTCCGACTGCGGCGCCGAGAAGAACCATTTGTGGCCGACGATCCGGTAGACGTCCACGCCGTCGTCGCCGAACACGGCGCGCGCCTCGACTGGTGCCACCGGCTCGGCACGGGTGGTGTTGCTGCGCACGTCCGAGCCGCCCTGCTTTTCCGTCATGCCCATGCCGACCAGCGCGCCGTGCTTTGCGGTGACCGGCAGCGGCCGCGGATCGTATTGTCGCGACAGGATCTTCGGCAGCCAGCGGGCCGCCAGCCGCGGCGACTGGCGCAGCGCCGGCACGCTGGCATAGGTCATGGTGACAGGGCACTGCGAGCCGTTCTCCACCTGGCCGAAGAGGATGTAGCGGGCGGCGCGCGTCACCTGGGCGCCCGGGCCGGGTGCTTCCCAGGGCGACGAGTGCGCTCCTTCGCCGATCAGCAGCGCCATCAGCGCGTGCCAGGCCGGATGGAATTCGATCTCGTCGATCCGGCGCCCGGCGCGGTCGAAGTTGTGCAGCACGGGTTCGTTGCGGTTGGCCTGGCGGGCCAGGTCCAGCGTGGCGGCGCGGCCGAGCCGTTCGCCCAGCGCCGTCAGCGATGCCAACGCCTCGCCGCCGCCTTCACGCACCAGCGCCTCGCCCAGCGCGGGGTCGGCCGTAAACAGGTTGATGTTGCCGAACGGGTCCGCCTGATTGAAGACTTCATGGGTATCGAACTGGTTCACGCTGCCCTCCTCGGTTGGACGCCTGGCCTTTGCAGGCTAGCGGAAACCTCACGCTACCGCAAGCTCGCTGACGTCGCCCCTTCCCGACCAAAAGTTGACATGGAGCAGCAAACATGCGGCAGAATGCCGGTTTTCATGTTTATCGCAGTAAATGTTGCCTATTCCCATGTAATTGTTGGTGTAGAGGTGATACATTTCCTGCTGGCCCGAACGACAACGCGCCCGGGCCTTTTCGCAGCAACCCTGAAAGAGCGAGTTAACGATGCTAACGATGCAGCCAAATACCGCCATCGCCCTGCAACCGGAAGTACCGCCCGCCTTCGACGCCATGCTCGAGGAAGCGGGCGACATCGTGTTCCGCGTCGACGCGCGCGGCGTCATCCGCTTCGCCAGCCGCCGCAGCGCGGCGCTGACTGAGGTGCCGCAGCTGAAAGGCCGCACGCTGCGTTCGCTCGTCTGCGATGCCGACCAGGAGCGCGTTGCGGCGGCGCTGTCCACCGCGCTTGCCGCCGGCCTGGCGTGCGTCGACGTGCGCCTGCGCGCAGCGCACGCGGACATCCCGTTCGCGCTGCGCATCTCGTCGTGCACGCCTGGCGCTCTGCTGGTGGTGGGCCGCGACCTGTCCGCGCAGCAGGCCAGCGAAGAATGCCTGCGCCATATGGCGACGCACGACGCGCTGACGGACCTGCCCAACCGCCTGCTGCTGTCGGACCGCATCCGCATGACGATCGCCAACGCGCGCCGCACGGGCCTCGGTTTCGCGGTGGCGGCCATTGGCCTCGACAGCTTCAAGAAGGTCAACGACGGCCTCGGTCATCCGGCGGGCGACGCGGTGCTGCGCACGGCCGCCGACCGGCTGCGCCGCGTACTGCGTGACAGCGACACCCTGGCCCGCATCGGCGGCGACGAATTCGTGGCCGTCCTGCCGGGCACCTTCAACGAGGCGCAGATCCGGCTCGTCACGGGCCGCCTGCTGGCCGCGCTGCAGGCGCCGTTCGAGGTCGACCAGCACACGGTCTACGTGGGCGCTTCCGTCGGCGTGGCCGTCTACCCGCAGCATGCCGAGGACGAGATCCGCCTGGTGGCGCTGGCCGACGCCGCGCTGTCGCACGCCAAGGAGACGGGCAAGGCACGCTGCGTCGTCTACACCCCGCGCGCCAGCGGCCCGACGGAAGACGACATCTCGCTGGAAGCGGCCATGTTCCACGCGGTGCGCGAGGGCGAGTTCCTGCTGTACTACCAGCCCATCGTCGACGCGGCCACGCGCGAGATCGAAGGCTTCGAGACGCTGATGCGCTGGAAGCACCCCACGCTGGGCATGGTGCCGCCCGCCCGCTTTATTCCCATCGCCGAGGCCAATGGCCTGATCAACCTGCTGGGCGCGTGGGCGCTGAAAGCGGCGTGCGTGCAGCTCAGGCACTTCGAGGAAGCTGCCCGGCGCCCGTTATATATATCCGTGAATATCAGCCCGCGCCAGTTCCGCAGCGACAAATTCCTCGACGTGCTGGACGACGCGCTGGCCTATTCCGGCCTGCCCGGCGAGCGCCTGGTCCTGGAAATCACCGAAGGTACCCTGATGATCGACCCCGTACATGCCGAGACGATACTCGGCAAGATGGCCGAGCGGCGCGCCCGCATCGCAATCGACGATTTCGGCACCGGCTACTCGTCGCTGGCCTACCTGAAGAACTTCCCGATTTCCGTGCTGAAGATCGACCGCGCCTTCATCCGCGACCTGCCCGGTTCGCAGAAGGACGCCGCCATCTGCAACGCGGTGCTCGATCTGGCCAGGCACCTGTCGCTGTCCGTCGTCGCGGAAGGCGTGGAGACGGAGGAGCAGATGCAGTACATGTCCGAACGGGGCTGCCGCTACGTGCAGGGCTACCTGACGGGCAAGCCGATGGCCGCCAACGTGGTCGTTGCCGCGCTGACGGAGCGCCACTATCGCGAAGTCAGCGGCAACACGATGCCGGAAGAACCGCAACAGGTGGCGGGATGATGGCGGAGATCCAGGCCGGCGATGCCGGCGAACAGACCCTCGCGCTGCTGTGGGAGCGGACCCGCCGCCAGGGCGACATGCCCGGCTTCGCCAAGGCCGTCAGCGCCATTCTCGGCGCCATGCGCGGCGAGGACGACGACCAGTTCAGCATCACGGAAACCGTACTGACGGACCCGGTACTGACGCAGAAGGTGCTGCGCCTGGCCAACAGCGGCATGTATTCCGCTTTCGGCCAGCACGTCGGCACCGTGACCAGAGCGGTGCTGGTGCTGGGCACCGAGGCGATCGGCCATCTCGCCCTGGGCCTGAAGCTGATCGAGGAACTGTCGGCAATCCGGCCCGACTCCGCCCATGCCCGGATCGAAATGGAGAAGGCACTGCTGGCCGGGCTGGTCGCGCGCGAAGTCGCCGGCACCGTGCAGAGCCAGCACGCCGAGGAAGCCGTGGTCTGCTCGATGCTGCACACGCTGGGCCGGATGATGGTGACGTTCTATATGCCGGAGACGTGGGCCCGGCTGCAGGAGGCCGGCGGGATCGGCAACGAGGACGCCGCGGCGCCGGCTCTGCTGGGCATCGGTCTGCCCGGCATCGGCCGCGCCACGGCGCAGCGCTGGGGCCTGCCCGCCAACCTGCTGGCCGGCATGCGCAGCATCGAGCCCGGCGAGCCGGGCGAAAGCCGCGAACCCGTCGCCCATGGCGACTGGATCGCCGCCCTCTCCACGCTGGCGCGCCGCTGCGCCGAGTCGCTGTGGCACGACAGCGAGGAAGGCGCCGCCGAAGTGCGCCGCGTGACCGCCAGCTATGCGCCGATGCTGGGCCTCGACCCGGAACTGGCCGCGGGCGCCATCGCCCGCGCGCGCGAGTCGGCAGCGGCGGACCTGGCGATCGCACCGTTGTCGAAGCCCGCCGAACGGCGCGCGAAGGAAATGGCGCGGCTGCGCCAGCGCGCCGCCGGTAACCGCATCCTGCAGACCGGCCTCGCCGAGATGCGCGACATGGCGGACAACGCCAGTCCCGGCCAGATGGTGTCGATCGCGCTGGAAACCGTCTACAAAGGGCTGGATTTTTCGCGTGCCGTCGCGTTCGTGCGCAACCGCCGCGAGAACCGCTACGCGGCGCGCATGTGCTTCGGCGAGTCGCTGAGGGAGCACCTGGACGACATGTCGTTCGAAGACAGCTACCAGCCCAACGTGTTCCATGCGGCCTTGAGCAGCGACCGCGTCATCTTCATCGAGAACGCGCGCGATCCGAAGTTCGCGGCCAAGCTGCCGCAGTGGTGGAAAAGCACGCTGGCGGAGGCCCGCAGTTTCGTCATCCTGCCGTTGACATCGCACGGGCAGCCGGCCGGCTTCCTGTACGGCGACTGGGACGAGACGTTCCCGCCCATCGACCTGTCGCAGCCGGAGTTCGCGCTGCTCAACGACATGCGCGCGCTGGTGGTGCGCTCCGTCGAGCGGCGCCACCAGCGCGACGTCGAAAGCAGCCGCGCAGCTTAAGAGCAAGCGGCCGGCATCAGCCGCCGGCGCGGGCGATGTCCGGCGTGCGCACGCTGACGTCGCCGCACTGCGCGCGGTGCATCAGCGCATGGTCCATCAGCACCAGCGCCAGCATCGCCTCGGCGATCGGCGTGGCGCGGATGCCCACGCACGGGTCGTGGCGGCCGAACGTTTCGACGGTGACGGGATTGCCGTCCTTGTCGATCGAGCGGCGCGGCGTGCGGATCGACGATGTCGGCTTGATGGCGATCGACACCGTGATGTCCTGTCCCGTCGAGATGCCGCCCAGGATGCCGCCGGCGTTGTTGCCGACGAAGCCCTGCGGCGTCAGCTCGTCGCCATGCTCGGAGCCGCGCTGCGCCACCGAGTCGAAGCCGGCGCCGATCTCGATCCCCTTCACCGCGTTAATCCCCATCATCGCGTAGGCGATATCGGCATCGAGCTTGTCGTAGATCGGCTGGCCCAGGCCCACCGGCACGTTGCGCGCGACGACGTCGATACGCGCGCCGATCGAGTCGCCCGCCTTGCGCAGGTCGTCCATATAGGTTTCCATCCGCGCGATCAGCGCCGCATCGCCCGTGGCGGCGAAGAACGGATTGGCCGGCACGTGCGTCCAGTCCTGGAACGGCACGTCGATCTCGCCCAGCTGGCTCATGCAGCCCAGGAACTCCGTGCCGTACTTTTCCTTCAGCCACTTCTTCGCGATCGCGGCGGCGCCGACGACCGGTGCCGTCAGCCGTGCCGACGAGCGGCCGCCGCCGCGCGGGTCGCGCACGCCGTACTTGTGCCAGTACGTGTAGTCGGCGTGGCCGGGCCGGAAGCTGTCGACGATATTGCCGTAGTCCTTGCTGCGCTGGTCTTCGTTGCGGATCAGCAGCGCGATCGGCGTGCCCGTCGTCACGCCTTCGTAGACGCCGGACAGGATCTGCACGGCATCCGGCTCCTGGCGCTGGGTCACATGGCGCGATGTGCCGGGCTTGCGCCGGTCCAGCTCGGGCTGGATGTCCGCTTCGGACAACGCCAGGCCCGGCGGGCAGCCGTCGATGACGCAGCCGATCGCCGGTCCGTGGGATTCGCCAAAAGTGCTGACGGTGAACAGCTTGCCAAAGGAATTGCCGGACATAATTTGGATAACAGACGTGGTAACGGAGGAAAGAACTGTCAATTTTACTGCTTTAACATCGTCTCTGCCAGCACGGGCGGCCACCCTGCTCCATGCCGATATTGCATAAATACATCATTTCCTTAACGAAAGCTCATGATTTCCCGCCACTTTCAGGTAGTTGCCCCATACTCCTCCCGAATATTATTCAAACCACTATATACTTAGGCCGGGCAACCAGGGCCCACGAGGTAATATTTGGAGAAGGACGCATGCCCTCATCGATCACTCCCACCGCGCATGCCAGGGACGACCAGGACGACCTGATCTTCCTGGACGAGCCGCCGGTGCCCGCCGCCGGCCTGGCGCAACCGGGCGCATCCGGCGTCTGGCGGGTGATGATCGTCGACGACGACGAGGACGTGCATTCCACCACGACCTTCGCGCTGGGCAACCTGGACATGCAGGGCCGCCCGCTGCAGTTCGTGCACGCCTACTCGGCCGCGCAGGCACGCGAGCTGTTGCGCGTGGAGCCCGATATCGCTGTCATCCTGCTGGATGTCGTGATGGAGCAGGACGACGCCGGCCTGCATCTCGTGCGGCACATCCGCGAAACCCTGAAGCTGGCGGATGTGCGCATCATCCTGCGCACCGGCCAGCCCGGCTACGCGCCGGAGATCGACGCGATCCGCGACTTCGACATCAACGACTACAAGACCAAGTCCGAACTTACCCGCATCAAGCTGTACACCACCGTCACGGCGGCGATCCGTTCGTATGAGCAGATCCGCAAGATCAGCGACGGCCGCCGCGGCCTGAACCAGATCGTCCACGCCAGCACGCAGCTGATGGCGCTGCACGGCGTAGGCAGCTTCGCCGCCGGCGTGCTGGCGCAGGCGGCCGCCCTGCTGGGCCAGCCCTGCAGCGGCGTGCTGTGCGCGCAGGAAGGCAGCGACAGCGAACTGCTGCATGTGATGGCGGCCTCGGGGGCCTGGCTGAGCTGCGAAGGCCGCGCCTACGAACGGGCCAGTCTGCCGGCAGCGCTGGCCGCCGAGGCGCTCGATGCGCGCCGCAACCTGTACACGGAACACGGCGTCGCGCTGTACTTTTCCGGCAAGGCCTGCCGCACGTTCGTCGCCCAGCTGGACGTGGCGCGCGCACCGACGGAGCTGGAAGAACGCCTGCTGGACGTCTTCTCGGCCAACGTCGCGGTGGGCCTGGACAACGTGGAACTGGTGGCGCACCTGCACGACGCGGCGTTCTACGACACGCTGTCGAAACTGCCGAACCGCACGCGCCTCGTCGAGATCCTGGATGCGACGGTGGCCGGCCCGGGCCGCGACGAGGCCGTGCTGGCGCTGGTCGACCTGGATCACTTCGCCGAGACCAACGACGCGCTGGGCCATGAATTCGGCGACCAGCTGCTGGCGGCAGTAGGCGCCCGGCTGCGCCAAAGCCTGGGCCACGAGCTGACGGTGGCACGCATCGGCGGCGACATCTTCTGCGTGCTGGGCGACGAGCAGCAGGTCAATCCGGCGCATATCCTGGCGCAGTTCCAGCAGCCATTCAACATCGACGGCCAGGACGTGCAGCAGACGGCGACGCTGGGACTGGTGCGGCTGGTCGAGCATGACGGCAGCGGCTCGGATGCGCTGAAGGATGCCGACATCGCACTGAAACGCGCCAAGTCGCAGCAGCGCGCCGGCTATTTCTACTTCTCGCGCAATATGGGCGTCGAGATCCGCGAGCGGGTGCGCATGATGCACGCGTTGCGCACGGCGTTCAGCCAGAACGAGCTGTTCGTCATGTACCAGCCGCAGATCGACCTGGCGACGCGCCGGCCCGTCGGCGCCGAGGCGCTGCTGCGCTGGCGCACGCGCGACGGCAAGTTCGTGCCGCCGGACCGCTTCATCCCCATTGCCGAATATTCCGGCCTGATCATCGAGCTGGGCGAATGGGTGCTGCGCACGGCCTGCGTGGAGCTGGTGCGGCTGCGCGCGGCCGGCCATCGGGCATTCACGATTTCCGTCAACGTCTCGCAGGTGCAGTTCCGCCATCCGCAATTCCTGTCGATGCTGCGCCGTGCGCTGGAGGATTCCGGCGCGCCGCCGGAGTACGTGGAGCTGGAAATCACCGAGTCGATGGCGATGGAAGAGCCGGACATGCTGATCGAGATGCTGAACCAGGTGCGCCGCACCGGTGTCAAGGTGGCGATCGACGATTTCGGCACGGGCTTCTCGTCGCTGTCGCACCTGCAGCGCCTCCAGGTGGACCGCCTGAAGATCGACCGCGCCTTCGTCACGGAGATCACGGGCTCGTCGCGCGGCAGCAGCATCGCCGAGATGGTCATCCAGCTGGGCACGAACCTGGGCTTGTCGATCGTGGCCGAAGGCGTCGAGGACGAGCGCCAGGCGCAGGTGCTGTACCACCTGGGCTGCCCGCTGGCGCAGGGCTACCTGTTCGCCCGCCCGATGCCGGCCGACGAGCTGAATGACTGGCTGGCCCGCGAGGCACTGCACACCGCATAGGGGACAGATCTGCTGGGGACTGGCTCCGGTCGCGGGGCCCACGGCCCCGTGACCGGTGCCTGTCCACGACTTTTAGCCGCCGAAGCCGCGCCCGCGTGCGTGCCTCTGACATTCTCCACCGCAGACAAAAAAAACGCTGCCAAAGCAGCGTTTTCTTTATCCCCTGCGCCAACCCTCAGCGCTGGTTGGCCGCCGCAAACTCATCCTCTTCCGCCGGCCAGTCGCGGATATACGCCTTCAGCATGCGGTTCTCGAAGCTCTGCGCTTCCAGCACGGCGCGCGCCACGTCGTAGAACGAGATCACGCCGAGAATCGTCTTGGCGTTCATCACGGGCAGGTAGCGAGCGTGCTTTTCCAGCATGATGCGGCGCACTTCATTCACTTCCGTATCGGCCGTGACGGTGATCGGAC
>Ga0265798_10010645_pt1 | contig 11312 bp, 8 predicted proteins | sample P3T30metagenome_FD_192430 | JGI IMG/M metagenome (GOLD analysis project Ga0265798, IMG submission 192430) | Plant litter microbial communities from East Loma Ridge, Irvine, California - P3 T30 | ecosystem: Environmental > Terrestrial > Plant litter > Unclassified | place: USA: California... | reverse complement strand
GTCAGTCGTGTGAGTGGAAATACAGAGCAAGAGCCGGTGGGGTGATGGCCTGGGTCGCAAGAGAGCGTTGGGCGGGCGTAGCACACGGACCTGCCGCGCCCCGTGGCTGTGCTAAGATGATGTCGGGTTCGGCCGAATCACTCGCTGATTGGTTCACGATGCGGCTGTGCTGTGGACTGCCGTGATTGGCCTGATGCGAAGCAGTGAATCGTTCCTGAGGCAAGAGCTATACACAAGCAAAGTACGGGCGTTCTAACTCCTCGGTCATGTGGCGTTTCTTTCGTCTCGCACAACATGAGACGAAAACCGTTGTCTCGTGAGGAGAAACTCGGTCGGCCAACGGCAGAGCCTGCTACGAACCAAAAAATGAACCCTTCCAGCATGCCGAGACCAGGTATCCCCAACCAAATACCTACTCAAGTCCAAATCGACCATTTGACTCATTCTACTGTTCTACATATGACATATTGCCTTTGGAATTCTTCTCAACGGCGAACCTTGCGTGCACTAGCAAGCATACAACATGTGCATCACCTGCAACTCTGCGACGCCAGAACGCCATTCAGGTGACTCTTTCGGACGTTCTTCGCTCTTACTACACCGTCCGACAAAGTCGTTCGCCCATCACCAGTATCACAAGGGAGCATCACTCTGGACTCCGTTTCATACCCCTGGAGGTTCTGGTTTGCTCGAGGAGGACTGCAGCTTGGAGCAATGCCTTTCCGCCTGCTCGTACACCGCCCTAGATTCCAGCTCGGCATAGGCAACAACGCGAAACTGCATGCCTGCATGGCAAACTGTTCGGATACCAGCAAAGTCACACTCTAGTTGTCGTCGCGATCCCAAACTCTGGGTAGGATTGCGGGGGGACCGGCGGATCTCATCGCTCTATTTACCGTCACACAAACTTATCATTCCCCTGATCACTCCGTCATAACAAACCTCAAGGGTTACAACGCCATCAGAAACAAGCCCCAGCGCTCTATTGGACCCCAAAGGCTTAGCAGTGGCTCGGTCGCGAATCCGGTCTCCTAATTCGTCTAGGTGCAGAGTCAGCCACTCCCGCGACCTCGGGACCCACCCATCCACCAGCCTGCAGCAGACCGTCGCGCCCTTTGCGGCAGGCAGGAACGCGCCAGAGCTGTCAGGAGGCTCTCCGCAGTCTTATGTATATCCACTCTATCCTGCGTCGATCCGTTACATCCTTACGTCCACAGCCTGATCATCAGTGCGCGATTTGTGCAAGGCTCCATACCCTACCACGCCTACCTAGGTAGGTCCCAAACCGCCATCGCACCTCATACAAAAAAAAGGCTAAACAGGTCTGCAGACTACATCAAGCTGAAAACTTGCAAAGTAGGTGACCCAACGTCGACGTAGACTCCAGGGTGTTTAGGTTTTCCTTGGGTTGGCGTCATCGTGAACACAGCAAGCGCGCCGTCCCGAGGTCATGTTGCAACCCCCCGAGCCGGCCTCGAGGCCGCTCAGTATAAGGACGACGGGTACCAGTGCGACCCAGCAGGACAAGACTGGAGAAACCTGGAAGATGAACGTTACCAAAGAGAATTGCTGGGAGGATTTAATACTCACGCTAGGTACGTCAAGTTGGTTCGCTATGTGGGGAAGGGTCCAGGAGGTGTAGCGCGACGAATGCGCGCAACGCTATGAGTGCTTGAAGATGTATAGTCGAATGTGGGGGGCAGCTGTGGCATCTATTGGAACTCTGAGCAGATACTAACATGGTCGATAGATGGGGGTGGCATTCGCGGCTATTCGAGCCTCCTGATCATACAACGTCTCATGCACGAAATCGCCGTATGCGAACGCCGGATACAAGAAGACGAAGGCCCCGTAGAAGGCTGCCAACGACGCGAATTCGACGAAAACGAGCTACTGCCATGTCATTACTTCGACTACATGTACGGGACGAGTACGGGCGGCCTCATAGCGGTTATGCTGGCTAGGTTACGAATGAGCGTACCACAGTGTCTGGAACTATACCGTAGAGTAGGGCATGAGCTTTTTGGGCATAAAAGGAGCGTGCTGCCACTTGCTACCAAATACCACCACGAGCCGTTGGAGAAGGCCGTGCGAGATATTGTGAAGCAGTACTGTAAGGAGCACAACAAATGCACAGGAGACGACTGGCATCCATGGGTTCTGGAGGAAGAGGATACACCAGCAAGAGTGCCATTGAATGAGTCAGGGGTAGGCTCCTTGCAGAGCTCGACTACGTGGTCAAGTGGTGGTGCGCCTTCATTCAGAGGCAAGCCAACAGAGCGGATATGTCAATCAATCTGCCTCACTGCCACCCACTCCGGCCAAATCGACGAAGCCTACCTCCTCCGTTCATACAACCACCAATACGACCCCGATATCGCTCCGCCTTGGGTCACGTCTTACAACGCCGGTGCCGACAAGTTGAAGATATGGCAGGTAACGCGGGCCACTTCAGCAGCCCCTTTCTACTTCGAGATGCTCACGGCCGACATTGGCAGCGGCAAGAATAAAAAGCGAATGAGCTTCAAAGATGGAGGAATTCGCGAGAACAACCCCTCCTACGCTGCCTATAGTGAACACGCCTCGCTGAAGGGCGACGACACAGAGCCAGGACTGTTGCTTTCTATCGGAACAGGACGACCAGATACCTCGAACGACGGATTCGCGGCAGTTTGGCCTGGTCCTTTGGGCAAAGTCAAGGCGCTGCAGAAGTGGAGCGAGAAGTTGGCTGTCTTCAAGAACGTCTTGATCAAATACACCGAGGGCGAGGACCGTCATAAAATGATGCGAACAATAGCTAAAGGAGAGCATCGCTGGTATAAGCGCCTGAATGTTGACAAAGGACTTGAAGGCCTGCCACTCGACAACTGGGTGAAGGGACCTTGGACGAACCCCCAAACAAACGAAAGAAAAGAAGTTCCTGGTGGCAAAACACTTTCAATCATGGAAGAAGCGACAACGGCATATCTTGAGAGAGACAATATCGCCAGTCCAGGAGGCCTGACCGAATATCGGCCTCCTAAAATTGTTCTTCAACAGGTCGCGGAGAGACTGGTACGGCATAGAAGGCTAAGAGAAGCGACGAAAGAGGAGGATCTCAGGAGATGGCAAACTCACATGGGTCAGTGGCTTACTGGAGAACTTAAACCAGAGGATGCCATGCGCGTGCCGGTCCAGTCAGCGCCTAGAAAAGGATCACGGGGCTTCGTGTCAGGGTCGCGGCCCATTACGCCCAGCGGCAAAGCACCCGACATCGCTTCGTGACGCCCCGAGCTTTCCGGATAATTCCGATATCCGGCTTTCGTCTCCCACACAGGTGGTCGCCAAAGGCTCTCCCATACGAAGAAGCTCGTCTTTATGATTTGTACCCTCGCACCTTGGAGATGTACACCTTGCTGTGTTCCATGATGTGTGGATGTCGAACACAGCAGCGTGTACATTCTCGGTGTAGACTCCGAGTGTTAGGTGCAACTCATAAGAAACGAGTTTCTTCGTAAGTCAGCATGACTCCCATGCGCACAGCCACGATTCATACCCACCGCCGGTGTTGATCAACAGCCCGTAGCTTTCTGCAAAGCTTTTCTCTGCAGCATAGCGCGTCGCACCGGCGCACAGCATCAGGACTTGCTCGGAGTTGTCCCTTCAAGGCAATTATCATGGGAGTTTGGCGTTGTACTGACCTTCTGAAATGAAGTTTGACACTTCTGTCCATTCCACGTAGCATGTAGCATAGCGGCGCATCAAGATACCATCTATATTGTCATATTTCGGTAATAACATACAGTCTTCTCGCTATTCCCTGGCCACTGTATTCCCATGCGACATCTCTGCAAGCTTCCACAAAGATAGAAACCAGGTCATACCGCTTTCTCAGCCTCACACGACGTGCGACTGCCCACCACGTAATCGATGGCGGTGCGGGCATGGAACATGTGCATTATTCACTTGGCTCTCACTTGGCAGGAACATCCGCAGAGCTTGGTAAAAGCCTGATCAAATCAGGATCCCAACGCTTCGGCAGGCAGGTGAAGCGGGGAGGATTTCCTCAGTCGACGAGAGGGCCTGACTCGATCCACATCACCGTGACCTCATGCAATAGTATTGCATTGATCACTCAACCGCAACCCACAAGTTCTCCGCATTCTCACGTTGATGGCTGCCAAGACCCACTATTACCGAAGCCATGTGGTGTATCCTGCTTTTTTTAGACGTTTCTTGTAACTTTTTCTTGAAGACTTGGCTACGCGTAGGCGTGTGTGCTGTTCGCAGAGCTGTCGCGTCGCGGCAGGCAGTGCTGAGTGCGACACAAGACGATCGTCCTGGACAAGCAGCCCAATAACCTCACTCGCCAAGCTTCTAGGAAGTGACGGAGGCTTGGCACGCCATCTAACTCCATGCTTGGACGTCTGGCGACAAGGCCTTGATCCCCATCTACCCCATGGCAAACCTCCACCCGTGATAACCGACAACGGCCCGATGTTGGCTGGGGCGCAGGGCGGAGTCTGCTGTCAGACGTAATCCCCCCGGTGTGATGTCAAGCCTGCGTCTGTGCTAGGAACAGCAACGTTTGATTGGATGCGCAAGCAAGGCTGTCTGAGAAGGGAAAGTAGGCACGCGAGCAGTTTCCGCTGGTATATAGTTCCCTCAGACTTCCCACGATGAAGGGCATCACCAACGCAAACCACCGTCTTCACTACTCAACAACAATACAACACTCTACGACTCTCGCTTGAGATTACTACTACCAACGCCTTCCACAACAATGCATTTCCAGAAGCTCGCTATTGTCTTTGCCCTTTCTGCCATCGGTCTTGCTCAGGACGTTGACCGCGACGATGTCCCCCAACAGTGCCGCCAAGTTTGCGATTCAGTCACCAGGCTGACACGCGACTGTGACAACAGCACCAGTAAGTTTTCCTTCATAAATGAGTCTAGTTCGAGCCAGTGAACACCCATATACTAACTTCACATTGCAGACGACGACATGGCCGAGCGCCAATGCATCTGCAACGGCCAAAACGCAAACACTGCCGTTCCCCTCTGCGCAGCATGCATCATGCAGAATGGAGGAGAGATGGACAATGGTACGCCTTGATTTCCTCTCCTTACCTACTCCTCCCATCTCAATCTCCATACTAACACTTACACAGACGTAAACGACATCGTCCGTGAATGCGCCTTCACCACAACGTCCTACAACCCATCCGCCGCTTCTACAGCACCCCCGGCTTCTGCTTCCGGTACGTCTGCCGCTCCGAACGCTTCGAACGCTTCTTCCAGCGGTCCCGGTCCCATGACAAGCATGTCAGGGACTGCTTCGCGTCCTTCTGGTATGCCGTCTAACACCGCTTCAGCGACGGGTGCTTCCGGTTCTGGTGGTTCTGGCACTGGTAACAGTCCTTCGGGTACGGGTGCTGCTGGTTCCGGCGATGGCCCTGGCAATGCTGCACCCGCCAACATGGCTTCTGCGGCTTTGGGACTTGGTGGTTTGCTCGCGGCTCTTGGACTTGCCTTGTAGATATGGTCGTTGCAAAGCTTGTTAGTAGAGATTATGGGTGGTGTGGAGGTAATTTATCAGGTGGATGTTGCTGCTGCTCTGGGCTAGTTGGTTGACGAATTCAATGAAATCTAATATCAGACATAATGTCCAGCCTATGTGACTGATTCCGGAGTTGCATCCATTGCTTTTGCTAATCTACTGACCAGGCTCAAAGAAATCGCTATTCGCTAAATCGCATTCGCTCACTGAGAAAACATGCTTCTGATCTCCGCATCCTCCTCCTCCATCTCCGCCAACTTCTTCCCTGGCAATCTGACAGCGCGATCAAGCGCAACAGGCAAACCCCTGTGCCTACCCCTCAACATAACCAAGATCATAACAATCTTGCTTCCTGTGTACATGCCACCACTGAAACTATACGATTGATCCGGCAACCCGATACTGATTCCAATAGTTGTGTATCCGCTCACAATCTCGAATAACATGGTAAACACGCTGTATGTACGCGGGTCTTCGATAGAGTGGTGTGTTTCGATGATCGCGATGAGGAAGAGCGCAAAGGCTATCCACCATACATCGTGCGACAGTTGGCCGCGAACTTGCTGGCTGATGAGGGAAGGAGGTCGAGTTGGCGGGTGCGAGTTGAGGGAATGAATCGACATTCGGTTAAAGTCCATAGTCACTGCTCGCTTTAAGGGTGCAGGGGCTGCGGGCACGTTGGCGACACCGACACCCTGAAAGGCTGTCATGCGGTGCTGAAGTTGACGGCCTACGAATGCAGTGCCGCGACGGCCGACTTTACCCAGAGACTTGATAGGCGCAAGAGACGTCTTCTCGTTCTGTGATACAGCGGTGGTCAAAGAAGGCATCGCGGCGTCGACATCGAAGAGTGAGCTGGACGCCGAGTGGAGTTGTTCTGGCTCAGCCTCATCGCCCTCGTATATGCCCAATGAGCGTTCTTCGTACACATTGGTTTTGCGCATAGTGATGATATGAGGGTACGCCGCGGTGTAGAAGACAACGAGCCACAGGACCTGTACGTCAAAGTACATTCCCGAGGGCGAGACGATAGCGTAGCCTCCAGTTGGAATCGAGAAACCTTCGAAGAGTGAGATGAAGATGCGCTGCCCAAGTGGTATGACTTCCAGCGTCGGGTTCCCAATACTGAGAATCAGAATCAAGATCCAGTCTACTGTCACAAAAGAGCCGAAGGTTGCGATAAACAACCAGGTGTCTCGCGCAGGAAACATACTGGTATACACACGTCGTGGAAACTTGAGGATGAAATCGAAGCCTTCTTTCCATACGCCATACTCTTTGTCTTTGGAGAAGAGATCGAGAAGTGTAGACATGCTCCAGATGAGGAAGCGTACAAAGACAGGAAAGGCTGCTGGTCCGGCGAGCGACAAGATCGTTACGATGACGAGGACGTAGTATGACGACTGAAAGGGTACAAAGCCTGCGTCCAGTAGCGTAAAGCCGGCGTTACTGTACGCAGAAATAGCGAGAAAGATACCAGCCCACCAAGGATTCTGCGCATTCACAGCGCACGCTTCTCTTTCGTAGACAGACATGTAGGCCCCTAGTGCGATTCCGCCGAAGAACTGCCAGAGTATGAAGTATGCCGGCACGAACATGGAAAGGAACTTCAGGGCGCGGTACTCGACACCACCCAGGTACTCTCGCTGATCTGACGATAGGTTGAAGAACTGCCCGTTGCGGCCAATGTTGCGCTTTTGCTCGTTCACGAAGGTCTTCACGTTGAAGCTATCGCCTACTCCAGACTCTTCGGCCAGCGAACGACGACGTTTTGACATGCTCTGATGACTCTGCACGTTGTAGATTGAATGTCCTGTTGTCGTTGCTGACATGGGTCTTTCGTGGGAGACGCGTTCTCGTATGGGATCCAGAAAACCGACATGCTGGGCCAAGGTCCTTTCTCTTGCACCAGGTGATATGGGCGATAATCCGGTTTGCGCTTGGTCATCCTGGATTGGCGTACTGGGTGGCATATCCTCAACGCATGTTTCCAGCGGCGTGGCCAACTTGGATTCTGCTTTCGGCTTACTTCCCTTCTTGTTCTCTCCAAATGACCCCATAATCGGCAGCCCAAACATAGCTCCCGTCATTCCTACCACAGCCCCAACCTCGCCCTTCCGCGCATTCCGCCTCTCTTTCTCTGCCTCCACGATATCCTCGAACCTCTTCTCGAAGATGTGTTTCCTGAAAGCAACGGTGAAGTAGCTAACCAGTACCTGGCTTCCCATCATCATCAAAACGGCCAATTCCACTTGCTGGAAAGTGGTGAGCTGACTAACGTTCACGGAATTGAGTCCAGCCGCGGTCATGGCCTAAAGACGGGTGTACGAAGTCAGTGTTTGTCTCACATGCAGTTCGTACATAGGCAATTACTTACGCTCATGCACATGAACATGCTGTCCCACCACCCAATGCTTTTGGATGGGTTTGACGCGCCCCAGAAGATGAGTGTACCCAACAGGGTAACACTGATGAAGTAGGCATAGTGAAGCGTAATGAAGTTGACCGGCGGAATGTATGGCTTCACTGTCTCAACAAGCGTGCGTATCTTAGGATGGTTCTCCTCGAAAGCCTTCCATCTTTCTTCGATCCGATCCATCATGGTTCAGTCGCAGTTGCAGCAAACAGTTCCAGATGGGGCGACTGTAGATCGTATCGGTTTCGGGTTATCGGAGTAGCATGTCGCGTAAGTTGTTGAGAAACCGAGATTAATTGTTCGGGAGAGTCGCACAAGAGTCGCGGTGTGTAGATCAAGATTTCGAACAGAAAGGATCGTTTGATCAACGCGCAATAGATGCTGAAAGAGGGGATAGAAGTTTGTTAAAATGGGATTGAGAGTCGAAGAAAGAAATGTGAAGTGACGTTCTGGCTGATTGCGCGTGTGCTGGCGAGTACGCACGCCCAAATATAGCGATAGGGGATAAAACAGGGTCTAGGGTGGCGCGGACACGCCGGGAGAGGAAGGGCCGACCCTGCAGACCAACGAAACACCACGATAACGTTCATCCACATCGTCTTTATGCACTTCACCGCCTCTCATGACTTCTTCCGGGTTTCTATCTCTTGTATTCGCATGGCATGCGTAGATCTGCCCATGATAAAACTGCCTTTGTCCTACCTTCTATTGGATGTCTCCGGCAACAATGTTCGTGGCCGTGCTTCTGAGCTTTGCGATGGCTGTTGCAATGTAGTGGGCTACTTAGTGTGTCACAGGCATACAGGCTTACGTATCCACATCCACGTGCTCAACAGGTAAGGCTGAAGAACCTTGGAACGCATTAAGGCTGTAGTCGGGTTTACGAGGCAGATGCGGAGCGTGAATATCGTGATCTTTAGTCGGTAGCCTCACTACGACCGCTACGGTAGAGCGCACGTATGATGAATCGCAGCTTGGTCATCAATGATTTTGGTATACCAGGAGTTGGGTAAGCCTTCTTACCAACAATATCAGCTCCATTGGCCCAATGTGCATCTGTACCATGTGAACCTCTCTGGACAACCAAATCATGGTTCTGATTTCTTTCAGCTCAAGGCACATTGGTCAAAAAGGGAACAAAAATTTAGAATGTGTGCATGGTTACATGGTCGCTTCAACTTGGTAGCGAAGTTGAATATTCTTGCAATTTCTTGCTATACAAAAGTTTTGAGGTCTTCTCTTGCTTCACCAAAATTTCCACCGACACACCAATTCCAAGATACGGAGTCTCTATAATTGAATACGAAGAGAGCTCAATTGTGGCCACGCTCGTCAACACACACAAAACACATACTTTGTCACCATATACCGCGTTCCCAACCATCCAGTCTCACCAACCATCGAAACAGAATGGGAGAGATACAACAACACCCTCCTCAGCCACTGCACACCCGCACGCTACAACATTTCAAGATGATCGAAGATCTAACCACAACCCTGCACGAAGACATACAACGACAATACCAGTACCACAAAGTTATGTACGGAGATCTAGAACACGAGTATTTATTCCAAGCGATGTTGGCATGCGATCAAGAGATGGACAGTCTCGTCATCGAGTACGAGAGAAAAGTACCACATCACACGTGTGGAGAGGGAGCAATTAGGCTATGGGCCGGTACCGGCGAAAGAATCAAGCAAGCTGCGCTTTGGAAGGAATTCGAGAAAACGGAGTGTCAGTTGAGAAGTCCTCGTGCACAATACAAGCGGGTGACAACTCAATTTCAAGAAGAAATTGGTCGGTGGGAGGAATGCTCGACCGAAGTCTTGACACCGTCAGTCGTTTGTTTCAGTTTGATGCCGTCGCCGCGGTCCTTGGCTGAGGAGCTTGATGCTACGGATCTTGATGAGAGGGATAGAGAGCTGGCTGAGATTTGGCGGGGAGGAATGGGTATCGCAGGTGAAGATGAGGCGGAAGTTGATTGCACCGCCGCTTCGGAAGTGGATACTTGTGGAAGCGGCATAGGGACAACCGAGAGCGATGACGGCTCTTCATGAAGCCTGGAACTGGTCCGTCAACGCGATGACGGTAAAGATGAAGAAATCACAGTGCTGCTTCCTAACGATCCTAGCGCTGATACACTATTCATTGGTGCGACGCGTGAATGCATGACTGGGGACGGTGGTTACTCTGGTGTGATTTTCGAATGAATTTATTCATACCAGCTTTGTTGGTGGCCTACGTTTCTGGATGGATTTATAAGCGCGGAGTACTTGAGCTTGGGTATTAGAAAGGTTTCGGACCGTCAGCGTTCAACGTACTTTATTCATGTCCTACAATATATCTATTACACTCACGTGAGCGCTCTCCCGTTATGTGAGCTTGAACAGCTTCCCGCCTACACCATCCCACTCTTCATCCCAACGATGTTCGCTCTCCTTCAGTGCGCCCTCCTTCAACGTCTCTCTCAGCCTTGTATCGTTGCCGAAGAAAGTAGCCAGATGTAAGGCGAGCTCTTCAGAGCTTTGGAAGCCAAGTCCATTTACACCTTGCTTGACAAGCTCAGGCCAGGCTTCGAACTTTCCCCAACCCACGACTGGTAGGCCTGCACCGAACATATCGACCACTTTCATCGGCAGGTCGACACCTGAAGACGATGTGTGTAGAGAGACTCCCAGATCAGCGGACGCGAGTAGAAGCGCGTAGTCGGAATGTGTGAGCCATGCTGTTTTGATAACAACATTCAACAGCTTCTTCTGTTGATTGAGCTCCCGGATCTTCGCAAGGTAATACTCCTTCTGAGGGCCTTTTCCAGTGATAATGGCAAGAATCTTTGGCAGATAGGTCTTAGATGTACACTCTGCAGAATAAGCTACGAGAGCGTCAAGGAGAAGTGAGAAGTCCTCGTCGGCTGTCCAGGACGTGGCGCTGACGATAAGTTTCCATGGCGTCTTCGAAGTCGCAGAAAGATCCGAGGCGTACTCTGCTGTTTCTGGTAGTCGTGCGAGAAACTTCTCCCGATCTCGTTGTTCGATCGGCTGGAAGATAGAGGCTGGGCGATCGTGCAGTGCTTCTGCTGTCACGCCGTAGTCGTTTTTGAGCACGCGGGCCATGGCGTTAGTCACCGTGAAATGATGCGATGCAGCCTTTGCAAATATCTTCTCGTACTTCTCAGAGATCTTCACAAGAGGGTGTTTGTCGCCAAGTTTCATAGCCAGAATGGTGTAACCGAAGTTGTGCCAGTCGATGACTAGATCAGTACGTCGCAAGAAGCATACCAGGCTTGCTACAGCGAGAGTTGGTATCGAAGGTGGGTTTTGCACGAGCGTCCATCTTGCGGGCTTAGAGCGGTAACC
>Ga0265798_10010643_pt1 | contig 11315 bp, 9 predicted proteins | sample P3T30metagenome_FD_192430 | JGI IMG/M metagenome (GOLD analysis project Ga0265798, IMG submission 192430) | Plant litter microbial communities from East Loma Ridge, Irvine, California - P3 T30 | ecosystem: Environmental > Terrestrial > Plant litter > Unclassified | place: USA: California... | reverse complement strand
GCCGGCGGTGTCGCCCATCAGGTCGGGCACGCTGACCAGGTCGACCAGGATCTGGCGCGCGCGGTCGATCGATTGCGCCTCGTTGGCCGCGGCCAGGGCGGTGAGGCGCTTGAGATTTTCTTCCGAGGCGCGGATCGCCGCCTCGCGCTCGCGCAGGCCGCCCAATACGGTGACGATGGCGATCGGTGTGATCGCCAGCAGCACCAGCAACATCAGCCGGCTGCGCAGGCTGTTCAGGCGAAAGCGTCCCAGCAAATTGCTCATCGAGGGTCCGGCGCCTGAGCCAGCCGCGTGCCGAAGGCAATGATGCGGCGTACGCCTTCCATCAGGGTGTCTTCGTCGTCCGAGATGTAGCCGATGCGGATGAAGCCCGGCTCGCCGAGCGCGTCGCCCGGCATCAGCGCCACCCGTTCTTCGTCCAGCAGGCGCTCGGCAAAGCCGACCGTGTCCATGGTGAGCCCGCGCACGTCGCCCCACAGATAGGGGCCGGACGCCGGCGCATGCATGGTAATCCAGGGCACGTCGGCGAAGCGGCTCACCACCAGGTCGCGCCGCGCGCGGTAGTCGCGCAGCAGTTCGTGCGGGGTGCCGGTGGCGAAGGCGGCCACCGCCGCCACCTGCGACAGGTGCGGCGCTGCGGCCGTGATCGGTCCCTGCAGGGTCTGCATTGCATTGACCAGCGGGGCGGGGGCAAGCGCGAAGCCGACCCGCCAGCCCATCATGGCATAGCTCTGCGAGGCCGAGAACAGGGTGACCACGCCCACCTTGCGCCAGTCGCACAGCGCAGCCAGGGTGACGTGCTCGCCGTCATAGATCAGGTGTTCGTAGCTCTCGTCGACGATCACGTGCACGCCGCCTGCCGTCGCCCAGTCGCGCACCAGCTCCAGCTCGCGCCGGGTGAAGACCTTGCCGGTCGGGTTGTGCGGATTGTTCAAGACCAGCACCTTGACCTTGCCGAGCGATGTCAGGTCGGCTTCGGTGAGCGTCTGCGGCAGGTCGGCCAGCACCACCTCCAGGCCCAGCAGCTCGGCGGTGGCGAGGTAGGCCGGCCAGTGCGGACGGAACACGGCGATGCGGTCGCCCGGATCGGTCATCGCGTACAGCGCCTGGTAATACGCCTGCTTGCAGCCATTGGTCACGATGATCTCGTCCACCTGCGCCTCGATCCGGTTCTCGGCCGCGAGCTTGACGCGCAGCGCTTCGCGCACCTTCAGCGCGCCGCCCACCTCGGTGTACGGCAAGGTGCGTTCGCGCTCGATGGCGCCGGAGACCGCGTCCAGCACGCTGTCAGGAGCCGGGAAGTGCGAAATCGCGATCGAAAAATCGATGACGCGTACACCCGCATTGCGCAGCGCTTCGGCGCGGCCATGCATGGCGGTGGTGGCAAGGGGACGGGAGTGCGCGATTCGGTCTGAGATCTTCATCTGTCGGTGGCGTTTATCCAAGTTGGGTGGCCGGCTGCGCATCATCCGGGCTCTCGGTACGTTCTTTCTTGATTGTACTAAAATCTGGCGGTTTCCATAGGAGGATTCTTACGCGAGCAACAAGTCATTGACACCTCAAGCATTGGGGCGGGTAAACTAGTCCCCACACCAGCACCGGGAGGGAAAATGAACATCGTTTGCGTGGGCGGCGGCCCGGCCGGTCTCTATGCCGGCCTGCTCATGAAACTGCGCCACCCGGCGTATGCGGTGACCGTGGTCGAGCGCAACCGGCCAGGCGACACCTTCGGCTGGGGCGTGGTGTTCTCGGACCAGACGCTGGGCCACCTGGCCCGGGCCGACGAGCCGAGCGCGCGCGCCATCCTGCAGTCGTTCAACCACTGGGACGCGATCGACGTCCACTTCAAGGGCGCCACCGTCACCTCGCACGGCCATGGCTTCTGCGGCATCGGGCGCAAGCGCCTGCTCGACATATTGCAAGAGCGCTGCCGCGCGCTGGGGGTGAAATTGGTGTTCGACACCCGGGTCGACGACGTGCCCGCGCTGGTGCGCCGCTACCGCGCCGACCTGGTGGTGGCCGCCGACGGCGTCAACAGCGCGATCCGCCAGCAGTACCGCGAGGCCTTCCAGCCCGAGCTTGATGAGCGCCTGTGCCGCTTCGTGTGGCTGGGCACGCGCAAGCGCTTCGATGCCTTCACCTTCGCCTTCGAGGAAACGGAACACGGCTGGTTCCAGGCCCACGCCTACCAGTACGATGGCGAGACCTCGACCTTCATCATCGAGACGCTGGATACTACCTGGCGCGCCAGCGGCCTGGCCGACATGAACCAGGCGGAGGCCCTGGCCTTCTGCGAGCGCCTGTTCGCGCGCCACCTGGACGGCCAGCCGCTGATGGCGAACGCCGCCCACCTGCGCGGTTCCAGCATGTGGATCCGCTTCCCGCGCCTGGCCTGCCGCCAGTGGGTGCATCCGCTCGAGGTGGATGGGCGCCGGGTGCCGCTGGTGCTGATGGGCGACGCCGCCCACACGGCCCATTTCTCGATCGGCTCGGGCACCAAGCTGGCGCTGGAAGATGCGATCGGGCTGGCAGAGGAACTCGCGGATGAAGGCGACGTGTTCGCCGCCCTGGCGCGCTACCAACAGGCGCGCCTGGTCGAGGTACTGAAACTGCAAAGCGCCGCGCGCAACTCGATGGAGTGGTTCGAGAACGTGGCGCGCTACACAGCCATGGAGGCAGGGCAGTTCGCCTATTCGCTGCTCACCCGCAGCCAGCGGCTGTCGCACGAAAACCTGCGCCTGCGCGACCCCGCCTATGTCGACGGCTTCGAGCGCCGCTTCGCCGTTGCGGCGGCGCGGCAGGCCGGCGTGGCGCCGCCGGCAGGGCCGGTGCCGCCCATGTTCACGCCCTACAAGGTGCGCAGCGTGCTGCTGAAGAACCGGGTGGTGGTGTCGCCCATGGCGCAATACTCCGCCGTGGATGGCGTGGTGGGCGACTTCCACCTGGCCCACCTCGGCGCACGGGCGCTGGGCGGGACGGCGCTGGTGATGGCCGAGATGACCTGCGTCTCGGCCGACGCCCGCATCACGCCCGGCTGCCCTGGTCTCTACACGCACGCGCAGATGCTGGCGTGGAAGCGCATCGTCGATTTCGTGCACACCGCTAGCGACGCGAAGATCGGCATCCAGCTCGGTCACGCGGGCGCCAAGGGTTCGACCCGGCCGATGTGGGACGGCATCGACCTGCCGCTGGAAGAGGGCAACTGGCCGCTGCTGTCGGCGTCGAGCCAGCAATACCTCGATGGCGTGTCGCAGGTGGCGCGCGCGGCCAGCCTGGACGACCTGGAACGCATCAAGAACGACTTCGTGCGCGCTACCGAGGCTGCCCTTGACGCCGGCTTCGACTGGCTCGAACTGCACTGCGCACATGGCTACCTGCTTTCGAGCTTTATCTCTCCATTGACCAACCGGCGCCAGGATGCCTACGGCGGCAGTCTCGAAAACCGCTGCCGCTATCCGCTTGAGGTGTTCGCTGTGGTGCGCGCCGCCTGGCCGGCCCACTTGCCGATTAGCGTGCGCATCTCGAGCCACGACTGGGTCGAGGGCGGCGTCACGCCGCAGGATGCGGTGGAGATCGCGCGCCTGTTTCGCGCGGCGGGCGCCGACATGATCGACTGTTCTTCGGGCCAGGTCAGCAAGCGGGAGCGGCCGGTGTTTGGCCGCATGTTTCAAACCCCGTTCTCGGACCGCATCCGCAACGAGGCCGGCATCCCGACCATCGCCGTCGGCAGCATCATTGATGCCGACCACGTGAACGGCATCATCGCCGCCGGCCGCGCCGACCTGTGCGCGGTGGCCCGTCCGCACCTGGCCAGCCCGGCCTGGACGCTGATGGAAGCCGCGCGCATCGGCTACACTGGCGCTGCCTGGCCACGCCAGTACGAACCCGGCAAGCAGCAGCTGGAGCGCAACCTGGAACGCGAACGCCAGTTGCAGGCTGCGTCAAGCGGCCTGTCGCCGCAGCAGCTGGCCGCGCGCCTGCTCGAAGGCTGACCATCATCCATCAGGAGTCACACATGCATTATTTACCGGGCGAGGCGCATCGCCTGCCGGGAGGCCGCAATAGCCTGGCGAGCTACCAGCCGCAGCACTTCGGCTTCGCACTCGATGCCGGTGTCGCCACCATCACCCTGAACCGGCCCGAGCGCAAGAATCCGCTGACCTTTGACTCCTACGCCGAGCTGCGCGACCTGTTCCGCGCGCTGGCCTATGCCGACGACGTCAAGGCGGTGGTGATCACCGGCGCCGGCGAGAACTTCTGTTCCGGCGGCGATGTGCACGAGATCATCGGCCCGCTGACGAAACTGGACATGCCGGGCCTGTTGGCCTTCACCCGCATGACGGGAGACCTGGTCAAGGCGATGCGCGCCTGTCCGCAGCCGGTCGTGGCGGCGGTCGACGGCGTGTGCGCCGGCGCCGGGGCGATCCTGGCGCTGGCCTCGGACATCCGCTACGGCACGGCGCGCAGCCGCACTGCCTTTCTCTTTACCCGGGTCGGCCTGGCCGGTTGCGATATGGGCGCCTGCGCGCTGCTGCCGCGCGTGATCGGCCAGGGCCGGGCCGCCGAGCTGCTGTACACGGGCCGCTCGATCGATGGCGCGGAGGGTGAGCGCTGGGGCTTCTTCAACCGCCTGTGTGAACCCGATCAGCTGCTTGCCGAGGCCAGCGCCTTTGCCGCGACGCTGGCGGGCGGCCCCACCTTTGCCCACGGCATGACCAAGAAGATGCTGCAGCAGGAGTGGAATATGGGTGTGGACGAGGCGATCGAAGCCGAGGCCCAGGCCCAGGCGATCTGCATGGCCACCAATGATTTTCATCGCGCCTACCACGCCTTCGTGGCCAGGGAACGGCCGCAGTTCGAGGGGGATTGATGGATTACCTGGACTGGCCGTTTTTTGAAGCGCGCCATGGCGCGCTGGCGCGCGAGCTCGATGCCTGGGCGGCGGAGAATCTGCACGATGCCCATGGCAGCGACGTCGATGCGGTCTGCCGCGCGCTGGTCGCGCGCCTGGGCCGGGACGGCTGGCTGCGGCACGCCGTCGGCGCAGAGCAAGGCGCCATCGACACCCGCGCCATCTGCCTGATCCGCGAAACGCTGGCGCGCCACGCCGGCCTGGCCGACTTCGCTTTTGCCATGCAGGGCCTGGGCAGCGGCGCGATTTCGCTGTTCGGGACCGCGGAGCAGAGAGTGCGCTGGCTGCCGCGCGTGTCCAGCGGCGAGGCAATCGCCGCCTTCGCCCTGTCCGAGCCGGAAGCCGGCTCCGACGTCGCCGCCATGGGGTGCGCGGCGCGGCGCGATGGCGACGACTGGGTGCTCGATGGCGAGAAGACCTGGATCTCGAACGGCGGCATCGCCGATTTCTATGTCGTGTTCGCACGCAGCAGCGACGGCGGCGGCGAGGGCGGGCGCGGCTCGAAAGGCATCTCGGCCTTCATTGTCGATGCGATCACACCTGGCCTGGAGATCGCCGAGCGCATCGACGTGATCGCCCCGCATCCGCTGGCGCGGCTTCGCTTTACCGATTGCCGCGTGCCGGCCAATTGCATGGTCGGCGCCGAAGGCCAGGGCTTCAAGGTGGCGATGGCGACGCTGGACGTGTTCCGCACCTCGGTCGCCGCCGCCGCGCTGGGCTTTGCGCGGCGCGCCATGGAAGAAGCTTTGGCGCGCGCCCAGGCGCGGCCCATGTTCGGCAAGCTTCTCGCCGACTTCCAGCTCACCCAGGCGAAGCTGGCCCAGATGGCGCTGGAAATCGACGCCGCCGCGCTGCTGACCTACCGCGCTGCCTGGCTGCGGGATTCCGGCAAGCGGGTGACCAAGGAAGCGGCCATGGCCAAGCTGGCGGCCACCGAATCGGCGCAGCGCGTCATCGACGCCGCGGTGCAGCTGTTCGGCGGCCAGGGCGTGCAGAGCGGGCAGGTGGTGGAAAGCCTGTACCGCGAGATCCGCGCGCTGCGCATCTACGAGGGAGCGAGCGAAGTGCAGCTCCTGATCATCGCCCGCGAGCTGCTCGCGGCGAAGGCATAACCCGACTTCTGGAGCAGGGATGGACATTCTTCAACCGCCGGGCTGGCCGCGACCCAAGGGCTATGCCAATGGCGTGGCCTGCCGTGGACGGCAGGTCTTTGTGAGCGGCATGATCGGCTGGGATGCCGAAGGGCGCTTTCACACCGACGATTTCGTCGGCCAGGCGCGCCAGGCCCTGGAAAACATCGTGGCCGTGTTGCGCGAGGCGGGCGCAGGGCCCGAGCACATCGTGCGCATGACGTGGTTCGTGGTCGACAAGCGCGAGTATCTCGATGCCGGGCGCGCACTGGGCGCCGCCTACCGCGAGGTGCTGGGGCGTCACTACCCGGCCATGAGCGCGGTGCAGGTGGCGGGGCTGATGGAGGATCGGGCGCGGGTCGAGATCGAGGTGACTGCGGTCATCCCCGATTGATCAGCCCGGCGCGCACTGCGTGCTAGGACTGGGTCAATGCAGGCTTGTCCTGTTTCTCCTGCTTGTTGTGCTTGTAGAACAGGAAGGCCATCGTGGTCGTGGCGACCAACAAGACCACGCTGGCCGCATCGACCGTCACATTGACGCGAACGTCTACTTTTACGTCTTTCATGGCGTTGTCCGGAAACATAGTAAGTGTAGGTGCTGAACGCAGCAAAGTGTGTTGTCTTGAGCATAACATGGTGCGTTGCTGACCTGCGCTCGCCAGCCACCACGATGTCATGCCGGCCCGGATCCACCCGGAGCGGCTGGCAAGCGTCCCGTCCGACCGAGCGCCACCGCCTCGGCCATTCTGGTAAGTTGACCCAATAGCGAACCAAGGAGCCATACATGAACAATCCCATCGTCCACGTCATCCAGGATTTCGCCATCGCCGAGCAATTGCGCGCCGACCTGCTGGCCGCAGGTCTTTCCCAGGACAGCGTCGCCTTGTCGCCCATCGGCGACGAGGCGGGCCCCGGCCAATCCAACTTCACGGTCGGCGACTCGCCGTCGGCCAAGGGCGGCACCGACTACAACGACGTATTTCGCCCGGAAGGCGATATCCACGGCGCCTGCATCCTCAGGGTATTGGCCCAGAATCCCCGCGAAGAAGAGCTGGCGCGGGCCGTCATAGAACGCCATCGCGTGGCGGCCCCGCACGCGCTGAACGAGCAGCGCCAGCCTTGAGTGCCCGACCCTGAAAGGTCGGGCAGGGCGTTCAGCTCCAGCTGAGATCGGCCTTGCTGAGCGGGAGCTCGCGCACCCGCTTGCCGGTGGCGGCGAAGATCGCGTTGCACACGGCCGGCGCCAGCGGCGGCAGGGGCGGCTCGCCCAGGCCGGTCACCGGCTGATCCGATTTGACAAAGTGCATCTCGATCTTTGCCGGCGCGTCGCCGATGCGCAGCAGCTGGTAATCGTGGAAGTTGCTCTGCACGATGCGGCCGTTCTCGAGGTTCAGCTCCGGGAACATCAGGGTCGACAAACCGTCGATCACCGAACCTTCGACCTGGTTCTCGGCGCCCGACAGGTTGATGATGGTCGGGCCCACGTCAGACGCCACCACCACCCGGTCGACCTTGACCTTGCCGTCCTTCGATACCGTCACCTCGGCCACCTGCGCCACGTAGCCGCGATGGCTGAAGTGGAAGGCGATGCCTTGGCCCTGGCCGCGCGCGAACTTTTTCTTGCCCCAGCCGGCCTTGTCGGCGGCGGTCTGCAGCACCGCGCGCATGCGCGCCACATTGTAGGGCTGGCCGCGCTCGACGCTCGGCGGCATGACGTCCTTGTCGCCCAGCAGTTCGAGACGGAAGGCCAGCGGATCGCGCCCGCCGGCATGCGCCAGCTCGTCGATGAAGCTGTGGAAGGCCCAGGCGAATACGCAGCTGCCCGGCGCGCGCCACGGTCCCATCGGCACGCTGCACTCCAGCGCGGTTTGCTCCAGCTGGCAGTTGGCCAGCCAGCGGCCCGGGAACTCGTCGGGCGACAGGCTGCCGCCGCTGCCGTTGCGCAGGGTGCTCTTGCCGTCCTGCTCGACCCGGTTGGCGAAGGTGACGAAGTGGTTGTGCCATCCGACGACCTTGCCGGCCTTGTCGACCCCGCCGCGCAGGAAGTGGAAGCCGCCCGGACGGAAGTGGTCGTGCTGCAGGTCGTCCTCGCGGGTCCAGGTGAGTTTGACTGGCGCCTTGTCTTTCATGCGCTGGGCGATCGCGGTGGCTTCGACGATGAAGTCCGAGCTCAGGCGCCGGCCGAAGCCGCCGCCGCTGCGGATGATGTGCATCGTGATCTTCTCTTTGGGGATGCCAAAGGTGGTCGACACGAGCGCCTGGCCTGCGTTCGGATTCTGGGTCGGCGCCCACAGTTCGAGCGCGCCGTCCGGCTTGATCCAGGCGGTGCAGTTCTGCGGCTCCATGCTGGCGTGCGAGATGAAGGGGTAGCTGTAGGCCGCTTCCAGCGTCTTCGCCGCGCCTTTCAGGGCGCCGGCGACGTCGCCGTCCTTGCGCAGCACGGTGGCGCCGGGCTGCATGGCCGCCGCCCTGGCCTGGGCCGTGAAGTCGGCCCAGCTGTGCTTCGCGGCGCCGCCTTCGTCCCACGTCACCTCGAGTGCGCGGCGGGCGCGGATCGCGGCCCAGGTCGAGGTGGCGACGATCGCCACGCCGGGACGCAGGCCGTTCAGGTTATCCGTGCCTTCGATGATGAAGGCGTCCTTGACGCCGGGCAGGGCGCGCACCGCGTCCAGGTTGGCGCGCAGCGGCTTGCCGCCGAACACCGGGCATTTCACGTATTGCGCGTGCAGCATGCCGGGCAGCTGGACGTCGATGCCGAACAGCGGCTTGCCGCTGACGATGGCGGGGTTGTCCACGCCGCCGATGCGCTTGCCGAGCAGCTTGAAGGTGGACGGATCCTTGACCGCCACGCTCGCCGCTTCCGGCAGCGGCAGCTTTGCCGCCGCCTCGACCAGCGCGCCGTAGGCGACGCGCCGCTTGCTGGCGCTGTGCACCACATGGCCGCCGTCGGTCGTGCATTCGGCGGCCGGCACCTTCCAGGACTGGGCCGCGGCCTGCACCAGCACGGCGCGCGCGGTGGCGCCCAGGCGGCGGAAGTTTTCGTAGTTGTTCGGGGTCGAGTTGGAGCCGCCCGCGCCCTGGCTGCCATAGGCTTCCAGGTCCAGGTCACCCTGGACCACGCGCACGCTTTCCCAGGCGACGTCGAGCTCCTCGGCGATCACCATCGGCAGCGAGGTCTTGATGCCCTGGCCGATCTCGGGCTGCTTGGAAATCAGGGTCACGCTGCCGTCGCGTGCGATGCGGATGAAGGCGTTCGGCTCGAAATCGGGGTTAGTGGGAGCGGTCGCGGTATCGCTCACGGCGGCCAGCACGCCTTGTGCCGACATGCCGATCAGGAAGGCGCCGCCGGCGGCGCCGGCGCGCAGGAAGCCGCGGCGCGAGGTGGATGCGAGCGTCATGCTTTCTTCCCTTCGGTCGATGCGATCTCGGCGGCGCGGTGGATGCCCTTGCGGATCCGCATATAGGTGGCGCAGCGGCACAGGTTGCCGGCCATGGCCTCGTCGATCTGGGCGTCGGTGGGTTTCGGATGCTGCTTGAGCAGGGAACAGGCGCTCATGATCTGCCCCGACTGGCAGTAGCCGCATTGCGGCACGTCGAGCTCTTGCCAGGCCACCTGCAGCGGGTGGCGCGCATTGGCGTCCAGGCCCTCGATGGTGGTGATCTTCGCCGCGCCGATGGCGGACACCGGCAGCACGCAGGCGCGGGTCGCCACGCCGTCGAGGTGGATGGTGCACGCGCCACACTGGCCCAGGCCGCAGCCGTACTTGGTGCCGACCAGGCCCAGGGTATCGCGCAGCGCCCACAGCAACGGGGTATCGGCTTCGACATCGACGGCCTGCGCCTTGCCGTTGACATTCAGGGTGTATGTACTCATGACGCTCCTTCAAGACGGTCCGAACAAGCCGACAATGCTAGCTGATATTTCACCTTTTCAACAGTATTGCAGGGCAAGTCTTGTCATCGCTTGAACAGATTTTGTCCCGTCTGGCTGCGATCCTTGGTAAATACGGATTGGTTTGTGATACTTTGTTGCATTGTCGTCGACATCCACCCCTATGCTGAAACGCGGTCTGCGCCTTGTGCCGGCAACCCTGAAGCTGCGCATGGCCTGCGTCGCGGCCTTCCTGGTATTCGTGGCCACCTTGCTGGTCACCCTGTCGACCCTGGCGGTGGCTGAGCGCGGCATGAAGTCGGTGATTGGCGACCAGCAGTATGCGATGCTGGCCAGTGCCGCCTCCTTCATGGACGACCGCATCGTGGCGCGCGTGGCGCAGGTGGAAGCGCTGGCGGCCAGCCTGCCGGCGGCCGCCGCGGGCGACCCGGAGGCGGCGCGCCGCTTCCTCGAGGCGCAGGCGCCGCTCTGGGAACATGAGTACCTGAACCTGATCCTGCTCGACGTCCGCGGCCAGCAGCTGATGTCGCTGCGCACCTTTGGCGGCGAGCGGCGGCTCGACGCGGCCGGGCGCGATTACTTCGAGCGCCCGCTGGCGAGCCGGCGCGGCTTCATGTCGCAGCCGATCGTCAGCCGGATTTCGGGGCGCCAGGTGGTGGTGATCGGCGCGCCCGTGCTCGACGAAGGCAGCGACGTCATCGGCGTGCTGACCGCCAGCATGGACTTGCAGGCCACCGGCTTCCTGCGCCAGATCAGCGCTCTCAAGCCGGGTTCCTCGGGCTACCTGTTCCTGATGACGGCCGATGGGGCCATGATCGACCATCCCGACCCGCGCCGCGTGCTGCTGCAGGCCGGGGCGCACACGTCGGGCCTGGAGCGCGCGCTGCACGGCTTCGAGGGCTGGATCGAGACGGCCGGCCGCGACGGGCGCGAATCGATCTACGCTTACCAGCGCCTGCGCACCACCGGCTGGATCCTGGGCGCGCGCTACCCGACCGAGGAAGCCTTCGCGCCGCTGGCGCAGATGCGCAGGAACGCCATTTTCGGCGCGAGCGGCCTGGCGCTGGCCTCGGGCGTGCTGGCCTGGGCGCTGGTGTTTTGGCTGCTGGCGCCGCTGCAGCGCCTGCGCGACCGCATCCGCGCGATCCGCCACGACGGCGCCGACATCGCGGTGCTGCACGACAGCCGGCGCGACGAGATCGGGGAATTGGGCAATGCCTTCTACCAGCTGATGGCCGAGCGCGAGAACGCCGAGGGCCTGCGCGCGGCCAGCGAAAAGCGCCTGCGCCTGATCACCGACAACCTGCCGGTGCTGATCGCCTACGTCGATCGCGAGCGGCGCTTCCGGTTCGGGAACGCGACCTTCGAGCGCTGGTTCGGG
>Ga0265798_10010638_pt1 | contig 11317 bp, 10 predicted proteins | sample P3T30metagenome_FD_192430 | JGI IMG/M metagenome (GOLD analysis project Ga0265798, IMG submission 192430) | Plant litter microbial communities from East Loma Ridge, Irvine, California - P3 T30 | ecosystem: Environmental > Terrestrial > Plant litter > Unclassified | place: USA: California... | reverse complement strand
AGAGCCCGGCCCCACAGACATGCGCGACGACGCTACCGGACGCACCATCACCGCGCACGAGCCGCGCCGGATCCCGTGGCTCGACCTCGTCTTCGGCTTCGGCCCGATGGTGCCGATCGCGGTCGGCGCCGCCGCGACCTGGTGGCTGAACGGCCAACCCCTCGATTACCTCGTGGCCCTGTTCACCCTGCTGTACGCCGCCTCGATCCTGCTGTTCCTGGCCGGCGTCCACCGGGGCGTCAGCTTCCGCACCGAGGGCGGCCCGCATCTCGCGCAGATCGTGACGATGCTGATCCTGTACGGGCTCGGCCTGTTCAGCCTGTTCTCGGCCGTGATGGGCAAGGCGGTGCCGGCGCTGGCCATGCTGATCCTGGGCTACGCCGCGATCGGGATCCTGGATCCGATCGCGGCGCGCGCCGGGCAGGTGCCGCTCGCCCATGCCCGCCTGCGCCCCCTGCAGATGCCGATCGCCGTCATCAGCCTGGCGGTCCTGCTCTGGATCAAGCTGACGGCGCCGTACTGAATTCTTCAACGGTTTGACGGGCGTTCCCACCCGCCCCCTCACCCGGGCGTGGCGACGCGCAGGAGCGCCCTCGAAGGCGGGAGCCGGCGGCCACCTTTCGGAACGATGCTCCAGGGCGGCTCGGCACGAGCGGCCGAGCGAGCCGGCCGGAAACCGAATTCCCCTTTCGCCCGTCATGCTCTAGAGCCCGGCCCCAGGATCCCCGCCGCGCCGGGGACGACTCACACCGGACCCGGGCTCCGGGTCCGCGGGAAGCGAACGCGTTCACATGTCCAAGCCCGAAACCGCGAAGGCCGAGAGCCGGGCCGAAATCCTGAAACCCCGCCTGCCCCGCGGCTTCGTCGACCGCCGCGCCGACGAGATCGCCGCGCAGGGGCGGATGCTGGAGACGATCCGCAAGAGCTTCGAGCTCTACGGCTTCGAGGCCCTGGAGACGCCGTTCGTCGAGTACACCGAGGCGCTGGGCAAGTTCCTGCCCGACCTCGACCGGCCGAATGCCGGCGTGTTCTCGTTCCAGGACGACGACGAGGCCTGGCTCAGCCTACGCTACGACCTGACCGCGCCGCTGGCCCGGTTTGTGGCCGAGAACTACGACGCGCTGCCGAAACCCTACCGCAGCTACCGCGCCGGCTTCGTGTTCCGCAACGAGAAGCCGGGCCCCGGCCGCTTCCGCCAGTTCATGCAGTTCGACGCCGACATCGTCGGCGCCGGCAGCGTCGCGGCCGATGCCGAGACCTGCATGCTGATGGCCGACACGCTGGACCGGCTCGGGCTCGGCGGCCAGTACGTGGTCAAGGTCAACAACCGCAAGGTGCTCGACGGCGTCATGGAGGCGATCGGGCTCGCCGGCCCCGACAAGGCCGGCCAGCGCCTGACCGTCCTGCGGGCGATCGACAAGCTCGACCGGCTCGGCGTCGACGGCGTGCGCGACCTCCTGGGCGCGGGCCGCAAGGACGAGAGCGGCGACTTCACCAAGGGCGCGGGCCTCGACGCCGATGCGGTGTCCCGGATCCTGGCCTACGTGTCGTTCCAGGCCGATGCCGGCGACGGCGCCGACCGGATGGCCTTCTGGGAGAAGTTCTTCGCCGGCTGGCACGAGGCGGTGGGCGGGTCCGAGACCGGCCGCGAGGGCATCGCCGAATTGCACGCGATCATGCGGCTCTGCGCCGCCGCCGGTTACGGCCACGACGTGATCCGCGCCGATCCGAGCGTGGTGCGCGGGCTCGAATACTACACCGGCCCGGTCTACGAGGCCGAGTTGACCTTCCCGGTCACCAACGAGGACGGCCAGACCGTGCGCTTCGGCTCGGTGGCCGGCGGCGGCCGCTACGACGGCCTGGTCGGGCGGTTCCGGGCCGAGCCGGTGCCGGCCACCGGCTTCTCCATCGGCGTCTCGCGGCTGTTCTCGGCGTTGCAGCTGGTGAAGAGCCCGCTGCTCGCCGGCACCGAGACCCCCGGCCCGGTGGTGGTGCTGGTCCTCGACCGCGAGAACATGGCCGATTACCAGCGGCTGGTCGCGCTGCTGCGGGCCGACGGCATCCGGGCCGAGCTCTATCTCGGCTCCGCCGGCATGAAGGCGCAGATGAAGTATGCCGACCGGCGCCGCGCCCCGGCGGCGATCATCCAGGGCTCGAACGAGCGCCTGGCCGGCGAGGTCCAGATCAAGGATCTGATCGAGGGTGCGCGGGCGGCCGAGAGCATCGGCAGCAACGCCGAGTGGAAGGCCGCGCGCCCGGCGCAGGTCTCCTGCCCCGAGGCCGACATGGTGGCGCAGGTCCGCGCCGTGCTGGCCCGGCACTTTCCGGCCGTTTAGGGCCGTTCCCCGGTTCAGCGCGCCCGCTTGCGCCGAACCGGTATGCGCGTCGACGGCGCGCGCTGAGGCTGGTCCGCTCGCGGCATCGAACGCGGCGGGTCCGGCCGCGTTGTTCCCGGTCGGACCCGCGACGGGACCGGCTGGGAGACCCGGGGATGCTGGCCAAGACCCTGATCCTGTCGGCGGCGCTGATGCTCGCCGCGCCGGCCTCGGCCTGGGCGGGCCGCTCGGTGCCCGACCGGCTGCCGAGCGCCACCGCGGTCGCTACCCCGGGGACCGGCAGCGCTCCGGTGCTCAGCGCCGGGATCGCGGGTGCCCCCGCCATGGCCACGCTGACCCGCCGCAAGTCCGGACGACGCCCGCGGGGCGCCCGGCTCGGCAGCGCCCGGCCGCTCTGAGGAAACGCACCCCGCCCCGTCCGGGCAGGCCTGCGTACACCGTCGCGCCGGTCGGGTGCGCGTGCGTGTCGCCAAGCGCGATTGCGGTTGCTACAGAGCGCCCGCGAGGATGGACACCATGACACGACCGGAGGCCGGTGAGACGGGGGCGGGCGACGCGGCGCGGACGCGCCTGCTCGCGCATCTGAGTGCGGCCGGCTACCACCCGGTGACGCCGCCGGTTCTGCAGCCGGTGGAGCCGTTCCTGGAACTGTCCGGCGAGGACATCCGCCGGCGCATCTTCGTCACCCAGGACGCGGCCGGGACCGAGCTGTGCCTGCGGCCGGAATTCACGATCCCCGTCTGCCGCCTGCACCGGGCCCAGGCCGATGGCCGGGCGGCCGATTACAGCTATTGCGGCCCGGTCTTCCGGTTGGCCGCCGACGAGCCGGACGAGTTCTTCCAGGCCGGCATCGAATCGATTGGCCGCACCGACACCCCGGCCGCCGATGCCGAGGTGCTGGGGCTGGCGCTCGAAGGCCTCGCGCTGTTCGGCCGGACCGACCCCGCGGTGCGGCTCGGCGATATGGGTCTGACCGTGGCTCTGCTCGACGGGCTGGCGGTGCCGCCAGCGGCCAAGCGCCGGACCCTGCGGGCGCTCGCCGCCGGGCGATCCCTCGACGACGTCACCAATGGCGGCGAGGGCGCCCGGCCCGAGGATCCCCATGCCGGGCTGCTCGCCGCGATCCAGGGCCAGGACCCGCGGGGCGTGCGCGCCTTCGTGGAGGACGTGCTCGCCATCGCGGGCATCTCGGCGGTGGGTGGCCGCAGCGCCGGCGAGATCGCCGAGCGTTTCCTCGGCAAGGCGGCCGCGCAGGCCAATGGCGGGGCCGGGCTCAACCCCGAGAACCGCGCCGTGCTCGACCGCTACCGGGCCATCGCCGGCCATCCGGACGCCGCCGCACGCGACCTGCGGGCGCTGGTCGCCGATGCGGGCCTGCGCCACGACGCGCTCTCGGCCGCCCTCGACCTGTTCGAGGAGCGTACCGGCTTCATCGCGGCGCGCGGCCTGCCGATCGAGCGGTTCCGCTTCCAGGGCGGCTTCGCCCGCAACCTCGATTACTACACCGGCTTCATCTTCGAGGTGAACGAGGGGGACGGGCCGATGCTGGTCGGCGGCGGCCGCTACGACGGCCTGCTCGGGCATCTCGGCAGCCCGGCGCCCCTGCCCGCGGTGGGCTGCACCTTCTGGGTCGAGCGCGTGGCGGGAGCCGGCCGATGACCCCCTCGGAACCGGGCGCCATGCCGCTGATCCTCGCCGTCCCGTCCAAGGGACGCCTCCAGGAGAACGCCAGCGCGTTCTTCGGCCGCGCCGGCCTGCGGCTCGCCCAGGGTGCCGGCGCCCGCGACTACCGCGGCAAGCTCGTCGGCGTGCCGGGGGTCGAGGTCCGCTACCTGTCGGCCTCGGAGATCGCGGCGCAGCTCGCATCAGGCGCCGCCCATCTCGGGGTGACCGGCGAAGACCTGATCCGCGAGACCCTGCCGGACGTGCGCGGCCAGGTCGAACTCCTGACCCCGCTCGGCTTCGGCAACGCCACCGTGGTGGTGGCGGTGCCCCAGGCCTGGATCGACGTGCGGGCGATGTCCGACCTCGACGAGGTCGCGGCGCTGATGCGCACCCGCCACGGCCGCCGCCTGCGGGTTGCGACCAAGTACGTGAACCTGACCCGCCGGTTCTTCGCCGAGAAGGGCGTGGCCGATTACCGGATCGTCGAGAGCCTGGGGGCCACCGAGGGTGCGCCGGCCGCCGGCTCCGCCGAGATCGTGGTCGACATCACCACCACCGGCGCGACGCTCAGCGCCAACGCCCTGAAGGTGCTGGACGACGGCACCATCCTGCGCTCCGAGGCCAACCTGGTCGCCTCGCTGAAGGCGCCCTGGGGCGAGGACCAGCGGACGGCTTTGCGCACCGTGCTCGGCCGCATCGCCGCCGAGGAGCGCGCCCGCACCACCCGGGAGGTCCGGGCGGCCCTGCCGGAGAGCGGCGCGATCGACCTCGCCACGATCGCGGGCCTGCACGAGGCCGAATTGCCCTACGGTGCCCCGCGCGGGGGCGACGGCGAGATCGTGATGCGCTGCCCCGAGGGCGCGGTGTTCGCGCTCGCGGGCGCCCTGGTCGAGGCCGGCGCCCGGGCCGTGACGGTCCGGCGGGTCGACTACGCCTTCGCGGCCGAGAACCCGCTGGCGGAGCGGCTGCTGGCCCGGCTCTAGAACGCCCTCCATGGTGCCGACCGGCTCGCGGACGTCCTGACTCTCGCCTGCACCGGCCGTGTCTCCCGCTCGGCGGCGGATCACCCCGCCGAGCGACCGCAAAACCGATCCGCCACCCCGACGCCGGAGAGGATTTTCCCGCCCGCGGACGAGACCGTGGGTCGGGCGGCGATGAGTTCACGCACGCGCATGAACGCCGGGATCGATCGGCCCTGCGGTGCGTGGATCGTCAAACCGGCGACACAACGTCTGCTGCGGCCCCTGCTTCTATTGCGGTCCCTGCTTGGCGAATTCCGCCAGCACTCCGCGCAGCACCTTCAACCGGGTCTCGTAGAGGCCGCGCAGGCAGGCGAGGTCGGCGCCGCAGGCGTGGCGCTCCTTGAGCCAGTCTTCCTGGTCGTCGCGCAGCTTGGTCTGGCCGCCCATCGGCAGGACGTCCTTCAGGATGGCGAACCGGGTCGCCATCTCGACATCCATGTCGTTGAGCGGGAGATGCCCGCAGATCGCCCTCTCGTCGGGGGTCTCGGCCTTGTCGCAGGCGAAGCTCGCGGCCCGGGCGGGGGCGGCGGCGAGGAGCGCCATCGGCAGCAGGAGGGCGAAAAGCTTGGTCATGGCCCCCAACGGCCCGGCCGGTGAAAGGCTCCGGCCCCAACGGCGCAATGGACCCCGGATCACAGGATCCCGGGATCAGAAGCCCGGCTTGACCACCGCCAGGATGACGATGCCGATCAGCAGGAGGGTCGGCACCTCGTTGAGCACCCGGTAGAACCTGTGCCCGCGGGTGTTCCGGTCGGCGGCGAAATCCTTGACCATCCGGCCGAGCCAGCCGTGGATGCCCGACATCGCCAGCACCAGCACAAACTTCGCCTGAAGCCAGGGGCTCGCGTAGAAGCCGCTCATCCAGGCCAGCACCAGCCCGAACGCCCAGGTGGCGATCAGGGCCGGGTTCATGATCGCCTTGAGCAGGCGCCGCTCCATCACCTTGAAGGTCGCGGATTGCGCCTCCGAGCCCGGCGGCAGGCTCGCGTGGTAGACGAACAGCCGGGGCAGGTAGAGCATGCCCGCCATCCAGGCGATCAGGCTGATGACGTGCCCGGCCTTGATCCAGTCGTACAGCACGGGCTCTACCGGCGCAGCCGCGCGAGCATGCGCTCGACATGGGCGACCGGCGTCTGCGGGGTGATGCCGTGGCCGAGGTTGAAGATGTGCGGCAGGCCGGCGGTGGCCTCCAGCACCGCGTCGACCCCGGCATCGAGGGCGTCGCCGCCGGCGATCAGCGTATCGGGATGCAGGTTGCCCTGGGTCACCATCGTGGCCGGCACGTGCCGGCGCAGGGCCTTCAGGTCCACCGCCCAATCCACGCCCACGGCGTCGGCGCCGGTCTCCGGCACCACCCGGGCATGGCCATCGAGGCCCGAGCCGCGGGCGAACACGATGATCTTGGCGTGCGGGACCCGTGCACGGACGCCCGCGATCATCCGGGCGATCGGACGGAGCGACCAGCGCGTCAGGGCGTCCACGGCCGCGTCGTCCGGCAGGGCGCTCTCGGTCACGTCGCCGACCGGCTCGACGATATTCTCGGAGGCCGGCACGGCGCGCGGCAGGGTGCCGGCATGGGATTCGAAGATCTGCACCGCGTCGGCGCCGGCCTCGAGCTGGCGGACGAGATACTCGGTCTGCACCGTCACGAGGCGGTCGATCAGGGTGTCGACCAAGGCGGTGTCGCCCTCGGCCAGCGCCCGGGCGGGGGCGAGGTCCGGGGTGCCGCGCCCGCCGATCATGTAGCTCGCCACCGTCCAGGGCGCGCCGCAGAAGCCGAGCAGGGTAGTCTCGCCGGGCAGTTCGGCACGCAGCCGCCTCACCGTCTCGAAGACCGGGGCTAGGTGCGAAAAAATCGCCGGATCGCCGGCCTCGCGCAGCCGCCCGAAGGCGTCGCGGCCGTCCAGGGGATCGAGGCGCGGGCCCTCGCCCTCGACGAAGCGCACGTCCTGGCCCAGCGCGTGGGGGACGACCAGGATGTCCGAGAACAGGATCGCCGCGTCGAAGCCGAACCGGCGGATCGGCTGCAGGGTCACCTCGACGGCGAAGTCCGGGCTGTAGCAGAGGTCGAGGAAGGACCCGGCCTCGGCCCGGCTCGCCCGGTATTCCGGCAGGTAGCGGCCGGCTTGGCGCATCATCCAGGCGGGGGGCGGCCCGATCGCCTCGCCCTCGAGGACGCGCAGCACCGCCCGCTCGGACTTGCCTCCGGACCCGCGCTCCGTCCCCGTCATCGTCGCTCCCATTCCGTCCCCGTCATTCCGCATGCCCGTCAGCGGCCGTCCTGTCGAGTCGAGGCGCGCCGGATCCCCACACAGGCCCCTCTCGAAAATAAAAGAGAGATTCTAGGACTCTGTTTTTTCTATTGGGGGGCCTCAACACGATGGTGCAATCGGATCCACAGGCCGTCCCCGCCGCCGCGCCGTTAACGAGGCTTTAAAGGATTCGCTCCATGTTGCGAGAACGGCCAAGTCCAACAGCGGCTTGCGAACGCCGATTCCGGTACGCGCCCCTGTTGCGTCCCGGATTCTCCCAGGCGCCCGGATTCCGCGTGCCTCGACGGCGTACCTGTGAACGGCGGAGTCGATAAGGCGCGGCCCCTTCGCCCTGGACCTGCCCGAAGCCGCATCCTATCCACACTCATCGACTCCCTGGCGGCCGGCAGTGGATAACGCCCCCGGCGAGACGAAGGCGACCCGATGGGCCGGAGCTACTTCCACCTTCACCTCGTGTCCGACTCCACCGGTGAGACGCTGATCAACGTCGGCCGGGCGGCGGCCGCGCAGTACGAGGGCGTCTCGGCGATCGAGCACGTCTATCCGCTGGTGCGCTCGGCGGCGCAGCTCGACCGGGTGATCTCGGAGATCCGGGCGGCGCCGGGCCTGGTGCTCTACACCCTGGTGGGCGGCGACCTGGGCGAGCGGCTCGAAGAGGTCGCCCGCGAGACCAGCTCCCCCTGCCTGTCGGTGCTGCGGCCGGTCCACGACCTGCTGCGCGCCTATCTCGGGGCCGAGACCACGGCCCGGCCGGGCGCCCAGCACATGCTCAACGCGGAGTATTTCAAGCGCATCGACGCGATGAACTTCACGCTGGCCCACGACGACGGCAACCTGCCGGAGGACCTGGAGGATGCCGACGTGATCCTGCTTGGGGTCAGCCGGACCTCGAAGACACCGACCTCGATCTACCTCGCCAACCGCGGGCTCAAGACCACGAACCTGCCGCTGGTGCCCGGCATGCCGCTGCCGCCGGCGATCGAGCGGGCGCGCAAGCCCCTGGTGGTCGGCCTGTTCGCCTCGCCCGAGCGGATCGTGCAGATCCGTCAGAACCGACTGTCGAGCCTCAACGCCGACGAATCCTCGATGTATGTCGACCGCTCGGCGGTGGCCGACGAGATCACCATGTCGCGCCGGCTGTTCACCAAGAACCGCTGGCCGACCATCGACGTGACCCGTCGCTCGATCGAGGAGACCGCCGCGGCGATCGTCGACCTCTACCGCGACCACCGCCTGAAGTTCATCGCCGACTGAGGCAAGTCCGGGGTTCCGAAGGGCTCAGCCCTTTGGCGGGGATTGGGGCGCAGCCCCGGGATACCAGAGCTCTGCCCTGGACCCGGAAAAAGGTCGTAGACCTTTCGAAACCATGACCATTTTCAGCCACCGCTGAGAACCGTCCGCATCAGGGCGATGCCGGCCAGCAGGCCGAGCAGACCGGCCGCCACCGAGACCGTCACGTAGAGGGCCGCGGCGGCCAGATGGCCGCGCTCGTATAGGCTGATCGCGTCCAGCGAGAAGGTCGAGAAGGTGGTGAAGCCGCCCAGCACCCCGGTGGTCAGGAACAGCCGCGCCGGGTGTCCGGCCGCCCCGCGCAGGGCGAAGCTCTCGGCCAGCACGCCCATCAGGAACGAGCCGAGCACGTTGATGACGATCGTGGCGAGGGGAAACCCGAAGCCCGGCAGCAGACGGGTGACCGCGACGTTGACCCCGTGGCGGGCCCCGCCGCCGAGCCCGGCCCCGAGGATGACGATGAGGGTGTTGATCATGCCGGCCCTTCCTGTTCGGTCGGGCGATGCCGTCACGTCCGCTTCGCGGCGTCGGGCGCGCGGCCCCACCGCGGACGTCCGGAGCCGCCCGTGCGGTAGGAGCCATCAGCCCGGCCTGGCGACGGCCGGGCGGTTATCGGGGAGCCCCATCCCCATCCCGGGCAGGATTAGCCGAGGACGGGGCCGAGGGGAATCCGGCTCCCCGCCGCACGATCAGCGGTCGCGTTACTGCACGGCGGCGAAGTGGCTGCGCTGCTCGATCTGGGCCGCGTAGAAATCCTCGACGACCTCGCGGACCACCTCGGCCAGGTCGGTCCCGCGATGCTCGTCCAGGTGGATGTCGCTGCCGACGCTGCGGCCGAGGGCGGCGCCGGTCGCGCCCGGGACCAGGCGCTCGTTGTAGCGCTGATTGAGGCCCGAGACCGAGATGGTGTTGCTGCCGCCGAGCTCGGGGCCGTACTTGATCTTGATCTTCTGCTCGGTGTCGGTCCCGCGCAGCTTGGCGCACAGGCTGATGAAGTTGTCCTGGTCGATCTTGGCCTCGAGGCCGGTGATGCTGCCGTGGACGTTGTCCTCCTCGTTGAGCACTTCCGCCATCAGGCTCAGGACGCCGACCACCGGCTCGAGGGCGCGGTTGCCCTCCTCCAGCAGCTTCCGGCGGAAGTCGTTGCTGCGGGCGTCGGCATCCTGCAGCCGGGCGCGGAACCGGTCCTTGACGTCATTGGCGCGTGTCATGGCGTCCTCCCTGTTGTTTCGAATCAAGTCTTTGTTGTTGGGATAGCAAAGACTACGAAGCGAAATCAGGTCCCGCAAGACGGTGCAAAACATTGATGCGTGCTCAGAACTTGAGCCGTTGCACAAGAAGCGTACCTGCCCGGACGCTATGCAGGGGCCGCCGAAGCCCGGATCAGGCCGCCGGCCCGTCGAGCGGGGCCAACCGGTCCGGACCGGGCGCGCCCGCCGAGAATTCGGGCCGCGACAGCGCCCGGGCCAGGGCCGGCAGGTCCGGGACGGGGGCGCCCGCGGTGCCGAACACCGCCCGGTCGAGGGCGGCGAGCCGCGCCGCGAGATCGGGCCGGGCCTGCCAGGTCCGGGCGAGTTCCGGCGACTCCCGGCGGGCGGCCTCCAGGGCTGCGCGGAACCCGGTCGGATCGCCCGCGCGGGCGGCCCGGTTCAGGGCCCGGCGGGCGGTACCGGACAGGCGCAGGCGCGGCCGGCCCGCGCCGTACCCGATCAGGGCCAGTCCCAGGCCGAAGGCCGCGAGCGCCGCGGCGGCCGCGACCAGCGGGGACGGCACCGGGGGCGGCGCCCGGTCGCCCTCCCGGTCGGGCAGGCCGCCGCCGATCTGCCGGGCCGGGATCTCGGCCTCGCGCATGGTGCGGGTGTTGGTGTCGAACCACGGGATCGCGATGGCGTCGAGGGGGATCACCTCGGGCACGCCGGGCCGCACGTCCCACTGGTAGGTCGCCCGGGCCACCGGCCCGGAGGGCGTCAGCAGGGTCTCGCGGGTGACCGGGCCGGCGAAGGTGAGGATGCCCCGGGTGCGCATCACCGGCCGGGGCGGCAGGCCCTCGGCGACCATGCCCTGGACCTCCAAGGTGACGATCCGCCGGGTGGTCTCGCCGAGCTTCACGGTCTCGGGGTCCGGGCTCCAGGAATCGGTGACCGCCACGTCGCGGGCGGGCAGCCACCAGGGTTCCTTGACGTCCGGGCCGCCTCCGGCGGCGGTCCAGGCCGCCACCGGGAACGGGATCGGCTTCGAGCGCACCTCGACGATCCGCCGCTCTCCGAAGTCGTTGACCGTCAGCTTATGGGTGAAGGGCTCGAGGATGAAGTCGCCCGCGTGGTGCGGGAACACCGCCACGGTGCGGTCGAACGCGATGGCGCTCTGGCCGTCCGGAAGCTTTGTCTTGCTCCAATGGTCGCGGCCGAGCTGCGTCCAGGAGAAGTTGGCGAGGGTGGGCTGGACGACCTCCTCCAGCAGGATCGGCTGCTTGTAGACCCCATGGATCTTCAACAGCACCATCTCGCGGGCGAAGGGCGGGCTGTTGCCGTTGAACTCCGCGGTGACCGTGAGGGTCAGGTCGCCGGGCTCGATCTCGGCCTGCGCCGGAAGGGGGGCGAGGAGCGCGAGCGCCAGGAGCAGGAGGCGGCTCTGTCGCTTCCGGCTGCCGGCTGCTGCACGCTCACATCGCGTTGCGCAGGCCACGACGAGCTCCCTCTTCCGTACGGGAGAGGGGACCCGCTCCGCATCC
>Ga0265798_10010636_pt1 | contig 11319 bp, 8 predicted proteins | sample P3T30metagenome_FD_192430 | JGI IMG/M metagenome (GOLD analysis project Ga0265798, IMG submission 192430) | Plant litter microbial communities from East Loma Ridge, Irvine, California - P3 T30 | ecosystem: Environmental > Terrestrial > Plant litter > Unclassified | place: USA: California... | reverse complement strand
CCACCTTACATTTGGCTTACGAAAAGGAACAATTGCAACCAGTGCTTGGCTTCCTGAAAGCGCATAATACCAATTTGTACAGGTGCTGCCTAATGACCTACGGTTGCTTGTTACGCCCACATGAGGAGATACGCTTGTTAACCAAAAAACACTTCAAAGCGAATAATACGGAGATCCACCTGTCTGGCACAGAGAACAAAGGCGGACGGGTCAGGATCGTATTTGTGCCGGATTATGTTAGGAATGAGTTAGAGCAGGTATTAGATGCTATAGGCAGGGATGACAACATCTTCAGCCTTAATGGTGAGCCGTTCAATGATACTTATTTTGCAAAGCAGTGGACACGTGAAAAAAAGAAATTATTAAGCCATGGCCTCGTTTACCCTAAGCAAACCTTGTATTCGTTCCGACATACCGCCGCCATCGATATTTTCCAGCGGACAAAGGATGTGTATCTGGTGCAGAAGATAATGGGACACACTTCGGTACTGGTCACGCTCAAATATCTGCGGAGCCTGGGTGAATTCAATACAGAAGAATTGAAAGCAGCGGCACCGGTATTATGATCAAGCTTACAAGAGAAGACATCTATCAGATGGTTTGGGAGTCATCGATGATAGAGATCGCAAAGCGATACGTGATATCCAACGCTGGTTTTCGAAAGATATGCATAAGGCTTAACATTCCATTTCCAAAACTGGGAGAATGGACGAAGATCCGCTTAGGTTACTTTGTTGAGCGTCCCATGCTGCCAGGTAACTGGAAAGTGAAAGATTTTGTGGAATTGCAAGAGCGTCCGCCGGAACAGCCTGTTTCCAAAACGTCTGAACTGGACAGGCTTACTAAGCAGATAAGTATGGAAAAGTTGCCTTTTAAAGTGCCTGAGCGGTTGACCAGACCGGATCTGTTAATCGTTGCGGCAAAGGAAAGCTTAGCTAAGCTGACTGATCCCAATTTCCCAGGGATGGCCGTAACAGCTAAAGGCCAGCTGGACATTAGGGTAACGACAGCCAATGTCGGGAGGGCACTGCGCTTTATGGACACCCTCATCAAATGCATTCGGGCGCGGGGGTATCGGTACAGCATAGAAGCCAATGGGAACTATATAATTATCCGTCAGATAAAATTGAGGATCAACTTTCGTGAGCGTACATCGAGGGTAAGGGTACATGATAAGCCTTACCAGGAATATGAATGGCGACCGAATGGTAAGGTAGTCTTCCGGCTGGATAGCAGGCTGAAAGCAGAATGGCAGGACCTGAAGACGCAGTTGTTGGAAAAGCAATTGCCTAAAGTGTTGGCCAAGCTGGAACTGGCAGCCAAGCAGGAAGAAGAATACCTGGTCAATGCCCGCGTATGGCAAGATAACTGGGAACGGCAGCGCAAGGCACAAACCGAGTTGGATGCGCGTCAGCGTAAAGAGTTGAAAGATTTTAGGGAACTGGTTAACCGTGCGAAGCAATGGAAACAGGCAAACCTACTTCGGGAATATCTTTCCGCTGTTCCCGACCCGGATAGCGATTGGCTTGCTTGGGCACAACAAAAGATTAATTGGCTTGACCCCTTCGTCATGGCAGAGGATGAGTGGTTAAATAAGACAGACAGGAACGACTTTTTATGACACTCAAAGGAGTTGTCGTCTGATTCAACTTAGGCTTAATTGCCAGAACTAATTGAAATGATGTCCAGGTTTTGCTAAGTAACATCTCAGAAATTCTATAAAACTATGAAAGGTAAGATAAACGTTCTCTTCTTCTTGTACCGCTCCAAGGCCAATAGCAAAGGATGTATGCCCGTTTATTGCCGCATTACGCTTGATGGACATCGTAAGCAATTCTCTTGCAACTGTTCGTTGAAGGAAATCGATTGGGATTCCAAAAACTCAAAGCATAAAGGTCTGTCAACGGAAGCAAAACATTTGAACGAACGGCTAAGGTCTATCAAGAGAAAGATCCTGCGCTCGTATGATATACTTGCTAAAACGCAGGCGGTTTTCGACATTAACTACCTCTATGACCAGTTTTCCGGTATAGCAAGCGAAGTGAGAACCTTACTCGGCGTATTTGACCTTCATATTGCCCAGATCAAAGAATTGGTTGGCAAAGATTACGCTAAAGCCACTCATAGCAAGTTCTTACTGATCAAGAGTCATGTAAGTGAATTTATAAATGAATATTATCAGCAGGACGATTTCCAATTGAGCCAGCTTAAACTAGGATTCCTTCAAGACTTCGACCACTTCTTAAAATTGCGTAAAAAGCAAAACCAGAATACTATAAACAAAACCATTGAACGGGTAAATAAAATTGTGAAGATAGCTGTAGCCCATGGCTGGTTGACATATGATCCGTTTGCCCTATACCGTAAGAAACGGTTTGTAAAGAAAGTTGTATTCTTGGATAAAGACGAATTGAGCCTATTGGAGAATCACCAGTTATCAAACAAGTTAAATACGGTAAGGAACATTTTTCTATTCTCGTGTTACACAGGACTTTCCTACCAGGAAGTATCGGAGATAGAGATAGTTCATTTAAAAAAAGACGATAAAGGCATGCTATGGATAGAAATGACCAGACAAAAGACAAAACGGCCTATCTCTGTACTTTTGTTGCCAAAGGCATTGAAAATTCTGGAAAGTTACGATTACGTTAACAACAATGGACACTTGCTGCCCGTTATCTCTAATCAGAAACTAAATGCCTACTTGAAAGAACTCGGCACCGAGATCGGCATAAACAAGCATTTAACCCATCATGTAGCCAGAAAGACTTTTGCTACAACAGTTCTCTTAAACAATGATGTCCCCGTCGAAGTGGTATCCTTTCTGCTTGGGCACAGTAGAACATCTACGACTGAAGAGTTTTATGCTAAAGTACAAAGAGAACGAGTAGTGATGCATCTTAAAAAAGGTTCCCTAATATAATTAGCTTATTAGATATTCATAGAATGTTGGTAACACGCTTAATTCAATTACAAAAATACCGTGGGTAGCATCATTGGCAGGGAAATCATAATTAAATGTTAAGGATGTGAAACTTCAACTACCGAGTTTTTTTCGGTAGTTGAAATTTCAGTATATTAAACATCTGCTAACTTTTCTTTCAGCTGTTGCATGTCCGAACTGATTTTGTGATCCATCACTTTAGCATAGATTTGAGTTGTCTTGATGCTTGTATGTCCCATCATCTTCGCAACACTTTCTATCGGTACGCCATTGTTTAGGGTTATTGTTGTAGCAAAGGTGTGCCTTGCAATGTGAAAGGTTAATGGCTTCGTGACCTTGCAAAGGTCCGCAATCTCTTTAAGATAAGCATTCATTTTTTGGTTGCTCATCACAGGAAGCAGCGTGTCCTTAACTATGCATTGAGGGTGATCCTCATAGGCACGAATAATCGACAGAGCAACGGGCAAAACAGGTATCCTGGACAGCGTGTCTGTTTTTTGCCTGCTTGTATAAATCCACCAGTTGCCATCTACGCCTTTAACGAGTTCTGAACGCTTTAGCTTATGTACATCTACGTAAGCCAGACCGGTATAACAGCAAAATACAAACATGTCTCTAACGGTATTTAGACGCTCCACGCTAAATTTCTTTTTGCTTAGTCGGCTTAGTTCTTCTTTGGATAAGACTTCCCTATGTACCGCCTTCTGTTTTGATTTATAGTTAAGATAAGGATCAATAGTCAGCCATCCATTCCCCAGGCAGATGCGCACGATCTTACCTAGATTCTTAATGTACTTGATCGCTGAATTATTTCCGCACTTCCGAACGCTACGTAAATAGTATTCGAAATCATTTAGAAAAGCAAAGTTGATCTTAGTTACTGGAATATCTGAAACGTTGTATTCGAGTTGCATAAAGTCCCGTACATGCATCAGACAAGTCTCGTACCGCTGAAGTGTGCTTTTCTCGAACTCCTGTCCGACAAGACTTTTCATTTTAACATTATGATCTTCAAATATTGAAAGCAATGTTCGCGCTTTCTCAGCTTTGCCAACAAACCGGTTCTTTAGTGTTTCAGCAGTGATCGTCTCATCGGACTCTGTCATTCTGCGCTGAAGTTCCTGAATCTTGAATTGAATGTTGTCCAAATAAGCATTTAGCGTTTTAGCGTCCGCCTTAGTGCCAATTGCTCGGCCAGAGACAGCATCCCAATTTTTAGGGTTACATTTTCGGCTTACAGCGAACTCGGTGCGCTGGCCATCCACGGTTATCCGGAGATAAATTGGCATTTCACCAGATGAATAATTTTTGGGCTTTCTCAACGAGAAAAGCAGGGAGAGTGTGGTTCTCATGACTTTTGATCAATTAAAAGTTAAACAAATTTGATTAATTGATCATTAGGAATCAAGATGTTCAGTGTATGAACAAGCTGTATATCAACTCGTTGTGAGTCAATTCGGGAGTTCTTTTTGCAGGCTTTGAATGACTCCCGAATTACTCGCATATACTATGCGATTTGCTGAATAATTTGGTATGTCCTTAAAATGAAAAACCCCTTAGATGATGTCATCTAAGGGGTTTTTGCTGTTTTGGTATTGAAAAAGCGGAATGGACGGGACTCGAACCCGCGACCTCCTGCGTGACAGGCAGGCATTCTAACCAGCTGAACTACCACTCCTCCCGTTTGGGACTGCAAATATACACCTATTTGCAGTCTTCGCAAATAAAAGATAAAAAATATTTTATCAAGACATCAAAGCTCTTTTTAACATTTAATTGATATTAAAACAATAGATAAGGTTCAGGGTTATACCCTGACACATCAAGCGAATTAATCTAAAATTTTCATGCCCATACAAAGCAATGCGATTGCCATAGGTCGCCTAATACCTTTATGGCTTATTCAATGCATTCTTTTGTTATTATTCAATCAATCGGTTATTGCACAAACAGGTCAGGATAAAATTGAATTAACCCCTTTTAAAGGGATAAAAATTTTTACGGCCGAAAAGAATTATTTGGAGGGAGAGTTTTATGGGGCCGAGGTAGCATACCACTTCAACATGCTCAAAAACCAATCTCCATATATCAGGATGTTAAATATTAAAGATATTGATGTAGTAGCTTCCTACCGTAATATGGAGCAAGTCGTCCTTAATAATAACCCCGATTCCAAGGGTTTGCTGGGAAGTGCTTTTGGGGTAGGCTGCCGGCTTGAGATTGGTTTGGTTAAGGCCGGACCTGTTCAGCTGCTGTTTACACCAGGTTTAGGCTTCGTTTACTCTACCGAAACTTATTTTACTAACCAGAATCCTATTACGGGTAGTCATTTAAATTTAAGTGCGCAGGCCGGGCTAAAATTGTTAACCGCAATAAGTTCATCCACGGGTATTCAAGCAGGCTTTGATGTGTACCATTATTCAAACGGGGCATTTAGGTTGCCTAACAATGGCGTGAATGCCTATAATCTGTCTTTAGGAGTTGTTCAAAATATCAATTATGAACGTCCTGCTTCTGCCCCTAATCCGGCATATGAAAGCTTTCACAGGCACTCGGTTGATTTAGGGGTTGATGTTGGAGCCAGGGGAGTGTTTCAGGAAGATAAGCATTTTTACAGGACAGGCTTATATGCCAACTATAGTTACCGGCTTAACCGCACATTTAGTTTAAAAGCAGGTACCGATGCCGTATATTATCAACAAGTTTTGGATGTAACCCGCTTTGCAGAAACTTTCCAGTATTACGGAGCCTCATACGATAAATGGAGGGTAGGAGTAAGCGCCGGAACCGATATTTGGTTAGGACGGCTGGTGATAATGGCCAACTTTGGCCGTTACCTACATTACAACAGCTATTTTCCAACAAAATATTACTGGACGGCCGGTATGAAGTACTACGTACTTCCATGGTTGGCGTTACAGGGCAAAGGGTATGTGCACAATACCGAAGCTGATTATATAGGCTTAGGCTTAGCGGTTAAAATTAACCACTAAGCCCAAGCTATTAGGCTACGGTGCCTTCTTTCAGCTTTTCTGCGTTTTCGGCAAACTGTAACGATTCCATAATCTCCTGTAAATCACCGTTCATTACGTTGGGTAGGTTGTATATGGTTAAGCCAATACGGTGCTCGGTAACACGGCCCTGCGGGTAATTATAGGTACGCACCTTGGCCGAACGGTCGCCCGTAGACACCATGGTCTTCCTTTTTTTGGAGGTTTCTTCCAAATGTTTCTGCAATTCCATCTCGTAAACGCGGGAGCGTAATACTTGCAATGCTTTATCGTAATTCTTCAACTGCGATTTCTGATCCTGGCACTGGGCCACAATACCGGTAGGTAAGTGGGTTAAGCGCACGGCCGAGTAGGTGGTGTTTACCGACTGACCGCCCGGGCCCGAAGCACAGAACAGATCTTTACGGATATCGCTTACCTGCAAATCAATGTCAAACTCATCCACCTCAGGCAGCACTACCACAGTAGCAGCAGAGGTATGTACACGGCCTTGTGTTTCGGTATCAGGCACGCGTTGTACACGGTGTACGCCCGATTCAAATTTCAGCGTACCGTAAGCATCATCGGCCAGTACGTTAAGTACTACCTCTTTGTAGCCACCGCTGGTGCCCTCGGTAAAGTCAACCAGTTCGGTTTTCCAGCCACGACGCTCGCAATAGCGCATATACATGCGGTAAAGGTCGCCGGCAAAAAGAGCGGCTTCATCACCACCGGTACCACCACGAATTTCAATAATGGCGTGCTTGGCGTCTTCAGGATCTTTCGGAACCAGCATGAGGCGTATTTCTTCCTCTTTCAAATCGCGCTGCTCAATCAATTCATCAAGCTCCATTTTAGCCATTTCTCTAAAATCGGCATCCTTTTCAGTAGCCAAGATTTCTTTGTTAGCATCAATGTTGCTCATTATGTTCTTATAGATCTTGTATTGATCCACAATAACAGTTAAGTCTTTATATTCTTTGCTTAATTGCGCAAAACGCTTCATATCAGCCATGGCATCGGGGCTGCTCAATTCTTGTTCAACCGTTTGCCAACGGTCGCGTATCAGTTCTAATTTTTCTAACATGGTTGTTTATTCTCTTTTGGGGAAATCATTTGCAGTGCGCTATAGGTCACTATAGTCCCGCTTTACGCTGCAAGTTTTTGCCCCTGCCTTAACCTTTGCCCACGGAAAAGCTTTACGCTGCAATCGGGTTTAGCTAACAAAGGGCTATGCAAAAAGCTAACAAAAATACGCATTTTCAGGCACATATGCACTGCGAAAATTGTGCAGCAAGGTAAGCGTAAAGTAAAATCAGGTACGGTGTTACACCGGTGCCGCTCGCTTCGTTCGATTGCAGCAGACACAGGTCCCGCAACTAAGGCCTGTGATATATGAGCGTAAAGCGGCCCGGAAGGAAACGCCCTTATTGTTAATTGATGATTAGTTAATAACTTCAGATTCAAAATATTGCAAATTAACGGTGCCATTTTCCATTACTGCGTAAGAATTACAGTGGATCCACTCGCCCAGGTTAACGTATTGGCTTCCCTTGCCCAGGTCAATTACCAGCGGAATATGACGATGGCCAAAAATCAAGTAATCGTAATGAGTAGTCTGCAGTGTTTCGCGGGCAAAGCTAACCAGCCACTCATTTTCAAACATCTTTTTTTCTTTAGGAGCTTCATTGGCTATTCGGCTGTGTTTAGACCAGTAGTTAGCCACACCCACCCCAAAGTTGGGGTGCAGGCGCTCAAACAGCCACTGGCACAAACGGCTGCGGAACACCTTTTTGAGCAATTTGTATTTTCCATCGCCCGGGCCAAGGCCGTCGCCGTGGTGCAGGTATAGTTTTTTGCCCTGGCGTTCTAAAATGAGCTCGTTGCTAATGATGGTGGCATCCAACTCCTGCACAAAGTAATCGAACATCCACATATCGTGGTTGCCTTTAAACAGGTAAAGTTTAATGCCTATATCCGCCAATTCGGCCAGTTTGCCTAAAAAGCGGATATAGCCTTTAGGCACCACGGTTTTATACTCAAACCAAAAGTCAAATACATCGCCCATTAAAAACAGCTCGCTCGCATCATCTTTTATGCTGTCCAGCCAACGTACAAAACGGGCTTCGCGCTCGCGGGTGCTGGCATAGCCTAAAGCGCCTAAATGAATATCGGATGCAAAATAGATTTTGGTACGGGCGGTCATGTGTGTTCCAAAAATAGGGTTTTAGGTTGAAAGGAGGAAAAGGGGAGCGGGGTGTTTAGTTGCCGGGAGCGAGGATTTGTAAGTTTCCGGTGATGAGGTGTGGGAGCGAAGTTTAAAGAGGGAGTAGGAAGGTAAGAAATGCATGTGCAACATCATTTAATAAATTTAGAGATGGTCATCTGTTAATCTATTTAGTTAAATTTATATTACCTTTCAGGAAATAGAATAGCGGGTATGAAAAAGCAGTCTGTATATTTATTAGTAATTATTATGGCCTTGATAGGGGGCTGCAAAAAGGATACTCCCACAAATCCGCAAAGCGAATTGTGGGAGCGGTTTCATGGTAAGTATGCCATTACCCGTGCTACCAGTGATGTTGCCGTTGACGTGAACCTCGACGGAAACAAATCGACCAATTTGGTGGAAGAAATTCCGGATTTAAAGTATACTCATCTGGAGCTACGCATCGGGACAAAAACAGGTCGTAACGGCTACGCGCACTATTGGGCCAATCAATCATTGAACAGTGAGAAAAAACCTGCAGGATACGACCCTTCAATATTGGTTATGTATTTAAACCAGCCTACGGTGGCAAGTTTTGAATTTAACGATGTCCTAACGGCCTTGTCGTTACATCAGGAGCCATCAAAAGAACCACAACCAGAAGCGTTTAGTTTACCCGAATCAGTAACCATCGGTAAAAACGATGAGATTACTGTTAAAATGAAAAGGACCCTTTACACCCAGTATGGTTGGGTGCCGGTATCTATCGTAGTTACTTATGCCAGGTTCACTAAGGTAACATAAGGTTGTTAAAGTGCGGCAATCGGGTGTTGAGATGCGATGATGATCCAAAAGCACGCTTTAATTCTTACACTTAACCCGGTCCCTGCAACCCAATACCGGGCAGATCAAACCCCGCACCCCGCAACTAAATACCCCGCATCTTACCACCTAAAACGCCCACCATACGGTTCGTTTAGGCGCACTATCAATTATATATGGCTCGCCGATGCGGGGAATAGATACCGGTATATTTAACGCTTCGGCGGCAGGGAGTAACAGTTTTAAGGGTTCGTTCCAGGGGTGTGCACTTTCGGCAAATTTGGCCCAGTGTACAGGTTGTATTATTCGGGCTTGCAAATCGGCAGCGGCCTGGGCGGTTTGTGCTGGCAGCATGTGGTGATGCAGCCAGGCTTCATTATACTGTCCGCATTCCATTAATGCCAGGTTAAAAGGCCCATATTGCCGGCCTATTTGTTTAAAATGGCTGCCGTAGCCGCCATCGCCGCTATAAAACAGACGATAACTGCCGCTTTGTATTACATACGATGCCCAAAGTGTTTTCTTTTCGGCAAAGGTTCGGTTACTACGATGGCGTGCAGGTGTTGCGATAACCTTTAACCCGCCCGGTAAGGTATACGATTGGTTCCAGTTAAGCTCCACAATATTTTTAGGATCAAAACCCCAGTATATAAAATGCGAGCCTACGCCTATAGGTACCACCACTTTTTTAATGTGTTTCTTGAGTTTAGTTACGGTGCGATAGTCGAGGTGGTCGTAGTGGTCGTGCGAAATAAGGAGCACGTCTATCATAGGCATATCCTCAGCCCGGTAATGGGTGGTGCCTTTGAATGCCTTAATCATCCCCGGAATAGGCCCTGCATGATTACTAAACACGGGGTCAATTAATACATTACCACTTTGTGTTTTAATCAACACCGATGAGTGCCCAAACCAGATGACCGTAGGCTTAACGGCAGTCAAATTTTTTACATCGGTTTTTAACCAGGGAAGCGGGCTTTGTGGGGTAACTGTTTCGGGGCGGTTAAAAAAGGTTTTAAAAGCATTTTTGCCTTTTACCCTGTTTTCGCCGTTATCGGCACTGTCAATGTTTTGAAAAGCCCCATTGTTGTAATTGGGTAAACCCTGTATCCGGGTTAAGGCATCGCCCCGCGGATTTTGTCCTAACGATTTTACAACACCGCAACCTGCCGCCGCCAGCAATATTAGTATGGTCACAGAACGAAGGGGATAACTAAAAGGACTAAATCTCATACAGAAATTGTGGTACGTTGCTATAGGGGTTGCGTAGCTATAACGCTAAAGCGAGGAAATAGATTGTTATGCCGTATACATGTTAATCTGTTTATTACGGAAAAAATTGGATTTAAGGCACCATCAGAATAGTACAGGATGCACCATTTCAAATATTACCGCATATTTAACTTCCCAATTATATGCCGTTCAATTTGGCTCCACATAAAATTTGATGTTATGATTAAACAAGCTGCTTATCGCGTTTTAGGCCTGTGCCTTATCATGTTTACTGTTCATGGTGTAAATGCTCAACCTAAAAACATCAAAAACGATGTGTTTTGGAATACTGCTAAAGGTGGGCCTATCTACAGTCAGGGTGGTGGTATATTTAAATTTACTAACGCTGCAACCGGGCGGCAAAAATATTATTGGTATGGGGTGCACTACCTCGAAGCCGAAACGTATCGTAATTCGCCATCGGTTACGCAGGCTAAGAATACCTTTCAATCGGTCACATGTTACAGTTCAACTGACTTGGTTAACTGGACCTTTGAAGCCGATGTTTTAACTAAAGATGAAGCGCTTAAAGACGGTAGAAAGACCTGGGTAGGTCGTTTGGGCGTAGCCTATATTAAAGAACTGCAAAAGTATGCCATGTTTGTGCAGCATGGCGGTCAGGTGCTGGTTGCCGTTGCCGATTCGCCTGCCGGAAAATTTACCTGGCACCAGGAAATAAATATGCTGCCCTTAATAGGTACAACCAATACGGGCGACCAAACCGTTTTTACCGACGAAGATACCGGCAAATCTTATCTCATTTATTCTTACGGGAGAGGGCGAAACAAAATATACGTGTCTGAAATTGGCGTTAAAGATGAAAAGGTAGGCCTGCTCGACTGCACACAAATTTTTCAGGGAGAAAGCCGCGAAGGCAATTGTATGTTCAAACACAAGGGCAGGTACTATATGTGTGCTTCTAATATTTACGGATGGGATTCCTCACTGGCTTATTACCTTGTGGCCGATAACGTTAGGGGGCCGTACGCGCCCGCCAATAATATGCAGGTGATGAACGGCTCAGCGAGCGATTATGCGCATGTTACCCAAACAGGCTTTTTTGTGAATGTTAAAGGCAGCAA
>Ga0265798_10010635_pt1 | contig 11319 bp, 8 predicted proteins | sample P3T30metagenome_FD_192430 | JGI IMG/M metagenome (GOLD analysis project Ga0265798, IMG submission 192430) | Plant litter microbial communities from East Loma Ridge, Irvine, California - P3 T30 | ecosystem: Environmental > Terrestrial > Plant litter > Unclassified | place: USA: California... | reverse complement strand
ATTTGACACCAGCTATCGCAACACCGTGGCCAGGTTCTATAGCCGGTCCGCAGCCTGATATGAAAGATCGGAGAGTTACGATGGTAGCTCTCCGATCGGCGATCTCGAATAGTGAACATTTCAATGAATAATGTCCCTGCGGCCCCCTTCAGCGGCCGTCACTTTGCCGCACCCATCGACACGTCGGACATTTGATGTGAGCGTGGATCACACTGATACCCGGAAGAAGCTGCTTTGACGGCCCGTGCGAACCAGCTATCGCCCGACTTTCATCCGCAGTCCAAGCACGACGGCATGGCCGACGATGCGGCTTCCGCCCGGATCAATGACATATTGCACGTCAGGCTGCACACTCAGCCACGGCGTGAGGACCGCCTGATAGGCGACTTCGATGATTAGTTCGTGACGATCGAGCGATCGGTCGGCTTTCGCCTCGCTCCGGCGGAAGCGGCTGCCGAGATTGGCCATGGCAAACGAAATGCCGACCTGATCCTCGCCGCGGCCGGGTAGCGCGCCGGTATGGACGATACCACCGCCCAGATAGCTGCCGATGGCGTTGAACCGGGTGTCGGCGATCCCGACACGCAGCCAGCCGGCAAACCCTTCCGGATCGTCAGTACGATCACCGGTCAGCCGGTGTTCGGCATAGGCATAGATACCTTTGTCGCCGTGTCGACGAGCAGCAGCGTCAGGCACCAGCGTATCGGCGGGTGCCGTGTAGGCCCAGCCTCCGACCCCCGCCTTCGTCCCGCCCTTCAGGTAATCCGCCTCGCCGGCGATCAGCGCGCCGTCGCGGCGCGACAGCTTGATAGCGGTGCGCTTCGGGTGCGCCTCGTCCCCCGGTACGCCGTCTAGCACTGCGGCGCGCAGCAGCACATTGTCACCGACCGCGATCTCGCCCCGCAGCGCAAGCGAGGTGACCGGAAAGATCGATGGCCCCCTGCGCCCGGATTGCGCATAGTCCGGGCCGATGCCGTGCGAAGACAGGAGGAACAGGCCCCCGCTTTGCGTCGTGTCGAACTCGGCGTTGAGATTGTAGAGGCCGATGCGGATCGAGGCGCGGCGCCCCACGTCCTGCTCGACCCACGCCTCGAACAGCCGTGCGGCGCGCACCCCGGTCTCGATGTTTGATACGCCCTGCAGATCGCCCACCAGCGCGGGCGAGAAGGAGCGGCCATTGTTGTAGATGCCGTAGAAGAACAGCCGCGCCCCGTTCCAGCCGACTAGCCGGTCCGCATCCAGGGCGACCTGGAGATCGAGATTGTCGAGATATCGCGCGCCGTGGTCGATGCCACCAGCCGCAACGCCCCGAACCTCGGCGGTGTAGACCGCGGACAGGTTCAGGCCCTTGTCGGTCTGTTCGTTGGCGGACCGCGGATAGCCGGTCGGCCGCTGGTCCTGCGCCCGCGCTGGACATGCAATGCCCACCAGGGCCAGCAGGATAAGCCACGATCCGGTCATCCGGCAGACCGCCGTCATCAGCATGGCGCGACGACAAGCGCAGGGATGGTTGTTACGACGAGCATTCATTCCCTGAGGGTCACTCATGACGGTCGTCGCTGCCTATCTCTATCGTCACGGAAAGCGCATCCGCGAGGTCGCGATCGAGGAGAAGATCGACTGCCCGGCCGACAAGTCCGAGTTCGTGTGGATAGGCATCTGCGATCCCAGCGTCGAGGAGATGCGCACACTGCAACGACAATATGATCTCCACCCACTCGCGGTCGAGGATGCCATCAAGGCTGATCAGCTGCCCAAGATCGACGTCTACGGCGATCAGCTGTTCGTGGTCGCCCGCACGGCACAGCTTGAGCAGGAATGCATCGCCTACGGTGAAACCGCGATCTTTGTCGGCCACAGCCACATTATCAGCGTCCGGCATGGGTCGGCCCGTTCACACAAGGCGTTGCGGGAACAGCTGGAGGCCGCGCCCAGCCTGCTGATGCACGGCGTCGATTATGTGCTGCACGCCATCCTCGATTATGTTGTCGACGGTTACTTGCCGCTGATTGAGACGATCGAGGACGAGGTGCTGACGATGGAGCAGGCGACACTCGACAAATTTCTCGGCCGTGACGAAGTGACGCGTATCTTCCGTCTGCGTCGCGAACTTATCCGCTTCGGACGGGTGCTGGTGCCGATGGGAGAGGTGGCGGGCAAGTTGGTGCGGCTCGACCTGCCCCGCATCGATCCGGAGACCCGGCCCTATTTCAGCGATGTGCTCGACCATGTGCGCCGGGTCCAGACCATGACCGATGGCTTGCGCGACGTGCTGGCCTCGGTGTTCGAGTTCAGCAATCTGCTGGAGCAGCAGCGCACTGGCGACATCACCCGCCAGATTGCCGCCTGGGCGGCGATCCTCGCCGTGCCGACCGCGATTGCCGGCATCTACGGCATGAATTTCGAGAACATGCCGGAGTTGAAGACCCAGTACGGCTATTTTGTCGTACTGGGCGTGATAGCCGTCGTGTGCACGCTGCTCTACATCCGGTTCCGCAAGGCGCGATGGCTGTAGGATCGGATGACTGAATTTCGATAGGAGATCGCAAGGCAGAAAGGCCGATTTTCCCACAAAGGACGATCACGGCTTCATTACTTTCCTGTTACGAAGGTAGAGCCCGATCGCCCGACATCTCACGCGCGTACGTACCTGGATATAATGATGACGTTACATACTTGGTGGCTTTTCACCGCAGCAGTCTTCTTGCTGTGTGGTACCCCCGGTCCCAACATGCTGCATATTCTGTCCCGTAGCGTTGAGATCGGATGGCGCCGCAGCATCGCGGCAATGGCAGGCTGCCTCCTTGCCTTGACCTTGATCCTCACCGCATCGGCCGCCGGTCTGACCACCCTTTTGCTGGCGCTGCCCGGTGCCTTCGAGGTACTGCGATACCTTGGCGTCGCCTACCTTGTTTACCTTGGCATCAAGGCATGGCGCAGCAAACCGTCGGTCAATGACGAGGCTGATGTCCGCCTGTCGCCGCGATTGTCGCCCTTAGCGCTTTTCCGGGGTGGCTTTGTGATCGGGGCAAGCAATCCCAAGCTCATTTTGTTCGCGGCCGCGTTCCTGCCGCAGTTTGTAGATCCATTCCGGCCGCAGGCACCGCAGTTCGCCATTCTGGTGGCCACGTTCGCAGTGGTCGAGACCTTCTGGTACGCTGCTTATGCGCTCGGCGGTCGCTCACTCTCTGGCTATCTTGCCCGACCATCGCTGCGGCGGATTTTTGATCGGATCACCGGGATAATCTTCATCGGCTTTGGTCTGATGCTGCTTCGCGCCACGCCTGCCTGAGCCCAAATTCTCAACCCCATCAAATACGATGGCTGCAACTGCTGCTGCTCGCCGATCGCAGACGCACCGTTTGCCTTAGATCGGTCATGTCACTTGCCGCCGCAAAGTCAGGCGCCAAAAAGGAATAAAATTCAAAGATGAACGAGTGGCCGAAGTTGGGAAGTCGAGAAGGGGGCGTGAATGTCCGGGTGTGGGTCTTGCCGTGTTCCCGATCTATCGCAATGTCATGAAAGCACGAATGGATGGACGGGCGGTTGCCATCGATAGGTCTTGGATGCTTGGCAGCAAAGCGTGGGGATATGATACCGCATAATCGGCCCAACCGGTTTAAAATGTATGTAATGTCATAGCCGAGATCGTATCTGGTTAACCGTCACCGCGCTGTCACGGGTCCGTCGCGCAAGCGTCACCGGCCGTGGCCAAAGCCCCCATTGAAAACGGGGGCCGATCATGACGAAGCATCTATCTCTTACCGCGGCGCTGCTGGCGTCGTGTTCGCTCGGCGCGGTGCCGGCGCTGGCGCAGGCGTCCATCCAGCAGAATGCGCCGCTCGACGAGGCGCGCGACGGCAACGAGATCATCGTCACCGCGCAGAAGATCGAACAGCGCGCCAAGGACGTTCCCATCACCATATCCGCGGTGACGGGCGCGCGGATCGCCGAACTCGGCGTCGGCGACCTCGACGAGCTGTCGAACTATATCCCCGGCCTCAACATCCAGGAGCAGAGCGCCAACAATCCGGGCATCGTCATTCGTGGCATCACGTCGGATTCGGGTTCGTCGCAGCAGGGGCCGCGCGTCACGCTCTACTACAACGGGGTCGATATCTCGCGATCGCGCGGTTCCTATCAGGCGATCTACGATCTTGACCGGGTCGAGGTCATCAAGGGGCCCCAGGCCACGCTGTTCGGCACCGCCTCCGCAGTCGGCGCGATCAGCCTGACGTCGGCCCGGCCCCGCAAGGGCGTGTCGGGCGCGGTGACGGGGGGTTATGGCAATTTCGACCAGACGTTGGTGTCCGGTTTCCTGAATGCCGGCTCCGACATGATCGCCGGGCGCGTCGCGTTCGAATGGAAGACGCGGAACGGGTATGTCGAAAACCTGTCGCCGCGCCAGGACAAGGAGCTTTATGCCCAGGACCAGCTCGGCGTTCGCGCCTCGCTGCGCTTCACGCCGAACAATGCGCTGACGGTCGATCTGATCGGCACGTTCGATCGCCAGCGCAACGGCGGCACCCCCTTCGTGTCTCGCGCCCTCCCGACCGAGGACGGACCGGGTAACCCGTTCGGGCGCGCGTATCTCGGCGGATCGCCTGTGTCCGTGCAGGTGCTCGGAAATGACCAACTCGGGCTTGACCGCGAGGTGTACGACGTCAACCTGACCGCAAGCTACGACTTCGCCGAGGGTTGGAACTTCACCACCGTCAACGGCTATCGCCGCTTCGACAGCGCGGAGGTGTTCGATGCCGACGGCTCGGCCGCCTGGTATCTCGAATTCGGTGAGATCGCCAAGGGCTGGCAGGCAAGCCACGAGGGCCGGTTCAACTATACTAGCCCAATGTGGCGGGCCTCGTTCGGCTGGAACGTCTTCGTGGAAGACAATTACCAGAACGTGCCCTTTTCATCGGAGGAGGGGACGTTCCTGCAATGCGCGGGCCGGGTGGTGCCCAATCTGGCCTGCATCGATGCGGCGGGGGTCGTGCAGGCCGCCAACGCCACGCGCCTGCTGACCGGCGGCAGGCTGAGCCAGGTTCCATACAGTTCGACGTTCGAGAACCAGGGCGAGAACGACAGCTATTCGGTGTTCGCCGACACGACGTGGATCCCGGTACCCGCGTTGGAACTGACTGCTGGTGTCCGGGTGCTGATCGAACAGCGCAAGTCGGGCTATTTCGCCCGGGTACCCCGTCCGCAGTTGAACCCGACGGCGACCTCGCTGATCCCGGGTCAGATCGACACCGGTGGGCAGACCTTCACGGCACAGCAGAGCTATGCGGCGGTGCTGCCGCGCTTCAACGCACTGTTCCGGCTGACGCCGGAGGTGAATGTCTATGCGACTGTATCGAAGGGACGGCGTTCGCCGGTCGTCCAGCTGAACGCCCGTCTCGCCGCCGGCGTACCGATCGCCAACCGTCAGCTGGTGCCGGAAGAGGTCGTCTGGAACTACGAAGGCGGCATCAAAGCGGGTATCGGTCCGGTATCAGGCTCGCTCGGGGTCTTCTACCAGAAATACGATGGCTTTCAGGTCAGCGTGCAGCAGGGTAACGGCACGACCCTGACGCAGAGCGCCGGGTCGGCCGGCAATCTCGGCGTGGAGGCAGAGGCGAATGTCCGGGCCGCGCGCTGGCTCAACCTGTTCGGCAACCTCGGATATATCGACGGCGGCATCGACGAGAACAGCCGCTTCGCCCCGACCTTCTCGGGCGCGCGGTTCCGCTTGCAGCCCAAATGGCAGGCGGCAGCGGGCTTCACGCTCGACGCACCGCTCGGCAACGGCATGCGCCTGTTCGCGACCCCCAGCGTCACCTATCGCAGCCGCATCTATTTCGAGCTGCCCAACCGTGCCGATCTGTCGCAGGGCCGGGTCACGCTGGTGAACGCGCGTGCCGGGATCAGCTTCGCGGACGCACGGTTCGAACTGGCGGGCTTCATCCGCAATGCCACCAACAAGGACTATCTGCTCGACGCCGGCAACACCGGCGGGGGCTTCGGTATCCCCACCTTCATCCCTGGCGAACCGCGCTTCTATGGCGGGCAGCTAACCGCGCGCTTCTGATCGCCACTCCTTTTTGAAAGCGGATCATTTCCATGACCATCATCGGACGGCGGGGCGCGCTCACGCTCCTCGGCAGCGGCATGACCCTCGCCCTGCCCGCCACGGCAGATGCGAAGAGCGGGCAGGGCGTCGGCTTCCTGCACGGTGTCGCAAGCGGTGATCCCGCCCGCGACGGGGCCGTGCTGTGGACGCGGGCCACCGGTCCGGATGCCGGCGACGTGCCGCTCGAATGGTTCGTCGCCGACGCGCCGGACGGACGCGTGCGTCGGTCGGGGCGTGTCGTGGCGCGGGCCGCAGCGGACCACACCGCCAAGGTCGAGGTCGATCGGCTTGCCGCGGGGCGCGACTATTGGTTCTGGTTCAGCGATCCCTCGGGCCACAAATCCCCGGTCGGCCGGTTCCGGACGCTGCCGGTCGGAAAGGTCGATCAGCTGGTGCTCGGGGTGGCATCCTGCCAACTCTATTCCGGCGGCCTCTTCAATGCCTATGCGGACCTGGCCGTCCGACCGCAGCTTGATGCGGTCGTGCATCTGGGGGACTATATCTACGAATATGGCGCCGACGGGTACGGCGCGGAGATCGGACGCAAGCTGAACCGGCTGCCCGACCCTCCGCATGAGATCGTGACGCTGTCTGATTACCGCCGACGCCATGCGCAGGTGAAGGCCGATCCCGACATGCAGGCCGCCCATGCCCGCGCGACGTTCATCTGCGTATGGGACGATCACGAGGTTGCCAACGACAGCTGGATGGGCGGGGCGGAGAACCACGACCCGGCCGTCGAAGGTGACTGGGCGGCGCGCAAGGCAGCCGCGATGCAGGCCTATTTTGAATGGATGCCGATCCGCGATTCACGCAGAAAGCTGGGGCGGGCGGCGATCTTCCGGAGCTTCGAATTCGGCGAGCTGTTGACGCTGGCGATGGTCGAGACGAGGCTGCTGGCCCGGTCGCAACAGGTGGCGCCGAAAGGCGAAGCGCCCGATCCGGCGCTCTTCGCTGCTGCGGTTGCCGAGCGGGCACGCACCGATCGCGAGATGCTGGGCGCGGAGCAGCAGACTTGGTTGGAGGGCGTGCTCGCCACCTCGGTACGCGCTGGCAAGCCGTGGCAGCTGATCGGCAACCAGGTCGTGATGGCACACGTCGCCGGCCCCGATCCCGACAAACTGGATGACGGCGGTCGGTTCGCCGCCATGCTCGCCAAGGTTCCGGCACCGTGGCGTGCCCGCCTCGATCAGGCCATCACGAGCTATCGCGCCGGCCTGCCGTTCAATCTGGATGCCTGGGACGGCTATCCGGCCGCCCGGGAGCGGCTCTACGCCTCGTTCCGCCGTACCGGTGCCCGACCGATCGTCCTGTCGGGTGACAGCCATGCCGCATGGTCGAACGATCTCTACGACGACGCAGGCATGTTGGTGGCGGCTGAATTCGGTGCGACCGCGATCACCAGCCCCTCCTACGGGTCGCTGTTGCCCGGTCTGGGACAGGTGCTGGCGGACGCCAACCGCGAGGTTGTCTTTTGCGATCAGGACGCCAAGGGTTACACGCTCCTGACGGTCACACCGTCCGACGTGGTGGCAGAGCATATCGCTATCTCCACCATTTTCCAGAAGCCGTTCGAGCGCCGGATCGCGGCATCGCATCGGGTTTCAAGAGATCATCAGACACCACTGAGCGTAGTCGCGTGATATCACCTGCCAGATCAATTGGAGACTGTCCGCCCTGTCCTCAAGCTGCAACACCTCACGCGTAATGCACAACCGTCTCTCTTCATCGGGACATTGCTGACCCCCAGCATACCTTAAGCCCGAACCGCCTCACGGCCGTTCGGGCTTTTTTAACGCTCCTGTGAAGATGAATGAATGTCGGAAGTTGGGAGGCGCTTAAGCGGGTGCGAATGACCGTTTCTGGGTCGTGATGACCGATGGCTTTCAGGAAAATCTGCGCGTGGGTGTATGGCACCACGATGCATGATCCCGCGACCCTCGCGTTCTACGGCTCTGAGGCAGGCAAATATGTGGCCCGGTGTCGTGGCGGGGAGAGCCGCGATTTGGAGCGTTTCCTTGATCTCTTACCGTCTGCCGGGCGCATATTAGAGTTGGGTTGCGGCGGCGGCGGTGACGCGGCAGCAATGCTGGCGCGAGGTTTCAACGTGGTGCCGACTGACGGTTCGTCTGAAATGGCGCAGGAGGCGTCAGCCCACCTAGGCCAACCTGTGAGGGTGCTCATGTTCGAGGACCTCGCTGATGAGGAGGCCTATGATGGAGTCTGGGCTAGCGCGTGTTTGCTGCACGTACCCATCGCCAATCTGCCGACCATCCTGGCGCGTATACGGCGTTCGTTGCGGCCGGGTGGGCACTTCTACGCAAGCTATAAGTCCGGGTTTGGGGAGGGGCGAGACCAGTTTGGTCGTTACTATAACTACCCATCGAGCAACGTTCTTGCTGCGTCGTATGAAGCCGCAGGGCCTTGGTCATCGCTAAAGGTCGAAGAACAGCAAGGCGGCGGCTATGATGACCAGCCAACGCAATGGGTGTCTGTCATCGCTCAACGGGGCTTCGATTAAAAGGCGGCGTTGTCACGCATGACCGCGTTCCACTCGACAATCCGCGCCAGCTTAGTCGCTTGGTAGTTGCCCTGCAGGAAGGCCACTCTAAGGGCTGAGGTCGACCCTGTCTGCGCCATCAGCGTTTCGCGCAATGGGTGGTGACTGGTGATCAGGAACTCGTTGCGACGGTGAAGGCGAGATACCAGCTCGAGCGCCGGCACGCAGTCGGACTTGCCACGGCGGCCCCGATTGCAATCGCGGCAGGCGAGCACGAGGTTCCATACGCCGTTCGAGTTGCCAGTCAGCATTAGGCGGAGCGCCCAAGGGAAGACGTGGTCAACATCGGCAGCAAGCTGTCCCGGCTCGATCGTCACAGGCGTAAAGCAGTAGAAGCAACGGCCTTTTTGATAGCCATTCAGCGCTGCCTTTGCGGACGTGACCGCTAGGCGTCGCGCGCCATGCGTAGCGGTGAAGGCTTGGGTTTCGCCATCAAACGCTATGAGCGACCTAGTGACGCCAAGCTCCCAGGCGGTTTCTACCAAACACCAGCGCGCCTCTGTTTCAGATCCGAGGTCGGCGGCGCTAGGATCATGCGCTAGCTTCTGCAGCGCCTCCGTAAGCCGGATGCCCCCGGCGGCGGCGCGCTCGTCTAGAAAAAAGCGCTGGCCGACGTCGTGGGGGCCGAGACGGTGGAAGGCATCGAGGACGTTGTTGAAGCCCAGCGCCACCGTAATCGACTGGAGCTCATCACCGGAAACATTACCGGCGTTTGCGCCCTTACATGCATCCAAGAAGCGGCTCGACCGGCTGGTACTCTGCTTCGTCGCTTGCTCGAGATGGGTGCGGAGGTAGCGGCTATATGGGCCAGCCAGCTCCTCTAGGGTGATTAGATCAGCACCGCCACGGGCCACCTCGAGTAGCGCCATAGCAAGCGCAAACTTGTAGGAGGCGACGTTCCGGCCGAAGAGCATCAGCGCCCGAAATTGGTTGTGGCTAGTCGGCTCAATGGCAAGAAACGGCGTCATCAGGAACGCCTTATAGATCTTTTTACCCGAGCCGACGCCAGCTTACGCAGAGCGCGCGTCCCACATGCGCTAGCTCGGATCAGCTGCGTCTATGTACAAAAGCGGTCCCATGGACACGATGGGACCAATGGCCCTCACTGGACTGCCCAAGAAGCAAGGCCCGCCCTGTTTGAGAGGGGGCGCTTGCCAGGCTTAGCCATCAGGGAAGGGCGGGTGTGTGTACAGGTGTGGCAGCCATGCTGAGTAAAATGGAGGCGGAGACGTCGCTGGCGGCGTCCCGGACCGTGCCACGTGCTAGGTGGGCGTAGCGTTTGGTGGTCTGCTCGCTTGAGTGTCCCAGGATCTTACCAATCACCAGGAGCGACATGCCGCTGGCAGCGGCAACCGACGCAAAGGTGTGGCGTAAGTCGTGGATGCGTGCATCGTTCAAGCCGGCGCGTGCGCGTACCCGTTGCCAGAACGGCTGCAGATCGGTGAGCCGTCCGCCAGCCAGTTTGCCTGTTAGCACCCATGGATTGCCGGTCACTTGCGAGATCTCGCGCAACACCGCCAGGACCGGGTCACCAACCGGCACATCCTTGGCGCCGGTTTTTGAGTCCGGAAGCTGTAGCAACCCAAGCTTGAAGTCGACGTAACCCCACTGCAACGTCATGATTTCGTTCAACCGGCAGCCGGTGAGCATCAGCAAGCGTACGGCAGCAATAGCCGATGGCATCTCGATCTGCTCTGCCGTCATTTCCGTCAACACCTCGCCGACACGGCACAGCTCGTCGGCACTAAGGAAGCGCTCCCGCTTTTTCTCTGGGTATTTCTTGATGCCCTTGCGTGGATTAGTCCCTTCCGGGCGGTGCCCCCATTCCTCCGCTAAAGCGAACATCTTGGAGACAATCTCAATCGTCCGATTGGCTTGCGTCGGCTTATGGCCAAGGTCCCGGTGTAGCCGGGCGATGTCCTGGCGGGTTACCTCGTCAACGCGTTTAGAGCCGATCGCAGGCAGAATGTAAGTCCTGAGCGATCGGCGGTATTCCGCGGCTGTGCTCGGTTTCACCCACAGTGCGATGTGTCGGTCATCGAAGATCTCGGCGAGCTGGCTCACGCTCAAGATCCGGCGCTTGGCATCGCGCTCGGCGGCCGGGCTGCCGCCCATTTGAACCTTGGCGGCGGCGGACCGAGCTTGATCACGGGCTAGTACCAAAGATAGCACGCCGACCTCGCCAATCTTAAGCTGACGCCAGCGATTGCTCTCGTCGCGGTAGCGATAGATCCAAACCCGCCGGCCCGAGGTGAGAAAGCGAATACCAAAGCCGCGGACGTCTTCATCCCAGAGGAATTCCTTGTCGTGCGTGATCGCAGTTTCCACAATAGCCTTCGTCAACTTGGTCATGAATGTCTCCTGATACCTGCGCTGTCTCCGAGCCGTTTTCAGGAAGCACCTGGGAAGCAGGATGCAGCGTAACGGGGCGAAGACGTGAGAACATCACAAGCGTCAAACATGCCGGACAGTCAAGGCAACGGGCTGATAACGCGCAGAAGAAGGTAATATTGTGAAATTTAACGTATATTGTTCTACAGAACTCATAACCTGAAGGTCACAGGTTCAAATCCTGTCCCCGCAACCAAACCTCCATCACACCATATACACACCGCCTCGGCAGCTACACGCTCCGGGGCTTGCTGCGCTT
>Ga0265798_10010634_pt1 | contig 11320 bp, 11 predicted proteins | sample P3T30metagenome_FD_192430 | JGI IMG/M metagenome (GOLD analysis project Ga0265798, IMG submission 192430) | Plant litter microbial communities from East Loma Ridge, Irvine, California - P3 T30 | ecosystem: Environmental > Terrestrial > Plant litter > Unclassified | place: USA: California... | reverse complement strand
CATATAAGGAAAGCTTTATATGCACGTTCCGGTCGCACCGGTTCGCGCCCAGACGAGGGTTTCATCAATGCGCGCTTCGTTTCTCTTCACCTCCGAGTCGGTCTCGGAAGGTCATCCCGACAAGGTCGCCGACCAGATTTCGGACACGATCGTCGATCTGTTCCTGAGCAAGGACCCCGAGGCACGCATCGCGTGCGAGACGCTGACCACGACCAACCTCGTCGTCCTCGCGGGCGAGATCCGCTGCAAGGGTGTGTACGAGAACGGCGCCTGGGCCGACGGCGCGCTCGCCGAGATCGAGGCCGCGGTGCGGGGCACCGTACGCGAGATCGGCTATGAGCAATCGGGCTTCCACTGGGAAAGCTTCCGCTTCGAGAACAACCTCCACGGCCAGTCCGCCGAAATCGCGATGGGCGTCGACGAGGGCGCGAACAAGGACGAGGGTGCCGGCGACCAGGGCATCATGTTCGGTTACGCGACCGACGAGACCCCGGGCCTGATGCCCGCGACGCTCTATTACAGCCACAAGATCCTCCAGCAGATGGCCGCCGACCGTCACTCCGGCGCTGCCCCGTTCCTCGAGCCCGATGCCAAGAGCCAGGTCACGCTGGAATATAAGGACGAGAAGCCGGTCCGCGCGACCGCGCTGGTCGTTTCGACTCAGCATAAGGCGGGCTATTGCCTGCAGGGCGACAATGCCAACCCGGCGCTGTACGAAGAACTGCGCAGCTACGTCGCTGGCGTGATGAAGGATACGTTGCCCGAGGGCTTCGTGACCGACTCAACCAAGATCTACATCAACCCGACCGGCGCGTTCGAAATCGGCGGTCCGGATGGCGATGCTGGCGTGACGGGTCGTAAGATCATCGTCGACACCTACGGCGGCGCTGCTCCGCATGGCGGCGGTGCGTTCTCGGGCAAGGATCCGACCAAGGTCGATCGCTCGGCTGCCTATGTCTCGCGCTATCTTGCGAAGAACGTCGTCGCGGCAGGCCTCGCGCGCCGCTGCACCATCCAGCTGAGCTATGCGATCGGCATCGCCGAGCCGCTGTCGCTCTATGTCGACTTGCACGGCACGGGAACGGTGCCCGAGTCGAAGATCGAGGAAGTCCTTCCGCAGCTCGTCCGCCTGACACCCAAGGGCATTCGCGAGCATCTCAAGCTCAACGCGCCGATCTACAAGCGCACCGCCGCTTACGGCCACTTCGGGCGCGAGCCCGATGCGGATGGCTTCACCTGGGAAAAGACCGATCTGGTCGACGCGCTCAAGGCTGCCGTCGCCTGATCCTGCCCCGGGCGCGGTTTAGGCCGCGCCCGAGATACCTGTCAGCGTGAGACGCCGTTTACCTAGAGCGCGATGGGTCTTACGTGCACCGTTCGCTTCGAACGACGTCGAGAAACCTGCGCTGTGCCCGGCTTGTCGACTTCGCTCGAAGCGAACGGCTGGATGATGCGAACAAGAGTCATCCGACGCTAGCGATCTGTGGCGGAGAAAGCGGCAGGATCGAAAGGAGCGGGAAGGACGTGCGGCTCTGCCTCCCCATCTTCCGGGATCGCCGATGCGATCTGAGGCTCCGACGCGAGCGAAAAACGCAGGTCCTCTGCGAGATATGCGGTCAACACCGTATCCGCGGGCAACCGTCCGCTGGTCCCGTGGATGAACATCATCGGCCATGCGATCACGAGCGCACCGCCAATCGCCAGCACGCCCTGCTCCTTACCCTTGCGCCCGCTACACCCGGACAGCCGAACCGGTCCATATGGTGTCTGAAGCACATTCAACCGGACGGCGAGTTCGCCGCGCTTGCCGAACATGCCGTTCCGCTCGGCCCGCATCACTTCACCAACCGCGAACGCGCCGACCGGAACCACGATCTGACCGCGATAGACAATCGGCTCGGCCACTTCGAGATAGAAGCGGTCGCCCGCGTGGACGTCTTGAGTATTAAGTTCGGTGCGCGTGACCAGCTTTACCGGCGTTCCCATCGAGAACGACGCGGTTCGACCGCTGGGCGCGGTCGGCGCGTCCCATCGTACGATATCCTGTGCCGATGCGATCGCAGGGGTCAGGCACGCCAGTGCGATGTATCCAGACAACGCCAATTTCATGCCGACTTCCCCTGCTCGCTCGCACAGGGGGATAGATGTCCGGTCTTGACCGGCATTTAGCGTTTATGGTGAACGAAAGGTTGATGCCTCGCCCGTCGGTGCCGTGATCAACGCCGTCGGCCGAGCGCGCGTACGATGACCCGCTCCGTCACGCCTACGGCCGCGCTTGCCGCCCGCTGCGCGACGAAACCGATCGCCGCACCGGCGACCGTATCGAGCAAATAGTGTTTCCCGCGCGGCAATTGCATCGCCGCAACCCCGCCAGCCAAGGCATAGGCCGCAGCCCCCCGCACCGGGGCACCCCGCGCCAAGGCACCCGCCACGGCGACCGCGCCCGCGGTATGCCCCGACGGAAACGAACTCTGGTCATGCTCCTTGCTGTCGCCCGCTTCGAATTTGTGTTCGCCCGTTTCGATCGCCTTCTTTGGGCGCGTACGGTCGACCGACCGCTTGATCACCGTCTTCATACCGGTCGCGACGATCTCGCTCGCGAGCATCCGCGCACCGGTGCGCAGGATCGTCGGCTGGCGCAACAGCGCACCGACTACGAGCGTCCCGGCCCCCAGCAGCAGCAACGGCGGTTGATCCGCGCCTTCGCTCAGCTTGCCCAGCAGTTTGACGCCGGGTTTGTCGCGATGCTTGGCCGCATCGTGCGTTACCTCGCGGTCCACGCGTGCCAATGTCTTTGCGGCCTCGGTCACCTTACTCATCGTCAGCGTCTCCCAATCTGTTGCGCCGAACGGGCGAACCCGGGAAATAGGTCCATTGCGGACATGATCATTTCCCGGTGTCCCGCACTTGCCCATGCGCGAGTACCGCGAACAGCCCCGCCCCGCCCAGCAGATTGCCCAGCACGGCGGGCACCAGAAACGCGAGCACGCCCCCGACTCCGATCTTCCCCGTCCACAACAACAGGAAGGCCTCGCTCGACCCTACCACGGAATGGCTGAACCCGCCGATCGCGACGAGATAGACGATCCCGAAGATCACCAGAAACGCCTGTTCGCGCGCATTGGGCAGGGACCAGGCGACGATGGCGATCAGGAAACCGGCGGGCACCGCGTTGAAGAAGGTCTCCAGCACACCATGATCGAGGATTGTCATCGATACCGCGATCATCCCCGCATCGAGCGAGGCGTCCCCCAGCGCCATGAACGCAAAGGCTGCGGTTGCAAGTGCGGTGCCGACGCAATTGGCCAGCAACACCACCCCCCACAGCCGCAGCGTCCGGCCAAACGCATCCCACGACGGGTTGGTCACGAGCGGGAGCATCGCGGTGACGGTGCTTTCGGTGAACAGCTGCATCCGCCCGAGGATCACCATGATGAACCCTATCGGATAGCCGAGCGAGACGATGAGAGTGTGCGACGGCCCAGCGGGCAGATGCGAAGCAATCGCGCCTTCGGCAACCAGTGACGCGCTCACCGCGAGGCCCGCGGCCAGCCCGGACCAGAAGAGCGCGGAAACGGGGCGCTGCAGTTCTTCCTCGCCCGCCTCGCGGACCGCGCGGTGCAGCTCCTGCGCATTGGCCGCCTTCAGATCCTCGACGTCGCCGCCGTCCCGCATATCCACCGGCGGTTCGCCAGCGTGCCCGTCCATCATGCCACTCTTCCCACGTTTCGGGGGTGTAACCACCGCCGCGCCTCTTTGCTCCGCCACGATCCCGCGCTACACGCCCGCCGGATGACCGATCCGATGACGACACGCCGCCTCTATGGCCGGCGACAGGGACACAAACTCCGGCTGGGCCAGGCCGATCTGGTGGAATCGCTTCTCCCGCAGATTAGCGTGCCAACCGATGGCCCGCTGGACGCGACGACGCTGTTCGGCGCGGATCGCCCGCTCGAAGTCGAGATCGGCTTCGGCGCGGGGGAGCATCTCGCGGGTCAGGCGGCGATGCGCCCCGACACCGGTTTCATCGGCTGCGAACCGTTCCTAAACGGCGTCGTCGGCGCGCTGGCGCATATCCGCGACGACGCGCTCGACAACGTCCGGATCCATATGGGCGACGCGCTCGACGTGGTCGAGCGGCTCCCCGATGCGTCGCTGTCGCGGCTCTATCTGTTGCACCCCGACCCTTGGCGCAAGGCGCGCCACGCCAAGCGCCGGATGGTCAACCACGGCCCACTCGACCTGATAGCCGCCAAGCTCAAGCCCGGTTGCGAGTTCCGGCTCGGCACCGACGACCCGACCTATTGCCGCTGGGCGATGATGGTGATGGGGCAGCGCCGCGATTTCCAATGGACCGCGCACGGCCCCGCCGATTTCCTCACCCGCCCGGACGACTGGCCCGAGACTCGCTACGAACGCAAGGCGCGACGGCAGGGGCGTGAGGTGTGGTATTTCCGCTACCTGCGGGTGTGAGCCTCAGCGCTTGCGAGACCGCCCGCGGGTCATCGGGTCGGGCTTGGCGGGCGGAGTCCAGCCCGCGGGCGGAGTCATACGCTGCTGGCTCGACCCCAAGCCCATCGCACCGGGCTGTTGCCGCACCAGACCAGCCGTGTCCGCCGCCGCCGCGTCGCCGGCTTGCGCGCCGCCGCGCAACAGGCTGATACGGTCGCGCAGCCGACGCGCTTCTTCAAAATCCAGAGCGGCAGCAGCGGCTTCCATTTGTTCCTGAAGACGATCGAGTTCGGTCATCCTGCGTCAACGCGGAACGGCGGCGTCGGCTCCGTGCGGCTTGCGTCTGCCGGACGCATTGCGCACAACACCAGAGATGAATCCCTATCCCGCCGTTACGACGATCGCACAGACGATCCAGCTGTCCCTGTCGCCTGTCTTCATGCTGGCGGGGATCGGCGCGTTGCTCAACGTGCTGGCGGGACGGCTGTCGCGCGTGGTCGATCGCGCGCGTGCAGTGGAAGCGCTCCACCCCGCGTCGCAGGGCCGCGAACACGATCGCCATGTGTGGGAATTGCGCCTGCTCGACCGGCGGATGAGCGTGATCAACGCATCGCTCGTCCTCGCGGTGTCGAGCGCGGTGATGACGTGCCTCGTCGTCGCGCTGTTGTTCGTCGCCGAACTGGTCAAGCTCCACATCGGCACCGTCGTCGCGCTGTCGTTCATTCTCGCGATGGGGCTGCTGATCGCGTCGCTCATCTCCTTCCTGATCGAAGTGCGCATGTCGCTGACCGCGATCCACATCCGCCCGGAACTGCTCGAATAGCGGTTAGCTCTGCATTACTGCGCGCCCGCTAGCCCCGGTCCGGCGTCATTGGTCGGGAGATATTTCGGGGCCACACGTGCCTTGGCCGCCTGTTCGAAGACATAGCCGGCATTGAGCACTGCCTGATCCGCCCAGCGAGTCGCAATGAACGACAGGCCGACCGGCACCCCGCGTATCAGCCCCATCGGCACGGTCAGATGCGGATAGCCCGATATGGCGGGCAGTTCGCTTGCGCTCGGCCCGTTGAACGTGTCGCCATAGACCGTGTCCGACAGCCACGGCATCCCGTAGGTCGGCGCGACGATCAGCGTGGCCTGCGCCTTGGCCAGCACCGCGTCGATCCCCTCGGCGCGCGCGAGCCGCAGCGACTTGGCGCGCGCGCCGAGATATTCCGCGTCGGCGAGGCCACGCGTCTTCGCCGCGGCGACGAAGGTTTCCTGCTCGAAGAACGGCATTTCGGCGGCGGCATTGGCAGCGTTGAACGCGATCACCTGATCGAGCGTCCGGGCGGTCACGGTCCTGGGCGTCGTCGCGAGATAGGTGTCAAGGTCCGCCTTGAGTTCGGTTTGCAGGACGAGTAATTCCGCCTCGCCGATCCCGTCGAGCTTGGGCATGTCCGCATCGACCAGGATCGCGCCCTGCGCCTTCAGCACTTCAAGCGTCGCTTCATAGTGGCGCTTGAGGGGATCGGGCATGTCGGGGCGCAGCACCGCGACCCGGACGCCCTTCAGCGATGCGCTTGGCAGCGGCGCGGCGAAGTCGTGGATATGCGCCTGGCTTTCGCGGGTCGCGGGGTCCGCCGGATCGACCCCGACCATCGCATTGAACAGCAACGCGGCGTCGCGCACGCTCCGCGCCATCGGGCCCGGCGTGTCTTGGCTGTGGCTGATCGGGACGATATGCGTCCGGCTGACCATGCCGAGCGTCGGCTTCAACCCGACCAGCCCGTTCATCGACGACGGACAGACGACCGATCCGTCGGTCTCGGTCCCGATCGCGACCGCCGCGAAGCTCGCCGCAACCGCCGCCCCCGATCCGCTCGACGATCCGCACGACGTCCGGTCGAGCGCATAGGGATTGCGCACCAGCCCGCCGACCGCGCTCCACCCGCTGATCGAGTGCGTCGAGCGGATGTTGGCCCATTCGCTGAGGTTGGTCTTGCCGAGGATCACCGCGCCCTGCTTGCGCAACGCCGCCACCACGGGCGCGTCGCGCCGCATGACATTGTCCTTGAGCGCGAGGCTGCCCGCGGTCGTGGCGAGCGGGTCTTTGGTCTCGATGTTATCCTTGATCAGCACCGGGATCCCGTCGAGCGCGCCAAGCGGCTTGCCCGCGTTGCGCCGCGCGTCGCTTGCCTTGGCCTGTGCCAGCGCGTCGGGATTGGTCGCAATCACGGCGCGCAACGTCGGCCCGGTGCGATCCATTGCCGCGATCCGTGCGAGATACGCCTGGGTGATCGAAACGCTGCTCGTTCCCTGCACCATCTGCGCGCGCAGCGCGTCGATCGATTGTTCCTCTACCTGTACCTGGGGAGCATCCCGCGCCGCCAGCGCCGTCGGTAGCATCAGCAACGCCGCAGCTGCAGCTCGGATCACCATCCCATATTCTCCCCGATCATACCCAGCCCCGATCATGCGTCGATCGCGTCGGGGGGACAAGCATTCCCAATGTGATAGCCCCCAAATGAAAAGAGGCTGCCGGGGGTCTTCACGACACCCCGGCAACCTCCTGACATGGTCAGCGGCCGGAAGCTCCAGCTTGGGAGACCATGCGAACCACCAGTGCCTCGATCCGGCTGCGGCGTTGACTGAGGGACCATACCCTCCGCCTCCGGATCGAACGGGTTTCCCCAAAGGCCTAGCGGTGCGTCCCCCGAACGAACTGAACCGACCCCATTGCTGAACCATGAGACATCGGATCACCTCCTTTCGCTAGTTGAAACGGCGTGACCTGCGGTGGTCACGACCCCTGTGTGAATCAGATATGCGCGCGAAACAAGTCTTGTAATGCTGATCGGAATCCACGATTCTCTTTCGCCTGCGCCACGCCAGCCGAGATGGCGCTCAGCGCCGACAATCCTCGGTCACGCGGGCGACTTCGGCCCAGGCAGGCACCACTAGCGTTGGCGCTCCAGCCTGTTCGACGATGAAGCGTCCGCGACTGTACACGATCGCGTCGAGCAACGGATCACGCGCGGCGAGGCGCGTGGCGACATAGGCTGGCGATCCGGCGGGACCAGGGCTGGTCGGCTGCACGGGAAGGCTGCGTGCAACCGTCGACGTGCGGATCGTGAGCGGCGTTACCGCACTCCCCTGGCGGGACAAGTACAGCGTCATGCTCGCCGTGTCGCAGCGTAGCGTCAGGATCGCATCGTTGCCGCCGGCACCGAACAACGCGGTCGATCCGCCCTGGTCCTGCCGATACGCCCAGTCCCCCGCCGTCACGGGCCAATCGCGCCAGTCGCTGCCCTGCGGCGGAACGGGTCTCGGAACCACCGCGGGGCGTGCGGGCGGCAGGGGTGCCGGCGCGCGGGCTGGCGCAACCGGCTTTGCAACGCATCCCGCAAGAACGGTCCCGGCAAGAACGACCATAGCAAACAAGGGGATAGTGTTACGCATCCAGCGTCTATGCGCGAAGCCGCCCAAACGCTCAACCGCACTGCCCACGTCGCCGCTTGTTTTTCCATCGACCTAGCCGGTAAGGGCGCGGAACCGGCACCCCCCGATCGCCGTTACGATCGCGAACCGAAGGAAGTGTATCATGTCCCAGACCGAACCCACCCAGTTGCTGCTTCAGTCGAACAAGAGCGACGCGATGCAGGTCCGAAGCCGCGACGGCGACAAGATCGGCTCGGTCCTGACGCTCATGGTCAACAAGCGGACCGGCCAGACGATCTACGCGGTGCTGACGATCGGTGGGTTCCTCGGTATGGGCAAGGCCTTCTACCCGATCCCCTTCTCGCTGCTCCAGTTCGACCCGGTCAACGACACGTACATCGTGACGATCGACCGCCGCGTGCTGGAAGGCGGCCCGAGCTGGGCGAGCAACGCGCCGACGTTCGATCAAGCCTATGCGGACCGCGTGTCGAAATATTACGATGTGGCGAGCGAGGATCTGTCGGTCGCTTAAGCCGCGCGGGGAACGATCCGGTCAAGCGCGCCATTGAGGGCGCGCTTGGCCTCGACGATTTCGTAGTCGCTTTGAAGACCCAGAAAAAAGCCCGGGCTCATGCGAAAGTAACGTGCGAGTCGCAAATCGAGATCGCCGGACATTCGCGCCGTCCCTGCGATCGTATCGCTCAGCGTAGCCTCGCTTACCTCGATTTTCTCCGCGAGTTCGTCGACAGACAATGCCAAAGGTTGCATAAACTCTAGCGCAAGCATTTCGCCGGCATGAGGATTGGGCAACCACTCGCCATGGGTATCCCTACCCTGCTCAATGATAGTCGGTGATTTCGACATCTGTCATCATTCCGTCGATCGGGGTAAACGCGATGCGCCATTGCTGGTTGATCCATATAGCATATTGCCCGGCGCGATTTCCAGCGAGCGCGTGACGCTTGTTTTCCCGGCGGGTAGCGCAAGTCGTTCCAGTCATTGATGCGCGCCATGATACGAAGCAGTGGGTATGCTTTGGCCTGTATCTCGAACGGTCGCTTACGACTACGCTCACCGTTCGCGATCTTAGCAGTCTCTTCGTCCTTGAAGTTGCGTATCACAACGACCTCCATCAGAAGTGGCGTCGGATACGCTCCCGTCTCAGTCGGAGGTCACTGGATTCGACGTAGGATCGAGATACCAGATCAAGCCGTCATTTCAATTTTGCATTGGTGTCTTCACCGCGCCCGCCGAGAACTCCCCGCCATTCCAGCCCGCATCTTCTGGCTCTTCCCATACCGCGTCTTGCGCGTCCCCGGCTTGCCCTCGTTCGAGCGCCCCATGATCGGCAGCTTCTGCTGCTCGACCGGCAGCCCGAGCTCCTCTTGCTCGAGCTGCCGGATCTCATCGCGCAGCCGACCGGCGGTCTCGAACTCGAGGTCGGCTGCCGCCGCGCGCATCTTCTTCTCGAGATCCTCGATATACGCGCGCAGATTGTGGCCGACCATGTGCGGCCGGTCCTCGTCGATCTCCACCGTGACCTGGTCGCGGCTCGACACGTCCTGAATGATGTCGCCGATGTTGCGCTTGATCGTGGTCGGCGTGATGCCGTGTTCTTCGTTATAGGCGCGCTGCTTTTCGCGACGGCGCTCGGTCTCGTTCATCGCGCGCTCCATCGAGCCCGTGATGCGGTCGGCATAGAGGATCACGCGCCCGTCGACGTTGCGCGCTGCGCGGCCGATCGTCTGGATCAGCGACGTTTCGGAACGCAGGAACCCTTCCTTGTCCGCGTCGAGGATCGCGACCAGCCCGCATTCGGGGATGTCGAGCCCCTCGCGCAGCAGGTTGATCCCGATCAGCACGTCGTACACGCCAAGCCGAAGGTCGCGGATCAGCTCGATACGCTCCAGCGTCTCGACGTCGCTGTGCATGTAGCGGACCTTCAATCCCGCCTCGTGCATGAACTCGGTCAGATCCTCCGCCATCCGCTTGGTCAGCGTCGTCACCAGCGTGCGATAGCCAATCTCGGCAGTCTTGCGCGCCTCGACGATCAGGTCCTGCACCTGCTCCTCGACCGGCTTGATCTCGATGGGGGGATCGATCAGCCCGGTCGGGCGAATGACCTGTTCGGCGAACACGCCGCCGGTCTGCTCCATCTCCCACGCGCCGGGCGTCGCCGAGACATAGGTCGTCTGCGGGCGCATCGCCTCCCATTCGTTGAAGCGCAGCGGGCGGTTGTCGATCGCCGACGGCAGGCGGAAGCCATATTCGGCGAGCGTCAGCTTGCGACGGTGATCGCCGCGCGACATGCCGTTGATCTGACCGATCGTCTGATGGCTCTCATCGACGAACAGCAGCGAATTCTCTGGCAGATATTCGAACAGCGTGGGCGGCGGCTCGCCCGGCATCCGCCCGGTGAGGAAGCGCGAGTAATTCTCGATCCCCGCGCAGGAGCCGGTCGCCGCGATCATCTCGAGATCGAAATTGGTGCGCTGCTCCAGCCGCTGCGCCTCGAGCAATTTGCCCTCAGGTACCAACTCCTTGAGCCGCTCCTGCAACTCGAACTTGATCGCTTCCATCGCCTGCTTGAGCGTCGGCCCCGGCGTCACATAATGCGAATTGGCGTAGATCCGGATATAACCGAGGCTCGCGATCTTCTTGCCGGTCAGCGGATCGAATTCGACGATATCTTCGATCTCGTCGCCGAAGAACGACACGCGCCACGCGGTATCGTCATAATGCGACGGGAAGATCTCGAGCGCATCGCCGCGTACGCGAAAATTGCCACGCTGGAACGCCGCGTCGTTGCGCTTGTACTGGAGCGCGACCAGCTTGCGCACGATCTCGCGCTGATCGACGGTCTGGCCCTTCTTGAGGTCGAAGATCATCGCCGAATAAGTCTCGACCGAGCCGATGCCGTACAGGCACGACACCGATGCCACGATGATCACGTCGTCGCGTTCGAGCAGCGACCGGGTCGCGGCATGGCGCATCCGGTCGATCGCCTCGTTGGTCGAGCTTTCCTTCTCGATGTACGTGTCCGACCGCGCGACATAGGCCTCGGGCTGGTAATAATCGTAGTAACTAACGAAATACTCGACCGCATTCTCGGGGAAGAACGATTTCATTTCCCCGTAGAGCTGCGCCGCGAGGATCTTGTTCGGCGCAAGGATCAGCGCGGGCCGCTGCACCGCTTCGATCACCTTAGCCATCGTAAAGGTCTTGCCCGAACCCGTCACGCCCAGCAGCACCTGGTCGCGCTCGCCCGCCTCGGTCTGCGCGACGAGTTCGGCGATCGCAGTCGGCTGGTCGCCCGCCGCCGTATAGTCCGAGACGAGCTTGAACCTTTTGCCCCCTTCCGCCTTGGGCGGACGCGCCGGGCGGTGGGGGACGAAGCTGACCCCGGTTTCGGGTTCATCGAGCGTGGTGCGAATCTGGATTGCCATCA
>Ga0265798_10010633_pt1 | contig 11320 bp, 15 predicted proteins | sample P3T30metagenome_FD_192430 | JGI IMG/M metagenome (GOLD analysis project Ga0265798, IMG submission 192430) | Plant litter microbial communities from East Loma Ridge, Irvine, California - P3 T30 | ecosystem: Environmental > Terrestrial > Plant litter > Unclassified | place: USA: California... | reverse complement strand
AATTCCTACTTAAATAGGTTTCGTGGAAAACCAGCTATGACGAAGTTTGATTAGCCTTTCACCCCTAATTACAATTCATCTCAAAATTTTGCAACATTTAAGAGTTCGGTCTTCCAGTCGATTAAGATCTTTCAACCTGATCATAATTAGATCACTTCGTTTCGGGTATTATTAAAATAACTTAAATAAACTTTTTCAATCAGCTTTTTTACAAAAAAAATAAGCTCGCTATTTTAATAAACTAGCTAGTCCATTATACAAAAGGTACAATGAAATATTAAATTTCATTTGTCTAAACATTAAATTTCAGAATCTTTTAAAATTTATATAAAATACTTTTCACCTTTTTTTCGCAATACTTTTTTTCTATAAAGTTTAAAAAAAAAAAGTTTTTAAAGAAGGTTCTTTAATATTCAATCTCAACAAATATTGAAATTTACTAAAAATTAACTTTATCTTATTACAGTATAATTAATTAGATACATAAATTAAAAATACATATAAATATCACAATATAAAATAAATTCATTAAAATATTATAAAAAAAATCAAAATATTGTAAATTATTAAAACCAACAACTTTATTTAAATAAAAAATTGATTTATTAAAAATATTTTTTGTTAAATATTCAATCATATATTTTTCACCTAAAAATTGTGAAGAGTAAACAAAAAAATTTCTTACAAAAACTTCAGATAATTTTTTATAAAAAAAATCAAAATAACAGCCAGATTGACAAAATCTATGAAAATCAAATTTAATAAAAAAAATACTTAACATCTATAAAATCATTTAAAAGGTTCTATAATAACAATATTAAAAAATAATTAAATATTTTTTTTTAAATTAATTAAGTTTTTTAATAAATTTTTTTTTTCTAATCTTTTAAATAAAAAAAAATTTTCTTGTGTTTCTAAAACAAACATAGTATATAAAAATAAAAATAATCAAAAAATCATAGCAAAAAAAGCAATAAATTGAAAAATGACCATAAAAAAAGTATGAAACAATTCGTATAATCAACGAATTAATAATACCGGTACATTAAAAATTAAATAATAAGATAAATTGTTTACATTTGTTTTACTTTTATCAGAAGAATTAATTTGATCTTCATTACCTAAAAATAAATTATCTTCAATACTATAAAATACAATCATTTCATGTAATTCAGAATAAGTAAATAACATAAAAACTAAACGTACATTTTGAACCATCAATCTTAAATAAAAAATGGATACAGCAATATAATCAAATAATAATTCTAACATTAATACTGAAGATTTACCTACACCATTTAAATATGTTAAAAAATAAGAACCATAATCATATAATAAAGAAAACGGGATAAAAAAAATAATAAAATAAATAAAAGGAAATAAATATATACTCATAACTAATTTAGGTGTAATACTAATATATGACCAACTATAAATTCAAAAAAACCATAAAAATATGTATAATAAAATTACAGAAGTTAATAACATATCATCCATTGAACCAATTTCTTCTTCTGCTTCAATAGTAACATTATAAGTTAAATAATCGTGATCAACAATATTATCTTCAGTATTATAATTGGTGTAATAATTAAAATAAGTTAATAATAAAAATAAAACTAAAATAAATATAAAAATAAATTGAGGTAACATCATAACAGGAGTTAAATAAGATTCATTTATATTTAATAAATATATAGATAAATAAATGTTAGTAAAATAATTTTGATAAAATTCATTTAAATAAGATTTATAAATAAAATAATATTCTGGATGATTTAATATCAATGTATTAAATTCAAAAGTGGTTATTAAATGATTATAAAAATTATCAAAAAAAGGTAAGAAAAACAATGATAAAAAATAAATTTGATCTAAAATAACTGAAACTATTAAATTTGTTTCAAAAGCTGAAATAGATTTATTCCAATAAATTTTATTAACTAAATTAACGTTTTCTTGATATATATAACTATTAAAAATATTATAAGTAATATTATATGTGTAAGAAAAAAAATTCTCAGTAAAAGAAAACAATCAATTGCTATTATGATTTAATGAACTTTGATTTACATCTAATAAGTTTAGTTTATTTAAAATTAAATTATTGTAGGATAAATTGTTAAAAGTAAAATTGTTATTTTCATATGAAAATGTCTCTATATAATTAATTTTATAAAAAAAAGTTTAAAAAATAAAATTAATAAACTAATATATTAAAAATAAAAAAATTTAAATTAAAGAAAACAAAAAAAATTAAAAAAAATATAACCAAATACATTATATTTGTATAATTTTTTTTGTTAATATGTTGAAAACTAATTAAATAAGTTTTTAAAATATGAAATATTTCCTTCACCACCGCCATACTAAACAGTTTATATTATATATTTTCAAGAATTAAGTCTTTTTAAAAAAACAGTTAATAATTTTAAATCAAAACAATTATAATTATAAATATTTTTATGTAATAATATTAAAGACATAGACATGTAATCAACCTCTATGTATGATGGTACATCATTTTTTAAAATTGTTAATTTATTAATAAAATTAAAATCATTATTTAAATTATTATTATTTTTTTTAAAAAAATTATTATATTTATTAACATTTAAATTTAAATTATTAATGTATTTTCTATAAAGAAAAAAATAATATTTATTAAAACAAATATTAACAATATCACCTTTATTAACTTCATAATTTATATTAAAAATTGATTTATTATTAACATATACATATTTATTTTTAATAAAAAAAAAAACGTCATTCTTATTTAAAAAAAATTGAGAATTTAATAAAATATTTGAAATAGAAAATTCAAACACATTCATAAAATTATAATTATTCATTTTAGAAAATTTTTTAAAAAACTTGTTAACATAAAAATCAATTTTTTTATTTTTTTTAAAAATATTTTTTAAAATTTTTCTATTATTTTTAAAAATAGATAGTTTTTTCTCAACAAAATCAAAATTTTTAAAAAATAAAGAATCTTTATTAACAATTTTTATTGAATTTAAATTTAAATTATTAAAATTTTTAAAAAAATTATACTTTGTTAAATATAAGTTTTTAACAGAATTAACCTTTTTAAAAAGGCCATTTTTATTTTTAAATTTAATATAATTTTCTATTAGATAATATTTATCAAAAAAAATTTCAGAATTGGTATTAGGAAAAAATTCAACAAAAAAATAATTTTCTAAGTTATTAAAAAAAAATTTTTCATATTTTGTTCTAGCTTCGATTCAAGAATATTTAAATTGATAACTATATAATACAGGTAAATATAAATTTAATTTGTAAAAATTCAATATATTTCTATATAAATAAATTTTATGTAAATTTAAAACATTATAAAAATTTTTATAAATAAAAAAATAAAAAAAAAAACTCTTTTTTAAAAAAATCTTATATAAAAACCTAAAAAAATTAATCTCAAACAGATTTTTTTTTTTTTTTTTCAGAAGTAACTTTTTTAACTGCATTATCAGCTTTTTTTTTTACAGCTTTTTTTTTATTTAAACGTTCATCTCTTAAAACAACTGAAGATTTACTTAAACTATAATCTGGTTTATCAGAACCTGTGTGAAAAATATTTTGTAATAGAAACTTAGTAAAACCTGCATCAAAACCTAAAGAAAAATAATTTTTTTTAAACGATTGCTTCTGTTTTTTTGATAAATTTTTTAACTTTAAAGGATGAATAACTTGATAATTGGCCATAGAATATAAATCGATTTTCATAGAATTAGGATGTCCTTTAAATTTCAACCTACTAGCTTTAGCTGACAATCACTCATTTAATCATTGGATTTTCCATAATAAATTTACATATTCTGCAGAGTATGCTACATTAGATTCTTTCAGAGGTGCATTATTATAAAAAAATTTAGAATTTTTTAATTTAAACTGTCTCAAAATATTATTTGATCTGTAAACAGATCAAGCATTAGTTCACGTACGTTGCCCTCTAACGGGTAAACCTTTAAAATGTCTTCAACCTTTATAAGTAGTCAATGAATCTAATATTAATATATTAAAAAATTTTTTTTTAAAAACATCAGAATTCTTTGGTATAATATTATATATATAAGAATAAAATATTTCTTTTTCAAAATTATCAAAATTATTAATTTGTAAAAAATAAATTTTTTCAAACCTTTTTTTAAGATTAACATAAAATAAATTTTTTATACCATAATTATTTTTAACAAAAAAATTAATAGTTACATCTTCAAAAAATAATTTATTATTATAAACAAAATTGTTTAACAAAAAAATAAAATTAAAAATTATTTTTATTAAAAATAAAAGAGTTAGAATATCCTTTATTAAAATTTAATTGCATAGCATTTAAATAATAATTATTAATATAATTGTATAAATGCAAATTGGTTTTATTTAATTTAATATTTTTTTTAAAAGTATAAGAATTCAATTTTGAAAAAATAAAAAAATAAATAACAATTCAATTTTGATATTTAAATAATCAAATTTTTGAACTATAAATTTCTGAATTAAAATTATTATTTAAATACAAGTTTATATAATTTTTATTGTTATTTAAAAAATTCAAATTATAATTATTTTTAATATTTTTAATATTTATTTTATTTAAATCAAGTTTAAAAATAAACTGATTTTGTAAGAAATCTGAAAAAAAATAATTACAAAACGATTTAATAAAAAAATCTTTTTGTAAAAATTTAGAATAATTATTTTTACTATCTCACATTGAATTTCAAAACATTGAATAACCTGATTTGTTTATATAAGGCATATTTTTCTGAACCATATCGTTATTTTCTAAAAATTGTATTTTTTCTTTTATTCATTTTTTTTAATGGAAAATGAAAAGGTTTTCTTGTAAAGGAAAATTCTCCAAATTTATAACCAACATTATATATATTAATTAATAATCTTCTAAAATTATTACCTTTATGTATTCTAAAATAATTATTCATAAAACAATATGGGATATTCGAAGATCTATTATAAAAAATAGCTCTTTTATTTTTAAAATTAGATTTTTTTTTAAAAAAAATAATTTTTCTTCATAAAAAATTTGAAAAAAATGACAATTTTCATCTGGATCGGGCCATATATTTAATATTAATGATTTCTTTTTGTTACTTTACCTCAGGGTGTAACTTCAGGAGAATTAGTTTTAGTTCTACCTCCATGCGGGTGATCTACAGGATTCATAGCTACACCTCTAACAGAGGGTCTGATACCTAAATTTCTATTGTAACCAGCTTTAGTAAAAAATTGATTTTTATAAAAAATATTAGAAGATCTACCTAGGGATACTAAACAATAAATGGAAATTATTTTTATTTTACCAGTCGGTAATACTATCTTTGCATAATTTTTATCTAAGTTAATACTTATTAATTTACAAAATGTACCAGCAGATCTTGAATATTTACTACCAGTATTAGGTTGTAATTCTAAATTAAAAAAAATGACATTATAATTCAAGTACTTTAATAAAACAGTACAATTAGAATTATAATTCAAAGAAAATTTTGGTGGTCTTATTGATGTATAAGTATAATCACCAGGTTTAAACCCATGTGAACATAAAATATATGAAAAAATACCATTTGAATATTTAACTAACGCTAAAAAACAGTTAATATAAGAAACCTTCTTTATGTTTATACATAAAGCTATCTTATTTGTAATATTTCTAAAATAATCAACATTATAAAATAATTTTTTTTTACCTTTATTTTTATGTCTAACAGTTATACTACCTGAATTATTTCTACCAGATTGAGAATTAGAACCTATACTTAACCTATTAAATTTTCCACTATTAGTATAAAAACTAGTTATTTTTTTTTTAAATCTTTTAGAATTATTTTCCGGTTTATACGTTCTTATATATATTTTTTAATTAATTTTTATTTTATTTGTATTAAACAAATATAACATAATAAAAATTTTATAAAATTCTAGTAAATTAAAAATAAAAAAATTAAAATTTATGAAATAAAAATAATTTAATTCATTTTTTTTTAAAGTAAATTTTATTAAAAAAAAATTTTCTAAAAATTCAGGACTTGAGTCTAAGTTTTTTTCAAAAGTATTTATAAAAAAACAATTATTAAAAAAAAAATTTTTTTTTAAATTTTTATTTAAAAATAAAAATTTTAAATTTTTATTTTTAAATACTGTTTTTAAAAAATTTATATTAAATACAAACTGTTTTTTAAAAATATTTAAATTATAAACATAAAAAAAATTCAAATCTCTATAAAAGAAGTAATTTAAATATTTATTTAAATTACTTATTTTATAGAGATTAATAAAATTATTATAAAAAAAATAATTTAAATATAAATTTTTTTTATATAAAAATTTTAATTTTTTAAAAAAAATATAATTTAAAGAATTTTTTAAAATTAAATTTTTTTTTAAACTTAAACTTAATTTATCAAATATAATTACTTTTTTTTTCATATAATTTTTCCTCCTCATCAATTTGTCTATAAATAGTTTTTTGCAAATGCAAAACACCAAATAATAATGCTTCAGCAGTTGGTGGACAACCTGGAACATAAATATCTACAGGTATAACTCTGTTACAACCTCTTACTACGGAATAGGAATAGTGATAATAACCACCACCGTTAGCACAACTACCCATAGATAAAACTCATTTAGGATCTAACATTTGTTCGTAAAGTCTTCTTATGGCAGGTGCCATTTTATTTGTTAATGTACCTGCTACAATCATTAAATCAGATTGTCTAGGACTAGCTCTAAAAATAACACCAAATCTATCTCAATCGTATCTACTTACAGTGGCATGCATCATTTCTACAGCACAACAAGCTAATCCAAAAGTCATAGGTCAAAATGAACCTTGTCTAGCTCAAGAAACAACAGCGTTTACAGGAGTTAATAAATAATCTACTCTCATTTTATTGTATTAAAAAAAATAATTTTTTTTTAAATTAATTAAATCTAAATTTTCTTCTTGGTTTTTTTGTTCCATCTATTGGTTTTTTTGTTCCATATAAAGATCTTCTTCTTCTTTTATCTGCTATAGATGCAAAATCATAAACACCTCTTATGCAAGAATAGCGTACACCAGGTAAATCTCTAGAACCACCACCACGTATTAAAACACTTGAATGAGACCTTATATTATGACCTACACCAGGTATGTGAGAAGTCAATCTTTTTTCACTAGATAAAATTACTTTAGCAACAGGTCTTCTAGCGGAATTAGGTTTTCTGGGGGTAACTATTCTAGCTCTTTTAACTGTACCTTTTTTTTGTGGGTTTTCTTCTAAAGCAGGTGTTCTATTATGTGCTTTTTTTTTAAAAGAATTTTTTTTTATTAATTGTTCATAAGTTGACAAAATAAAATTAAAAATTGATATTAGAATTTAAAAAATTCAAAAAAATAAAAAAATCTTCAAAATAAAAAATACTTAATAAATTAAAAAAATTAAAAAAATTAAAAAAATAAATTATATTTTGATTATAATATATTAAATTGTTTTTATAAATAACCTTATTAGATATTTTTTTAGATACAATAAAACGTAAATTTTGTAAATAAAAGTACATAGAAAAAAAATTCAAAGTAAGAAATATTAAAAATATAAAAATATTTTGTTTATATAATAAAAATATAAAGATTAAAAATTTACCTACAAAACCCAATAATGGTGGCGTACCAGCAAAGGATAAAAATAATAAAACTAAATATATAGTTAAAAATGATGTGTTACCCATAAATTTTAATTCATTTAAAGTCTTAATATATTTTAAATCGAATAAAAATAATAATAAAAATACGTTTGTTAACATGAATATATATACAATTATATTAAATAATAATAGTGAAATTGTATAATTTTCAAATTCATTAAATAAATTATTATAAAAAAAAAACATTTTATATCTGAATTAAAATTTTGTGAATAGAAGTATATTCAATATATGACAACCTAATATAATAAAAGATACATCAACGTTAAAAAAATTAAAAACTATGAATTTAAATGTTGGTCCTCAACACCCAGCAGCTCATGGGGTTTTAAGATTAATAGTTCAACTAAATGGGGAAATAATAGAAAAAATTGATCCTCATGTTGGGTTACTACATAGAGGTAGTGAAAAATTAATGGAAGATAAAATTTATTTATTATCTTTACCTTATTTTGATAGATTTGATTATGTGTCAATGTTAGTTCAAGAACACGCATATTGTTTAGCAATTGAATCATTATTAGGAACTGTAAATTACAGTGCAACTTTTGTTCAAATAAGAACTTTATATGATGAAATTACAAGAATATTAAATCATATGTTAGCTATAGCTTGTCATGCTTTAGATGTTGGTAGTATGTCACCTATTTTTTGAGCATTTGAAGAAAGAGAAAAATTAATGGAATTTTACGAAAGAGTATCAGGTGCAAGAATGCATGCAGCTTTTTATAGACCTAATGAAGTAAATTTAAATTCAATATCATCTTTTTTATTGGAAGATATTTTAGATTTTAATAAAAATTGTTTTCAAACTCTAAATGAAATTCATAATACATTAACATATAACAAAATATGAAAACAAAGATTGATAAACGTAGGTTCTTATTCTTACGAAACTTGTATAAATTACGGTTTAACAGGTGTTATGTCAAGATCAACAGGTATAAAAAGAGATTTAAGATTAGACAAATTAGAAACATATGCAAATTATTATTATTTAAATTTCAGAAGTTATATTGGTCAAAATGGTGATTCATATGATAGATTTTTAATTAGAATGAATGAAATGAGTGAGAGTATTAATATAATAAATCAAGTAATAAATAAAGTAACAAAAAATAAAAGCAAAAATAAAAAACACAACAGTAACCCCCATCAAATATTAAAATATTTAAATTTAAAATTTTGAAATAAACACAATAATAAAAATGAATATGTTTCAATGGAAAAATTAATACAACATTTTAAATATTGAAGTGAAGGTTTCCCTGTAAAATCAGGTTGGACTTATAGAGCTGTTGAATCTCCAAAGGGAGAATTCGGTGTATCTTTAATATCAAACAATACAAATATACCTTATAAATGTAAAGTAAGATCACCTGCTTACCATCATTTACAAGTATTACCAAAAATTTCAAAAGGACACTTTTTAGCTGATTTAGTCGCTTTAATGGGTACAATTGATATTGTATTTGGAGAAATAGATAGATAATTAAAATGATTTTCAATAGTAAAACTATAAATATTAAAAAAAATAAAATAAAAAAAATAAAATTTTTAAAAAAAGAATTAAAAATGGTAATTTTAAAAAGTATAATTCAAAATAATAATGTGAAACCATTAATAAGATCAAATGCATTTTATAAACTATCTCGATTAAAATATATTTTTTTAAAAAGTAAACAAAATAATAATATATGTTTATATTCTGGTAAAATAAAAAGTACATTTAATAAATTTAAAATGTCCAGACACTTCATAAAAAAATTCTGCGCTAACAATATGTTGCAAAACAATAAATTAATAAACTGATAAATGTTTTTTAAACTATTAAATAAAATAAAAATGAATACCATGACGAAAAAAAAAATTTTAATAAGTAATGTTAATAATAATGAACAATTTCTTTTAAAAAAATTAATAAAGTTAAATATTATAAAATTTATTTTTAAAAAAAATAACAAATATATATTAGTATTAAATATATTTAAAAAAAATAAACTAATTTTTAAAATTAAAAATTTATACAAACCATCAAATTACAAAAGTTTAAACTATAAAAATATAAAAAAAATAAATAAAAAAAATAAACTATTAATAATATCTTCAAATAAAGGTGTATTAAATAATTACGAATTAGAAAAAAAAAAAGTTGGTGGTATATTAATAGCTTATATATGAAATTAACAGTATTAAAATTAAACTTACCTGTAAATTTTAATTTTTTATTAATAGAAAAATTTAATAAGATTATTTTAATAATTTTTAATGAAAAATTTAAATTAACTTTATATTTCAAAAAAAAAAATAATTTAAAAATAAATAAAAATTTGAATTCAATTGAATACAAGAACAATTTACTAAAAAATAATTTTTATACATTAAATAATAATTTTTATAGTTTTTTAGAAAAATTAAATACTTATTATTTTTTAAAAATTAAATTTAAAGGTAAGGGTTATAAAATAGGGTTCTATAAAAAAAAAAAAATAATAAATTTCTATTTCGGTAAATCTCATAAAAGTATTTTTATATTCAATAATATGAGAATTAAAAAACTAAGCAAATATAAATTTATTTTGTTAAAAAATAATTTCAATTTTTTAAAAAAAATTAGTTATAAAATAATTAAAATTAAAAAAATAAATGAATATACAAATAGAGGTTTAAGATTAACCAGACAAACAATAATAAAAAGAAAAGGTAAAAAAGGATCTTTCGTTTAAATGAAATATAAAATAATTATAGAACCGTACATTAGTATGTTAATATAACATTAACACCTAATGAACCACAATTAGTTTTAATAAAAAATCTTTGATTATCTATTTTAAAATTTTTAGAAGAAACTTTTAATAAACCTTTTTTAAAAAAAAATTTTTTTTTTTTTGCATTACCGGACATACCAATTTTACCTTTAACACAAAAATAAAAACCCTTTATATTAAATAAACTAGAAAAAATTGTAAAATTGTCAACAATAAATTCATTCAAAATTACAAAAAATTTTTTATGATTTTTTATATTAATATTATTCAAAATAGATTTTATTCAATTTTTAAAAATAGTTAAATCTTTATATAAAAAAATAATACAAATTAATTCAATCATCTCGTTTGAATCAAAAAATTTTTGAAATTTTATATTATTGTTATAGTTTTGTAAAAAAAATAAAATTTTCGAAAACTGATTCGATTGAATTTTATTAGAAATTTTTAAAAAAAAATTTTTTTTAAAAAAAAATTCAAAAAAATTTAAAAAATAAGAATTAAATAAATTTAAAAAATTTTTTTTTTTTTTTAAATTAAATTTATAGAAAATATTTTTATTAAATTTTTTAAAAAAAATTAAAGGGTATTGATTATTATAAAAATAATTAATATTTTTTAAAAAAAAAAAATTTATTTTAAAATTATCTAATAAATTATTATTTAATAAAAAATTATCTTTATTTAAAAAAAATTGATTTATATTTTTTAAAAAATAAAAATTTTTAAAAATATTTTTATAAATAAATAAATTTATTTTAGTATTTTGATATTTAAATTTATAATTTATAGTTAAAAAATTAACAACTTTA
>Ga0265798_10010630_pt1 | contig 11323 bp, 12 predicted proteins | sample P3T30metagenome_FD_192430 | JGI IMG/M metagenome (GOLD analysis project Ga0265798, IMG submission 192430) | Plant litter microbial communities from East Loma Ridge, Irvine, California - P3 T30 | ecosystem: Environmental > Terrestrial > Plant litter > Unclassified | place: USA: California... | reverse complement strand
ATTGTCAATATCTTGTTGAAAACAAGGCTTTTCCGATTGATTAACAACTTGTCGAGTAGCGTTTGAGTAGCTCTATCATCACAGCGAGCATCCAGTCTATGTTGAGATTACCGGCCAAGTGAAGTCGTGCAACGTAAACCGGCCATTTTCACACCAAAAAGTTGACTTTTTGAACAATTTATTGTTCAGCAATCAGACGACCAGATAAAACAATTCAATGTGTACTAAGATCGCCGTACCGTAGAGTCATCATCAGAACATAAGAATGCCTTAGTATTGTATGGTGAAACAATAGATCGTTGATTGAAGAGATGGAATGAATTCCTCACCAAAAACAGCGCCAAGACCTGGCAAAAGTTATGGGATTTCGGGGTCCAAATGGCCATCACAATAACGAGCTTGATGATAGAACCGTTGCTCATTGTGATGATAGATATGCTCGAGGGCTTTCTAACGCATTACTGGTCAGCCGAACAAACCGTGTTTTGAGCGAGATACGGTGGGTAATTTGTAAGTCACTTTTTGGTGAAGCTGCTGCAAAAAGTGACTTGGCACGCAGTGGGTTTGTGCGCACGGTGGGGAAGACTTCTAGCAATCCAGCGCAACTCCGTGTACCCGCAGCTTGCGCCACTTTCCTGTCCTTTCAAGGTCGATGAACGCAAGGTCTAGTTTCTGCACAGTAGCCATGACGGCTGGTGCGTACTCAAGCAGGTCTTCCGCGCACGTGTTCTCCCGCCGAACCTCAAAAGGGTTCCCGTTTTCTGTATACTTCAATTTGATCAGTCGCACTACCACGTCGGGTCGCACGTGTGCGCGAGCCTTGTTGACGTGGAACACAATTTTATCTGGTATTGTAATGGTGCGACCAGCTGTCTCTGACGAACAAGATCCGTCTCTGATCCAGCGGGTATTTTCTTAGCTTTTCCCTGCGGTTTGCTACTGTGGCCCATCCCGCCGCCGTCTGCGTTCCCACTCGGGTCACGTTAGCCCACGTTCGTTGTGCGTTTCGCGCAGGCTGTGGGTGCGGTTGTTGGTTTGGACCAACCCCTGGTATCGAATGAGCTGTGGTTGCAGCTGCAGCGCTCTTGATCGTCTGTTCAGATGCTTCATGGCATTTTTGCTCTAAGCGCCCGAGTACTGTGTCTGCCCGCTTGTCTGATTCTGTCTGTATCAAGCGTTCGAGCATCGTAGCTGTCCGTCTGTCCGCTTTCTCCTGCATCTGCACCATTGCAGAGCTGAAGATCTCCGTTAGCTGAGTTTGCATTCTGGCTATATCTTCCTTCACTTCACTTCGCAGAGACTGTATATCTCCCTCGAACCGCCGGTGGCCGATGGGATGAGAAAGCCTCAACAAGCGCTCGCGACGGCATTTCCGAGGGTTTGCGAGCGGGATTCGCAACAGTCAACTCGGTTGATGATAGTTTGGTTGATGTGACTGATATTCTTCCTTGATCAACTAAGGGCTGATTGACGCCTATTATCATCAACCAATAATCCAAATGTAGCTAACCAATCCCGTGATTGGTTGGAAGTTGATGAGGCTTGATTATATTGAAAAAATGAGGTTGCTTTTGCAGTTTTTAGATGTTGACATAGAGATAGATGTGATAAAAAAAAACTACCCCGACCCTGACCATAAGAATTTGGATCAGTGAGAGGCTGCACTTGCCGCAAAAGACTCCCGCAATTCACTCATCCACGCACGCGTCGAAGGAACGCGTGTTGCAATACAAGCCTTCAGAACACCATTAACATGCCCAAAAAACGCCAGTCATGGCCTCACAAACTCGGAGCAGCAAGCGCAACATCGATACAGTGGATTATGAGTCTCTTAGTCTTCATCGGACGTCTGCAAGGAAAAAGAAGCCCTCCTACAAAGCGTCTCAAACTACACTACTTTTTGCACCTGCTGCTCCATCTCAACTTTGCTGAGTCTCAACTACCTACCGATCACTACGGGCATCCTCAATTACAGATGGTGAAACAGACATTTCTCTCGCGCCAAATGGATTTGATTGGCTAGTTTACGCACAGCCGTCGAATTACTGCCCTTTCTTCGCCCCGTACACTTGAAGTTATCTCCAGTACTCTCTGTCTCTCAATGGCCGCATGGGACGCGGGTAGCGGGCACGTCAGGGTGAAAGCACTGGCCGAGAATACATGGCATCGCTAAGTTCTGATGTGAAACATTGACTCTTGAGTCGTTAGCCTCGAGGGCTGAAGACCAGGCCATGTCATAGATAGCGATATTTTTGAAGATCGATATCGCTTGATTGACCTCGTATGTTACGTAGGCATCAGTTATACGTCAACTGAGGATTTATGATGATCTGTCACTTTCTCCAGAAAGAAAATCTCGTTGGATGGCGTCAATGATACATGAGAAGAGTAAGTTGAAGAGTACGGACCAAATGGAAGTAATGAGAGCAACGCCGTTCAAGCTTCAATGAACCGCCGACCGAACAAGACGAGATTATCTATGCAAGTTCCCCACCCCCACAGCATCACCTCCGCTTTTGCTGCACGAGAATACGTCCATTCTTCAATTTGAACGGACCGTCCTGCTCCAAGTCATCAACAACGAAGACGGTCTCGTTCGATGGAGTCAGAAGAGGTTGCGGCAGGAAGACTGTTCCATTGAGATGAGCAGGCGCTTGGACCGAAAGAGTCAGCAGATCGTCGTTGTTGAATTGCCACTCGATATGGATAGCTCCATGTGTGGTCGGCAACTTTCCTGCAGCTGACCTTAGGCCCAGGGTTTGAGGAGCAACTTTGAAATCCCTCCAGCCGGGAATAATGGGCGTGGCTCCTAAGACGTACTTTGAGAGTTCTGCAGTTGGCCCAGCAGCCCAGCCGTGACACAAACTAGTTACCAGGCCTAAAGCAGGCTGCCCGTCTTGGTTGAGAGTTTCCCAGAACGTGCCAGTATAATTAGCGTTCTCTGTGTTCGCCATCGGCTCCCAAAGGCTAAAAAGAAGCTTCAACGCTGGTTCGCTCGCATTGGAAGCCAGGGCTGCACGTAGGTGGTATGACGATGCGTATGGACTGATGTAGCTCCGAAAGCCTTCAGCGATAACTTCCGGGGAGAAGGCCAGTGGGCCTGAAGGCGTGAATAGTGTCTCTAACGAAGACAGAATAATTTCCGTAGAGTGGCTGGGATCGAGGTTGACACCAGCCAGGATCGCTATGGCGTTTGAGTCTTGTGCAAATCCGTCTGTGATGGTTTCTGATAGGTAGTAGGCACCGAGGCTGTCGCTCCACAAGTTTCTGTCGATGGCGGTCCTCAGATCCTCAAGTCGTTGTTGGTACACAGTAATGTTTACTCCAGCATCACTGAGCATCTGGCGACACTCTTGCAGCGAATAGGCGTAGAGGACATTGAACTTAGTGACTACACCAGCTTGTGTCGGGTCGTAGTAGTTCCAGTCTCCGCCGAATGAGATTTCTGAGATATTGAAGAGTCCATTGTCAAGGGTTTGACTGTGCGCCCAGTCGAGCATCGACTGAACTGGAGAGGCCCATTCTTCAGCAAATGCTAAGTCACCAGTGTGCATGTAAGTGGAAGCAAGGCCGTTGAGGAAATTGAAAGAATAGCCTAGCAGACCAGTAATGTTCACATCGAGTGGGCTTGAGAGGGGCTCTTGCTGGATTTTGGCGGTAGGGATGAAGAATCCGGGTGTCGCCTGGTACGAACCAAGCAGATCTAGCGAGCCAAGAATGTACTTCAGGCCGTGTGTGCTTGCCAAAGCAGCCCCACCAGCGATGTCCAGGTCTCCAGTATATGCGATACGGTCACGTCGTGAGCCATCGACAACATTGTCAAGAGGGTTGGTACCACTGAGGAAATCCGGGAGGAAAGTCGAGTTTGTCAGAGTGTGAGAGTACACAGTCTGGCCCTCAAGAGTGGTAACGTGCAAATCGCGGAAGACTGCTTCGTGACCAAAGGAAGCACCGAATCCGAACGATCCATAGAAACTGAGCTGTTGGGAGAAGCCCATCACTGTAATACCGTCGATCGTAATCGAGATACCAGAAAAATCGACATGCGCGTGTACCGAATGCCAGGTATCTGGGGACAAGGTCAAGTTTGCCGGAAGATCGGCAGTCTCGATAACCGGGTCATACGTAGTTGTTCCGTGGTATGCAGATATTGTCTTGTCGACCAAATCGCATGAGATGTAAATGCCGACGTTGAGTGTGTCAGACAAGACAAGGAAGCCAAACCCACCAACAAGTGGCTTGACATCGAACGTCATGTTGTAAGTCAAGAGCTGAGCTGCTACAGCGGATCCCAAGACTTGAGGCGCTTGGCTTCCAGCAATCGTTCCTTCCGGGGTGACAACGTAGAAGTCCGGCACGGTATTCCTCGGTATCTCTGTAAGCTTCAAGGTACGTGCTCCGACGTGCCAGATGCGATTGAGCATGTCATCCGACGAATTGAAGGCGCCGGGCAACTCATCGACAGGAGTGTCATCCACAGTCGGCTGGACTCCGACATTCTTCAGGCTGAGCGAGCCCTGTGATGTCAGGTTCAGTTTTTGATAACGAAAGCCTCCCTGAATAAGTCGGTTCGTAACAGTGCCAGAAGTAGAAATGTTGTAACGGTTCACGCGGTAGGTGTCCATAGCTGCCGCTAACGGCAGCGGTCCATCCGACTATCGCAAAAGATCAGTGTTTGAGTTCACTTCGGACTTTGTCAGGTTTCAATGAACACGTACCATGTATTGACTGAAAGATGTCAGCGACTCCGCATAAGAGATCTCGAACAGTGAAGTATCTCCTTGGTGATTCAGAACTTCGAAAGAGGGGATACCTTCAACTTCATGGCCGTAGTCGAGGATGATGATCGAACTTGTCGCATTCAGAGTCTGTATATCATCGGAGCCGGTTGAGAACTTGACGTGACGAGTTTCGGAGCTGTTGCAAGGCGCATTCGCAACAGCGAATGTGGCCAGCGAGACGAAACTCAAGAGCGTAAGCATGGTGGAGGTGGTTGCGTGGGTTGGAGGCCGGCATATTGTCGAGGTGCGCACTTTGGTATATAACAGTCTTGCTGCCGCAAATTGCGTCTCCCGATGCAGGCTAGCGGAGTCCAGGGCGTCCAATTGCGTACGTAGTTCAAAAGCACGGAGACGTGGTACAAATGGCGGAGAGAGGCTTGAGCGTGCAGGGGCGGGGATAATTCCGTGCTATGCGGAACTTTGCTTTACGAGAACGAGAGATGTCACGAGAACGAGCTATCAGCATTGGCTTTTGGAGACGCCGGAGTGGGCCCAGTGGGGCAGCTATCGGTCTGATCCCTGCGCTAACATTGAACCTCTCACAATAAATGTAATGGCTGAAATGTTCCCTTGCCATGTGACCTGCTTAACAGCCATGGCCGATGTGAAGTAGCACGACGCCTCGAACGGATCCTGGCGGAGTACCCTGACCACGTGGGTGACGCTCGGCATTCCCAAGTTTTTGGAACTGAGCTCCTCATTTCCACCTCTTTGCAACAGTACCGCCGTTGCAGATGACGTTACAGCCCTGCGTAGCTTCGGATGAACAACAACTTCGAACGTACTGACAGGCCGACGACGCCTTGGCCGGTCTCACTCCAGCGTCCGAAACCATGGTTGGCACGTTCGATTCAGAACAAGGCTGGCCCAACGCCCGGATCGTCCTGTCATCTCACGGCTGAACAATTGCGACGGCAATGTCTCGGAACGAAGCTATGTGGGGTGAACCGAGGCAGCCTCTGCCATATAACCAGATTTGCAGCTCTAATGCTGAGTCTCCTCCGCTGGTTTCCACACGTCAAAGCGACAGACCCTTCAAAAATTCACAGTTGTTCACTACCGGCCTCTTCACGGATCGTACTTACTACAATTTTGAAGCCAGAATGGCTTCAAGGAAAGACACCAAGGACGTCAACGCCCATGCCGCTGAGGAGGACGGCGACTCACAACTCTTCCAAGAAGCACCCCCGCCTTACGAGGTGCACTCATCAGGCCCAGTTCTCGCGAGCTCTTTCGCCATCAACGGTAATCTCTCTCAAGGTCAATGTAATATGAGAAAATGCTAAAGTTATTCTAGAGCAGGGAACGGTTGACGTATCATTCTCTGGAGCCTCTCCTGAGCTCGTGAATGACTATCTGCCACCTGTCGAGCAGTCGCACGACTCAGACATCGCAGACGCTACCAATCTCTTATGTCCTCCTCTGAATATAGTCATCCATGTCGTTGGAAGTCGAGGCAGGTTCTACTCGCTACAAGATTCCTGTGCACACTCATTGACTGCTCATACTAGGCGATGTACAACCATTTGTTGCTCTCGGTGTCGCCCTGAAAAGATATGGCCACCGTATACGACTGGCAACCCATGATGTCTTCGCAGACTTCGTCCATGCATCTGGTCTTGAGTTCTATCCTATAGGCGGCGATCCAGAAGATCTAATGGCAGTGAGTATAGCCTTCGTGTAACGCTCAACGTCAAGAGATGAGATACATCACGCTGTTGCTGACTTCAACAAGTACATGGTCAAGAACCCTGGTCTCATCCCTTCTTTTGAGAGCCTTCGGGGAGGTGATGTAGGTCGTAAGCGCAAGATGATGCACCAGATGCTGAAAGGTTTCTGGAATTCATGCATCAGTCCAGATGCTGACACGCAGAGTCCTTTCATCGCCGACGCAATCATTGCGAACCCACCGAGCTTTGCCCATGTGCACTGTGCTGAAGCACTCGGTGTCCCTCTCCACATGATGTTCACGATGCCTTGGACCGCAACAAGGGCTTTCTCACACCCCTTAGCGAACCTCAAGTCAAAGAACATGGACCCTCGGGCGGCAAACTACCTTAGTTACGGAGTAGTGGACTTGATGACTTGGCAGGGGTGCGTATGAGTCCTCTACAAAGCATGAACACACTGTCGTAGACGTAATGGAGACTGACCTTAACGATTGTGATAGTTTGGGCGACGTCATCAACGCCTGGAGAGTCAAAGACCTGGACTTGGAACCGTTGTCGTCCAGTTCGGGCCCCGAGATCGTGGAAATTTTGAGGATTCCGTACACGTACTGTTGGTCGCCATCTCTGGTTCCGAAGCCCCGTGACTGGGGACACAACATTGGTATGGAGTCACTATTCGAGGAATCATTTCGTGTGCTGATAGGTCACACAAGACATCTGCGGGTTTTTCCTGCGCTCTGAGCCGCTGTATACACCGCCAGAAGACTTGGCACGCTTTCTGAGTCTGGGAGATCAGCCTCTCTACATCGGCTTCGGCAGTATCGTCATAGACGACCCACGGCGTATGACCGACCTCATATTGGAAGCAACTTCACGAGCAGGTGTCAGGGTCATCATTTCCAGAGGATGGAGTAAATTGGGCGGGAATAACCAAAGCAGCTCGCATGTGTTTTATCTCGATGACTGCCCGCACGGTAAGTCTGCAACCCTCAATGACACTTGCAAACTAAGCTCATGTCCAATGCTCTACAGAGTGGCTCTTCAAGAGAGTTGGTGGAGTCGTACATCATGGTGGTGCTGGAACTACGGCCTGTGGTCTCGTGAATGGCCAACCTACGGCCATCGTGCCTTTCTTCGGAGAGTGAGTGTTCTTCCCCAATTATGAGGACCCAAACCCAACATCTAATCATGCTAGTCAACCATTCTGGGGTCGCATTGTCGCCGCGTCCGGTGCCGGCCCTTTGCCCATAGCCTACCGAGAGCTTTCCGTCGACAAGCTTCACAACGCAATCCAAGTCTGCCGTAGTGCAGAGGCCAAGGTGGCTGCCGAAGCGATTGCGACTCGTATGCGCCAAGAGAACGGCGTTGATACAGCAGTGCGCTCATTCCATCACCATCTTCCCACGTCGCAGCTCTGCTGCGATATCCTTCCTCAACATGTAGCCCGTTGGATCTACACACCTAAGAAATCCAAGCGCGTCAGCGTCAGGCTTTCTAGTGAAGCCCTGATCGTTCTTTACGATAGGAAGGATTTCGATCGCGCACGCGTACATCCGTGAGTCACCGAAAGGATCCTTGTGAGACCGACACATTGCTAATTAGGTCCACAGTTTACGTTCGAAGAATTATGTAGTCAAGAACAAGCGCTGGGATCCATTGACTGCAGGCGCATCCTCCACCCTTGGCACGATTACCAACTTCACATCGGCCTTGGGTGGCACGTTCATCGACCCTTTTGTCGAAATGAAGCGCGTACACGATACCGGCGCTGGCGGCGGGGCGATGACTACTTCAGCCTTAGCCAAGGCGGGGATCGGCATGAAAGACATTGGGGGAACCGTCGTCAAAGGTACTCTGATTGACATGCCCCTCGCATTAGCAGAGGGTCTGCGGAATACTCCTGCTTTGTACGGGGAGAAAGTCAGGGATTACGGCGCGGTCACTGATTGGAAGAGCGGAGGCGTGGTTGCTGCGAAGGTGGGTCACCCAATCCTCCCATCTGTGCTATGAGGCTGCGTTGTTCGGCTATACGGCGCCTTTTTTGATGCGACGAGCTGACTGTGTCACAGAACTTCGGCTTCGGATTCTACGAGGGAATTACGGGAATGGTCACGAGACCCATGGAAGGCCATAAGAAAGAAGGAACTGTCGGTCTTCTGAAGGGTGTCGGTAAAGGCTCGGTAGAGCTGTTCACCAAACCTGGAAGTGGTAAGCAACATCCCTCTGCAATGTGAAGGTCGAATCATCAGCACTGACTCACAATCTCCCAATAGCCATGTTCGGCGTCATGGCGTACCCCGCGCAGGGCATCTACAAGAGCTTGAAGTCCTTGCAGCAATCCAAAGTGGAGCAAATTGTGGCATCTGGTAGAACGGCTATGATGGTGGAAGGTATGAGGGGGCTGAGTGGTGTTGAGTCCGCGCAAATTATCAGTCAGTTTTATAACATTACAAAGTGATACCGCTGAGGCAGTTCACCCGATATCGGTGCCTTTGTCCGCTCCGAAAATCACTATAATATCTTCGTTGCAACTGGCATGTGACTGTTAAAGCACGGTCTTCAAAACCTAGTGAAAAATGCAATCTCAGAAGCCAACCCGATCAGACCCATAGGGTCTAGACATGAATCGCGCATCCTTCAAGATCCTAATCAGATGCATAAATAGGTCCACTCGGCGAGTCTCACCTATTCAGAAACGTCGCGGATCCGCGTGCTCGAGTGTTGGATGGCGTAAAGAGCTAACCTTACTGACACTCCACACATCCGACATCAATGCGCAGATGGGTATATGGCGATTAAATGGAACAAATCACAGAAAAATGCTCCTGCGTAAACAAGGCGGGATCTACCCTTCGTCAATCATAATCATGCTGGGTGCGGCTGTTGACCGACCGAGAGTAGAGTCTACCAGGTTACATGCCAACTCTACCTTTTGCCAATGGACCGCGGTACCGTGAGTGTGAAGCAAATCTCGAAGGCGTATACGCTAGAGCAGTCGATCATTGCACAAGTGGGTATGGAGAGCAAGTCCCACAGTTTCGCAAGAGAGCTATACTAGGTTAGTGCGACACATCTTTGCACTAGAACGAAACCGAAGCCGAGAACGAGAACGAGAACGAGAACGAAAACTTCGGATGCAAACACACGAGTACGCGAAAGTGTAATGAAGGAGATGACACGGTCGGTAATTTACACCTATGTCTATGCCTACGGAAGTTTCTTCTAGCTCGAATATCATCCCTACTGGAAATGAACAACACGGCTGTGTACTCTTTTCCATTAGAGTCATGGCCATTTTCTTGCTTCTCTTAAGGATTTAATCTGCCCTTCTTGTTACCTCAGTATTATCTCTCCTTCACTCATCACTTCCTGCAATATCGTTGTCATTCATAAATTGGGTTCCTTCTCTCTCCTTCAATTCAACCGATTGCCCTCAGTCAACCACGACACTATGGCTTCTAATGGCACAGCCCCGAGCGGCGAAATGGCAGAGTACTCTTTCCACCTGTACCAATACATACCTTCTTTGCCAGCAGCAGCGGTCGCTGTAGTGGTCTTCGCTATTTTGACTGCGCTACACACCTGGAGGATGCACAAGGCAAAAGCATATTATTTCGTCCCCTTCCTTATAGGCGGAATCTGTAAGTCCATTAGCCGTGGAATCATCAGTCGATATAACACTGCTAACAGTTCGCTCTCAAAAAGTCCAAGTCATAGGCTACGTCGGAAGGATCTGGTCTCACTACGACCCCGAAAGCATAGGCGGCTTCGTTATCCAAGCCATCCTGATCCTCATCGCACCCGCTCTGTACGCCGCTTCCATCTACATGATCCTGGCACGCCTTATCCGTGCAGTAAACGCCGAGCACTTATCGCTGATCCCTATCAAATGGGTTACCAAAATCTTCGTCACGGGCGACGTGGTCGCCTTTTCCCTCCAGGCAGGAGGCGGAGGCATACAGTCTGCTGGAACCCTAGAAATGTACGACATCGGCGAGAAGCTCATCATCGCTGGCCTGTTCGTGCAGATAATCGTTTTCGGCTTCTTCGTGGTCACCAGCGTGGTTTTCCATACCCGATTTGGCCTATTCATGAAATCGACGACGATGCCACTGGCAGAACGCACTCCATGGCAGAGGCACCTCATCATCCTATACACAACCAGCGGCCTGATCCTGGTCCGCAGCGTCTTCCGTGTGGTCGAGTATCTGCAAGGCAATGGTGGATATTTGATCTCGCACGAATACTTCCTCTACGTTTTTGATGCGATCCTCATGGCCATCACTATGGCCATCCTCGGCTTCTGGTACATCGGTGACCTCGAGAAGCAGTCGGATCACCAATCTGTAGGGTCGGAGGACTCGAGGAATCTCATCATGACTACTCCTGCAAACCCTGTGAAGGCGGAACAGCACTACTACAGAGTATAGATCACAGATTTCTCGTGACAGCCAGTGTTAGCTGGCGAGTCAATACAGTACACAACGACTTTAATTAATTATTCCGAAAATAAGATCTACCGTCAATGTACTAGAAGCGGGTCACTACGGCGGCGGTATCAGAGAGGGAGAGAGAGAGGAATTTATTCCCCTAGCGCTAAGCACCTAGAGGGCAACAGACTATCTACACCACAAAAGTTTACATGCATCTCGGTAGTCTAAACCTAACAGAACTCCAAGCATATTGTCCCTTAGCACTTGAGATCATCTAGTAGTGTACATCGCCTTGTGTCGAGTACTCGTGATTACTGGTTGGCGGGGTGTTTTTGAAGCTGTGTTTCCAAGTGTTCAACGTTCTATCTCTAGCGGATGAAGCGTAGGCCTACCGTGTGCACGAGGTTGCGTGGGGTGGTTGCGGTATTGATGGTTTATA
>Ga0265798_10010629_pt1 | contig 11323 bp, 10 predicted proteins | sample P3T30metagenome_FD_192430 | JGI IMG/M metagenome (GOLD analysis project Ga0265798, IMG submission 192430) | Plant litter microbial communities from East Loma Ridge, Irvine, California - P3 T30 | ecosystem: Environmental > Terrestrial > Plant litter > Unclassified | place: USA: California... | reverse complement strand
GTCCACCAGCAGCACGGTGTGGTCGAGTTCCATGGCGATGCTCATCGCCAGGTTGATCGCGCAATAGGTCTTGCCTTCGCCCGGCAGCGAGCTGGTGACCATGATCAGGTTGTTCGGGCGGCCCGGCGTCGAGGCTTCGCCAAAGGCGCGCTTGAGCAGCGGGCGCTTGATGACGCGGAAGTCTTCCAGCAGGCTGGTGCGGCCGCTGGCGGCGGTGACCATGCCGGCCTCGCGCATGCGGGCCAGGTCGAGGTCGACCTTGCGTGCGCTGTGCTTGCCGGTCTGGGCACGGCTGGTACGCGGCTGGGCCGGCGCCGCGTGGGCGTTGATGGTTGCCGCTGGCGCCGCCGCGCTGCCTGCGGCGAGGGCTGCCGCAGCGCTTTCGGCCGGCGTCGGCGCAAAGGTCTCGACGGCATGGATGACCGGGGCCGGCGCCACTGCGGGAATGGCCGCAGGGTGCGGCGCGTGCGGCGCCAGCGCGACGACTTCCTCGCCGGTCTCGACAGGGACCGCCGTGGTTGGCGGGGTATTGCGGGTGTGGTCAATGCGGCTTGCCGCTTTTTCGATAATGCTCACATTCGCTCCTAAAATTCTTCCTTACAGGCCCGGGCGGGCCATCATGGTCGCAATGCCCGCGCCATACAGGCCGATCAGCAGCAGCACGGTGGCGCCGAGGCCGTACAGGCGCTTCTTGCGGCGCACCTTCTGGCCATCGGTCCAGTGCATGTTGATGGTGCCGAGGATCGGCATGCCGGTCACTTCGCGCAGGGCCGTCTGGCTCAGGAAGGTCGGGCGGAACTGGCTCATCAGGAAGGCGCCGGCCAGGCCGGCCGCCAGCGCCACCAGGAAGGCGGCGGTGAACAGCACCGGACGGTTCGGGCCGGTCGGCACCGCCGGCGCCAGCGGCGGCTCGATCACGCGGAACGACATGATGTCGGTGGCCGAGGACAAATCGCCCGACAGGCGTGCCTGTTCGCGGCGCTCGATCAGGCGCTGGTGGTTTTCGCGGTTCACCTGGTAGTCGCGGTTCAGCTGGGCCAGCTGGGCCTCGACTTCCGGCGCGGTGGTGCTCTGGGTGCGCAGGGTGTTCACGCGGTTCTGGTACTCGTTGACGCGGGCACGCAGGGCGGCCACGCGCGATTCGGCGTCCGACAGGGTCACGTTCAGCTGCTGCATCATCGGGCTGGCGGCCAGGTTCGGGTTCACGCCGCCCTTTTTCGCCTCTTCCTTCTTGCGTTCCTGGAGCTGGTCCAGCAGGCGCTTGGTCGAGATGATGTCAGGGTGCTGCTCGGTGTACTGCAGGCGCAGCGAGTCGAGGTTCTTCTGGGTGCTGGCAATGCGCTCGGCCAGTTCCGGATCGACCGGCGCGGTGCCGTCCTTGCCGCCGCCCGTCATGCGGCGGCGGATGGCGTTGCGCGACTGCTCGGCTTCGGCCAGTTCCAGTTTCGCCTGGCTCAGGGCGTCGCTGGCGGACGCCACCTTGCTGCCGAAATCGGCGCCTTCGCGCGGCAGCAGGCCCATGTTCTTGATCTTGAATTCCTTCAGCGTGTTCTCGGCGGACGCCAGCTTTTCTTCATAGCTGCGGATCTGGTCGTCGATGAACTGGACAGCCTTGTCGGATTCCTGCTTCTTGCCGCCGTAGCTGCCTTCCATGAAGATGGTCAGCAGTGACTGCACCACGTCCTTGCCGAGCTTCGGATCGGGGGCGCGGTAGCTGATCGTATAGATGTCGTCGCGTTCGGTGCCGGCGATGGTGATCTTCGACATCAAATTGTCGATCATCTTTTCCTTCTCGTCGGCGTCGCGCGCTTTCACGTCGAGGTCGGTCATGCGCATCACCCGTTCCACGTTCGGACGGCTGATCAGGGTCTGGCGCATGAAGGTGACTTGCTGGTTGATGTTCGGCAGCGAAGTCATGCCCGACAGCAGGGGCTTCAGGATGCTCTGGGTATCGACGTAGACCCGGGCCGTGGTCTCGTACTGGTTGGGCAGCCGCAGCACGATGGCCCAGCCGATCAGCGCCACCACCCAGGCAATGGTCACTGCATGCCAACGGTATTTACCGATGGCCTTGAGGAAATTCAGGATAAGGGCTGTTATTTCTGCCATCTCGTCAGTCTCGCCATGAACGCCGGACGCTGTTGCGCCCAGCTACAACAATCAACAAAGAACCCGCATCATCGCTTGTAGTTTGTGCAATTGCAATTGCATGCCGGAAAATCATGCTAATAAAGGCGCCGGGTGGCACCGCTTACAACACAAATTCTCAGCTGCAACGCATAAAACCCGAGCCCAGGCCAGCCTGACAGGGTATTATTGTCGGCAAGCAAACTTTGCTGGGGCTAAAATGTTGCACTAGGTCAACCGTGAGAAGTACTCGGGAAAAGAGCACGGGATCGCTTTGCTCAACATCAAGCTGATGTATTGTAATGTTTAAAATACAAAAAGGTCTGCACGATTGATTCCTAATCGAAATAATAAAAAACGGTGGGCATCAACGCCGCGCCGTTCGCTTGACGCTCGGCCTCGCGCCTGGCTGGGCGCCGCCATGCTCGGCCTGGCCAGTCTACTGGCGCTGCCGATGGCGCCGGCGCAGGCCGATGGCCTGATCCGTACGATTCCACAGGTCAAGCCATCCGTGGTCGGGGTCGGCACCTTCCTGAAGACACGCAGCCCGTCGGTGATGTTTACCGGCACCGGCTTCGCCGTTGGCGACGGCCTGAGCATCGTCACGAATGCCCACGTCGTGCCCGACAAGCTCGACAGCGCCAAGATGGAGCAGCTCGGCGTGGTGGTCGGCAGCGGCCAGGACATCGCGTTCCGGCCGGCGCGCCTGGTGGCGCTGGACCGCGAGCACGACCTGGCCCACCTGCGCCTGGAGGGCGGGGCGCCGCTGCCGGCGCTGGCGCTGGGCGACTCGCGCACAGCGCTCGAGGGCCAGGCGCTGGCGTTCACCGGTTTTCCGCTGGGCATGGTGCTGGGACTGAACCACGTGACCCACCGCGCCAACCTGTCGGCCTTGACCCCGATCGTCATGCCGTCGATGAGTTCGAAGCGCCTGGATGCGCGCGCCATCACCCAGCTGCAGCGCGGCGGCCTGAAGATCTTCCAGCTCGACGGCACGGCGTACCCGGGCAATAGCGGCAGCCCGGTCTACGATCCGGATAGCGGCGCCGTGCTGGGGGTGATTAATATGGTGTTCGTGAAAGGCTTGAAAGAAACAGCGATCACGACGCCCAGCGGCATCAGTTATGCGATACCGTCCCAGTACGTCGCCGAACTGCTGGCCAGACCATAATGCAACGAGTGTGAAAAAAGAGAAGTATTTCAATCGTGCATGCCTTTGAGGAAACACGATTACGATACAATACGCCGGTTTGATGGCTAAATAACAATTTTGTGGCATTCGACACAGCGGGGCGTTGCCGGTCGCTGCATGCCGGGAAAGGAATTGACGTGAACAAGATCATGACGAACCTGACGAAACTGACCCTGGCGCTCGCTTGCGGCCTGGCCCTGGCCGGTTGCGCCACCAAACCCGCTGCGCCATCGGCTGCTGCCATGGCCCAGGCCGCACCGGCCGACTACCTGATCGGACCGGGCGACTCCGTCAACATCATCGTCTGGCGCAATCCGGAAGTGTCGATGTCGGTGCCGGTGCGTCCGGACGGCAAGATCACCACCCCGCTGGTCGAAGACCTGCCGGCCGCCGGCAAGACCTCGACCGCGCTGGCGCGCGACATCGAAACCGCGCTGGCCAAGTTCATCCAGCAGCCGGTGGTCACCGTGATCGTGACCGGCTTCGTCGGCAACTACGGCGAGCAGATCCGCGTGATCGGCCAGGCCGCCAAGCCGCAGGCCCTGGCCTACCGCCGCGACATGTCGCTGATGGATGTGCTGATCGCCGTCGGCGGCGTGACCGAATTCGCTTCGGGCAACAAAGCCCTTATCATCCGCACGATCGACGGCAAGCAGGAAAAGCTGAACGTGCGCCTGGACGACCTGATCAAGGAAGGCGACATTTCGGCCAATATGCCGATGCGCCCGGGCGACATCCTGGTGGTGCCGGAAAGCTTCTTCTGATCCTGCCTGAACCCTGCTGACTGTCGGGTTTTCTTACAACGGCGCCTCCTGGGCGTCGTTGCAATTTGGGCCTATGCCCCACCAGCCCCGCTAAGTGCTTGATTCGTTGTTGCATTTAGTCAATTTATTCAGGCTGGTACGGGGCTTGCTTAGTAATTAAAAGCAAATGCCCGGCAGGGTGATGGCATACTTCTATGCATCTGGAAAACGTCGCTCAGAAAAACGTCGCTCAGGAAAAAGTCGATATGGAAGATCAAGAAGGCCGCAGCGCCCCGGCAAACGCGGCGCAGGAAGCACAGGCAGCGCCCGCAGTACCGCAACTCGATGCGCGCGGCGCGTCGCGGCGCCGCTTCACGCGTGCCGGCGCCGGCGCGGCCGGTGTCATCCTGACCCTGCACAGCCAGCCCGGCATGGCCACCTATGGCAACTATGGCGGCGTTTGCGCGTCGCCGTCGGGGTTCATGTCGATCAAGACGGCCAGCCACAACCCAAAGAATTCCTGCAGCTACAATCGCTCGTTTACCTTCTGGCGCGATAATTCGAAATCCTGGAAGTCGCGTTGCGGCACCCGCCCGGAGACGCGTTTCGTCGAAGTGCTGCAGCCGCGCGGTGCCTATATTCACCTGAAGAATTTCACCCTGCTGCAGATCGTCCAGCAGACCAAGGAAGTGCGCGCCATCGACCGCTCCTTCGTCGCGCTGCAGATCGTCACCGCCCTGCTCAACGCCCGCGCCTCGGAGCGGGCCGGGATTCCGAGCGTGCTGCCGGAAGACCAGGTCGTGGCCATCTGGGACGAGTACAGCCTGAAAGGCTCGTACAAGCCGAGCGGCAGCGCCAAGGCGTGGACCGGCCTGCAGCTGGCCGCCTATCTGCAAACCACCTTCCGCTAGCCCGATCAGCCTTCGTTACGCATGAGTAGTCCGCCGATCTGGCGCCTGGCCCCCGGGCAGCGCCTGGTGCACCGCTGCCACGACGGCGAATGCGTGCTCTTCAACGACCTGACCGGCGACACCCACCTGCTGGGACAGGACGTCCTCGATGTGCTGGGCGCGCTGCGCGACATGCCGCGCACGGCCGCCGGCCTGGCGCAGGACGCCGGCGCCGCTCTTGACCCTGAATGGTGCGCCGAGCTCGACGAACTGCTGGCCGACCTGGCCGCGCTCGATTTGATTGCACCTGACTTGATCGCACCTGGGCTGATCGAACCTTTGCCCGGGACGCAGCCATGCTGACCGTGGCCAGCCTCGGCGAACGCGAACTGCGCGCGCGCCTGCGCGGCCCCGGCCTGCGCCTGCAAACCGGTCCCTTCGTCACCTGCGTGCACAGCCCACTGGCGCCGCTGGCCGCGACCCTGGGCACGATGTACGGCGACTATCCGGTGCTGGAAGAGGGCGCGCTGGCCGACTTCCACGTACGCCTGAGCGGTTCAACGGGCCTGCGCCGCTTCCTGCGCCCGCAGGTGCACTTTCATTACGACGGCATGGCGCCTTTCCAGCCGCTGCCGCTGGACCAGGCCTTTCCGATGTTCGAATGGGCGATGAACTGGTGCGTTTCGAGCCAGGCCAATTCCTGGCTGGTGATCCACGCCGCCGTGATCGAGAAGGACGGCCTGGCCGCGATCCTGCCGGCGCCGCCCGGCTCCGGCAAAAGCACGCTGTGCGCGGCCCTGGTCAACCGCGGCTGGCGCCTGCTGTCCGACGAACTGACACTGGTGCGGCTGGATGACGGGAAGATAGACCCGCTGCCGCGCCCGGTGAGCCTGAAGAACGCCTCGATCGGCATCATCCGCGACTATGCACCGGCCGCCGCCTTCACGCGCCCGGTAGCCGACACCGTGAAGGGCACCGTGGCCCACATGCGCGCATCCAGCGACAGCGTGGCGCGCGCCGGCCAGGCAGCGGCGCCGGCCTGGATCGTGTTCCCCAAATGGCAGGCCGGCGCCGCGGCCGAACTGACGCCGGTGCCGCAGGCGCGCGCCCACATGCGCCTGGCCGAGAATGCCTTCAACTACAGCCTGCTGGGCGAGACCGGTTTCCACACGGTGGCGCGCCTGGTGGACGAGGTGCGGACCTTCGATTTCCATTACAGCGTGCTGGACGACGCCATCGCCGTGTTCGAGCGCCTGCTGGCGGAGCGTGCATGACGCAGCCAATGCATTTGCCTCCGGCGCCGCATCTTCCTCGTTTTCCCCTGCTGCTGCGCGCCCTGCGCGAGCCCGGCGCCATGGGCGGTTTCAGCGAGCGCGACTGGGACCTGCTGCTGCGCCAGGCCCTGGCCTCGAACCTGGCGGCCACCCTGTGCCTGCTGGCCGACGAGCACGGCATGCTGGCGGCCCTGCCGGCGCGCGTGCAGCGCCGCCTGGGCTGGGCGCGCACGGTCTGGCAACGCCACCTGCAGGCGGTCGACCTCGAACTGGGCAAGATCCGGCACGCGCTCGGCGAGACCGGGCTGCCGCTGATCCTGCTCAAGGGCACGGCGTACGCCGCCGCCGGCCTGCCGGCCAGTGCCGGCCGCCTGTTTTCCGACATCGACCTGCTGGTGCCGAAGGAGCGCCTGCCCGAGGTCGAGAGCGCGCTGATGCTGCACGGCTGGGCCGGCAGCCACCACGACGACTACGACCAGCGCTACTACCGCGAATGGATGCACGAGCTGCCGCCGCTGCAGCACATGCGCCGCGCCAGCGTGATCGACGTGCACCATGCGATCCTGCCCGAGACGGCGGCAGTGCGGCCCGATCCGGCGCGCCTGCGCGCCGCCGCCCGCGCCATTCCCGGCCGCGCAGGCTTTCATATGCTCGCGCCCTGCGACATGGTGCTGCACAGCGCGGTGCACCTGTTTTCCGAGGGCGAATACCACCACGGCCTGCGCGACCTGTTCGACCTGCACCGCCTGTTTTGTCACTTCGGCGCCGACCCCGGTTTCTGGGCAGCATTGCCGGGCCGTGCGCGCGAGCTGGAACTGGCGCGTCCGCTATGCTATGCCCTGCGGTACTGCACGCGCCTGCTGGGCACGCCGGTGCCGGCAAGCGTGATGGAAGCTGCACGCGATGGCATGCCGAACCCGGCCCTGCTGGCGCTGATGGATGGGCTGTTCCTGCGCGCACTGCAGCCGCCGCACCCGAGCTGCGCCGATGCGTTCGACCCAGCCGCCCGCGCCGCGCTGTATATCCGCGGTAACTGGCTGCGCATGCCGCCGCTGATGCTGTCGCGTCATTTGTTTCACAAGGCATTCGTGTCGCCGAAGGCCGAGCCGGCGCAGTAGGCGCAACGGGGCGCAGCCGGCGGGACAAGCATGGACGGGCCGTGTCCTGTCGAGGAGAAATGGGAATGGAAGAAAGCCAGGGTCTGGCGCGCCTGCACGCGCTGCGCGACTTCGTGTTCGAGGGCAGCCTGGAAGACAGCCTGCAAGGCCAGGCCCGCGAATGTGCGCGCCTGCTGGGCGCCGACAGCTGCTCGATCATGCTGCTCAGCGGCGGCGCCGGGGAAGAAGACGGGCGCCTGCGCGTGCATGCCCATGCCGGCGCGCCTGGCGACCGCTTGCCGGCCGCCGCACTGGAAGCAAGCATCGGGCGTGGCGAGGCGATCTGCGGCCAGGTGCTGGCCAGCGGGCAGGCCTTGCTGGTCGAGGATATCGGCAAGTCGGCCTATGCGCTGCTGGCGCGCCGCCCCGGCGACCCGGGCCGTAGCATGATGTCGGCGCCGGTTCGCATCGATGGCCGCACGGTCGGCGTGGCGAACGTGGCCGGCAAGGGCTTTACCGAAACGGACCTGCTGCTGTTCGAGGTGGTCTGCCTGTTCATCGGCAAGTCGATCCAGGTGGCGCAATTGCAACATTTGCTGGCCTCGCGCTTTGCGCGGGAAGCCCTGGCCCGCGAGGCCGAAGGCCCGGTCCTGACCGCCTACCGCAACCCGGAAGAAATGGCGCGGATCCTGGCCCGTTCATTCTATAAAGAGTTGACGCGCGCCGGCTTCGAGGCCCCGCAGATCGTGGGCGCCACCAGCGAGATCATCGACCAGCTGAACAATAGATTGCATAAAAGACATTAAACATTCTGCTTGACATTTTCCAGTAGGAAATGTATGTCGATAAATTTTACAGATGCGTTATCGAAATTTTAATAGATTCCGCTAAGTTGTTGATTTTAAAAGAATGTGAAATCCTGGCACGGTGCTTGCTAATAGTTGAGTGTGTTTGCCAAAACCGATCAACCACATCAAGGATTACCGATCATGAAATTTCTGAAGAAACTGACCTGCGCTGCAGCTGTTGCAATGTCCATGGCCTCGGCCGCCCACGCTGGTCCTGTCCTGAACGACTGGGTCTTCAACCCGAACGGCGGCGGCTTTGAAAACGGCCAAGTCATCAACGAATACCTGGACGTGAACGGCAATGCCTTCATCGCGCTGACCGGTACCGGCACCAACAGCTTCTCGTTCCGTGAACACGCTGTCTTCAACATCAAGCAAGCCGATTCGAACGGCCAGGACTTCGACGACAATTACGCTGGCGGCAACATCAGCGCCGTGTTCGAAGCAACCGGCACCGGCACCTTCAATGGCGCCTTCAGCTTCACCGGCGGCACCATCCGCATGTACCAAAACCAGACCAACCAGTACGCCAGCACCGAAGGCATCTACGGCGCCAACCTGGGTAACCTGATCGCCGAGTTCAACGTGCTGGCCGGCGGCGGCGGCTTGGTCAATGCAGACGGCGACCCAACCAACAACGGCCAAGTGACCGTGCTGGCGAAAGCCATGCCAGGCCAGCTGGCTGCAGGTTACTTCTTCAACGCCAACGGCAAGGACCTGTCGACCGACTCGATCATGTCGTTCGCCTTCACCAACGCCAACGCCCTGGCTAGCCCGACCGATCGCCTGGTGTCGGAAGTCGCTTGCGAATTCGCCGGCTTCACTGGCGCCGGCTGCGATGGCACCTCGTATGCCAACGCGCCAGGCCAGTACTTCTTCGTCGGCAACAACGGTCAGTTCAAGCTGGCTGAAGTGCCAGAGCCAGGTTCGCTGGCCCTGTTCGGCATCGCCATGCTGGGCGCCGGCGTCGCTGCGCGCAAGCGCGCCAAGAAAGCCTGAATCTTCGGGAATTTCTTGAAGCATTGAAAGGAGCGGGCATTGCCCGCTCTTTTTGTTTTCTGGCGCCATCTACGCCAAGTAGGTATAAAAAAACGGCAAGCACAAGCTTGCCGTTTTTTTTGCTTTATTTCTCAGCTCAGCGCTGCATCAGTTCCGCCAGCGGCCGCCGCACCGAGCGCGCCGCGGGCCGCGGTCCATAGCCGAGGCGGCCCATGTACACCGGATGCCCGGCGCCCTGGAACACCAGCGCCTCGGTCTGGCGCTGCAGATCGCGCGCGGCACTTTCCAGGCGCGCGTCCCCGGTGAACCGGGTGTTCTCGCGCGCGTACTTGGAAAAGATCAGCGGCGTCATTTCCGGCTGCATGTACAGGCCGAGCGTGGTCATGGTCAGCCAGAAGCGCTGCAGTGCGCGGCCAGCCGCCACGTAGTCGTCAATCGAGGCCGGCTTGCCGGCGGCGCGCAGTACGAAGTGGCCGGCGCAGGCCATGCCGGGGGCGAGATCCATCTGCAGGCGCGGCGCCCAGGTGCCCATCAGGGTGTTTACCGACTTCATGCGGCGCCAGCTGACCATCGCCCATTTCATCAGGTGCAGGGTCATGGCGTCCACGCCGAGGGCGTTGGCCGGCACCTTGTCCGGACTTTCGACGCGGTTTTCCCAGTCGATGATGCTGCGGTGGGTGTCGAATGCTTCCGGCATCGTCAGGCGCAGCCGGGCATTGTTGTACATGAGCTTTGCCGCCTTCCACTTCTGGTCGCGGCTTTCCAGCCAGCCCAGGGTGTAGTGGGGCGCCACCACCGCTTCCAGCTGGCGCTTGTGCTCGGCCGTCAGCGGCGTGGTCTTCATCGGGCGGCGCTGCACCGTGCGCTCCCTGATCGCGCCGATCAATGGGCTGGGCGCGACGGCCGCGTCGGCCACGAAGCGTACGTCGAATACCGGATGGGTCTCGCGCCCGGCCGGGCGGCGCGCGATGTCGGCGCGCAGGCCGTGGCCGCTGGCGGCAATCGCGATCGTTTCGAGCAGGGTGCCGAAGGCGATCTGGCTCGGGTGGCCGTCGAGGTCGTAGACGCAGTGGTCGCGCGTGTCGTAGGCGTGCACCACCAGGTGCTCGGGCGCGGCGATCTCGAAGCGCCAGGTCTGCATGTTGTCGCCGCTGGGCGCCCAGCGCGCCAGGTCGAGGATCTGTTCGATGGTCGTGCTCATGGTTTCACTCCAGCCGCGGCCAAATCCTTGGCCAGCTGCTTCTTGCCCACCGCAATCATCAAGCGGTGCAGCGGATTCTTGTTGCCGCCTGGGCGCCAGGTGCGCACCAGCTTGTTGCGGTAGGCATCGAACTGCACGCCCCAGGGCGCGGCCAATACCTTGCCGCGGCCCAGCAGGATCTTCAGGGCTTCGGTACCCATCACGCCGGCGCACAGCTGGCAGGCCATGATGGTCGAGGGGCCGCGCCGCTCGACGAAGTTCACCGCTTCCGGCACCACCAGGTAGGGGCGGTGCAGCCCGGCCGGGGCCAGGCCGACCACGAAATGCACCGCCTTGTCGGTTTCCGGCAAATCTCCCCACTGGAAGTATTCCTCGAAGGTCATCTGGCCCGGCAGGAAGTTCAGCAGGGCCGCGCCCATGCCCAGCGGCGCCACCGTGCTGGCCGGAATGCCCAGGCGGGCGCACAGGGCAAAGGTCTGCTGGCGGATTTCGAAGGCGAAGAAATCGAGGGCGTCGACGTACATGTCGACGCCTTCCATGAAGGCTTCCAGGTTGCCGGCATTGATGCCTTCGCCGAAGACCGTGACTTCGCAGTCCGGATTAACGTCGAGCAGCATGCGGCGGATCACGTCGGCCTTCGGCTGGCCCAGGGTCGAGACCATGGCGCCGACCTGGCGGTTAAAGTTCGGCACGTCGAAGCTGTCGAAGTCGGCAATGTGGAATTTGGTAACGCCCAGCCGCGCCAGCGTCATGGCATGCACGCCGCCCACGCCGCCGCCGCCGGCAATCGCGACCCGCTTCTGCCGCAATCTTGCCTGCTCCTCTTTCGTCACCCAGCCAATGTTTCGGGAAAAAGCCTGCTCGTAGGGGAAAGGAGTCGTCATGTGCTGGGAAAGGAGAACTGCGGGATTGCGGCGGAAATGGGCGCGCCATGGCGCCCGGGTGATGGAAT
>Ga0265798_10010628_pt1 | contig 11325 bp, 6 predicted proteins | sample P3T30metagenome_FD_192430 | JGI IMG/M metagenome (GOLD analysis project Ga0265798, IMG submission 192430) | Plant litter microbial communities from East Loma Ridge, Irvine, California - P3 T30 | ecosystem: Environmental > Terrestrial > Plant litter > Unclassified | place: USA: California... | reverse complement strand
TTCATCCGCACATTGTCGGTCCTGAGACATCTCTAACATGTCTACAGTTCCCAGTACCGCCAATAAATTGCGACATTCTTTTTTTGCTCCTGGCCCGTCACTCAACGAACAAGATGTAAACTCCATGCGCTCTCTTTTTGCTAATGTAGATGTTATTTGCGTAGGAGTGCAGTGAATAGATGAAAAGTGTGCTTTTCTTTCTCAAGTCTACCTACGAGACAAACACATGTAACACGACAGTTATGATGTAAGTAAGCATATGCTTTTCTAGATTGCTGCACCCTCCTATCAAAGTCTGTCACACTTCGGGCGTAGATAATTATATGAGTCGGCTCAGATTGCGTTTGAGCAATCGCTGCGTCTTCATGCGAGCTTCCCATAGGTAAAACTCTTGTCGCAATAGAATATTCAGTATCTGTTACCGTTGAAGCGACGACCTGCAATTTTTGCTACGTGACATAAAAAATACAAGTAAGAAACGTCTAAGCATGCGGAACTATGTCTTACTAATTTCTGCAAGAGATCATAGAGTACCGCATCACTAGTAAGGCATTTGCGTAGATCAGTGACAATATAAGGTGATGGTACCAATCAGAAAGCAAAGTGGACAGTTTGATAATCCATTATATCGAGAGAGACTACTAGTTCAAGATCATATAGATTGGCTAGATTCTGAATAATCTTTTTACGCATGCCACAAATGCATTCATGCAGACTCACTATCCACATCGTCCTTGCCAAACTCTGTTGATGATTAAAAAGAAAAGTGCAGTACATGTGTTACGCATACAGCCCTATATGATGGGTATCTAGAAAGAACATGCTCCACGTTCCCCGTGATGCGCCATCCATGACAAATGACCATTAACGCGTTGTACGCCGAATCTATAGTAGTACAAAGTATATAAACAGAATGTCAAATCTCTTAACGCATCACTGAACCCATAGTCATGAGAATTTTACTACTTCTCAGTGTCAACGTCCATTTCATCCACGTCCTTCTTTCCAGCACCACGTACATTGACGTGGATAGTATCTTCGTCGTCGTCATCTACTGGCGCACTCTTTGACCCAGCATTGCCCTCTCCTGAAACCGTCTCAGTTCTCTTCTCTACAGGGCTAGCTCGACTAGCTGCCAGATTGGGAAACAGAGGTTTGCCAGCGATGGATACAGATCGACGCAGATTGTCGTTTTGAACTTCTTGATGAATCTCCTCAACTTCGTCCTCGTCCAGTTCGCTGAGTTCGCTCTCGTCGTCGGCGTCATCGTGGATAGAGGCTGGCGCACTGCGTTCGGGCTCGTCGTTATTTATACTGGCAGCTGCAGTGTCCGTGCCACTCTTGTCGAACGTGGGCTGTAGGTGTTCAGCAGATGTGCTCGGTCCAGGTGCGGGTTGTGCGGCGGTTTCGGGTGATGCCGCTTGTCCAACAATAGAAGGAATCGTGGTGTCACCAGGCGCAGGCGATCGGATCGGCATCGACGTTGGCTGAGCAGGTGTACTGGCGATTTTTTGGACACATGCTTCGGCTCGACGAGCGATCTCCCTGCGACCCACAGCCTTGGCTCTTGGTTTCGGGACCTGTTCGGGTTGCGGTGGCATCTGGGGTGCGGAAGGCGGATGTTGTGGCTGGAGCTGGTTGGGATGATACATGCTGAACGGCGTGCCAGAGCTTCCATCAGCAGCTCCATCGACCTGGACCTGCATCAACGAGGATATAGGTACAGCACCTGCAGAAGCTGGATTGGGAGCAAAAGGAGACGGGTGAGGTTGGGTAGGCTGCACAGGCGGCTGTGGTTGTTGCTCTGACTGTAAGGGGGGTAGCGCAGGCCCGATCGAGGTGTATAGCATTGCGTACGCATCGCCAATCAGATCATCGATAAGAAGGGGCTTCATCATGCCGTTGTTCAGACGCTTGAGCTCAATGGCATCACGGAGAATGTCCAACACGGGATGCTGCGTCTCTGGATTCTGACACCACGCTTCCAAGCGAAGAGCCAGGGTGTTAAACTCGTCGTGGTTGACGGACTTGAAAGCAGAGTCTTCTTGGCCTTCAGGTACGCTACCCATCTTTCGCAGCATTCTGATGTATCGTAGACACAAGTCCTGCCACAGCTTTTGGTGCTCGAAGAAGTCAGTCTGCTTCCGCCTTACACGCTTGGCAAGAGCCTCGAAGTTGGTCTTGTCTCCAGTGAGATCCAGGAGTTCAATGAAGAACTTGGTGTACCGAGTGGTGTAGACAAAATGCCGACCAGGCCGCTCATTCTCAGGTTTCCAGACTTGGACAGCCATGGTTTTGGTGAACATTTGCTGGGTGAGTTCGTGTTTAGCCTCACTAGCAGTTGCCGGATCTCTACCGGTATCGTAGATGATATGAGCAACGCGAGATATGATCCGATGGTGCCAGCTTGACTTGTCGGCTGCGCGCAGTGACTTCAAGACTGCGAGTATGTATCGCTGCCAGTCCCCTTCGTTCTCTGGGGCTTTGATATTCTGTGCATAGGAAGTGTTTGCAAGGATCTCAGGCCCCTTTTCGTAGTTGATGGCTCCACGCTGGTGTAACTTGTGTGTGATGGATACGAGCTTGTAGTGCGGCTCGAGGACAGGCTCGCCGCTGCGGCCCTTCTTCCCTGGCAGTGTCTCAATGGCGCTCACAAAGGCGTCCACGACAGATTCCCAGGTGGGCCCCTTTTGAGGGCCCAGCGGTGCACCTATTGATTTCCCATACTGCAAGGCGCTATCATTGGCCGACCACATCTTCCACCCACACTTTCCAAGCATGAAGTGGTTCCACCATTTATTCGGATTTCCTTTGATAGCTCTCTTATAAAGAGTGCTTGCGAACTTCCAAGCAGTGTAGGCATGCAACGGAACGAAAACAACCTCCTTGTACAAGGACGCGTTCGTTTGTAGATTGCAGAATCGTTTCTCACTCTCGCGAATCTGGAATGCCTCCATACCAAACGGCTCCCTGGACGACGCGTACATACGATTCCCGAACTCAGTGTACATCTGTGCGATCTTGCTTTGGGTTCCCGGCGCTACGTCAGCATCGCGAGTAGCGCATGCCACAGCCATGATGTAACAGTTGATCGCCGCACGTTGGAAATTAACCACTTCAGCGCTGTTACTGTTCATCTTATCCGCGTTCCAGGACACGGCTTCTTCGAGCTGCGTGTCGTTGGCTTGGGCAAGACGATACCAGGTCTCCCAACGTTCGATGGAATGCTCCAGATCCTGCACGAAGAACGCTTGGGCGTAGTTGAGGTCTTCTGTTGGTCCTTGGGTCACACGTTTCTGTGATCGGAACTTGCTCAGCGCCATGTTGCCCATCATATAGTACCATCCCTTCGATGCGGCTACCGCTTCCTCAGGGGGGATGTGCTTTGTGGCGAGCGAACCAACACCTTTGAGACATCCAAAAAGTGCTACAGGATTGACGGGCGATTTGAAGTAACTAGATATGACTTTGCGGTTGAAGGTGATGTCCTCGTTCTGCTTAGGTCGGCCAAGAGCAGCATGGACCTTCTCTATGGTGCCTTTGAGTTCGTGCTTGGGTAGGTCCTTGAGATCGACCTTTGCAGCTTGTGACATCGTGAAAGACAATATACTAAAGGCAGTCTTCTTGTCAAGTACGTCTGTTGTGGTCTGGAAGTTCTGACATTCCAGAGGATCAACGAACAACTTCAATCCGTACAGATCGTTGAGTATCTGGCAGAGCTCGGTGGCATGACTAGGGCCATCGGTAATATCGTCCATGCGTAGCAGCTCGTCTTTCGCAAGCCTCAAGAATTGGCGGTTGGAAAGATGGCAGAAACTACGCACACCTGTGGCATGGTGCACATGGCGAATGTACTCGAACAAATCATCCGACGGATTGGGGAACGCTTCCGATTCTTGAGACATCCCATCTTTGAGTAAGTGGTACTGCAATATCCAGAGTCGTAGGTGAATGTCGTCAAGCCGTGACATCATGTTGACAAATGCTGAGCTTGGCTGGGATTCGACTCTAGGCATAGGAATATGGTTGACGCGAATCAGGTCTCGGAGCATGTCTGCCGCTGACATGATGTGCAACAGCTCGGTGATAGCTGACATGGACGATTGGACATGCTCGTATGGAATGGATGCGAATGGTGCTTCATTATCTCGAACGATCTGAATGATTTTTACAACCATGTCGTCGATGACCCGGTACCGGGTCAACAGCTTATGTTGCCGGTCTAGTACTGGAAGTTCCTGGAAAGTCGTAGACCTCAGATCCGTCACGAGGGCCTCAATGCTCCGGAGGAAGCATGACAAAACTTTGGAAGGATAATCGATAGCCTCATAAGCGACACGTAATCTGTTCCAAAGGGAGAGCCGGACGTTGACGTTCGCAGAATCCAGAAATTTGCGCATCTCCAAGATGGGTGAAGCGCGATCAAGTTGCTGCTCGGAGTTGGTACTTGTGGAGGGCGAGATGGATGTATCAGTGCCGCCATGTTCCGTTCCATCTGGCTTCGGGGGTGTATTGAGCTCAGTAGCATTCGCAAGCTCCAAGATCGGTTCCAGGCTTTCTACGACCGTTACTGGATCCTGTTCCTCCTGGTCGAAGACCTTCAGGAAGAAGTCTTTCATGCTGATGCGCACGAGTTCTTGCTCAATAGCAGCCACCGACAATTCCGGCATGACAGCATTGTTTTGTAATTGAATCGTATGATCGCCCAAAGGCTCGAACATATCCTTCAACTCCGCCATGGCAGACAATACATGTTCTGGTGCTACCTCGTTATTAACACTCATTTGGAAGACCGTCGCCCAAATGTGGCGCAGAGTTAGATCATCGGTGCCCTGACTTGGTCGACAGTCAGACCGTAGTTGTAGAGCCTCTCGCGCGAGCAAAGACCATCGCTCCAGACGGTCACTTTGAAGGACTTGGGTTCTAGTGTCTATTACACTTTGTGGATGCTTGATCAAGGAATAGATGTCAAGATGCAGCTCGAACAACGTCTCCACAATTTCTATCTGCGAATTGTCAAAGTCGGAAAGCTCATACACCTGAGACTGATGTGTAGCGCCCAGCATGCGTCGATTAAGGCTGTCGACGCGCTCAACCATGCGTTCATAGATGTACTCATCGATATGAACAATGACTTGCACAACGTTGCGCTTGAGGTCCTCGGCCCATCTGAACTGCACGTAGCTTGACTGATCTCGTAGCTGTGAGCAGAATCCCGGTGTGAACAGAGATTCAATCCAACCGAACGCGACTTCTTGAATAGGAAGCCAACCATTGTTGACAGACCTTGCGAAGGCATTCAACCCCTCGCTGCCCAACAGAGGTTTGCTAGAGGCTTGACTTGAGGTTGCTTTAGAGAAACCGAGAAACGCATTCAGCCCATGTTCTCTAGTCGCTCCAAGGAGATCAAACGACTCGGAACTGAGAAGTATTTGGGCAACTTTGATATGCCCACTTCGTAGTCCTGTGAAGAAATCGCATGCCGCTTTGTCGATAGGATCCGTAGCGTTTGCATCCGGGAGCGCTGTGACCAGCTTGCGTAGTTCCTCAGGGTCTTTGATGCCTTCGACACCGAGTCGCGCATACGTGTCTTTGAGAATCTCGTAGCGACATTGGTCTGTGTACGTATATGTTTCGAGTTGTGCATCCAGCTGCTTGCTCGCCTCCTGAGCTGCTCCGCCAGAAGTTGGTTCAATCAAGCTCTCTCGACCTCGAATACGTTTACTGCGCGATCTTCCCCCTTCTGCAGTTTCGGGCAGACCGGCAGAGTCTGTGGATCGCTTGCGTGATGGAACTGGTGCGACATTAGAAGGACCAGCAGGCGCTATTTCCTCGTTTTTGACTTCGCTCTCGACATCCTGCTCTTCCATTATGGTATCTTCGCCATCCTTCTCGGTGACAGTTTCCACGTCAGCAGCACTAGCTATAGGCTCCTCGATCTGGGGTGGTGGTGTTAATTCAGGTGCAGGCGATACGGTTTCCTGTATAGTGTCGGGTTCGATGCGCTCGGGGGTCTCGCTCTCGGGTGGTATGCTGAAGACTATATTCGATCCTGAAGGTACGTTGGGTGTCATGCCCTGTTGCTCCGCCTGGAACTGCCGCACAATGATTTCACCCACGCCTGCCCAATCCCATTTGGTAGGAGTCAAGGTTACGCTCTCCGAACCCGTCTTGATGTTGTGTAGGCTTTCAGCAAGGGCAACATCGGCTGGAAGAGGCGCAAATGGGAAAGGATTTAAACGCATCTTCAGCGTCTCGGACAGCTTTTTGCGTTTGATCGAGGATATTGGTGCCTGGCTCAAGGAGACATTATCCTCCAAACGCTCCACAAGCTCCCGCAGTTGTTGTCCGGCAAAACCTTCCTCAAGGCCAGGAAGACGCAACAGATTCTCCCATTGTTCATCATTGCCGTCCAAGACAGCCTCCAGACAGTAGCGAGTAAGACGCTTACTGCCTAGCATAGCCGCGACAGATGCAGTGCGTAACCAGAGATCGAGATCGGTATCTTCTTTGTCCAGCGCCTCTGCGAAGTAGTTTAGAGCACCACGGGTGTTGTTCCACGCTTCCCTCGGAAGTGCCGCACCACTTGTGGTGATCCAATGCTGCATCGCCTCGAGCAAAAACTGGCCATGGTTCTTGTATGATAGGTGTAGTATCTGCTGAAGTGTGTTGGGGGCGCTATCGGCAGCGCCTGTAGACTGAACGGGCCCTGCCTCGTAGTCATCCTCCAAGATGGTGTCGAACACCAGGTCCTCGCCAAAGACTTGATGTCGCTGGTATTCAGAGAGAGATTCGGCGTATTTGAAGATCTCTGATTCGAAGAGGGCCTTGTAGGCGGCGGCGGTCTTGTCGAAGGAGGAAGGGCCTTCGGAATGGTATTTGAGGGCGGTTTGGTACAGCTTCAGCGCCTCTTCGATCTGGATCTCCTGAGTATCATCGACTTCCTCTTCGGCGGTCTCCTCGGGGAGTTCGACATTATAGGGATGCCAGGTGGAAGCCTTCGACTACGACCAGTCAGCGAGGGTGGTTGAATTCCCCAGGGTTGTACTTGCCATGTTGGAGGTGTAGGAAGTTGTGAAAGGCCTAAGGGCGGACGAGACACGATTTACAACATTGGTAGCGCAGACACCGAGCAGCAGGCAAGCATGGGTGGCGCGACAGTACAATAGACAAAGAAAGCGTTATGCGACGGTCGGGTGCTATGACACGTCTTGTGGCCTCGGTGTGACGCGACGCGACAGTGAATGATGGAGCGCAGGGATGACCCGTCTTGGCAGCTGCGGTCCTCCGCGATGGAGCTGCCCGTGCCTGCCCTCCATGCTTCGACGAGGACACCGAAACCCTGACAAACCTCCGCCTGACTGTGACCTTGTATACCGGGCCCCTCGGTCAGCACCCACCCCGCCATAGCATCCTTTGCACCGCGATCGTCCCCCCGCTTCTGCGGCGCCAATTGCAACCATGGTCACTTCGCCAGCTGTTCCTGAGTACGCGCATCCTACTAGCTTTCAATCTATACATGTTTTATATATGCGCACATCCGCTGCTCTTTTCCTGCTCCTATATCGCCACATACTGCCATGGCGCATCATCTCCTTACGGCCCGTCTGACATTACTCCAGAATCTATGAGGACGAGCTACACTCGGCAATCGAAGCGCGCTCAGAATCTCTGCAAACGCTACGAGAACTGGGCCCGCCAGATCTGGTCCACCTCATAAAGCAGCCCATCAAGAATGCGACAAAACAGGTCCGTAGTACCTTCGACCGTACAGTAGCCCGCGAGCCCGGTTTGACATGTGATTAGATTGGCGTTTACCACCACGTATCCGGCGTAGACGCTTCCTCGTCTGCCAGCTTGGCAGCCTATATCAACACCCTCACATACTCCGCGCATGACAAGCAAAACAAGGTCGTCTCGGGGCTGTACTGGTAGGGCAATGTCTACTTATAGTATAGGCGACCGCTGACCAAGCAGCTGCTACAATGCCTTCTCACGCCTGGATATGCGCGTGCAGGTCTACATTCCCGGCACAGTGGAGAGTTACTGCATCGACGAGCGCGGCGACAAGCGAGTGGCCACCGACGAACTGTGGTTAGAGACCTACCTGTGCAGTGTGCTGCGCGCATATTCCTATGCCGACGATGGCTCAGGCGACACTATCAAGAAGATTGTTGGTGTGCGAAGATTCAACCCCATCACAAGTACCGAGAGCGAACACAAGTTTCTGGATGCGGCTGAGCGCCTGTTCTTCAACGGTAAGACCAACTGCCAATATGATAGCATGTCCGCTAACGCACTTCAGGTTGGCAACTGGGATCCGACCCTGAGATCCAGGTCCCCAATCTTGTCTCGAATCACTTGACTACCGGCCTACTTGACTACATCCACACAACCGGCAGGTATACCTCAGGTATCAATCTCTTTGAAAAACTGCGAACTCGCGACCCGGAGATCTCGTCACTACTAGCACGAGTATACATTGAAGCAGATGAAGAGGTGCAGGCGGTCCAGCTGTTACACGAGGCGATCCAGGAACTGCCCATGGACTACTCCCTCCTCGATTGTCAAGCCGAATTTTGCAACAAAAAGGGCCGCGGTGATCTGGCACTTGAGATCGCTAAGAGGAGCGTTGTGTCTGCGCCTAGTGAGTTTGGCACATGGGCGCGCTTAGCGGAAATATACGTCAGCCTCGAACAGTGGGATATGGCGCTGTTAACTCTAAACTCATGTCCAATGTTTACCTACCAGGACAAGGACGCGCCACGCATGCCAGAGCCGCAGAGAGTCTTCCTGCCAGTCATGCCCGAAGCCATGTGCGACGAGATTGAGGATTCTAGCATGGACGATATGGAGCTTGTGCACCCAACCCTGAGGAAACTGCACGCTGCAGGATTCAAGGGTACATTCCTAAAAGCTTATATTCTGCTCACCGAAATCACAAAGAAAATTGGATGGGATCAATTACTCAAGATAAGAAGCCAGGTCTTCGTCATGGAGGAAGAATATCGTCACGAGAAGACCGCACAGGTACCGCATTCTCGCAGCGCCAGCACAACAGCACTCCGCTCCCCTTCTCCGAACACGCATGCTCAACAAATGAATGGCGAACATGGCGAGGTTGAGGAGCGATCCTCCGTAGATGAATCAAATGCGAACGGCGAATCATCCTCCGCGGCTGCTGAAGCAGTTCACGACCTCGAGAAGCCCGGTCACACTGTTGCATCCGAAGTCGTAAAGGCCGGCAGCGAAGATCCGCACGCACACGATTCCGCAAACAACGGCAACCCCTCGCAACCAAACTATACACACTTCCAGAACAAGCGTCTTTGCGAACGCTGGCTTGACAACCTCTTCATGGTCCTGTATGAGGATCTTCGCGTATATACGATATGGCGAACAGAGATGGCACAGTACAGGCAGCAGCAACTCCTATACAAGAAGAGCAGTGAGGAATGGGAAATTTTGGGTGAACTCGCTGAGAGACTGCATCACACAGAAGAGGCCGTCGAAGCATATGAGAACTGTCTGCAAATCAAGTTCTCGCCGAAAGCCATGAGGGGTGTGTTGAAGTTGGGTGAGGAGAGAAAACAGGTTAGGGATGTTACAGCCGCGCTGATCAGATTGGTCACTTGGCAGTATCGATGGTACTCTGAGGTGAGTTCCGTTGCCCAAACCACAAGAGTGCAAGTACTAACAGAAGACAGTTCTCGCCATCCCTCCTCTACACAATCCGCAAACTCATCGAGGAAGAGGGTGCCGTCAAGATCCGCAGCATCATCCAGGGCACCTCCCTACCACAACACGTCCTCGATCTCACACACCAGTATGCGGCATTGTGTGCTGCGTTCAGGAGCAGCGGTAGCGACGGTTAGCAGCCTTCGCCTCTCAAAATCTACGGCTACACCAACAACAGCCTTGACCTCTCTTAGTTGGGGAGGTAAACTGGAGACATCTTTGTGTTAATGCATGGAAGCGCTGGTGTTGGAGATGAAAATGTTAGACCGTTAATAGAGTCCATTGCCTTCTTCATCGAATGACTGTGTGACTTGGCTTCTGTTTGTAAAAAGTGTGGCCACACATCCAAGGTATGGTTGTCTGATCCGCTGTGCCACTGCATCAGTCAAACCTCACAAGCCTCTGCCTGCATCACTTTGGACATGTCGGTACTTGCCCTGAACAGATTGAATTGGCATTCGCTTATCCCTATGTTCTCACTGGGGTTCATGGTCATCCACACTCCGTATGCCCTTGTCCATGTTCTTGCAACCAATGTATTCATTTTTATCGTCACAAGCCGCGGGATCGTATCAGGCAGCCGTTGCGCGCCATGTCACGTAACCTCGTCCTTGAGGGATAGATAGTAGACAGTAGAAGACCCCATGAAAAAGCCCAGGATGAACACCGCTCCATGCTCCCCCACACACCCTCTGTGTTTCTTCTCCTCCACCAGCAAGCCAATGTACCGCTTAACGGTAAGACTTCTGGTACCTGGCGCGCGCACCTGGACCACCGAACTTCTTGGGCTCGCACCGCCTGTTGTCGGCAACGAGAAGTGTGCGGTCGTACTGGATCAGAGCCTGCTTGAGCTGGTTCTTTGAGTGCTCGTCGACGTACTTCTGGTAGTAGGCGATGATGGATTTGGCAATGGCTTGGCGGATGGCGTAGACTTGCGAGGTGTGACCACCACCGGAGACGCGGACGCGGATGTCGACATCAGCTGCCCATGTTGTCAGTATTCCTGCTCCCCATCTTTACTTGGCGTAGAGCGTCGTGTGCGTACCGAACTTGTCAACACCGAGGATCAGGATGGGCTCGTAAACCTTGAATCGCAGGATCTCGGGCTGGACCTGGGAAAGAGGCTTTCCGTTAACCTTGACGAGACCCTTTCCGGCCTAGAAATTTCTCGTAAGTATCATGTTCGGTTGCGCGCTCGATTCGTGGCATTGCGTGTGTACCTTGCAGTGGGCGACAGCTGTTGGCGATTTTGTTAGCCTTTGTCATTCTCTTGATTGTGTGTTTGGCGGTGGGCTATCCGTACCAGTCGCGGTCTTCTTCTTGCCGAAGCATTGCACGCTCTGGGAGGCCATGTTGGGCGACTGTGGGATGTGCGTGCGGTTAGTACGGGTGGGCGTGGTCGGTTTTGCTGTCGTCGTGGAGGTGAAGTTCGTGAACGCCGGCTAGAATTGAATGTGGGTGTCCGTGCGTCGCGATCCCTGTAAGCGATTAGCGTCTTGTCTGGCTAGCGTGGTCGAGGACACTGGCATCTTCAGGGCTTGTACAAGGGAAAAACTGAACTTAGGAATAGTGTCTCCTCTTGTAGTT
>Ga0265798_10010627_pt1 | contig 11325 bp, 10 predicted proteins | sample P3T30metagenome_FD_192430 | JGI IMG/M metagenome (GOLD analysis project Ga0265798, IMG submission 192430) | Plant litter microbial communities from East Loma Ridge, Irvine, California - P3 T30 | ecosystem: Environmental > Terrestrial > Plant litter > Unclassified | place: USA: California... | reverse complement strand
CAGGTCGGTGAGTTTGGCGGCGGGCAGGGCTTCGAGTTTGGACCAGTCGGCGGTCATGCAAAGTCTCCGATTTGGAATTCGTGCGCACCGATACGGCGACGCGAGCAAGAACACCATAACGTCCCGGAAGGCGATTGGGTCTCCGGGGGTGTCCGGATCGTCTCCGGACATGGCGGATGCTGCATATGCTTGACGGCGCGCGCCGGTTGAGCAAACCCGCGGCCATGGCAAAAGACGCGAAGACCAAACCGGCACGATCCGAAACCGCAGAGACGTTCCGCTTCCTGCTGAAGCTGGCGGTGGTCGTGTTGATCCTGCGCAGCTTCATCTTCGCGCCGTTCAGCATTCCGTCCGAATCGATGCTGCCCCGGCTACTGATCGGCGATTATCTGTTCGTGTCGAAGTGGAGCTACGGCTATTCGCGCTGGTCGCTGCCGGGTGGCGTGCCGTTGATCCCGGGGCGGATCTTCGGCAGCACGCCGACGCGCGGCGATGTCGTCGTCTTCCGCGCGCCCGAAGTGCTCGATCACGACGTCATCAAGCGCGTGATCGGCCTGCCCGGCGAGACCGTCCAGATGCGGCAGGGGACGCTGTACCTGAACGGCACCGCGATCCCCAAGGCGCGGATCGCCGACTTCACGATCCCGCTGACCGCCAATTTCGATGCGGAGAAATGCGGCGCGCCGTTCGTCGACGTCGCCGACGGCGTCCAGATCTGTCGCTATCCGCGCTACCGCGAGACGCTGCCCGGCGGCCGCAGCTATTCCGTGCTCGACCAGGCGCAGCTGCCCGATCGCGACGACACGGGTGTCTATACGGTGCCTGCAGGCCATATCTTCGTGATGGGCGACAACCGCGACGACAGCGGTGACAGCCGGTTCCCCGCACCAAGCGGGATGGGCTATGTCCCGCTCGAGAATGTCGAGGGCAAGGCAGTCGTCAGCTTCTTCTCGACCGACGGCAATGCCGAATGGCTGAAACCCTGGACCTGGGTCAGCGCCGCGCGCTGGGAGCGGATCGGGGAAGGCTTTTGAGCGACCTCGGCGACTGGCTGGCGGGCGTATTCGGTCGCCGGCCGCGCGATCTGGCACCCTATGAGCGCGCGCTGACGCATGGCAGCCAGGCGAAGGCGAATTACGAGCGGCTGGAATTTCTCGGCGACCGCGTCCTGGGGCTGATCGTCGCGGAATGGTTGTACGAACTGTTCGCGACCGATCCCGAGGGGTCGCTGTCGAAACGGCTGAACGCGCTCGTCACGGGCCCGGTCTGTGCCGAAGTGGCGCGCGAACTCGGGGTGCGCGCGCATCTGAAGCTCGGCAAGCAGGCGCGCGACGACGGCGCCAGCGACAGCGACAATGTGTTGGGCGACGTGATGGAGGCGCTGATCGGCGCATGGTATCAGGAGGCCGGGCTCGACGCCGCACGTGCGTTCGTCCGCGGCGCATGGGGTGACCGTGTCCAGGCCGGTGCCAAGGCGCCGCAGCACCCCAAGTCCGCGCTCCAGGAATGGGCGGCTGCGCATAACCGCAAGCCCCCCGAATACACAGTCGTCGAACGCTCCGGCCCCGGCCACGCCCCCAAATTCACGATCCTCGTCTCGATCGGCAAGCTCGCCGAAGCGACCGCCATGGGATCGAGCAAACAGGAAGCCGAAACCGCAGCGGCCAAGGCGCTGCTGGAGAAGCTGGGCTGACAAGAATGGTTCACGCGGAGACGCGGAGCCGCGGAGGCGGCAGCGAGTGGAACTCCGATCTCGCTCCGAACGACTCCGAGATAATCGACGCCGCATGATCGCAGCGGGCGCGAGCCCCATCCACACCATCTCCGCGCCTCCGCGCCTCCGCGTGAACCAAACTGCCTTGTCGCGACGCGATGACGGACAGCCGTTTTCCCTGTACAGGTGCGCACAACACCAGTTCGAAAAGAGCATATGTGACTGAAACGAATACCACGCCCAATACCAAGCATTGCGGCCTCGTCGCCATCGTCGGCGCCCCGAACGCAGGCAAGTCGACGCTCGTCAACGCGCTCGTTGGCCAGAAGGTCGCGATCGTCAGCCCCAAGGCGCAGACCACGCGCGCCAAGCTGATGGGTGTCGCGATCGAAGGCGACACGCAGATCCTGCTCGTCGATACCCCCGGCATCTTCGAGCCCAAGCGCCGGTTCGACCGCGCGATGGTCGCCGCCGCCTGGGGCGGCGCGGAAGGGTCGGACATCATCGCGCTGGTCGTCGACGCCAAGGGCGGGATCGGCGGCAAGGTCACGACCATCGTCGAGTCGCTGGTCGGTCGACCTGAGCCGATCTGGCTGATCCTCAACAAGGTCGATCTCGCCGACAAGACCAAGCTGCTGATCCACGCAGAAAAGCTGAACGCGCTGCTTCCCTTCGCCGAGACGTTCTTCATCAGCGCGGGCACCGGCGACGGTCTCGCGCACTTCAAGACGCAACTCGCCAAGGCGATGCCCGAAGGCCCGTGGCATTATCCCGAAGACCAGGTCTCCGACTCGACCGAACGCGCGCTCGCGTCCGAGGTCACGCGCGAGCAGCTCTATCTCCAGCTCCACGCCGAGCTCCCCTATGCGAGCACGATCGAGACCGAGCAGTATATCGAGCGCCAGGACGGGTCGTTGGAGATCCACCAGCAGATCCTCGTCGAACGCCCGACGCAGCGCGCGATCGTGCTCGGCAAGGGCGGCGTGCGGATCAAGGAAATCGGCGCCCGCTCACGGATCGAGCTCGCCTCGATCACGGGCAAGCCGGTGCATCTGTACCTGCACGTCAAGGTTAAGCCGGGCTGGGACGAGGACCGGGAAGTGTACCGCGATATCGGGCTAGACTGGGTCGACTGACCCGCGACCACAACCACAATTACTACACGCCACCCCGGCGAAGGCCGGGGCCCAGTTGGGAGACGGTCGTCACGACGGACAGCGCTCCGTTACTCAGGCCTTCCCAACTGGACCCCGGCCTTCGCCGGGGTGGTAGCGTTCGGGCGGATGACAGAGTTCGGCTCGGCACTCCGTTACGCCCACGCCTATTGTACCAAACCCGCGACCTCCTGAAATCTATTGATGCTACCGTAAACCTCACCGGCTGACCCGGACGAGGACCACGCGATGCTAACCCTGATCGATGCGACGTCCGCGATCCGCTACGACCAGTTGCATCTGTCGCCGGTGGCGCTGGATTTCGGCCTGTTCCAGGTCAGATGGTACGCGCTCAGCTATATCGCGATGATCGCGCTGGGCTGGTGGTATCTGCGGAGAATGCTCCGCCGGTCCGGTGCGCCGATGACGGCGGGGCATGTCGACGATCTCGTCTTCTACCTGACGCTGGGCATCATCATCGGCGGTCGGCTCGGCTATTGCCTGTTCTACCGGCCCGAGATCTGGCGCGCACCGCTCGACGTGCTGAAGCTCTGGCAGGGCGGCATGTCGCTGCATGGCGGGTTCCTGGGGGTGATCGTCAGCCTGGTCCTGTTCACGCGGCGTCACGGGCTGTCGCTGCTTCGGGTGTGCGATTACGTCGCGTGTGCGACCCCGTTCGGGCTCGTGCTGGTGCGGATCGCCAATTTCGTGAACGGGGAGTTGTGGGGCCGGCCGAGTTCGCTTCCCTGGGCGGTGATCTTTCCGGGCACGCAGGACGGCATTCCCCGGCACCCCAGCCAGCTCTACGAAGCCGCGTTGGAGGGCGGTCTCAGCATGATCGTGCTGGCCTATCTGTTCTGGCGCACCGACGCGCGGCTTCGTCCCGGACACCTGCTCGGCGCGGGGCTGATCCTGTACGGCACCGCGCGGTTCCTGCTCGAATTCGTCCGCCAGCCCGATGCCGGGCTGGAGCATCTGTGGTGGGGGCTGACGATGGGGCAGACTCTGAGCGTGCCGATGATCGGCGCCGGCATCTGGTTCTACGTCCGGTCGTTCAAGTGCGCGCGCGTCGCCCCGTGACTATCGCCCCAGGACCTCATCGACCCACGCTGGCACCAGCATTCCGGCCGCGCCGATCCGCGTCTCCTCGAAAAACACGCTCCCCATCGAAGGGTCGAGATTCAGCTCCAGGGTAGCGGCGCCGTGATAGGCCGCGGTCTGCACGAAGCCGGCCGCCGGATAGACCGCGCCCGACGTTCCGATCGACACGAACAGATCGGCCTGCGCCAGTGCTGCCTCGATCCGCTCCATCTGGTACGGCATCTCGCCGAAGAACACGATGTCGGGCCGCAGCGCCGCCGACCCACACGCGCCGCATCTCGACCCCTCTGACAAGCTGCCGGCCCAGGGCTCGCGCGCGCCGCAGACGGCACACAGCGCCGACCGCAATTCGCCGTGCATATGCAGCATCCGCGTCGCGCCCGCCCGCTCATGCAGGTCGTCGACATTCTGCGTGACGATCAGCAATCCGCCGCCCCACGCTTCGTCCAGCCGCGCCAGCGCACGGTGCGCGGCATTGGGCTCGACCGTCGCCAGCGCCGCCCGACGGAGATCGTAGAAGCGGTGCACCAACTCCGGATCCGCGGCGAGCGCCTCGGGGGTACAGACATCCTCGACCCGGTGTCCTTCCCATAGGCCGCCCGGTCCGCGGAACGTCGCGATACCGCTTTCAGCCGATATTCCTGCACCCGTCAGAATGACGATGTTTCGTAAATCCTGCATCGTCACCCTCTACGTATGGCGCTGTCGCCAGGATAGCCGCAGTCGCGCCGATATCTCGCGTCTCTGAGCATCGGGTCGGCGGGATGCGCCCGGTTGCTCGTTTACGGCGTTGAACCGAACCGACCATGTCTTTGTGGCCGGCCGCACACCGTTCGCCGATGCCGTCATGGCACCGCGCGCCATGACAATCGAAGGATCCAATGCGATGGTGACGAAAAAACTGATGCTGCTGAGCGGCGTGATCGCGGTCCTTGGCGGCTGTGGCGACACGACATCGACCGGCGCCAACACTGCCACCGTCAATACCAGCGCGGCGGCAAGCGCAGCGTCCGACGTCACTCGCGTTCGCGGCGTGATCACCGCGGTCGGCGCCGACGCGGTGACCGTCCAGACCTATGACGGCAAGTCGGTCAGCGTTCCGCTCGATGCAAAGACCAAGGTTGCCTGGGTGGTGAAGTCGGACCTGTCGACGCTGAAGGACGGCGACTTCATCGGTACCGCGACGACCGGTCCCGACGACGCGCTGCGCGCAGTCGAGCTCGTCATTTTCCCCGAGGCGATGCGCGGGACCGGCGAGGGCCATTACCCCTGGGACGTTCCCGGCGTGGTCGCGGCCGCTGGCGGCGGCGCGGCCGATGGGCAGAGTGCAATGACCAACGGCACCGTCGATCAGCAGAGCGCGATGACCAACGGCACCGTCGACCAGCAGAGCGGGATGACCAACGGCACGGTCACCGGCGGCGCGGGCAAGCCCGGCGAAACCAAGCTCAGCATCTCGTACAAGGGCGGCAAGGCGCAGGTCGTCGTGCCCGTCGGCACGCCGATCGTCCGGTTCGAGCCGGCTGAGCGTTCGATCCTCGCAAAGGGCCAGAAGCTGTTCGCGATCACCTCGACCGGCGCGTCGGGGGCGAGGTCCGTCGCGGTCGGCAAGGATGGCCTGACGCCGCCGATGTAAGACTGTTGCGCGTAATCAAAGCGTGAGGGGCTGGAGCGGTGTTATGTCCACTCCAGCCCCTTTTGTTTGGAGAACCTCACACGTCGGACCTCGTGCAAGTGCGAAGTCTTGGCGGGTCGCGCGGCGATCGCCCGGCCGACCCTATCTTCATAAATCACCCGATCGCCGCTAAGACGCCTGCAAACCCGTATCCGTAAAGGCGCTGCATGACCGTCATCACCGAAGCCGACCTGATCGAAAGCGTCGCCGACGCGCTCCAGTTCATCAGCTACTACCACCCGATGGATTACATCCGCGCGCTGGGCGTCGCGTACGAGGCCGAGCAGAGCCCCGCCGCGAAGGATGCGATCGCGCAGATCCTGACCAACAGCCGGATGTGCGCAGAAGGCCACCGCCCGATCTGCCAGGATACCGGCATCGTCACGATCTTCGTCAAATGGGGCCAGGACTGCCGTCTCGATTCGACCCGCTCCTTGCAGGAGGTCGTCGATGAAGGCGTGCGCAAGGCGTATCTCAACCCCGAGAACAAGCTGCGCGCCTCGATCCTCGCCGATCCCGCCTTCACGCGCCGCAACACCAAGGACAACACGCCGAGCGTGATGCATGTCGAGATGGTGCCCGGCAACACCGTCTCGATCGACGTCGCTGCCAAGGGCGGCGGCAGTGAGAACAAGTCGAAGTTCAAGATGATGAACCCGAGCGATTCGATCGTCGACTGGGTGCTCGAGATGATCCCGCAGATGGGCGCGGGCTGGTGCCCGCCGGGGATGCTCGGCATCGGCATCGGCGGCACCGCGGAAAAGTCGATGATCCTCGCCAAGCAGTCGCTGATGGGCGCGATCGACATGGCGCAGCTGAAGGAGCGGGGCCCCAGGAACGACATCGAGGCGCTGCGGATCGAGATCTACGACAAGGTCAACGCGCTCGGCATCGGCGCGCAGGGGCTAGGCGGACTCTCCACCATCCTCGACGTCAAGATCTTCGACTGGCCGACCCATGCCGCGTCAAAGCCGGTCGCGATGATTCCGAACTGCGCCGCCACGCGCCACGCGCATTTCGTGCTCGACGGCTCCGGGCCGGTGTATCTGGAGGCACCGAAGCTCGAGGAATGGCCCGACGTCAACTGGACGCCCGACAAGGCCGCGATCCGCGTCGATCTCGACACGCTCACGCCCGAGGTCGTGCAGACGTGGAAGCATGGCGACCGCCTTTTGCTGAACGGCAAGATGCTGACCGGCCGCGACGCCGCGCACAAGCGGATCGCCGACATGCTGGCCAAGGGCGAGGAGCTGCCCGTCGATTTCCGTGGCCGCGTGATCTATTATGTCGGGCCGGTCGATCCGGTCGGCGACGAGGTGGTCGGGCCCGCTGGCCCCACCACAGCGACGCGGATGGACAAGTTCACGCGCATGATGCTCGACCAGGGCCTGCTCGCGATGGTCGGCAAGGCCGAGCGCGGCGCCGACGCGACCAAGGCGATCGCCGAGCGCAAGTCGGCCTATCTGATGGCGGTCGGCGGTGCGGCCTATCTTGTTGCACGCGCAATCAAGGGATCGAAGGTCGTCGGCTTCGAGGATCTGGGTATGGAAGCGATCTACGAATTCGAGGTCGCCGATTTTCCGGTGACCGTCGCGGTCGATTCGGCGGGCGAGAACGTCCACCAGCTGGCGCCACTCGTCTGGCGCGAGAAGATCGCGCGGGAGCGGTTGCTCGCGCCGGCGTGACCGCTCGTCCTGATGACGTGGAACGGGGAGGGCGGCCCTTCCGTTGAGCTTGCGAACCAGAGGAGTTTCGTATGTTCAAGCCCGCCAACCCCGTCGTCGCGATCGCGGTCGCAACATTGATGACGACGAGCGCCGTTGCCCAGAGCGGGGCACCCGCGCCCGCGCCCCGTACGTCCAGCGGGGGCCTCGGTAGCCTGGGTGACAGTCTTGGCGGGCTCGGCGGCGGACTGGGTGGCGGATTGGGTGGCCTGCTTGGCGGTGGCGCGTCGGGCATCGGTTCGATCGGTGCGGGCAACGCGGCAGGTCTGCTCGGCTATTGTCTCAAGAACAACCTGCTGGGTCAGGGCGGGGCACTTGGCGCGTTAACCGGGCGGCAAACGGCGCCCCAGTCCCGGACGCAGGCTCCTGCGACGGGCCAGGCGGCGGGCGCGCAGTCGATCCTGCAGCGGTTGACAGGGCGGCAGGGCGTGCGGACGTCGCCCGGCTTTGCAGCGGGACAGGCGGGGGAGCTTCAGGCGCCGAACGGTCAGGGGCTGTCGCTCGACAATCTCGGCGGACAGGTGAAGACGAAGATGTGCAGCCTCGTGCTCAACCGGGCCAAGGCGTTTCTGTAACCGGCGCGTGCGCTAGGGCGGCTGTCGCCCGTCTCGTTATCCTGACGAAAGTGTAATTAGGGGCAACCTGCGTTGCTCTGGATCCTGACTTTCGTCAGGATGACGGTGTGGGTTGGGGGAGGACCGTTCTCTCAAAGATGCGGGGTCACGCCCGCATTCCCAAACCAAAAGCACCCAGAAATGAAAAGAGGTTGCCGGGGCGTCTCACGACGACCCGACAACCTCCTGACATGGTCAGCGGCCGGAGAGCTCCAGCCCGGAGGACCATGCGTACCACCTCATCCTGTGCCATGTGCGTTGATTGGAGGGCGATACCTCCCGCACATGCCGTCGGATATCAGTAGCGCGTCCCCCGAACGAACCGAACCGAACTCACTGCTGAACCATGAGACATCGGATCACCTCCTTTCGCTTGTTGAAAAAACGCGGCCAAGCCTGACCGCAACCGCAATGTGTGCCGGGTGCCCTGTTGATACAAGTCTTGTTTTGCAGAAGATTTCGCGCAATCCTCAAAGGCTGTGCGGCACGCTGGGCAAATGCCCGCCCTTACCCGCGACAATCCTCGGTCACGCGTTCGATCTCCGCCCATGAGGGGATGACGAGGGAGGGCTGGCCCTGCTGGTCGATCACGAACCGACCGCGGCTGAACCCCATCGCCTCGAGTAGCGGATCGCTGGCCGGCAGCGTCGCCGTCACGGTGCCGGGCGTATTGCCGGGCTGGACCGACAGCGCGCGCGTGACGCTCGACGTGCGGATCGTCATCGGCGTGGCGGCCGCGGCGGTGCGCGACAGATGGATTTGCCGCGTGCCGGTATCGCACTGCAGTGTCAGCGCGGGCTGCGCCGCCTGCGTTCCGAAGCTCGCCAGCGATCCGCGCGGATCGCGGCGATAGGTCCAGCTTCCCGGCGTATAGGGCCAGTCGCGCCAATCCGCCGCGAGCGGGGCGGGGCGTGGGGCGGGGGCGGGCGCCTCGACGCGCGGTGGCGGCGGCGGCGGTTCGGCGCGCGGCGGCGCGACGCAACCGGCGATCAGCGTCAGCGTGGCGAGGCCGGCGGCGATGGGCCAGCCGGCGGCGATAGGGGTGTGGGCGCGCATGACCCGCTATGCCGCACGCCCGGCGGCCGCTCAAGGCGCGACAACTGCGGTCACGTGGGAACCGGCGCACGCTGCTACCGGTTCAGCGACGGAACACTGTAAATCAGGAGACGATCCATGTCCGATACCGTTGCCCAGACCCCCACCCAGCTGCTCGTCCAGGCCAATATTTCGGGGACGATGAAGGTCGAGAGCCGCGATGGCGACGCGGTGGGGACGGTCTATGCCTTCATGGTGCACAAGGGTACCGGGCGCGCGACGCACGCCGTGTTGAGCCTCGGTGGGTTCCTGGGCATGGGCAAGAGCTTCTACCCGCTGCCGTTCGCGTTGCTCCAGTTCGACGCTGTGCGTGACCTGTATGTGGTGACGATCGACAAGCGCGTGCTGGAAGGCGGCCCGAGCTGGTCGAACAACGCGCCGGTCTTCGACCAGGCCTATGCCGACCGGGTGGCGAGCTATTACGGGTCGAGCAGCGAGGATCTCGTCGTCGGGTAACCCACGCACGGTTCGACCCCTCCGTCCCCCTGACGAAAGTCAGGACCCAGAGTTACTGACCGCAGCATCCGCGGCTCTGGGCCCTGACTTTCGTCAGGGTGACGAAAACGGAGGTAGGCGCTTCAACGCGCGCGCGAGCCACCCATCCGCATCTTCTGGCTCTTCCCGTACCGTGTCTTGCGCGTGCCCGGCTTGCCTTCGTTCGAGCGGCCCATGACCGGCGCCTTCTGCTGATCCACCGGCAGACCCAGCTCCTCATTCTCCAGCTGCCGGATCTCGTCGCGCAGCCGCCCGGCGGTCTCAAATTCCAGATCCGACGCGGCCTTGCGCATCTGCTTTTCCAGATCCTCGATATACGCACGCAGGTTGTGACCGACCATGTGCGGGCGATCCTCGTCGATCGGGACCGTGACCTGATCCTGGCTGGCGACATGCGCGATGATGTCGCCGATGTTGCGGCGGATCGTCGTCGGCGTGATGCCGTGTTCGGTGTTGTACGCGACCTGCTTCTCGCGACGTCGCGCGGTCTCGTTCATCGCGCGCTCCATAGAGCCCGTGACGCGGTCGGCGTACAGGATCACGCGCCCGTCGACGTTACGCGCCGCGCGCCCAATCGTCTGGATCAGCGAGGTCTCGGACCGAAGGAAGCCCTCCTTGTCCGCATCGAGGATCGCGACCAGCCCGCATTCGGGGATGTCCAACCCCTCGCGCAGCAGGTTGATGCCGATCAGCACGTCGTACACGCCGAGCCGCAGGTCGCGGATCAGCTCGATACGCTCCAGCGTCTCGACGTCGCTGTGCATGTAGCGGACCTTGATCCCCGCCTCGTGCATAAATTCGGTCAGATCCTCCGCCATCCGCTTGGTCAGCGTCGTGACGAGCGTACGGTATCCGAGCGCGGTGGTCTTCCCGACCTCGACGATCAGGTCCTGCACCTGCTCCTCGACCGGCTTGATCTCGACGGGCGGATCGATCAGCCCGGTCGGGCGGATGACCTGTTCGGCGAACACGCCGCCGGTCTGCTCCATCTCCCAGCTGCCCGGCGTCGCCGAGACGTAGGTCGTTGGCGGGCGCATCGCGTCCCATTCGTTGAACCTGAGCGGCCGGTTGTCGATTGCCGAGGGAAGGCGGAAGCCATATTCGGCAAGCGTCAGCTTGCGACGGTGATCGCCGCGCGACATGCCGTTGATCTGGCCGATCGTGACATGGCTCTCATCGACGAACAGCAGCGCGTTGTCGGGCAGATATTCGAACAAGGTGGGCGGCGGCTCGCCCGGCATGCGGCCCGTGAGGAAGCGTGAGTAATTCTCGATCCCCGCGCAGCTACCGGTCGCCGCGATCATCTCGAGATCGAAATTCGTGCGCTGCTCCAGCCGCTGCGCCTCGAGCAACTTGCCCTCGAGCACCAGCTCCTTCAGCCGCTCGGCCAGCTCGTGCTTGATCGCCTCGCCCGCCTGTTTCAGCGTCGGGCCGGGGGTCACGTAGTGCGAGTTCGCATAAACGCGCACGGCGTTCAGCGACGCGACCTTCTTGCCGGTCAGCGGGTCGAACTCGGTGATCTCTTCGATATCGTCGCCAAAGAACGAGATGCGCCACGCGCTGTCTTCGTAATGCGACGGGAAGATCTCGAGCGTGTCGCCCTTCACGCGGAAATTGCCGCGCTGAAACGCCGCGTCGTTGCGCTTGTACTGAAGCGCGACAAGCTTGCGCACGATCTCGCGCTGGTCGACCGTCGTTCCCTTTTTCAGGTCGAAGATCATCGCCGAATAGGTCTCGACCGAGCCGATGCCGT